>Ga0105047_10004406_pt1 | contig 24484 bp, 21 predicted proteins | sample MAT04_FD_78384 | JGI IMG/M metagenome (GOLD analysis project Ga0105047, IMG submission 78384) | Freshwater microbial communities from Lake Fryxell liftoff mats and glacier meltwater in Antarctica - MAT-04 (megahit assembly) | ecosystem: Environmental > Aquatic > Freshwater > Ice > Liftoff...
GGCACCGCGTCGACGCCTGGCCCGGTAGAACGCCGTTCAGTGATAGTTGTCGTTGGTCGCCGCCACCCCGCGTGCTGGCCACGGTCGAGCGAGGGTCGGCCACCAGTGGGCAGTTTCTGATGGCCACCAACACAGGGGTCGAGGACCGCGTTGCTACACCTGGCTGTCGCGGCCGGCCCAGAAGGGTGCTCGCAGCTGCCGCTTGAGCACCTTGCCGCTGCCAGTTTTGGGCAGTTCGTCGGTGAACGTCACCGAGCGCGGCACCTTGTAGTGGGCCAGGTGAACCCGGGCGAAGTCGATCACGTCGTGGTCGGTCATCGAACCACCTTCACGGACGACGACAACCGCATGCACGGTCTCGCCCCACTCCTCACTCGGCGTGCCGAACACGGCCACCTCCAGCACGTCGGGATGATGCTCGAGCGCAGCTTCGATCTCAGCCGGGTAGATGTTCATGCCACCGGAGATGATCATGTCCTTCTTGCGGTCGCAGATGTAGATGTAGCCCTCGTCGTCGCGGTACGCGATGTCTCCGACGGTCTGGTAGCCGTGCTTGCTGTCGGCCAGGAACTTGTCGTGCTGCTTGTAGTAGTCGGCGAACACACTGGGGCTCTTCACGAACAGCTCACCGGTGTGGTCCGGGCCGCTGCCCAGCACTTCATCGCCATTGTCGTCGAACAACTTGACTTCCACCATCGGTGCCGGTTTGCCGCACGAGCCCGGCTTGCGCCGCTGGTCCTCAGGGCGCAGGATGCAGTTGACACCCAACTCGGTGCTGCCGTAGACCTCGAACAGCGAGTCGCCGGGGAAGTACGCGAGGTACATCTTCTTCAACGCGAAGCTCCACGGCGCCGCATTGGCGATGAGCCGCTTCATCGACGAAACGTCGTACTTCGCCTTCACGTCCTCGGGCAGGTTGCACGCCATGCGCACCGGCGTGGGCGCACAGAACGTAGAGGTCACCCGGTACTTCTCGATCAGCCGCAGCCAGTCCTCGGCATTGAACTTGCGTTGCAGCACCGTGGTCTGGCCCAGTGCCTGGGCGATGCCCATGAAGCCGCCGGGCCCCGAGTGGTACAGCGGGCCGGTGGGCAGGTAGATGTCGTCGGGCGTGTACCCGATGAGCATCATCATCGCCGCAGCCTGCTCGCCGCCGCTGGTGCCACGGCGCAATGCACCCTTGGGCTTGCCGGTGGTGCCACTGGTGTAGATCATCGTGGCGCCGGCCTCGGTGCCCTCGGGGATTGCGGCCTCGGTGACGGACGAATCGTCGATCATCGAGTCGATGTCGTGCATCTCAGCGGGGACGGCCCCATCGAACACGAGGTAGTGCTCGACCTTGGGCAGTTCGCTGCGGATGCGTTCGAACATGGGGGCGAACTCGGCATCGACGTAAACGATGGTGGCATCGCTGTGGTCGGTGACGTAGGCGGCTTCCTCGTCGCTGAGGCGGTAATTGAGCGGCACCGCGGTGACGCCCAGTTTGCGAGCGGCATTGATCATCAGCACCAGGCCGATGCTGTTCTGGCCGCACCAGACCACCTTCGAGTCACCCGGCCGCACGCCCATTTCGAGCAACACGTTGGCCAACTGGTTGGAGCGCGAGTTGAGCTGCGCGAACGTCATCGTGCGCAGCGTGCCATCCGGGCGGTCGTCGACCATGGCCAACTTGTCCGGCTGGGTGAGCGAATAGGCCGTGAGAAAGTCCCCCATGAGGGCACTTCGTAGCAGGCGCGCCGAGTTCTTCGTGACTCGGAGGGGGAACAGGGTGGTGCGGACCAGTCGATCACCAAGGCTGCGGCGCTGAGTTGGCTCGTTCATCGGCTTCACCGTAGGACGTTCGCGCCTGCCATGCTTGCGCGATGGCACCTCGCATTCTCAACGGCAGCGCAGAACTCAAGGCAGCAATCGGGGAACACCTCGGTTACAGCGACTGGATGGTCATCAGCCAGGAGCGCGTCAACCAGTTCGCCGACGCAACGGGAGATCACCAGTGGATCCACATCGACGTGGAACGCGCCAAGAAGGAGAGCCCGTTCGGCGGCCCCATCGCCCACGGCTACCTCACGCTCTCGCTGGCACCCGTGCTGTTGCCGCAGGTGGTCATCACCACCGGCTTCAAGATGGGTGTCAACTACGGCTGCAACAAGGTTCGCTTCATGTCGCCGGTGCCCGTGGGCGCCAACCTGCGCATGAGCGCGACGGTGTTGTCGGTCGACGACATCGCCGGTGGCGTGCAGACCACGTACCAGCTGACCTTCGAGACCGAGGGCGCAGCCAAGCCCAGCTGCGTCGCCGAAGTCATCTTCCGCGCCTACGAGTAGCCGCCCCCGTCTTTACGTAAAGGCTGTCGGGCGCTGACCTGCGGTTGTGAAGCCGGCGGCTTGACACAAACACGTGAATGGGCTGCGGCGGGGAACGGGTAACGTCCGCTGGCATGCCGCCGGTACACGTCGCAATCGTCACCGGGGCAAACCACGGCATTGGCGCGGCCACGGCCGGGCGGCTCGCTGCCGACGGCGTGGCGGTGCTCGTCGCCTACTTACGCACGCGTGTGGCCGACGACGAGGGCACACCGGAGCGCTACCAGCAGAGCCGGATGATCGACGGCGACGAGGTGGCCGCGCGCATCGTCGCAGCGGGCGGATCGGCCATCGCCATCGAGGCCGACCTGCTCGACGACTCAACACCGACCCGGTTGTTCGACGTTGCCGAAGCCTCGTTCGGCCCGGTGGACATCCTCGTCAACAACGCCACCGGTTGGGCCAGCGGCGATTCGTTCACGGCTGGCATTCTCGACCCTGTCGGCCGTACGGCACCCGCCGTCAATGCCGCGCTCTTCGACCGCACGTTCGGTGTCGACGCCCGCGCCGGCGCACTGCTGATCGCCGAGTTCAGCAACCGCCTCATCGAACGCAACGGCACCTGGGGGCGCATCATCGGGCTCACCTCCGGCGGGCCGATGGGGTTTCCGTCCGAGGTCACCTACGGCGCGGCGAAGGCAGCCCTCGAGAACTACACGATGTCGGCGGCACTGGAACTGGGCCGGCGAGGTGTGACTGCGAACATGATTCATCCACCGATCACAGACAGCGGGTGGGTGAACGACAGCGTGCGCGAGTTCGCCGCCACAGCGCGCGACCACTTCCACATCGCCGAGCCGGACGAGGTGGGGGGCGTCATCTCCTGGTTGTGCACCGATGCGGCGCGCATGGTGAACGGCAACATCATCCGGATGCGGTGAGCGTGCAGCCCACCCTCTACGTCGGCTGCGCGATGTGGGCCCAACGGGCCTGGGTCGGCCGCTTCTTGCCATCCGACACTGCAACCGGCCGCGAGCTTCACGCCTACAGCAGGCTCCTGAATGCCGTCGAAGGCAACACCACCTTCTACGCCACACCGACAGCAGCGATCGTCTCTCGCTGGCGCGACCAAGCCCTGCCCGGCTTTCGATTCGTCTTCAAAGTTCCCAAGCACATCACCCACCAGCGATGGCTGCGAGGCATCGCGACCGAATTGACCGCGTTCTGTCAGCTGATGGAGCCGCTGGGAGATCTCGTCGGCGGGTTCACACTTCAGCTGCCTACATCCTTCGGGCCCGACGACCTGGGCGCGCTGGAGTGGACCGTGCGCCAGCGATCAACCGCCTGGCGTTGGTCCGTGGAGGTGCGACACGCTGCATTCTTCAACGGCACGGGGCGCACGGCGCTCGATTCGATGCTCAGCCGTCACGGCGGGGAGCGCGTGCTCTTGGACACTGAGTCGCTCTTCTCGCATCCACCCATCACCGACGACGGCCGCGAGGAATGGGAGCACAAGCCGCGCATCCCCGCGCTGCATGAGCCGCTGACCGACAACCCGATCGTGCGGTTCATCGGCACCGACGACCCGACGGTCACGGCCGACGGCATCGCCCACTGGCAGCCAATCGTCGCCGAATGGCTGAGCGACGGCCGCACGCCGACTGTCTTCCTTCACACGCCCGACAACACGGGCACGCCGGCGCTGGCGCTCGCGTTTCATCAGGCGCTGACCCGTCGTGTCGATGACCTCGCTCCGCTCCCCACGCCGCTACCGATCCACGCCCACGAGCAACGATCGCTGTTCTAGGCATTCCTGAAGTGAGGGATGCGAGTGGGTACGCGCACCCGGGGTGCGAGTACCCACTCGCTTGGCGGCGTGGCACTCGCACTGGGCGCGTGGCACTCGGATTGGGCTAGCGGAAGTTGGGCATCACCTGGCTGGCGAACAGTTCCAGCGTCTCGGTACCGGGATAGTCCGAGCACCACGGGATGAAGCCGGTGCAGCCGAGGTCGAGGTAGGTCTGGATCTTCTCGCAGACCTGCTCGGGCGTGCCGACCAGATTGCCGGCCTTCCAGTTCTCCAGCGGCTCACCCCAGAAGCTGCGGCTGCCCGCTTCGTCCATCTCGGCCTGTGTCTCGCGCACGAACACCTCAGGGCTCCACGTCTTGCGAATGGTGGCCTCGTCGCGCCCTACAGCCGCGCAGTGGCCCTTGAGGATCTCGCGCTTGTGCGCCCATTCCTCGGGCTTGCCGCCGAAGTTGGCGCAGTCTGCGTAGCGGGCCACGACCCGCAGCGTGATCTGCTCGCCACCGCCACCAATCCAGATGGGCGGGTGCGGCGACTGGAGCGGCTTCGGGTCGCACTGCGCGCGGTCGAGTTTGTAGTACTCGCCATCGAAACTGGTCACACCCTCGGTCCACATGCGGCGCACGATCTGCACCGTCTCGCGCATCATGCCGATGCGGTCGCGCGGCCGACGGAACTCGAAGCCGTAGCCCTTGTATTCGTTCTCGTACCAGCCGGCACCAATGCCCCAGTCCAAGCGGCCACCACTGATCACGTCGATGGTGGACGTGATCTTGGCCAACACGCTGGGCTGGCGGTAGCTGTTGCATCCGACCATCTGTCCGAGCCGGATACGCGAGGTGCGCTGGCTGATGGCGGCCATCGTGGTCCAGCATTCGAAGACGGCTTCCTGCGCCGGCTTGGGGACGTTGTGAAAGTGGTCGTACACCCACAAAGAGTCGTAGCCCAACTGCTCGATGAGCACTGCGACGTCGACCGCTGTCTGCCACTTGGCGGCGGCACCGTCGATGCCCGACAGCTCCATCTTCCAACCCTGGGGCATGAACATGCCGAACAGCACCTTGTCGACGTCACGGGTGTCGACGATCTCGTGAACGGTCGGCTGTGAAGTAGTCATGACCCGAACCTACTCCCCCGGATACAACACTTCGATGAGTGACCGGCGACACACCGCGCCTACGTTGGCGATCCATGGGATCCCCTCAGTTCTCCGTCGCGGAAGTGCACGAAGCCATCGCGGCCACCCGTCCCGACGAGGTCTGCATGGTCTACCGCGACCGCCGCCTGACGTGGGCGCAGATGACCGACCGCACACGTCGCCTCGCCAACCACCTGATCGGGCAGGGCCTGGGGTGCCACACCGAACGCGATCAGTTGCTAGGTCACGAGAGTGGGCAGGACCACCTGGCCATCTACCTGCACAACGGCAACGAGTACCTGGAGGCGATGCTCGGCTCGTTCAAGGCCCGTGTCGCCCCGTTCAACGTCAACTATCGCTACGTGGCCGAGGAGCTGCACTACCTGCTGCAGGACTCGCAGGCCACTGCCATCGTCGTGCACAGCCAGTTCACACCCACGCTCGCCGAGGTGCTGCCCGACCTTCCGGCACTGCGGGTGATCCTACAAGTGGACGACGGCTCGAACCTGCCGCTGCTGCCGGGCGCGGTCTGGTACGAGGATGCGCTGGTCACTGCGTCATCGCAACAGCCCGCCGTCACCTGGAGCCCCGACGATCTCTACATCCTGTACACCGGCGGCACCACCGGCATGCCCAAGGGCGTGTTGTGGCGCAACGCCGATGCCAACGTGGAATGCTTCGGCGCCAGCAAGGCCGCGGACATGGACGCCATCGTCGCCGAAGCCACCGGTGGGCTCAAAGCCTTGCTCGCTCCCCCGTTCATGCACGGCGCCGGTCACTGGATGAGCTTCCGTACGTGGAACACCGGCGGCACCGTCTTCGTGCAGCACAACACCGACCGTCTCGACCCCGACGACATCTGGAGCACGATCGAGCGGGAACAGCTCAACTTCATCCTCATCGTCGGCGACGCGTTCGGCCGCCCGTTGCTCGACCAGTTGGAGCGCCGGGAGTACGACCTGTCGTCGCTCACCGTGATGCTCTCAGGCGGGGCGGCGCTCAGCGCCGGCCTCAAGGAGCAGTTCTTGCAGCACCTGCCCACGCTGATGATCGTCGACGGACTGGGCTCCTCGGAAGCCGGTGGCCAGTTGTCGCACGTCTCGGCCGGCGCTGGTGCCACTACCGGCACGTTCCCCATCAGCCCCGGCAACCACGTGCTCAACGACGATCTCACCGCCGAACTCGCCGGCGGCGACCCCGAGCTGGGCTGGCTGGCCAAGAGCGGCCGGCTCGCCCTGGGCTACCTGGGCGACGCAGCCAAGACCGCCCGCACCTACCCGGTGGTCGCCGGTGTCCGCTACGCAGTACCCGGCGACCGGGCGCGCCTGCGAGCGGACGGCGTCATCGAGCTGCACGGCCGCGACTCGGTCACCATCAACTCCGGTGGCGAGAAGATCTTCGCCGAGGAGGTCGAGGCCGCTGTGAAGGCGCACCCGGCGGTGTACGACTGCGTGGTCACTGGTCGGCCCAGCGAGCGTTGGGGCAACGAGGTGGTGGCCATCGTGCGCATCCGCGAGGGCTACCAGGTCGACGATGAAGGCCTTCGCACCGAGGCCGAACGCCACATCGCGCGGTACAAGCTGCCCAAACTGTTCGTCTACGTCGACGATGTGGTGCGCAGCCCGGCCGGCAAGGCCGACTATCGCTGGGCCAAGCTGACCGCCGTCGCAGCCGGCTGAGCCGCCGTCAGACCCGGACGGGGTCGATGGGGGTGATGGTGCCGAACGCCTGCTCGAGCAGTTCTGCGGCGGCAAGGCAGGTGAGGTCGGCGAAGCGGCGGCCGATGAGCTGCGCGCCCACTGGCAGGCCACCGGCCATGCCTACCGGCACGACCGCCGCTGGCAGCCCCAAAAGGTTGGGCGGCAGCACCGGTCGGGCCTGCTCGAGCACACCCTGCGCGGCTTCGACCGACACGATGTCGGCGCCCAGCTCAAACGGGGGTTGCGTCCAGGTGGGCATCAGCAGCACGTCGTAGTCGGTGAGGAACGTGTGCCACTCGCGGTCGACAGCGTTGCGCTCACCGAAGGCGAGCATCAGCGTGGCGACGTCGATGGCCGGGTACACGTCGTCGGCGAAGCCCAGGAAGCGCTTGCCGGCATCGCCCATCACCATGTCGAGCAGCGGGCGTTGCACGCGCAGTTCCTGGTTGAGGATCAGGCTCCACAGCTCGACGGCCCGGCCGAAGGATGCGGGCACCGCTTCAGCTACGTGGGCGCCGGCGTCGGCGAGGGCGTCGGCGGCACGCTGGATGGCGGCAGCGACCTCCGGGTGGGTTTCACCGGCGGGAGGCGCGGCGCACACCGCGACGCGCAACGAACGGCCCTCGGCGCGGTCGCCGAGTACCACCGGCAGCGAGCGCGGGTCGCGGTCGTGGGCACCGGCGATGGCCAAGAGCCCGGCGCGCACATCGGCGACATGGCGGGCCATCGGGCCATCGGTGAGCATCAACTGAGCTGCGATGCCGGGGTCCTGCGGCGGGATCTCCGTCGCCCACGGCACCACGCCGGTGGTGGGCTTGATCGATGTGATGCCGCAGCACGTGGCCGGGTTGCGCAGCGAGCCGCCGATGTCGTTGCCGAAGCCGAGCGGCGACATGCCACTGGCGAGCGCCGAGCCTTCGCCGCCGCTGGAGCCGCCGGTGGTGCGAGCCGGGTGCCACGGGTTGTGGGTGACGCCGTGCAGCGACGACTCGGTGGTGATGCGCAGCCCGAGGTCTGGCAGGTTGGTGCGGCCGATGGGGATCGCGCCGGCGCCGCGGGCACGCTGCACGAGCGGGGCATCGGTGGCGCACACGGCCTCAGCGAGGAAGGCGATGGCTTGCGTGGTGGGCGTTCCCGCGATGTCGATGTTCTCCTTCACCGTCACCGGCACACCGTGCAACGCGCCCAGCGATTCACCGGCAGCGACCGCACGGTCGGCGGCGTCGGCAGCGGCCAGCGAGTCGGCGTCCCAGCGCCGCACGATCGCGTTCAGGTACGGGTTGACCTCGTCGATGCGAGCCAGGTGGGCAGCAACGACCTCTCGGCTGGACACCTCCTTGCGTGAGATCAGGTCGGCCAGTTCCAGTGCACCCTTGCGCCACAGCTCATTGCTCATGCATCGATGCTGCCACACCGGCGGCGTCAGCCCTCGTAACGGAGCACAGCGATCATCGCGATCGCATCGTCGGTGGCCTCCGCGAGCGTGGAGCACAACTCGCCGGCCCACACCGACGCAGGCCCCGAGATGGTGTGCGCCTCGGCCCGGAAACCCGGCACCCACGGCCGCACCTGCATCACCGTTCGACCGGAACCAGCCGGCGACGAGCGCACGAGGCGCACGGCCCCGTAGGCGATGTTGACGGTGCGCAGCGAAGACGTCGCGGTGATGCCAGCCAGGCCGATCGCTAGGCGCCGCTTGCTGCGACCAAGCACGTGACCGAGCGGTTGCAAGATGAGCTCGTCGGGCATGCCATTCGGCAGCTCGTTGGGCACCACCAGGTCGCTCACGTCGGGTGAGGGTAACGGTTGGTCCGCACGGCTCGTAGCCTCATCTTCGTGAGCGAACGCAGCTGGGACCGCGACACCCTTCCCCAGGGCGAGGAGAAGGTGCAGGCCGTCCGACAGATGTTCGATGCCATCGCTCCCCGTTACGACATGGTCAACCGGGTGATGACCTTCCGCCTCGACGTTCGGTGGCGGCGCAAGGCCGTCAGGCTGCTGGCGCTGCCCACCGGCAGCACGGTCATCGACCTTGCGGCTGGCACCGGCGACCTGTGCATCGATCTCCGCAAGGCGGGCGCTCGGCCCATCGCGTTCGACATCAGCTATGGCATGCTGGCCGCCGACCGCAGCGCCAGCCCGCGGGTGCAGGCCGACATCTTGCGCTTGCCGCTCGCCGACCACTCGGTCGACGGGGCCACCTGCGGCTTCGCGCTGCGCAACCTGCTCGATCTGCCCACGTTCTTCGCCGAGTTGGCCCGGGTGGTCCGCCCCGGCGGCCGTATCGCCCTGCTCGATGTCGGCGTGCCGCACAACCCCGTCATCCGCTGGGGCAACAGCATCTACTTCGGCAAGATCGTGCCTCGCATCGGGGCTCTGCTCAGTGACGGTGCGGCCTACCGCTACCTGCCCAAGAGCGTTGCATACCTGCCAAAGCGCGAGGAACTGCTGCGGTTGCTGCAGGCCGCAGGGTTCGAGAACGCCGAGCATCACCAGCTCTCCGGCGGGCTGACCCAGCTGATGGTCGGTACGCGCAACTAGCCATGCGCGCGCACACCCGCCCGCTGGCCGCCGTGCACGACGGCGAACTCGACCTCAACGACGTCGCCCGCGGGGACGGCTACCTGTTCGTGCGCGACGGCGTCGGCATCGCCGGCCGCGGCGTGGCCGTACGGGTGCCGCTGCACGAAGTGGCGGTCACACTCGCGGCCATCGACCACACCGACGAGGTTGGTGGTGTGCACCCGATCGCGATGGGTGTCGTCCCGTTCGAGGCCGGCCAACCCGCCATGCTCGTCATCCCGCAGGTCCTGGTGGGAAAGGCCGCCGACGGCCGGCAATGGGTCACCACCATCGACGATGCACCGGCCCTGTTCGACCAGGCCCCTCGTCCCTCACCGCGGGCGCAGGCGTTCACGGTGACGCCGCGCACCGACATCGAGCATTACCTCGCCGCGGTCACCACGGCTCGCAATGCGGTGCGCGGAGGTGCCCTCACCAAGGCCGTCATCGCCCGCGAGGTCACGGTCACCAGTCCGGAGCCCATTGATGTCCACGCCGTGCTGTTGCGTCTGAAGGCAACGTTCGGTAGTAGCTACCGCTACTCGGTCGACGGCTTCATCGGCGCCTCCCCCGAGCTGCTGGTGACGGTCGATGGCAATGCCGTGCGGTCGCATCCGCTCGCCGGCACCGCGCCGCGCACGGGCGACCCCGACACAGACCGCCGTGCTGCCGCCGAGCTGCTGGCCAGCGAGAAGAACCAGATCGAGCACCGGGTGGTCATCGACATGATCCACGACACGCTGCTGCCATGGTGCAGCTACCTCGACTGGCAGCCCGAGCCCTCTATCATCACCGTTGCAAACGTGCAGCACCTGGGCACGGCGCTGGAAGGCCACCTCAGCGACCCGCGACCCAACGTGCTGGAACTGGTGACCGCGCTCTCCCCCACCCCCGCTCTCGGCGGCTTCCCGAGGGCGGAAGCGCTCGCCTTGATCGCCGAGGCCGAGGGTTTCGTGCGCGGCAACTATGGCGGTGCTGTCGGTTGGGTTGATGCCGCCGGCGACGGAACCTGGGCCGTTGCCATCCGCTGTGCCGAGCTGTCGGCAGACCGGCGCACCGCTCGACTGGTGGCCGGTGGCGGCATCGTCGCCGACAGCGAGCCGCTCAGCGAGCTGGCCGAAACGCAGGCCAAACTGCAGGCCATGCTCTCAGCGATCATCCGCCCCTGACGAGCGCCGACCCCTCAGCTGCGTCCAAGGCGGCGGCCACTGCTGCGTGCAGCTCGTCGTGCAGCTGCACGTTTGCGGCGCGGTCCGTGCGAACGTGCACGACGGTGGTGGCCGGGTCGGCGAGCGCCGCGGACAGTTCGCCGACCGTGGTGACCGTGGACGCTCCCAGACCGTGCGCAGCCGCGAGTGCGACCAGGTCGGTGCCGTGCGGTGTACCGAACAGCTGCTCGAAGCGCGCCGGCAGCAAGGTGGCGGCCTGCGGCAGGAACGAGAAGATGCCGCCGCCGTCGTTGTCGGTGACCACGATGGTGAGCGGCAGCCCTCGCGCTGCCAGCGCGGTGAGCGACGACTGGTCGTGGCAGAACGCGACGTCGCCGACGTATACCACTGTCGGCTCACCGGTGCCGGCCGCAACACCGATGCCGGTGGCGATCACGCCGTCGATACCGTTGGCGCCGCGATTGGAGTGCACGATGGTGCGGGCGCCAGGCAGGCCAAACCATTCGACGTCGCGCACGGGCATCGAGGACGACACCACCAGCCGCGCCTCGGCGCCACTGAGTAGGCGGGCCACGGCGGGCTCGGTGAGCACCCAATGGTCAGCGAGGACCGTCTCGATCGCGCGCTGTCCCAGCTGTTCGGCCTGTTGCCACCGGGCCAGCCAGGGCGTGCCGGTGGCACCGGTGACGAGTGGCGCGAGCTCGTTACACACGGTGGATGGTTGACCATAGACGCGCTCGGTGACGATGCCCAGGGGATCGATGGTGCGCTGCTGCGCGTACACCTGTACGTGCACCGCGTTCGTGCCGCGCAGCCACTGGCCGAGCACCTTCGATGCCGGCGCCTCTCCCAGGTGCAGCACCACGGTGGGCCGGTGACCGGCCGCGAATGCTGGGTGTCGGAGTAGCGAGTCGAAGCACGACACCGCCTGCGGTAGGTGGCGACAACCCGAGCGCGGATCGGCCAGCACGGGCCACTGCAGGGCAGCCGCGAGCACACCCACCGCAGCGGCATCGTCGGTGCCACCACCGGCGACGATGACACCGCAAGACTTGTCGAGCATTGCCGCCAGGCCCGCAACGTCGGGGCGCATCATGAACCAGCCGTCGCCGCCGGCCGCGCCGGCCACATCGACGCTCTCGGACGCCAGCTGCGACGACAGCGCATCAGTGGCCGTCGGCAACTGGTACGCGACCCCTACGAGCGGTTCACGGAACGGAAGGTTGACGTGCACCGGGCCCGGATCCGCGCCGACGGCACTGAGCCACCAGTCGGCCGCAAGGTCGCACCAGCCGGCGGCCCCCCCGGCGTCGGGCACACCCGGGTCTGCGTACCGGCGGACCACCCCGCCGTACAGCTCGGTCTGGTCGATGGTCTGCGGGGCGCCGATGCCCTGCAGCTCGGGTGGGCGGTCGGCGGTGAGCACCAGCATCGGCACGCCCGAGAGGTCGGCCTCGACGACCGCTGCATGGAAGTGCGTGGCAGCAGTGCCGCTGGTGCACAGCAATGCCGCCGGGACACCGGTGGCCAGGCCGATGCCCAGGGCCATGAACGCCGCGCTGCGTTCGTCGTGCATCACGTGCACCGCAAGGTCGTTGCGACCGGCCAATGCCAAAGCCATCGGCGTGCTGCGCGAACCGGGAGCGATGACCGCCTGGCACATGCCCATGCGCACCCACTGGTCCACCAGCGCGGCGCAGAAGGTGGCCTGCACGTCTGCTGGTGAGGGCTGCACCTGGGCGGCATCGTGCGTCATGATGGCCACGATACGGGCCTATCGTTGCCGCATGCGTCCTTCCCTGACGGTCGAGATCTGGTCCGATGTCGTGTGCCCGTGGTGCTACATCGGCAAGCGCCGCTTCGAGGCCGCTGCGGCCCAGCTGCGCGACGAGGTCGACCTGCAGGTCGTGTTCCGTCCGTATCAGCTCGACCCGACGGCGTCGCCGGGAACGTCGGAACCCGTCCTGACCGCGTATGCGAAGAAGTTCGGTGGGGTCGAACGTGCCGCCCAGATCGTCGAACACGTCAGCAGCGTCGCCGCCGGTGAGGGCCTCTCGTTCAACATGGACATCGCGTTGCGCGCCAACACGTTGCTGGCGCATCGCCTGCTGTTCCTTGCCGAGGGCACCGGGCAGCAGTACGCGATGAAGGAGCGCCTGCTGCAGGCGTACTTCTGCGACGGGCTCGACATCGGCGACCCCGACGTGCTGGCCGATTGTGCCGCCGAGGTCGGTATGCCGCGCGACGCGGTCAGCGCCTTCCTTGCCAGCGACGATGGCGTCGCCGAGGTGCGCAAGATGCTCCAGGCAGCCGCCGATGCCGAGATCACCGCAGTGCCCACCTTTGTGCTCGATGGCCGATGGGCGGTGCCCGGTGCGCAGGACGCAGAGACGTTCGTCAACGTGATCCGCCGTCTGCTGCAGCGCCGGGCTGCCGATGAAATGGAAGCCGCCGACGCCTGCGCCGACGACGTGTGCGATGTCTGAGTGGCGGGCACTCGCCGGTCCACTGGCGGCCGAGCAGCTCGGCGACAACCAGGCGCAGCGCATCACGTTCGTGCACGGGTTTGCGCAGACCGGCAACTCCTGGAAGCCCATTGCCGCCTGGTTTGCTGCGCACGGCTACCTGGTCACGGTGGTCGACCTGCCCGGTCATGGCGGGTCATCCAACGTACGTGCCGACCTGCGCCGCACCGCCGACATGCTCGCCGCCATCGGTGGCATGGGCACCTACGTTGGTTACAGCCTCGGCGGCCGTGCCTGTCTGCACCTCGCGCTGATGTACCCGCATCTCGTCGAACTGCTGGTGGTCATCGGCGCCAATCCCGGCATCGACGACGCCGATGCTCGGGCAGCGCGCCGCGAAGCCGACGATGCGCTGTCCGATCGGATGTTCGAGGTCGGCGTCGATCAGTTCCTGCGGGAGTGGACCGCGCTCGCTCTGTTCGGCAACCTTCGGCTCTCCGACGACCAGCGGGCCGACCGGCTGCGCAACACACCCGAGGGCTTGGCCAGCAGCCTGCGGATGGCCGGCACGGGCGCCCAGGGCTCGCTGTGGCCGCGGCTCCGCGAGTTGAACATGCCGGTAATGGCAATCGCCGGCGCCGAGGACCGTAAGTTCGCAGCGATCGCACGGCAGATCGCCGACACGGTGCCCGAAGGAACCGTCCACATCGTGGCCGGCGCAGCACACTCGGTGCATCTGCAACAACCCGAGACGGTCTCCGCCCTGATCGCTGACGCGACCGACGCGCTGGGCTGAGCCGGCTCAGGCCGATAAGGCGATGCCGGCTGCGGCGAGCAGGCCGGTGACCATCTGCACCTTGCCCGTCGCGCCCAGCACGGGGATGAGGGCACCACCCTTGGCGCCGCTTCGAATGGCGCTGATAGCGGGGCCAGCGACCAGCACCCCGGCGATACCGATGAGGGCCAGCGGGCGGCCGGCCACGGAGATGAGTGCGACCAGCAGGAGCGCCACCTCGAGCAGGCCGAGGTACAGCCAGCGGGTGCGGGCATCGCCGAGCCGCACGGCCAGCGTGCGCTTCCCGACCCCGCGGTCAGTGGGGATGTCGCGCAAGTTGTTCACCACCAGCAGCGCGCATGCCAGACAACCCGCCATCGCGCCTGCCATCCACGCGATCGCAGTGATGTCCTCGCACACCACGAACGTGGTGCCGGCGGTGGCCACCAACCCGAAGAACGTGAACACGAACAGTTCGCCCAGCCCGAGGTAGCCGTACGGTTTGGGACCCCCTGTGTACCCCCACCCGGCCAGCAGCGCCGCTGCGCCCACCACTAGCAGCCACCAGGAACTAACAGCGGCCAGGCCCAACCCGGCAACCGCGGCAACTCCAAAGGCGGCCAGCGCCGCCTTCTTCACCGAGCCAGCCGCAGCCAGGCCACTGGCCACCAGGCGGGTGGGGCCAACCCGCACATCGTCGGTGCCACGCACACCGTCGCTGTAGTCGTTTGCGTAGTTGACACCGACCTGCAGCGCAAGGCTGACCACGAGTGCCGGCGCGACCCGCCACCAGACCGCACCCTGCTCGCCGACAGCGGCAGCGGCACCGAGTGCCACCGGGACCACCGCCGCGGGAAGGGTTCGAGGACGGGCGCCGATCAGCCAACGGTTCATTGCAGCCATTCTCGCCTAGTCTCGCCACCGTGCCACAGCTGGTTGCGATCGATCTTCCGGGCGGGCCCGCATTCGTCACCGCGTTGCAGCGCGAGTGGGCGGCCGGCAACGCCGTCCTCCCGGTCGACCCCCGGCTGCCAGCACCGGCCAGGGTCGCGCTGTTCGCCGCGATGGGGCCCGCCGAGCTCGTCGACACCACGGGCCGCAGCACCATTCCAGGTAGCCGACCCACCGAGCCGGGCGATGCGCTGGTCATGGCCACCAGCGGCAGCACTGGCACGCCCAAGGGGGTGGTGCTCACCCACGACGCGTTACGCGCGTCGGCGCTGGCCACCAGCGCCCGGCTGGGCATCACCGCCGCCGACACCTGGCTCGCATGCCTGCCGTTGGCGCACGTCGGCGGGCTGTCTGTGGTGGTGCGTGCGCTCGTCACCGGCACGCCACTCGTTGTCCATGACGGGTTCGATGCGGCACGCGTCGAGCAGGCCGCCCGCGATGGCGCCACCGCCGTGTCGCTCGTTACGACGGCCCTGCGCCGCATCGAGCCTGCCCTGTTCCGGGTGATCGTTCTGGGCGGCGCCCGCGCCCCCGCCGACCGACCCGCGCACGCGCACACCACCTATGGCCTCACCGAGACGGGCAGCGGTGTCGTGTACGACGGCCAGCCACTGGACGGTGTCGAGGTGCACCTCGAGGACGACGAGATCTGGTTGCGCTGCCCGATGCTGCTGCGCTGCTACCGAGACGGCACCACCCCGGTGGACGGCGACGGGTGGCTGCACACCGGCGACCTCGGCCGCTGGCTGCCTGACGGGCGGTTGCAGGTCGAAGGACGCGGCGGAGACCTGATCATCACCGGCGGCGAGAATGTCTGGCCCGAGCCAGTGGAAGCCGTGCTGGCCACGCACCCCGGTGTCGCTGAAGCGGCCGTCGCCGGCGTCGCAGACCCCGAGTGGGGGCAGCGAGTGGTGGCCTGGGTCGTCCCCAACGACACGCCGCCGACTCTCCGGGATCTGCGTGCGCTCGTCGCCGCCGAGCTACCGGCGTTCTGCGCTCCCAAGGAGCTGCACCTCGTGAAATCGCTCCCTCGCACGGCGCTGGGCAAGGTGCAGCGCTACCACTTGGCGGCCGGCACCGCCCACTAAGGTGCGCTCCCATGAACGACACGGCGGCGGGTCAACCAGCGGGGCACCTGGCAGGAAAACTGGCGCTGGTGACCGGGGCGGGTTCGGGCATCGGCCGTGCCATCACCGAACGGTTCCACGCCGACGGTGCCACCGTGCTGGCCGCCGACCTCGACCTCAGCGCCGTCCAGGCGCTGCGCCAACGCCTCGGTGACCGCGTCGTCCCAATCGTGTGCGACGTCACCGATCCGGCCGCGCTGGCGGAGGTGGCAGCCGAGGCAGAGCGCCGTGGTGGGCTGCACGTCGCCGTCGCCAACGCGGGCGGCGGCACCTACTCCTCGATCATCGATCACCCCGTCGACCGCTGGAAGGCGGTCATCGACATCTGCCTGACCGGCGTGTTCCTCACAGTGCAGGCCGCTGGCAAGGTCATGGTCGACGGGGGCAGCATCATCACCATCTCGTCGCTCAACGGCACACAGCCCGCCGAGGGGATGAGCGCCTACTGCGCGGCCAAGGCTGGGGTGATCATGTTCACCGGGGTGGCGGCGATGGAACTCGGTAGCCGCGGCATCCGCGTCAACTGCATCGCCCCCGGCCTGGTGGAGACCACCGGCACCGGGCCGTTCTTCGGCGTGCCCGGCCTGGTCGACGAGTTCGTTGAGAACACCACGCTGGGCCGCTTCGCGCAGCCCACCGACATCGCCGACATGGCTGCCTTCCTCGCCGGGCACCAATCGTTGTTCATCAGCGGCTCGCTGATGCGGGTGGACGGCGGCGCATCCACCAAGCGGTACCCGAACCTCCCCGGCGCCTTCGCCCGCCTGGCTACACCCGACGCATGACCGGCGGCAGCACCACCCGGCTCCCCGGCGCGTATTGGCGCCTGTGGTCTGCGGCGGGCGTCTCCAACCTGGGCGACGGCATCTTCGCCGTGGCGCTGCCCCTGCTCGCCGCACAGACCACCGACAGCCCGCTGTCCATCGGCCTCATCGCCGCGTTCTTCACCATCCCCTGGCTACTGTTCGCACTGCCCGCCGGTGTCATCATCGACCGCTCGGACCGACGCCGGGTGCTGGTGATCGCCGACCTGTGCCGCGGCCTGCTCGTCGGTGGCCTGGCGTTGGTCGCCGCGTTCGGCGACGTACAGATGTGGATGCTGTGGGTGCTGGGCTTCGGGCTGGGTTTGGGCGAGGTGTTCTTCGACAACAGTTCGCAGGCCATTCTCCCTGCCGTCGTCGCGGCCGATGATCTCGAGCGCGCGAACGGGTACTTCTACGCCACCGAGGTGGCCACCAGCACGTTCATCGGCATGCCAATCGGCAGCGCGCTGTTCGGCTTCCTCGTCTGGCTGCCGTTCGGTCTCGATGCGGCCAGCTTCGTGGTGGCGGCGCTGCTGGCCACCACCTTGCGCGGCTCGTTCCGCACCGCACCCCACAGCCTTGATCAGCAGGACGGCGGCACCAGCATGCGGCGCGAGATGGCCGATGGCCTCCGCTGGCTGTTCCACAACCGACTGGTGCGCAAGCTGGCGTTGAGTGGTGCCGCGATGAACCTTGCGTTCGCCGCCACGCAGGCCACGTTCGTGCTGTTCGCGACGAAGGAACTGGGCATCTCGGACCGCTTGTTCGGCCCGTTGCTCGCCATCGTCGGCGCTGGCAGCCTGCTGGCGGGCCTTGTCGGCGGGCGCCTAGTGGGCTGGATCGGCCGACGACCAGCGATGTTGATCGCCAGCTCCGCCCCCGTGCTCACCAGCCTGGCCACCGGGTTGCTGCCCGTCACCTGGTGGGTAGTGGCGATGACCACTGTGCAGGCCCTGATGACCACCATCTGGAGCATCGTGGCGGTCTCACTGCGCCAGCAGGTGGTACCGGATCACCTGTTCGGCCGTGTCAACAGCGTGTACCGGTGGGTCTGCATGGGCGCCATGCCGGTGGGTGCATTGCTGGGCGCGCTCAGCGCCGACCGGTTCGGCCTGCGTGCCCCGTACTTCGTCGCTGCCGCGGTGCTGCTCCTGGCGCTGCTGTTCACCAGCAGGATCAGTACCGCCCTGATCGACGACGCCACCGCCAAAGCGGTCGAAGCACCGCTACCGGTGCTCGACGAGACGCCGGTCTCACTGGACCGCGACCCCTTCGACGACCTGCTCTAAACCCCACCGTGGCCAGCGAATCCGACGCACTTCCACCTTCGTGTCGCGGCCTGACCTGGAAAGCCCCGGGTGACGACAGGACACAAGCGGTAGGGCCAGCGGAGACTGAATCTGCAGACCCGGCTCAGTCGGACTCGAGCACCGAGCCGTCGTGCTCCAGGGTCACCTTCACCCGGCGGATGCGGCGACCGTCCACCTCGGCGGCAGCGAAGCGCCAGCCGTCATGGACGACCGACTCGCCGACATCGGGCACGTGTTCGAGCGTGCCGAACAGGAAGCCACCAACGGTGTCCCAATCCTCGTCGGGGACGTGCAGGCCGAGTAGGTCGTTGAGATCGCCGATGGACATGCCGCCATCGACCAGATAGTCGCCGTCCGAGAGTCGCTGCACTTCGGCGTCTTCGTCGTCGTGCTCGTCGATGATCTCGCCCACCAGTTCTTCGAGGCAGTCCTCGAGGGTGACCAGGCCGGCCAGCGCGCCATACTCGTCGGCCACCAGCGCGAGGTGGAACTTGGCTGCCTGCATCTCGCGCATCAACCGGTTGACCGGCTTGTTCTCCGGCACGAAGTGCACGGGACGCAACAGCTCGGTGACGGGCCGCCCACCGCCGCCCTCGCGCTCGGTACGCATCAGGTCCTTGGTGTAGGCCAGGCCCAGCACGTCGTCGTCGTCGCTGTTGACCACCGGCAACCGGCTGTAGCCCTCGCTCATCGCGAGGTCGAGTGCCTGCGTGACCGTGTAGTCGTGCTCGACGGTGACGATGTCGGGGCGGGGCACCATCACTTCGCGCGCGACGGTGTCGCCGAACTCGATGATGCTCTCGATCAGCTCGCGTTCCTCGTGTTCCACGACGCCGTCCTCGGCCGCAACCTCGACGATGCCGAGGAGTTCCTGTTCGGAGACGAAGGGGCCAGATTCCAGGCCCTTGCCGGGCACGATGACGTTTGTGAGCTTGATCAGCGAGTTGGAGATCCAGCGCAGCGGCGGGAAGGCCACCAGCGCAGAGACCGGCCGCGCCGACAGCATCGCTGCCCGTTGGGGGTGCAGTACGGCGTATGTCTTGGGCACGGCCTCGGCCAGCACGAAGAAGACGACGACGTTGAGCAGCACACCGACGATGACACCACCCGTGCCGAACAGGCGGGCGGCGACGATACCGGTGAGGGTGGCCTGCACGGTTTGGCAGATGTTGACAGTCAGCAGCAGCGGGTTGACCCATCGTTCGGGCTCGTTGACCAGTCGCTTGAGGGCCTTGCCTGCCTTGGTGCCTTTGTCGGCCAACGAGGCGGCGCGCGGCCTGCTCATCCGCGACAAACCCATCTCTGCCACAGACGTGAAGATGAGCACGATCAGCAGCACGACGATGGTGACGATCATCAGCATGTCGACGTTGCTGAATTGGGTGGCGATCATTCAGGTTGCTCCTGCCGGAAGCCTTCCGGCGCAGGCCCACCCCAATGGTGGTCCTGCAGAAGTACCAGTTCGCGCTCACGCATCGCGTCGCGCTCCTCTGGCTCGTCGTGGTCATAGCCCAGGACGTGCAAGACGCCATGGACCACGAGCAGTGCGAGTTCGTCGTCGACCGTGCCGGCATGCTCGGGCGCCTGTCGGGCAGCCACCGCCGGGCACAGTACGACATCGCCGAGCAACAACGGCATGTCGCCGGGGTCGGGAGGTGAACGATCGGGGCCGCGGCTGGGCGGCTGGCCGTGCAGCACGATCTCCGCCTCGGCCGCGTCGATGGGGAAGGCGAGCACGTCGGTGGGGCCGGCCTTGCCCATGTGCAACTCGTTGAGCTCGGTCATCTCCTGTTCGGTGACGAACAGCAACGACAACTCACAGAGCCCGCGCACACCTTCGGCGCGAAGCACCTCGGTGGCCAGCGTCTGCCAGCGGGCGAGGTCGACCGGCAGGTCTTTCTGCTCGTCGGCGCAGAAGACCTCCGGCTCACCGTCGCCACCCACCCGCTGCGGCGCGTTGAGGCGAGGCCTGGACTGGTCAGGCACGTTTGCCACCCTGCGCAGCAGCCTTCGCTTCGTCGGAGCGTTCGTAGGCGGCGACGATGTCGGCGACGATGCGGTGACGCACGACGTCGCCCGACTTGAGGTGCACGAAGGTCAGGCCCTCGATGCCGCTGAGCGTGCGCTCGAGACCGACGAGGGCACTGCGGCCGTCGGGCACGTCGACCTGCGTGGTGTCGCCGGTGACGACCACCTGCGAGCCGAACCCGATGCGGGTGAGGAACATCTTCATCTGCTCGGGAGTCGCGTTCTGCGCTTCGTCGAGGATGATGAAGCTGTCGTTGAGCGTGCGGCCACGCATGAACGCCAGGGGGGCGACCTCCACCGCCTGGCGCTCCAGCAGCTTCTGTGCGCCCTCGACCTCGACCATGTCGTACAGCGCGTCGTACAACGGCCGCAGGTACGGGTCGATCTTGGCCATCAGGTCGCCCGGCAGGAAGCCCAACCGCTCGCCGGCTTCCACCGCCGGGCGAGTGAGGATGATGCGCTGCACCTTCTTGGTCTGCAGGGCATGGACTGCCATCGCGACGGCCAGCCAGCTCTTGCCGGTACCGGCAGGGCCGAGCCCGAAGGTGATGACGTTGCTGCGGATGGCGTCCACGTAGCGCTTCTGCCCGGCGGTCTTGGGCCGGATGGGTTTGCCCTTGGCGCCGCGCATGATCTCGTCGGTGAGCACCCGGCTGGGGCGCTCGTTGTCGCGCATCATGTCGATGCTGCGCCGGATGCTGGGTTCGTCGAGGTGCTGGCCCTGCTGGAGCAGCATCAGTAGTTCCTCGCACAGGCGACCGGCATCTGCGGCCTGCGGCCCGTCAAGCGTGATCTCGTTGCCGCGGACGACGATGCTTGCATCGGGGAAGGCCGCTTCCACCATGCGTAGGTGAACGTCGCGAGGCCCCACGAATGCGGCCATCAGGTGCGCGCCCGGTACCACGACGGAGTACGGCTTGACCAGCGGTGTCATTCGGGGTGACCCGACAATGGACTCATTCGCCTACACGGTATCGAACCGGCCACCGTTCCCGGTACATGAATGCGATCACAGTTGCTGTGCGAGCGGCCGCTGCAGGGGCCGCGTCTCGTCGGCGTCGGCCGGCTCGGAGGCCGCCGGCGCGAAGTCGACGGCGAAGTAGTGCTGGGTGCCGAGGTGCACCACGGGCGAGGGGCCGACAAACGCCTTGGCCAGGCGCGACATCATCTCGGCGAAACCACCACTGACGCCGGGCTGGTGCAGCTCTGGTGCATCGAACACGACGAGCGCCCCATCGGCCGCTTCACGCTGGGCCACCTCGCGACCCAATCGCACGATCGCTCCCTTGGCCATCGCCGACGGGTGCACCACCAGCCACATGATGTAGTGCACGGCACCACGGCGCATGTGCTCGGCGTAACGCTGCTCGAAGTAGGCGCGACTGAGGTAGCGCGTGGAGCCGATGTCGGTGGCGATGAGCAGCATCGCCACGGGCGCGCTGTCGTCCCACAGCACCCAAAGCCGGTTGGTGGCGTCGCGGACGGCTGTATCGAACTCGTCGCGGAACAGCATCTCGTGGCTCGGTGAACTGGCCTCCACCTCGCCGTAGCTGAGGTCGTACAACTGCCACAGTCGCTCGATCAGTCGTTCGTCGGTGAGCTGGTGGTGACCGGTCACATACACCGAACACCTGCCGAGTAGCTCGTTCGTCCACCGCCGGTGACAATCCCGCCCAACAGTGCGCGCGGACAGCGAGCTGCCACACACTCCTTGCGCGAATGTGGGCTCATGTGCGTAGCATAAGCATCTCTCTGATTGCCAACGGTGGATAGTCTCGCCGCATGCAAGGAGGCAAGTGAAGCGGGTACCTGCACTCCTCAGTTGGTGCTACGTGGGCGTCGGTGCATTGTTGACCGTCGTCGCTCTCGTCGCGCCCGGCGAAACAATGCGCAATGTCGCGTACATCGTCGCGGCCCTGCAGGTGGTGCCCACGCTGTTCATTGCCCGCCGCTGGAACGGCGTGCCGTGGCCACCCGTAGCGCTTTTCGCTGCCGTCGGCCTGTGCTATGTGGGCGAGCAGTTCGTCTCCAACGATGGGCCCACGTACAAGTCCACCCTGGCAGTGGCCCTCGCACTGGCCGGGGTGTCGTTCCTCGCCGGCAGCCTGCTCGTCGTACTGCGCAACACGATGCCCAAGGACAGCCGCAGCCTGTGGGGCGACGCACTGATCGTTGCATTGGGCAGCTGGATCGTCAGCTGGGCTGTGCTCGTGCAACCAATCGCCAATGCCGGCGGACGTTCGTTCAGCACATTCCTGTACGGCCTCTACCAGCCCACCAGTTCCGTGGTGCTGTTCCTCGTGGTCATGGTGCTGCTCGGTCTGCGCCACCGGCCGCCGGCGGTCTGGATGATCGCCACTGCACTGCTCTTCAACATGCTCGGCGACCTGCTGTACGCCCTGATGGACGCCGGCCACCTCGGCGATGCCACCCAGCGGCTCGCGCTGCCGATGTACATCGGCGCCTACTTCGCCGCCAGCGCTGCGTTGGTGCACCCCAGCTTTCACGATCTCGGTCGGCCGCAGACAACCAGGCTGCGCCCGGAAGCCATGGGGCGGCTCATCGTCACCACCTCGTCGCTCGTGTTCCCCGTCATCGTGCTGGCAGGCACCGCACCCAACGACGGCACCGACAAGATCGTCCGATCGCTATCCGCATTGCTGCTTGCCGGTGTGGTCACCATCCGGGTAGTGATGGCAGTTCGGGCCAACGACCGCGCGCAGGCGGATCTGCTGCACGGCGCCCAGACCGACCCGCTCACCGGCCTACCCAACCGCACCGTGCTGCTGCAGCGCATCAACGAACTGCTGAGCAACTCGTGGAGCCAGGACCAGCACCCGACGTTGTTCTTCGTCGACCTCGACCGGTTCAAAAACATCAACGACTCGCTCGGCCATGCGGCCGGCGATGAGGTTTTGGTCACCGTCGCCCGCCGGCTCATCAACGCGGTCCCGGAAGGTGCCGTAGTCGCTCGCCTCTCGGGCGACGAGTACGTGGTGCTCGATGCCACCCCGAAGTCCGCGGGTGCCGCAATGGCGCTGGCCGAACGGATGCTGGCCGTCTTCCGCGAGCCGCTCGCGCTCAGCCAGGGCGACGTGTTCGTGACGGCCAGCATCGGTGTCGCCAGCATCAGCGGCATGTCCACCACCTCCCCCGAGGATCTCGTGCGTCACGCCGACACAGCGATGTACCGGGCCAAGGACGCCGGCCGCAACTGCATGGCCGTGTATGACGAATCGATGCACGAGCGGGTTGCGCACCGGCTGGCCGTAGAGACCGCGCTCTACCGGGCCCTAGACCGCCGCGAGCTGCGCCTGTTCCACCAGCCGATCCTCGACCTGCAGTCCGGCGATGTCGTCGGCTTCGAGGCGCTGATGCGCTGGCAGCAGAGCGATGGCACCATCGTTTCGCCGGCCGAATTCATTCCTATCGCCGAAGACACGGGCACCATCGTGCCCATCGGTTCATGGGCGCTGCTCGAGGCGCTCAGCCAGCTGCGGCGCTGGATCGACGACGGCGTTTGCAGCCCCTCGGCAACCATGTCGGTCAACGTCTCGCCACGCCAGCTCAGCGACACCAACTTCCCCGCCATCGTCAGTGAGGCGCTCACCCGTTCTGGCGTGTCGCCGCAGCTGCTGTGGTTGGAGGTCACCGAAAGCGTGATGATCTCCGAGCCAGAGCTGGCGCTGGCCACACTGCGCCGCCTCCGTTCGCTCGGTGTACGCGTGGCACTCGACGACTTCGGCACCGGCTACTCCTCGCTGTCGCTGCTGCAGAAGTTCCCGCTGCAGCGCATCAAGATCGACCGGGCCTTCGTGCACGGTGTGGCCGACAACCCCAACGACCGCAGCCTGGTGCGGACCATCATCGCCATGGGTCGCTCCCTCGGCCTCGACATTGTGGCCGAAGGCGTGGAGAGCGTGCACCAACTGCAGGTGCTCAGCGACCTCGGCTGCAGCAAGGCCCAGGGCTTCCTGATCAGCCATCCGGTGCCCGCTGACGCCATGCGCAGCACGGTTGCCGCGCTGGAACGCCTCGGTCAGTTCCCCGGCCTGCGACCCAGCGTCGCTACACCGGCCAACTGACCCACCCCGCGCTACTTCTGCAGCCAGCCCCGGAAACGGGCGAACGCGCTGTCACCGGAATTCAGGGGCGCTGCAGCGTTCTTCTTGGGCGCGCCGTCCTGGCGGCACCGGCAGCGGTCGGCCTTGGGCACATCGGCCAGCACCATCTCCACGTGGGCGCCACAACCCGCCCAGTTCGGCTTGCCACAACTCTTGCAGGTCACTCGTCGGCACATACCCCATAGGGTATATGCGGCAACCGACCCTCGACAACCCCTCCCA
>Ga0105047_10004408_pt1 | contig 24463 bp, 25 predicted proteins | sample MAT04_FD_78384 | JGI IMG/M metagenome (GOLD analysis project Ga0105047, IMG submission 78384) | Freshwater microbial communities from Lake Fryxell liftoff mats and glacier meltwater in Antarctica - MAT-04 (megahit assembly) | ecosystem: Environmental > Aquatic > Freshwater > Ice > Liftoff...
TCTCCAGAAAAAGAAATAACCCAGCTTCACTAGTTGTTATATACTAATGTCATGTTAGATATTCAGTTTATTCGAGATAATGCCGAACTTGTGGCCGAAAAGTCGGCTCAGAAGGGTTACGAAGTTGATGTTCAGCAACTTTTGGGCTTTGATGGCAAGAAAAAAGAGCTATTGCAGCAGGTAGAAGAAAAGCGCCGCCTGCGTAATGAGCACGCCGCTTCGTTGAAAAAGGGTGCGCCCTCACCAGAGGATATCAACAAAGGCAAAGTCCTTAAGGAAGAACTGGGCAAGCTGGAACATCAGCTCGATGCTATCGAAGAAGAATATTTAGTTTTACTTAAAAAAGTGCCGAATATGCCGCTTGATGATGTGCCGGTAGGTGCTAGTGAAGACGAAAATGTGGCTACTAAACAGGTTGGCGACAAACCACAGTTTGATTTTGAGCCAAAGCAGCACTTCGAGATCGCTCAGCCCAAAGGTTGGATCGACAAGGAGCGCGCCGCCAAAGTTTCGGGCAGTCGCTTTGCATATTTAAAGGGTGATTTGGTCCGGCTGCAGTTTGCGATTATTCAATATGTAATGACCGCACTTGGCGACCAGAAAGTTATCGAAAAGTTAATTGCTGATAATCAGCTAAATCTTTCGCCTAAACCTTTCACGCCTATTTTGCCACCAGCTTTATTAAAGACCGAACCCTATGTTGCCAGCGCTCGTTTGAACGCCGAAGAGGTAACCTACAAAATTGAACAAGACGATTTATGGCTCAACGCTAGCGCCGAACACACTTTGTGTACCATGTACTGGAACGAGACGCTGCCAGAGGCCGAATTACCGATCCGCTATCTGGGATATAGCACTTCATTCCGCCGCGAAGCAGGAACCTATGGCAAGGACACCGAAGGTATTTTACGTATGCATCAGTTCGACAAGCTGGAGATGGAAGTCTTTAGCACCGGCGAAACCGGCTTACAGGAGCACTTATTGTTAGTAGCAATTCAGGAATATTTAATGCAGCAACTTGGTTTACCTTACCAAGTTTTGCAAAAGTGTACGGCTGATATTGGCAAACCGAACGCTCGCGGCGTCGATATAGAAGCATGGCTGCCAGGCCAGGACCAATACCGCGAAACTCACACTGCCGATTATATGACCGATTATCAAGCTAGAGACCTGAAGATTAGAGTTAAACGCGCCAGTGGTGGAACAGAGTATGTGCACACCAACGATGCCACCGCTTTCGCGCTTGGCCGAGCCATGATCGCCATTATCGAAAATAATCAAACAGCCGACGGCAAAGTAAAAATCCCTAGCGTACTGCAGTCATTTATGGGTAATCAAACCGAACTGTAAGTTAAATAATCGCTAACAGCCAGTTGCTAGTAGGCGTATAATCGTAAGTACACCAATAGAGATTATTGGTAGCACAGCAAATAAAAAAAAGGAGGCAATCATGTTGCAAAAATTCGAAGTTCAAGGTGTCCACATGACTATCGATGCTAATCTCCGAAAATATGTTAATAAAAAGATTGGTGGGTTGGACCGTTATATTTCTAAGCACGGACGGGCCAGCGCTCACGGCGAAGTACGCTTAAAAGAGGGTAAAACCAAGAATCACGACAACCGCACCTGCGAAGTAACGCTACATTTACCGCACGACACCATCATTATTAAAGAGAGTGCTTCTAATATGTTTGCCGCTATTGATATTACCGAAGCCAAGCTTAAGCAACGGCTTCAGAAGTATAAAGATCTGCATCATACTGGCAAAACTCAGCGCCATTTATTTGCTCGTTTGCGTGGACGTGCTGTGATCTAAAATTCGCGGTCGCATTTATAGCGGTAAATCGCTATAATAGCTTAGATACTTTTGTCAGACTTTATAGAGGGAGAACTACCTAAGCCTTATGAATATTGTGTTTAAGAAAATTTTGGGAGACCCGCAGGCACGCACGGTTAAGCGGTTGCGCAAGCGTGTAAAGCTGGTCAACGCTCAAGCCGACAAGTATAAGAAGTTAAGCGATAAGCAACTCAAAGAACAGACTGATGTGCTCAAAAAACGTCTCAAAAAAGAGACTTTAGATTCTATCGCCCCAGATGCTTTTGCTGTTGTTCGTGAAGCTGCCACCCGTACTCTTGGCCAGCGCCACTTCGATGTTCAGCTGATTGGTGGCATGGTTTTGCACGAAGGCAATGTCGCCGAAATGAAAACCGGTGAAGGCAAGACTCTGGTTGCAACGGCACCCGTTTACTTAAATGCTTTGACCGAAAAGGGCGTTCACGTGGTGACCGTTAACGATTACTTAGCGCAGCGTGATGCCGGCTGGATGGCTCAGGTCTACCACTTCTTGGGCTTAACTACCGGTGTTATTGTGGCCGATACCAGTTTTATTTACGACCCCGAGTTCGTCAATAAGGACCACGAAGACCCACGTTTCCAGCACCTAAAGCCATGTACGCGCACCGAAGCTTACGCCGCCGATGTGACTTACGGCACCAACAACGAGTATGGTTTTGATTATTTGCGCGATAACATGGTCCGCGAAGAAGATCAGCTACGCCAGCGCGAATTGCATTACGCGATTGTCGACGAAGTCGACTCCATTCTTGTGGACGAAGCCCGAACACCGCTAATTATTAGCGCACCAAGTGCCACCAGCGGCACGGCTTATTTGCAGTTCTCTAAGGTTGTTCGCCAACTATTCAAAGAAAAGCATTTTGAAACCGATGAAAAGCGCAAAACCGTTATCTTGACAGATAAAGGTGTTGAAAAAGTCGAAAAAATATTGGGGATTGATAACCTATATGGCAGCGAAAATATCCGCACCATTTATCACTTGCAACAAGCCTTGCGTGCCCACGCCCTATTCACTCGAGACAAAGACTACGTCGTCACAAAAGAAGGCGAAGTAGTGATTGTCGACGAATTCACCGGACGTTTATTGGCCGGACGACGCTACAACGAAGGCCTGCACCAAGCTATCGAAGCGAAGGAGGGCGTCGAAGTCCAGCAAGAAAGCATGACATTAGCGACAATTTCCTTCCAGAACTACTTTCGCCTGTACGAAAAATTAGGTGGCATGACCGGTACGGCACTGACAGAAGCCGAAGAATTCCACCAAATCTACAAATTAGATGTGGTAGAGATCCCATCTAACCGGATTTTGGTTCGCCAAGACCGCATCGACCGCATTTATCGCAACGAAAAAGCCAAGTTTAAGGCCATTGCTCGCGAAGTAAAGGCCTTGCATACCAAAGGTCAGCCAGTGCTGATTGGTACCGTATCTATCGAGAAGAACGAAGCCCTGGGCGCTATGCTCGACAAAGCCGGCGTGCCTCACCAAGTTTTGAACGCCAAAAACAACGAACGCGAAGCCAAAATCGTCGCCCAAGCTGGCGAAAAAGGCGCTGTAACACTGGCGACAAACATCGCCGGTCGTGGTACCGACATTGTTCTGGGTGAAGGCATCAAAGAGCTCGGCGGCCTATTTGTTTTAGGTAGCGAACGCCATGAATCCCGACGTATCGATAACCAGCTGCGTGGTCGTTCTGGTCGTCAGGGCGATCCAGGCGTTACCCAATTCTTTGTTAGTACCGAAGATGATTTGATGCGAATCTTTGGTGGCGACCGAATCGGCAGCGTCATGAACCGCTTAAGTGTCGACGACGATACACCAATCGAAAACCGCATGATCTCACGCAGCCTAGAAGGCGCCCAAAAGAAAGTCGAAGGCTACCACTTCGATCAACGTAAGAGTGTGGTGCAATACGACGATGTCATGAACCGTCACCGTAAAGCCGTCTATTCTATGCGACGTGAAATTCTTAAGGCCGACGACATCAGCAAGCGCATTAAGATTTTCGTAAATGACGAAGTCAACGCCTTGGCCACTTCATCAGCTGTTACGACCGATCAGTTCGAAGACATTTTACGCGAGATTTTCCCGTTGGATGATGCGGCCTTAGATCGTATTTTTGATAGTGACGCTGCTAAGTTCGCCAGCAACCTGCGAACTGCCGCAAACGAGCTGTATGCTGCGCGCGAAACTGCCTTTACTCACGAAATTATGCGCAAAGTAGAGCGCGATATCTACCTGCAAATCCTCGATAACCTATGGATGCAGCACTTAGAAAACATGGATCACTTGCGTGAGGGTATTCACTGGATGAGTGTTGGCCAGCAAGATCCACTAGTTGAATACCGCCGTCGTGGCCAGATGTTGTTCGAAGAAATGCAGCTGACACTTCGCCATGATGTGCTACGAACTTTGTTCCATGCCCAGCCAATTTCGCCAGAAGAATTAGAGCGGGCAACAGAGACTGATTTGACCCGAGCTGCTCGTAGCTCGGTTGAAAACGGAGCGCAAATCACAAAAAATGAATCAGAATTCAATGCCTCGGACTTTAATGATAAAAAAGTCGAAGCTCAGACCAAGAAAAAACAAACAACAGATCGCAAAAAAACTCGCAAAACTGAGCGCAGACGCAAAACTTCCGCTAAAAGGAGAAAGCGCTAGACACTTATAGCCACCCAAGCTATAAACCCGCTTACATTCCATACCTATGCGACACACAACTAACGAAATCATTCTAAAAAATGGTTCACGCGGACTACTGGTTCATATACCTGACGCCTCTGTCATGACATTTGATTTTAACTTTCGAGCAGGTGAGTACCTGGTAGAAGACCAGAAATGGGAAGTCCCGCATCTGATGGAGCATGTCCTGCTAGGCGCTAATGAGCTAATTCCACGAGCCCGCGACTTCCAGGCCGAACTCGAAAAAAACGGCGCTTACAGCAACGCCACCACTGGAGTTTACGACATAACCTACGAAGCCGAATGTGCCGATTTTGAATGGGATCGCGTGCTAGGCATGTTATTGGTCGCCATCACTAAGCCATTATTCTTAGATGAAGAGTTTGATGCCGAGTTTGGGAATGTCCAAGAAGAAATGGCTGCCCGCAGCAATAATCATTTCCGTCGATTAAGCCTGGAAATGCGCAAGGAACTTGGTCTAATTGCCAAAACTGATAATGAACGCCTCGAACTTATGAGCAATGTCACGGTTGAGGACGTTCGTGAGCATTATGCGCGAACTCACTCCTCACCAAATATGCGTTTTGTGATTGCCGGCAACCTGACACCGGACCGTCGCAAAACCGTTACCGATTTGCTAGAATCGATTGACTTGCCAAAGGAAGGCCACAAACGCTTCGCCTTGCCTCACGAACACCCAACTCGCTTATCGAAGCCAGTTTACATCCCCAATGATACCGTTGAAAACCTGTATTTCTACATCGACACTTTCCAGAAATCTCGTTTAAGTGATCCCGACACCGACGCTTTAAATTTAGTTAATACTTTGCTTACCGAAACCCTGTATTCCAAGATTCTAGGAACGGCTCGCGAGCGAGGGCTAGTGTATGGCATGAACTCCGGTTTGTCGCAGACCCGCGATGCCAGCAACTGGTGGTTTGGCGCACAAGTTTCCGATAAAAACGCCGAAGCCTTACTACGCATTATCGTCCAAGAAGTCAGTAAAGTCTTGGCGGGCGACATCAGCGAAGCCGAAATTGAAGCCACCAAGCAATACTCGTTAGGCCGCTTCCAGCGTAGCGCGCAAACCGTGGGCGGCACGGCTTCTGGCTATGCTGGCCGCTATTTCTTTGACGGCGTTATCGATAACTATTACCAGATACCAGAACGAATCCGAGCGGTCACCAAAGATCAGATAATAACTGTCGTTCAAGCCTTATTTACTGATAATATCTGGGGATTTGGCGTCTTGGGCAATTGCGGCGAAGCCTTTGCGGCTGAATTGCGCAGCCAGATAGCGGCACTATGGAACAAGCCAATCGCTACAGACGTTACCAAGCTACAAGTTACCAAAAAGAAGGCGGTTGCTCATGGACGAACACGCTAAACAGGCCAACGAGCTTAAAAATCAGATCAAAACCGCGCTCCAAAAACTCCAGATTACCGACCTAGACAGCCAATTGCAATCGCTGCAGGCTAAGAGCCAACAAACAGATTTTTGGAATGACTCATGCGCCGCCCAAGCTACAATGCAGCAAATTGCTAAGCTAGAAGCTCGCGTCAAACCATGGCTGACACTTCAAAAAAGTGTCAACGACATTAATGAACTCTTAAAATTAAAAGACCCCAGCTTAGCAGAGGAGTTAACTGTTCAATTACAAGCCGGCAGCAGCGATTTTGCCGCGTTAAAAGAAGACTTAAAGTTCAATGGACCCTATGATGATCACGGTGCCATCGTCAGTATTTATGCCGGCGCCGGCGGCACCGATGCCCAAGATTGGACACAAATGTTATTCAGAATGTATAGTCGCTATTTTGAAAAAAATAGTTGGAGAGTAGTCATTATTGATCAATCGGTCGGCGATGAGGCTGGGCTAAAGAGCATTACGCTCGAAGTAGAAGGCAGCTTCATTTATGGCAAGCTAAAAGGCGAGCATGGCGTACATAGATTAGTGCGTTTAAGCCCCTTCAACTCCGACAATCTGCGCCAAACCAGCTTTTCCAAGGTAGAAATCGTACCCAAACTCGATAAGCCAGATGATCTAGTAATTGACGAAAAAGACCTAAAAATCGACGTTTACCGCGCAGGTGGCCACGGCGGCCAAAGCGTCAACACCACAGATTCAGCCGTGCGCATTACGCATATCCCAACTGGCCTTACCGTAGCCATCCAAAACGAACGTAGTCAACTGCAAAACCGCGAAACCGCCATGACCATATTGCGTTCCCGCTTAGCCCAACTCCAGTTAGAACAGCATCAAGAACAGGTCAGTCAATTAAAGGGACCGAACCAATCTGCAGAATGGGGAAACCAAATTCGTAGCTACGTCCTGCATCCTTATAAACAAGTCAAAGACCTGCGCACTAAATACGAAACATCTGACCCAGACAACGTGCTTGACGGCGACCTCGAAGCATTGATAAACGCCTACCTCGAATACTCCCTTACCCCCAATTAAAAGTCTTGCTAGCTTGTGACAATCAATTAGATCGATGTTACAATAGTGCTAATGATTTTGCTTGATAGGGTAACGAAAACTTATAGTAAACAGCTGGGGCCAGCGCTAGACCGTATTAGCATACACGTAGAACCAAAAGAGTTTGTGATTGTGGTAGGGCAGAGTGGTGCCGGCAAGACTACATTGCTGCGATTATTGACCCGAGAAGAGCGACCTACCAGCGGCAAGATTATCATTGGCGGTATCGACTACGATAAATTAAAAGATAAAGACATCCCATTATTAAGGCGTAAAATTGGCGTGGTTTTCCAGGATTTTAAGTTGCTGCCCAACAAAAATGTTTACGAAAATGTAGCCTTTGCCCTGGAAATCGTAGGTGTCAGCAACCGCGAAATCAAGCACACCGTGCCCAAAGTTCTCGATATTGTGAACCTCAAAGGTAAAGAAAAGCGCATGCCTCTCGAGCTAAGTGGTGGTGAGCGCCAGCGCGTCGCTATCGCTCGCGCCATTGTCCGCCAACCGCGAATATTAATTGCCGACGAGCCAACAGGCAACCTCGATCCTAAGCATGCCTGGGACGTCATTAAAGTATTAGAGAAAATTAATCGCTACGGCACGACGGTACTACTAACGACTCACAACCAAGATATTGTTAACAAACTAAAGCGCCGCGTGATAACTTTTGAAGGCGGCAAAGTCGTCAGTGACCGGGCTAATTCGGGCTACAAAGGTTAAATTCAAATTATGAAAAGACGATTCATTACATTTTGGCGCATTATTCACACCGGCATAATTAACTTTATGCGCAGTCTTAGCTTAGCAATTGCGGCCATGGCGGTAATGGTAGTAACGCTGACAATCGTGCTTTTCTCGATCATTACCAACGCCACATTCGAAAACACTATTACCCAAATTACTAACAAAATCGACATCTCGGTCTACTTAAACGACACCGATAGTACCGAACAAACCAACGAGCTCATTAAAGATATAAAGCAGCTGCCAAATGTTAAAGAAGTTAAGTACCTCAGTAAAGCCGATGCTCTTAAGCGTTACACCCAGCAAAATGCCGGCAATCAAGAACTTCTGACGGCCATCAACTCCACGACCAACCCGTTGCCAGCCACTATTCTTATTAAACCCATCGATTTAAATAAAATTAATGATATTAAAACTTTCTTATCTAAGCCTAGCGTTGCCAAACTGCAATCCGACCCACCAAGTTACAGTGGTGACCGCAAAGTAGCCATCGATAAAATCACCCATGCTACTAATGTACTGCGCCAGATCGGGGTCTTTACGGTGGTAATTTTTACGATAATCTGTGCACTAATCATTTTTAATACCATCCAAATGGCGATTTTTAACCGGCGTGATGAAATCAAAATTATGCGCTTGCTGGGAGCCAGTACCAGCTACATCCGCGGACCTTTTATTGTGGAGAGTACGATTTACGGCATTTTGTCGGCGGTCTTTTCGGTGCTAATTATTAACTCTGCGTTTTTAGCGACCAGCAATGCTTTGCAAGCCAGCAGCCTTGGACTACTGGATATCAACTACGCCGCCACCTACTTTAGTGAACATTTCTTGCAGCTTTTGGGTATTCAACTAGCTATTGGTATAATTCTAGGAGCGGTCTCATCAACCATCGCGACCCGCCGCTACCTAAAGTTCAAAACGAAATAAAACATTAACTAATATAATAAACTGAGGGCATATTTAACAGCCCCAGTACCATGAGGGCGGGGGCAAAACTTGATCAAGTATGATACAATTATTACTAGCATAAACAAAATCAAAACTATGCCAAAACAAAAGATAAAATCACCAATAGCTACTATATATAAGTTCCGCGCACTAGCGTTGGTAGTTTTGGCTGTTGGCATTATCGGTGGAGCGGTTGCGGTTGTACATGCCGACCAATACGATGATCAGATCAACGCCTTGCGTCAGAAAAACAATGATACCCAGGGGCTAGTAAACAGTTTGGCCAGCCAAGCCAGCAGTTATCAGGGAGCGATTAACACTCTGCAAGTTCAGGTCAATGCAGTGCAAACACAGATCGCACTTAACCAAGCCCAACAAGCTAAGTTGCAGGCCGAAATTGAACAACACCAAAAAGACATCGATGTTAAGCGCGTTCAACTAAACGCTACTATTAAAGCTATGTATCTGGATGGCCAAATTACACCTATCGAACAGTTGGCGACCAGCAATAACCTTAGTGATTTTGTCGACAAAGAAGAATATCGCCAGACCGTTCAAAGTGATCTTAATACCACCATTTCTCAGATTGCTCAATTGCAAGCCAAGCTTAAAACTCAAAAAAATGAACTCGACACACTGGTAGCATCGCAACAACAACAAAGAACTGCTCTTGCCACCGCTCAATCTCAGCAACAAGAGTTGCTAGCCTATAATCAGCAGCAACGAGATCAGTTCTCGCAGCAAATTCAGACTAACAATAGCCAGATCGCTAGCCTTAAAAAGGCTCAAGCCGTCGAGTTAGCACGCAAATATGGCAGCAGCGGTGGTATAGCTGGCGGCGGTGGCTACCCATGGGGCAACGCCGTTTGTATTCACACCGGTAGCGCCAGCGGCTACTGCTCCAATTACGACTGGGCGCTTGGCGGATCAATCTGGAACTACGCTACTGGCGGCTATGGCTACAGGAACTGTACTGATTGGGCAGCCTGGAAAATCGGTGCTCCATCTGGCCTAGGCAATGCCCGAGACTGGCCATCGAACGCCTCTAGTAAGTATGGTATTAGTAGCAGCTCAACACCAACTCCAGGTGATGCCGCCGTCGATACGGGCGGCAGCTACGGCCATGTTATGTATGTCGAAGCCGTAAGTGGTGATGGTATGGTTGTTAGCGATTACAACCGAATTGGCGATGGCCTGTACCGCATAACTAGTCTGACCAAGGTTGGCGACGGCCTGTACCGCAGCCCAACCGGAGTTACTAGCCGACTTACTTTCGTACACTTTTAGTTGACCTGCCCGGTGTCCTAGCAACCATAACCAGCTTAAGAAAATGAAGTTTTATTGCTATACTTGTTAGCAATGGAGCAAACCCACAAAGAGGAACAAGCCGTCAAACGTCGTCGGCGCTGGCCAAGAACGTTGCTAAACGTAGCCATATTACTACTTATTTTCGGCGTGGGCGTAAATGTCGGCAACGGCAACATCGACCTTAATCGCAAGAGCACGGTGTCTACCGGTCTGCCGACCAAGCTTGATTTTACTTCTGTTAATGAAGTCTACTGGTCTCTCAAAGAAAACTACGATGGCAAATTAACTGAAGGCCAATTACTTGATGGCCTAAAGCACGGCTTGGCTCAATCTACCAACGACCCATACACAGTATTCTTCACCGCAAAAGAAGCCGGTGACTTTAAAAACGAGCTCAATAACTCGTTTAGTGGCATTGGTGCTCAACTTGGGCTGGATAGCGACGGTAATTTACAAGTGATAGCTCCAATTAGTGGCTTGCCAGCCGACAAAGCTGGCTTGAAGGCTAAAGATCTAATCGCCAGCATTAATGGCGAGAGTACCACTGGCATGTCAGTAGATAAAGCCGTTAGCAAAATTCGCGGTCCAAAAGACACCAAAGTAACTCTTAAAATAGTACGTAACAAGAGCGAGGCGCTTACAGTCACGATTGTCCGCGACGACATCAACCTACCGAGCATAACTACCAAAATCCTAGATGGGAACGTAGGCTATGTCCAGGTCAGTACTTTTGCCGACGATACTGTTAGCTTAATGCAAAAAGCCGCCGATGAATTCAAAGCCAAAAACGTCAATGGTATCGTCCTAGATTTGCGCGATAACCCTGGTGGCCTACTAGATGCTTCGGTAAAAATGTCCAGCCTGTGGCTGCCAGAAGGCCAAACAATTTTGCAAGAGAAACGTGGTGGCAAAGAAGTAGTTCAGACTTACCGTTCCGAGGGCGGCGATATATTAAACGGCATCCCAACAGTAGTATTAATTAATGGCGGCAGCGCCTCAGCCTCCGAAATAGCCACCGGCGCGCTGCGCGACAACAAAGCCGCTTACGTAATCGGCGAAAAGAGTTACGGCAAGGGCGTAGTACAGCAATTAATTAACTTCAAAGACGGCTCACAACTAAAAGTAACAGTCGCCAGCTGGTACCGTCCAAACGGCCAAAACATCAACCACAAGGGCATCACCCCCGACAAAACCATCGTCATATCCAGCGCCGATGCCAAAGCCGGTAACGACACTCAGCTCCAAGCCGCTCAAGATTACTTAAAGCAGTAATTGATCACAGACTGATTCTAGGTATACTATGAAATATGAATGGCGAGAAAGTTTGTTTGCAGTATGATCTAGGACCTCGTCCGGTTATGGATTTGGCCGAAGCATGGGAAATACATAGAGACACGCCAACTAAGATAGGCCGTGAAGAAATCGCTCGCTCGGTACTGACACTTTACGATCAGAGCCCAGATCCTACATCTGCTATATGTGATAGTTTAGAAGACCAACTGACCGATGATGAAGTTGCCGCATTAGCTAGTCCGCGTTACCTAGCTCCTAGTACTCAAAGTGCAGATGATCCGTATGAACAGCTATGGTCCACACTAAAAAACTTTTCTACAGCCAGTGAATATAGTGAAGTAATAAAAGAAACCGCTGACGGAATATTGTTGTCTGGTTCTACTGCCTGGGGCGCATTTTATGCAAGTCGTGGTTATGGCGACAAGCCTTCGGACGTTGATTTACTATGCAGATTACCGGACGCAAGTGCAGTGCGTGAAACTGTCCGCAATCTATACGCAGGGGGCTTAGTCGTAGCGGATGAACTTAAAAGAGCTGATAAATTTATTGATTTACAAGAGAGTCAAACCGCCGATATATTTTCTTTACGTTCATTTGCAACGGGGGCAGAGACGAGCATGCACTTCGTTACCGATGACACAATGCAGAAAATAGTTGACTTCGATACCATACCGACAGATAAGCTATTGACCATAAGAGATTTTAGGCTTAACCCCTCCAGTAATGTTAAACGTGATGGTCATTACCTGATCAACATATTGGACCACGAAGAAAATGCTTTTTTTATGCCAGATTGTGAAGTGTTAGCTGGTGACGAAAAAGAACTTGGATATCTGGCTGATGTGCCAGTGCACTGCCTTCTAAGTGACGGTACCGAAAAGAGCTATGCCATGGGCATAATCTCATTTTTCTTGTCTATAGTCCCAGCGATCATTTATGATAAGCAAGGAGATTTGGCAGATAGTATAGTAGATCTTCAGGATAAGATTGCTGATGTTCAGGCCAAGCGACGCGTCGTGAATGTCCCTCGTATTGAACGTATGCCAGCTCATACTATAAGACAGATCAATAATTCATTAACCAGTACAGTAAATCTTAAGGAATTAAATGAAGCCGAAGAAAATATCGCTTGATAATCTCTTGGATTTAATGGAACCGGAACACAAGCGTGTAGCGCTGGCGGTTCGCAAGCACTTTGAGTCTAAGTTTGACGTGATTCCTGGTAGTGGAGCCAACCATCAAGCTTGGGTAGGCGGTTACAGGGCCCACATTGAAGAAGCTATGAATATTGCTGACTTTCTTTATGATGATTTGCACGCCCGCCGTTCATTACCATTCAGTAAAAGCCAAGCATTGTTCTGTGTCTACATGCATGATTACGACAAATTACAGCGCTATCAAGTAAAAAAAGATGGTAACTTTACCTCAGAGCTATACACAGGCCGTGATTATTTGGCTGAAACACAAAAGCAACTTCGCTCTATATTTAACTATGAATTATCTGCCGAAGAGTACAATGCCATTAAGTACGCTCACGGGGAGGGTGATGACTATTCGAAAGACCGGCGAATCATTTCGCCACTAGGTACATTAGTGCACTGCGCGGATATAATTAGTGCTCGGATTTGGTTCGATGATGGACGGAACAGTAATGCTTGGGACGACTGACCATTATCATCCAAACTTACCCCTAATTATAAACTTGCCAATTGAGTCTTAAATAAGGTAGCATTAGAACGATAAAGGAAGAGGTGTATTAATAGTGGCAAACAAGCCGACTAAGTATATTTTTGTGACAGGCGGCGTGCTTTCCGGACTCGGCAAGGGCATTACAGCTGCCTCCATCGGCAATCTCTTAAAAGCCCGCGGCTTATCTGTTAACCTCCAAAAATGTGATCCTTACCTTAATGTTGACGCCGGATTATTAAACCCTCGCGAACACGGCGAATGCTTTGTCACCAAAGACGGCGCCGAAACCGACCTCGACCTTGGCCACTACGAACGATTTATCGACGAAGAACTAACCTCATCTAGTAGTTTGATGAGTGGCCGGGTATTGCTCAAACTAATCAATGACGAACGAGCCGGCAAGTTCGAGGGTGAAGATGTCCAGATTATTCCGCATTTAACAGGTTCCATCCAAGATCACATCATCGAAGCTGGCGACGGTTACGACGTGCATATTGTCGAAATCGGCGGCACCGTCGGCGACTACGAATCACTATCATTCATCGAAGCCATCCGAGAACTAGGAGTCAAAGTTGGATTAGAAAATTGCGCCTATGTCCACGTGGTGTACTTGCCATATCTGGGTGCCAGCAACGAAATCAAAACTAAACCAGCCCAAAACTCGGTCCGGGAACTGCGTGGCTTGGGCATTGCCCCAGATATTTTAGTGGGACGCAGCGAAAAATACTCCAATGCTGCCGCCAAAACCAAACTTAGCCTATTTAGCGGTGTGTCAGAGGACGCGATTGCTTTGTTGCCGAACGCCTCAAGCATTTACGAAGTGCCGCTGACGCTTGAAGACAGCGGTATCGCCGATGTTATTGTCGATCGTTTGAACTTGAAAGTTTCCAAACCAAATCTCAAAGATTGGCGAGCTGTGGTGGCCCGGGCGACCGATAATCACACCAAAACCGTCAAAGTCGGTTTTGTAGCCAAATATATGGACAACACCGACACTTATATGTCGATTTTTGAGGCTTTAAAGGCAGCTGCTTGGCACAACGACTGCAAAGTTGATATTACTTGGCTTGATGCCTCAGAGTTTGAAGGAAGTACTGGAGATATAGCTGAGCGCCTTAATGAATTTGATGGCATTTTGGTGCCTGGCGGCTTCGGCCAAAGAGGCCTAGAGGGCAAAATCAAAGCCGCTCAGTATGCGTTAAGTTCAAAGACTCCATATCTAGGCATTTGTCTTGGTTTACAGATGGCCGTCGTAGCCGCCGCCCGCAATGCCGGCCTCAAAAAAGCCACTAGTTTTGAGCTGGATACCGAAAGCGATGAGCTAGTTATTAATACTATGTCCGATCAAAAGGGTAAGCACATGACCGGCGGTACTATGCGTTTGGGCGACTATCCATGTAGCCTCGAAAAAGACAGTGCGGCCGCCAAATTGTACGGCAAAACCGACATTATCGAGCGTCATCGCCACCGCGGCGAGTGCAATAACGCTTACCGCGACCAATTCGAAAGCTGGGGCATCCGTGCTACCGGTATTAATCCTGAGAATAACTTAGTAGAAGTTATCGAAGGCCTTGATCATCCATTCTTTATGGCAAGTCAATTCCATCCTGAATTCAAGAGCCGTCCCAACCGCCCGCATCCTATGTTTGATGGTTATATCAAAGCTCTCCTAGCCAGATATAAACTTTAGCTCGACAGAAGTTGAATAAACCCTAAATTTGCTGTAACATAATCAGTATGGAACCAACACAAAGCCCCCCAACCGAGCCTACGAACGACAATAATAATGACAATAGCCAAGCCAAGCGCATTTTGCTGGTCGAAGATGACGACGCGCTAGCCACAGTATATGTAACCCGCCTGCAGGCCGAAGGCTTCGATGTACGCCGCGTCGCCAACGGCGAAGACGCCTTAGCTTCAGCCCTAAGCTACCATCCTAATCTAGTACTTCTAGATGTAATGATGCCAAAAGTCAGCGGCTTCGACGTCCTAGACATCCTCCGCAACACCCCAGAAACCGCTAACCTCAAGATTATTATGCTTACTGCACTCAGCCAGGACAGCGACAAAGAACGCGCCGAATCACTTGGCGTAGATGACTACCTAGTCAAATCCCAAGTCGTCATCGCCGATGTTGTTGACCGTGTTCGCCACCACCTCGAAAAATAACTTTTCTTGTAATTCATCAGAAAACTACCCACCAATAGGGGAGTTTGCATTTACCTATCTAAACCTACAATTGACTTTTTATACAACTTATGCTAATATTACAAGAGTTAAATCAAAATAAATATGCCAGAAACCAATACACCAACAATTGAACAGCAAACAATAAGCCCAGAGCTTGTTAAAGAGTGGGTGGACGTGTCTGATGAGATCGCGGACTTCGGGCAACAAGTAGCCATAGATCGTGGTCAAGGTCCTGAGGAGGCTGTGCTTGTCGACATCCTCTATTTGCGTTCACCCGGTGGCTTAACAGAAGATCGTAAGCCAGTTGTGGTAATTGATAGAAATGATGGTTTACGTGAAACGATACCCGCAGAGGACTATCTTAAGTGGACAGGTTTTGACGAAACTAGTTTTCGTGAATCTGTCGAAGAGCGTAACCAAGCCTTACATGCTGCCGAAGTAAAGAAAATAGAAGAAAAACGACAGCAAGAGCTTGGTTTTCAAGCCATCATGGCAGCTCAGCGCAAGGAAAGTGAACAGGCTGAACTTACTCGTACAGAAAGAGTATTTGCGCCTATTGCAGAAAAAGTTACGGAAGCCAGAAAAAGTTACGACTATCTACTCGATCCCAATTATGTATTCCCACCCTCATCAGAAGCTGCCGCAATACGAGAGGATAAAAATAGCCGTGAATATATTACTGACGAGAACCTCGAGCGGGCAGCTACAGTTTTGCAAGAATTCTTAGCTAAAGACTATGTGGCTGCAGGCATTATAAATAAAAATCTTGGAGCGCAGAAGCTTGATGGCCTAGATCTTGTTGATCGGATTCGAGAAGATGCTGACTTGCGAAAAGCGCTTGGTATACATTTTCTTGATAAAATACAGCTAAACCTTAGCAGTATGCCAGAAAGAGTAATTGACGACAGGTCTAAGGGTGTTGAATATAAAGGATATACACCCGAGCTTAAGAGTCGTGAGTACGCCGCTCTATTAGCACTATCGATGCTAGATGGTTCGTTTAATTATGATCAAGAACAAAAAGTTCAACCAGTTAACAAGATAGGTATTCCCGAAATAAACCAGCATCGTTACGCGGCAAGATTCTTACTGAGTAACCGTTAAGCTATTGAACAGTAACAGTAGTGCGTCGGACGGTTTTGCCAGTAAAGGTTCGGACTTTGCGGGATTCGTAGGTCACAATGCCGTCTTTGGCAGCGTGGATGGTATAGTTGCGGCTGAGGCTGGTGCCGACGCCTGGGCGCTTACTCATGCCCACTTGGCGGACGATAACTTGGCCAACTTTGACTTTTTCGCCACCAAATAACTTGACGCCAAGGCGTTGACCAGGACTATCGCGGGTATTTTTGGCGGTACCGCCAGCTTTTACGTGTGACATATAACTTCCTAGAACTTACTTTCTTATTAATACTATGAGACGACGGGCGACGATTTGGTCTGATCGGTAATAGATCAGCTTGTCAACTCCTGTATGCTCAAAACTCACCTGATTATAGCCCAAATCGTCGATCTGGTCAATAAGGGGTAGGTTTTTGAACTCATTCGGGCGGGTTTGCCAGGCTGGAATGGCTAAGCAAATGCGAGTTCCGGAGGCTAATTGAGTCTGCAAATTCTTTAAGAATCTTTTAATGATTAGATTACAATCGGTGGCGGTCTGAGCCAGAATTTCTGAAGATGGGTAGGAAGTGAAAGGGCGGCCCAGATAAGTTTCGGCGGCTACGAAATCGGTACTTTTGGTCCATTTATGCTCGGTAGCGTCGCCGACATCAAGGTGGCCGGTGGATTCGGCTAGATTGTAGCGTTGCTGTAGCCAGTCGAGGTTGGCCTTACTGTAATCGACCATGCGCGGTTCTAGATCAGTACCGTAAATGTCATAGCCCATTAGTGTGGCTTCTTGCAAAATTACTCCTGTTCCACAGAAAGGATCGAGGATGGTTTGGCCAAGTTGGGGGCGGGGGATTTCGGCACCAGCTGGGATGTCACAAATAGATGATAACTTGTCTTCTGTAAGCTGGCCAACAGCCAGGTTAATGATTATTTGAGCTAATTTGGGAGGCAACATACCAACTTTGGCGTCGCGTTTTGGGCGCCCACGGTCGCGGGTGGTGTAGGCTTCGATATCTTGGACTTTTACGGTTTGAGCAATAATTGTTTGCTGGCCGTCGCGGACGAACACTAATTCCCAGCCTGTGGGACCGGTCAGCTGGTTGTGAATTACCTGAGCACTGTTGAGCTCGTGGGTTTTGTTGGGCACTAAGCGCGCGGAACGGCCGGCGGCTCGGATGGCTTTTTTGAGACTTAGGCCGCTGGCTTCCATTTGTTTGATGCTGACGCCCATACCTAATGTGCTAAAGCCGAGGCGCATTTTGCCTTCGGGCATGGTGGCAGCATGACCAGGACCGACTTTGCGCAGGAATGCCTCGACGTCGCGCCAATTTGTGGTGTCGAGAGTCGTTAAAACTTTGCAGAATTTTATCGAACCACCAAGCCGGTCAAAGGCCAATAAACAGGGGTCAATATCAACTACAGCCGCGTGGTCGCCCACGGCCCGCAACTTGTCAGCGCCATACAGGCTTTCTAGTTCGGCTAAGCCCAGTTCGGGCTGCCTACCGAGTATTAATAAACTTTGCATCTTCTTAACTATACAGAAAATTGTGGCTCATGGCACGGCCAGATTAGTAATAAACCTTGTATAATAGAAGCGGTATGCCTCAGAAACACTTTTTTATGCGCCATTGGAAGCTGATTGTTAATATTGTGACGCTGATTGCGTTGGTGGTATTGATCTACGCCATTCGCGACCAGTTGGCAGACACGATTAATAATCTCAAGCGGGTTAACGCCTGGCTATTGTTATTACTACTACCGATTCAAGCGGTTAATTATCATGCACAGACCAAGTTGTATCAGCATTTGTTCGCGGTGGTTGGCAACAAGCTCAAATATGGCTTCTTATACCGAATGTCGTTAGAGCTTAATTTTGTGAATCACGTTTTTCCTAGTGGTGGCGTGACTGGTATTTCGTATTTTGGCATTCGGTTGCGTAGCAAACAGGAGATATCAGGCGGCAAGGCGACATTGATCCAGGTCATGAAACTGGGTCTGACATTCTTGTCGTTTGAAATTCTGATTATGATTGGCTTGATCGCGCTGGCAGTCATGGGGCGGGTTAGTAATCTGACAATTTTGGTGGCCGGTAGTTTATCGACTTTGTTGTTAGTGGGCACAGTCGGCTTTATTTACATAGTAGGCAGCAAGCAGCGGATCAATAGCTTTTTTACTGGTGTCACCAAGGGATTAAACCGCTTGATACGGGTGGTGCGGCCTAAAAATCCGGAAACTATTAATATTGAACGCACTCGCAAAGTTTTTGATGATTTTCACTACAGTTATCTATCGCTAAAAGATAATTGGCAGCAGCTGAAAGCGCCGTTTTGGTATGCATTGCTGGCTAATTTTACAGAAGTTTTGTCGTTATACGTGGTATTTTTGGCTTTTGGCAGTGGCGTAAACATTGGGGCGGTGATTATCGCTTATGGCGTGGCAAATTTCGCTGGTCTTGTCTCGGTGTTGCCAGGTGGAGTTGGTATTTACGAGGCTTTAATGACGGCCGTTTTAGCTACCGCGGGCGTGCCGGCCAGTGTTAGCTTGCCGGTTGTGGTGATGTATCGGGTGATAAATACAGTCATTCAGCTGCCACCCGGTTACTACTTCTACCACAAAAACCTGACCCGAGCTCAGAAAGCTCAAGTAAGGGGCTAAATATGCCGCCGTTAGAAACTTTGGGTGAACTCGAAGTCTCGGTTAGCGAGTTTGTGGAACTCTTAAATCAGACATTAGATTTCGCCTATCCCAGTGTGATCATTTCTGGCGAGCTGGCTAATTATCGTATAAGCAAGAATCGCTGGGTGTATTTTGATCTTAAGGACGAATCGGCCACTGTGCGATTTTTTGGTACTGTCTACCAGCTGCCTGGACCTCTGGAAAATGGCATGCTCTTGAAGGTTCGTGGTCAGCCACGATTGCATAATCTGTATGGTTTTAGCGTCAATATTCAAACTATCCAGCCGACCGGCGAGGGCAGTATCCGAAAAGCCGCCGAGCTATTAAAGGCCAAGCTCAAGGCTGAAGGCTTGTTTGATGAGTTGCGCAAGCGTCCGCTGCCTTACCCACCATCAAGAATTGGCTTAATAACTTCGGCGCAGTCGGCGGCTTATGCTGATTTTATTAAGATTATGAAAGCTCGTTGGCAAGGCGTGGATATTAGTTTGATAGACGTGCAAGTGCAGGGCGAGGTTGCGCCCGCGCAGATCGTCCAAGCCGTGGAGCACTTTAATGCTCAAGCTGAACCGCCAGAGGTGCTGATTCTGATACGTGGTGGTGGTAGCGCTGAGGATTTGGCAGCTTTTAGTACCGAACAAGTTACGCGAGCCGTGGCCGCTAGCCGGGTGCCGACTTTGGTGGCAATTGGTCACGAAATTGATTTGTCTTTAGCCGAACTAGCGGCCGATAAGCGAGCCAGCACGCCTAGTAATGCCGCTGAATTATTAGTACCAGACAGAGATCAAGTCATTAGGCAGCTTGAAACTACCAAACAAACACTGCGAGAGGCACTAAGCGGACGTTTGCGCCAGATTCAACGCGATCTCAAGCAATCTGGTTTGCAAATACAGACTTTGATAGAGCAGCGTCTGGAGCGAGCGCGCCAGCAGCTTCAGGCCCGGAGTCAGATGATTGCGGCGCTTAGCCCAGAGGCGATTTTGCGCCGTGGTTACGCCATTGTCCGCTTGAAAGGCAAGGTTCTGCGCAGTGTCAAGTCGGCAAGCGAAGGTGTTATAGTAAAAGTGCAATTGACAGATGGCAGTTTTAGCAGCACTGTAATCAAGAAAGCGAAGAATTAGACCATGACTAAATTTACAAAATCAGAAGTTAATTATCAGGTACTAAGTCAGGAATTGGAAAGTATTGTTACTGAATTGCAGCGCGATGATCTGGATATTGACGATGCCCTGAAGCAATACAAAAGAGGCCAAGAAATAGTGGCGCTACTAGAATCATATTTGAAAACTGCCGAGAATACAGTTACTGAATTAAAGACCAATCTCACTAAACAGGCATGATCTGGCTGATTATTGTTGGCGCCGTCTTGCTGTTTAGTTTTAGCGCGGTTTTGTTGGTTGGAGCACCATATTTGCCAACCCTGAAGCCTCAAGTGGAGGCTGCTTTGAGGTTAGCCGATCTTCACAAAGGCCAAACATTATTAGAATTGGGCTGTGGCGATGGTAGGGTGCTGATTGCCGCCGCCCAAAAAGGGCTGAATGTAGTCGGTTACGAGTTAAACCCATTCTTAGCATTAGTGACATACCTGCGAACCTGGCAATATCGCAAACAGGTGACAGTTATATGGGGTGACTTTTGGCGCAAACCGTGGCCCAAAGCTGATGCAATATTTGTATTTTTATTACCCAAGTACATGCAAAAGTTGGACACAAAAATTATGCAATCAACTAGTAAGCCCGTAAAACTTGTGAGCTTCGCCTTCCAAATCCCAAACAAAAAATTCGACATTACTAAGCACGACATCTACTTATACAAGTACCTCTAGGCCACTATTACTTGCCAGCTTTGGCAAACTTCGGTAACATAATCTTATGACAAACCATAACCAAGATGGCGCCGTGAACGTCCTAGTCGCCGTTGTGCTCGGCTTATTACTTGTGGTAGCGCTTGGTTTTGCTGGATGGTCTTTTGTAGGACGCCAGGATTACAAAAATAATACTGACGCTAAAGTCGCTGTAGCCGTAAAAATCGCCAAACAACAAGAAAGCACTGCCAAGGACGCCCAATTCGCCGAAGAACTTAAAAATCCATTAAGGACATATAATGGCCCTCAAGCTTTCGGTAGTTTAATTATAAAATATCCTAACACTTGGAGTGGCTATGTTGACGCCTCTGGTTCTGATGCGCCCTTGAATGGCTACTTTTATCCAGGAATTGTACCTTCTGTGAGTGCTGACTCTTCAATTTTCGCGCTTCGCGTTCAGGTATCTTCTGAGCAGTACAGCCAAGTGGTAGATGATGTTACCTCGGTAGCCGAAGCCGGCGAACAAACAATTTCAGCATATTCCTTGCCGAACGTTACCAAGACAGTCGGTGTTAAGGTAACCGGTAAACTTCCGGAAGAAAAAACTGGTATTTTAGTAATCTTGCCACTCCGAAATCAGACAGTCAAAATCTGGACTGAAGGTAATCAATTCAGTAAAGATTTCAATGAGATTATTCTCAATAACTTCAGCTTCTCGCCATAAATCCCAAAAATTAATCATATTAGAAGATTGCCAAACCCCACGGTGCTATACTTGATTTAGATTAAGTGAGAGGCGACTGGTAATGGCACGAACTGGGGCTAACAATTCGGCGATATTGTCACAGCAACTATTGCTGAGTGTCACCGAACAGCTAAAAGTACCTCTGCTACAAATCGCACGCGAGGCCGAGCACGGTCAGCTAAGCGGAACGACTGATCCTGTCAAAATCCAGCTTACAGCCGAAAGCGCGCTGCAGCTAATTGATAATTACGCGCTTGGTGTCCGCTTGAATTTAGAACAATCCCAGTTGGAAATCGAACCAGTATCAGTAGCATCGGTTTTATACGACACTGGCCAGCAATTAGATAGCGTCGCCAAAAGCTACGGCGTCGATCTGGAACTCAATATCGCCGGTCGCTTTGGCCCAGTAATGGCCCACCGTGAGGGCTTACAAGCGGCATTAGTAAGCCTGGGAACTTCACTCATCGAGGCTTTACCGGCGCTCCAAACCAAACAGCTTACACTGCAGTTAGCAACCCATCGCTGCCGTTATGGAATCGTAGCTGGCGTATACGCTGATATAGAAAAATTAAGTAGCGAGACTTTGCGTCAGGGCAGGCGTTTGCAAGGCAAGGCCCGCCAGCCACTTGCAACTTTAACGCATAATAGTGGCGCCGGAGTTTTTGTGGCTGATGCCATTTTGCAGGCTATGGATTTGGAGCTGAAAGTCTCCCGGCACCATCGATTATATGGTCTCGGTACAGTTTTGCAACCAAGCCAGCAGCTGCAGTTGGTATAGCTTATGGCACACATGCTTTTCATCGAGCCAGACCGTAAACTCGCCGAGGTTTATGCTCAAACTTTCAACGAATCTGGCCATAGCACCCAGGTGGCTAGTAGCGCCCAGTCTGCCATTTTAGCGGTCGACGATCAATTACCAGATGTAATAATTCTAGAGTTACAACTTATTGAGCATTCTGGCGTCGAATTCTTGTACGAGTTGCGGTCATATCCAGAATGGCAAACTATTCCAGTTGTGGTGCTCAGTAATATCCCACCTAACGAGTTCGATAGCAGCCATGATTTACTTATGAACGAATTAGGCGTTAGAGCATATCATTACAAACCACGAACTTCGCTGACGAAACTATTATCGGTCGTCCAAGAACATGTCGCAGTAAAAGCATGAAACAATTACTCACTACCGGCATAGTATTGTCGAGGACAGATTTTGGCGAAGCTGACCGGATCGTAACGCTACTAACCCCCGAAGACGGCAAAGTACGTCTGATGGCTCGTGGTGTGCGCCGCATCAAAAGCCGCATGGCCGGCGGGATTGAGCTTTTTAGTGTCAGCGACATCACCTACATAAAAGGTAGGGGAGAATTAGGGACTTTAGTTTCGTCGCGCCTGATTAAACATTACAGCAAAATCGTCCAAAACATCGATCGCGTGCAACTGGGCTACGAATGCATAAAAGTCATCAACAAAGTCACCGAAGACCAGCCCGAATCCGATTATTTCGATTTGCTAGAGGCCGCCTTTGAAGCTTTGGATGACAGTTCCGTATCTGTTGAGTTGGTAAATTTATGGTTTCAGGCACAGTTATTGAAGCTCGCCGGATACACCCCGAATTTATTAACTGATATTGTCGGCAATGAGCTTGTTGCTGAACAAAAATATGAGTTTGATAGTGACGCTGTTGCATTTAAAATAAGTGATTCTGGGCGCTACGGTGCCGATCATATAAAAACTTTAAGACTGTTGTTTAGTGCCAATAAACCAGAAACAATAGGAAAAGTAGAGGGAGTAAAAAGTCTGCTCGGAACGCTTAAGTCATTAATGGATAGCCTCAGCGACACCAATTTTAACTAGTCCTTGTAAAATATCAACAACTGTAGTATAATATGTTTCTATATGACAAATTATGAAGAGAATATTTCAGTTGTTGTGCCAGCCTTAGTAATAGGCATAGCTAGTACCGTTGCTTTAGGAACAGGCTTGAGTCACTTTGATTTTTGGAATCCTGTAAAACAAGTTTCTCACCAACAAATTGAGGATTGTAGTCTTCAGCTCGATGAGTCTCCTCAGGCTATTCAGTTCGGGTCTATACCTGAACAGTGTAATGATCTTAGGTGGCAGTTCAAACCAGCGGGTAATGGGCGCGATGTAATCCAGCCTAGTGCTAGCGAGTTTAAGCTCAATAACACAACATTACCAGAAGACCAGAAAGACGATAAACGTCGCAGAGTACTGGTTATATCAATCATCCTGGGGGGTTGTGCTACAGCAGGCATCTATCAACTCGGTACTAAAACCAATAACAAGCCAGCTCCCGAAGCCGACTAACGCAGTAAAAGCTCATCTGTTACAATAGATGAATGGCCAACGCTCCATCTCTTGAACAAATTGTCAGTCTCTGCAAGCGACGCGGCTTTATTTATCCTGGCTCCGATGTTTACGGCGGTTTGAGCGGAACCTGGGACTACGGCCCACTTGGCGTCGAGCTTAAGCGCAATGTCATGCAACTGTGGTGGAAAATGTTTGTTGATGACCGCGAAGACATGCTTGGCGTCGACTCAGCTATCCTTATGAACCAAAAAGTTTGGCAGGCAAGTGGCCACGTGGATACATTCACCGATCCTTTGGTGGAATGTTCGAGTTGTCATGGGCGTTTCCGGGCCGACAAAATTGATCAATCTACTTGCCCGAACTGTGGCCAAAAAAATACTTTCGGCGAAGAACGCCAGTTTAATATGATGTTTGAGACTCGAGTCGGCCCACTTGCAGATACGATAGCCGTTATCGCTCCTCATGACATTAAGGCGGGCGAACGATTTGTCTTAAATTCTGAAAATCGCCATCAAGGTACAGACACAAGCTACTTGCGGCCAGAGACAGCTCAGGGTATTTTCACTAACTTCAAGAATGTTGTCGATAGTTTTTACCCGGATTTACCCTTTGGTTTGGCGCA
>Ga0105047_10004409_pt1 | contig 24463 bp, 19 predicted proteins | sample MAT04_FD_78384 | JGI IMG/M metagenome (GOLD analysis project Ga0105047, IMG submission 78384) | Freshwater microbial communities from Lake Fryxell liftoff mats and glacier meltwater in Antarctica - MAT-04 (megahit assembly) | ecosystem: Environmental > Aquatic > Freshwater > Ice > Liftoff...
AATCGGATTTCTTCATCCGTTTACGCTGTGGCGATGACCACCACATCCGCGCGCAACAACCCCAAAGTAATGAACCGCGGCTCGTCGTAGCCAAAACGGCGATCTTCGAAAGTGACCGTGCGGTCGCTCTCGCACTGGACACCGCCTTCGCCGGCATTCGCCAGTGTGTCAACTTACTCAGAACTGCCCTAACGAGACTTCTCAAACAACATGTCATACGCTGCCAATAGCTTGGGGGCTTCGTATTTCCATTCCAGTTCGTTGATCACACGATTCCGGCCAAACTCCCCCATGCGCTGCCTCCGCTCAGGATCATCCAGAAGTTCGATAATCCTTTCGGCCATATCAATCGCATCATTGTTTCTTGCATACAACGAAGCTTCCTGCGCTGAGAACCGGCCTTCCGACAGATCAAATTGAACGATCGGCTTGCCGAGAGCCATGTATTCCATGATCTTGTTCATGGTCGACTTGTCGTTCATCTCGTTAGCGACATCCGGGTTCACACACACGTCCGCCGTGTTGAGCATTTCCAGAAGTTGCTGATCCGGCACGCGCCCGGTGAAGGTGACGTAGTCGGCGATTCCAAGCTCATGCGCATAGTCCCGCATTTCGTCGAGCGAAGTGCCACCACCCACCAACCCGAAATGAATGTCGGAGCGCCCCATCTTCTGCACGATATGCGCTGCTGCCCGAAGCAGATAGTCGATGCCTTCCTGCTTACCCATCACGCCGACATAACCCACCATATATTTTCGGCCGCGTTTAAGCGATTCCACCGGCGGAACAATTTTCAGCCGATCAAGCTTGGGCCCGCTGCGTACGACAAAAACCCGCCTGGGGTCCATGCCGCCACGCTCGATGGCGATGCGCTTGTAAGACTCATTGGTGGCTATCGAAACAGTCGCGGTCTTGAATGTCAGGCGTTCAAACAACACCATGAGCTTATAGAAAAAGTCCCGGCGACCAAACTTGGCTTCGTACAACTCCGGGTTGATATCGTGATGATCAAAGATGAACTTCTTGCCTAGGAACAGCTTGAAAAAACCACCCACCATGAAGATTAGGTCCGGCGGATTGCAAGCGTGGATAACGTCGAATCCGCGAGTGAACAGCACCTTCCAGGCGAGCGCAAATTCCCAGAACAGTGCGGCTGAATACTCCAGCGCGTAGCCGATTGCACCTTCCGCCTCAAGCGGAAGATCGTGTCGATAAATGTGGATGCCATCAATGATCTCGAACTTTTTCTCGTACCCCTTGCCGGTCGGGCAAATGATCGAGACCTCGTAGCCGGCATCAAGCAATGTTGTGGACTCCTGCCACACCCTTCGATCAAACGGGGATGGCAGGTTCTCGACGATGACCAGAACGCGTCTTGCCTTACCAGCAGATGCCATCGTACCGCCCCGGTTCACTCTTGTTGGGTGAAATACGCACCAGATCGACGACGACCTGGCCCGGGTTGAGCAGCTCCAGGACATTGCGGAATTCCTGCGCACCGTTGCCGATGACAATCACCTCGGCAAAATCCAGAACGTCTTCCATGCAACCCACCATCAGTTTCGAAATATGCGGAATATGATTGAGGATATAGTCCCGGTTGGCGCCGGTCAGCGCCGCAAGGTTCACGTTGCGGTCGAACAGTTTCATCTCGTATCCCTTGCCGATCAGGGATTCGATAACCTCGACCAGAGGAGATTCCCGCAGATCATCCGTACCCGCCTTGAAGGCAAAACCAAGGATGCCGACACGCTTCTTGCCATACGCCATCACCATCTCCAGGCCTTTTTGTACCTGCCGCTGATTGCTGGGGATGATCGAGTTGAGCAAAGGCAGATCGAGATCCAGACTACGCGCCTTATAGGTGAGCGCACGAACGTCCTTGGGCAGGCATGAACCGCCGAAGGCAAATCCCGGCTTCATGTAATACGGCGAGAGATTGAGCTTCGTGTCCTTGCAGAAGATGTCCATCACCGTGTGGCCATCGATCCCCAGCGACTTAGACAGGTTACCGATTTCGTTGGCAAACGCCACCTTCACCGCATGCCAGTTGTTATCGGTGTACTTGACCATTTCAGCCGTTTCCACGTCAGTACGCACCAGCGGTGCATCCATCCTTTCATACAGTTTGACCAACACATCGCCGGCGAGCACGTCGGTCTCGCCGATAACGGTTTTGGGCGGATTGTAGTAGTCGAAGACGGCGGTGCCTTCGCGCAGGAATTCCGGATTGTTGCAAACGCCGAAATCCTTACCCACCGTCTTGCCCGAATATTGTTCCAGGGTAGGAATGACGATAGTGCGCATCGAGCCTGGCAGCATGGTAGAACGCGCTACAACCACATGGAACCCTGATTTTTCTTTGATTGCAGAGCCGATCTCCTCGCAGACTCGGCGAACGTACGAAAGATCAAGATTGCCGTTTAACTGGGAAGGCGTACCCACACAAATTAGCGAGATATCCGAACCAGACACTGCCTCATGGACATTGGTTGTGGCACGCAGCCTTTTACCGGCGACGTTGTGCGCAACCATCTCAGCAATATCCTTCTCGATGATTGGTGTCTGACCACTGTTGATCAGATCGACTTTGGTCTGGTTCGGATCAACACCGATCACCTCATGCCCATCATCGGCCAGACAAGCGGCAGAAACGGCACCAACATAACCCATGCCGAAAATACTGATTTTCATAAAATTCCCTGAAAGCGAAAAGGTATGAAGTTAACTCTTATTTGTTTCAGTTAGATTAGGGAGCCACTGATCAAGTAGAGAATCGTCATCCCGGCGAAGGGCGGGATCCAGAAGCAGAATCCTCCGACACTAGACGCCGGCTTTCGCCGGTGTGACGCACTATTCAGTGTTGTGACCAAAAGAGAGAGCAATCCGCGTCACAAAACGTGCATCCCCCTTGATCACACCGCGCCACACAAGCGTTGTCGTCGGCGTTTTAACATCAAAAGATCTTGAAACCCATCCGGCGGGAGGATCGTCGTTGCCTCGCGACAAGATTGGCGAGAGCGCGTTTTCTCCCATGCTCATCGTCAGTCGGACAGTTCCCGAATCTGCAATGACCTCGCCGTCAAGGCAAGTCACTACGCAGTCCTCGGCAAAGTGCCAGCACAACTCGACCTCATGCCTCCCGGCACAAAGCAATTCGTCAAGCACCTCGAAGCGATTGTTCACAGCATCGAAAACAATCTCCCGCTGGTGCCTGAGCGGATCATTCAAACGAAGGTAGCCGTCATGCCTGCCCCTGAAAATCTTGCGTTCGCCGTCAAGCTCCAGCAGATCGCACTGCGCATTAGCCTTGCGCAACCACAGAAAATTACCGCCGATCTCTGACTGATCTTCCCCATCGACCCGCACCGTGTTGTGCGCAAAGCTGCCGCGAAAGTAATTGCGCCATTTCTTTTGCGAGTGATACGCGTAGGTGCCCGGATCGATCAATAATTCGCGCCCGCCGGCAGACAGCACGAAAGACAGTGCATCGGCATGGCCATGGGCAGCAATCGACAGATAGCCCAAGGGCCCGCAATCGATCAAAGCCCGAACCTCATCGGGCGCACCAAAGCGGGTGCCCATCAGGTAGTAGCCGCCTTCAGGGAAAGATGTCCGTGGATTTTCCGCCGCTGGCCGTACTAAAGCAGCAAAGGCTCCGGCTGCCGCATCACCCAGCAACCAGCGGCTCTTGTCATCAAAACTTCCAGCCTTGGCTGCCAGATCGCCTCGGCTGAACAGCACTGCACCTGTTGCCAGCAATGAACGATAGGGGGACCAGTCGTGCTCCTGGCTCAAGCGTACCATCAGTGCATCGTCGGCATCGCCGATCATCGGAACATGACCGGCACGATCCATCACCGATGCAATAAATTCCATTAGTCGCTCAAGACGCGACCAGAACGCTTCACTGAATTCAACTCCATTCGCTCTGCAAATCAGTGCGCAGAGCAGCATCATGTCCATCACCTCATGCTGGTAATAAACAGCCTGCTCCCGATTCACGCCATCGGAACCATTCTGGCGCAACGCCTCAGTCTCGAATCCCTGGACAGCGGTGCTTTTCCAAGCAGCACTTTCAGGCCACATCGGCCACGTCACCGTGCCGACCAGCAAGCCCATGTATTCGCCCAGCAAGTGATTGTTGGCCGAGGAGTGACGCGAGAAATGGCCCGCAATAAAATGGCAATGCTGGAAAACCGAATGCAGCCAGCGTTTTCGGAAAGCAGCCCCGGTCGCGCCGTTGAACAAAGGGGAACTGTCTCCGCCCAGCAAATGCCAGGCAAATGACCAGTTCATCAGACGAACAGCATGCTCCAGGGAACTTGTCCAGTTGACTCCCGAAGGATAAGGGCACTGCTCAAACCACGAATCGAGAAGTGCCTGACACCCCTCGGCATACCGTGAGTCTCCCGTCAAACGCCAGGTCTGGGCCAAGGTGACCAAGGTCAGATGCCGGTTCGGCTCCCACAGATACTTGATATCCCCGACAATCCTTTCGTCCCGATAATCAAGAGACTTGCCAAAGCCCAGGGGAGCCAGCGTTCTTGTCTTCGGATCCTGATTCCAGACGGGAGGGAATCCCAACTCAGTGTCGCGCAGGGCAAAAACATCGAACCGGCCGGCAAGAATCCAATCCGCCGCCGATTGATAAGCAGCGCAATCAAACTTGACCGGAAATACCTTGCACCATGGTTGGCCGCTCCGACCGACCGGGTCAACGGGGCGTGCCCGACCCACCCCGTAATGCTCCAGACGGGACTTGAACAATTGGCGAATACGATAGGCAAACTCCGCCATATCCATCGCGCGCAAACGTTTAAATTTCCAAAGAAAATTGCTATACATACTGCCGGTGCCATAGTTCAAGATTGAGTAACGACCACAGGAGCTTTTCATGGTTTTGCCGACCACCGACATGCTCAGCCAGAATTCGCTCCAAGGCAGCACGATGAAAATAGGCACTTGTTTTCGAATCACTCCCCATGAGATGGTCGTAAAGATAATCTTTCATTCCCCCTCGGAACCATTCGTTGACCGGCACACGCAAACCGATTTTCGGCCGCTCAAGAATGTGCTCGGGCAATATCCGCTTCATTGCCTGACGAAGAATGTATTTAGTGTTACGCCCCCGAATGCGCCAGGCGTCGGGTAACTTCGAAACAAATGCAGCCAGCTCATAATCCATGAACGGCATACGGGCTTCGAGTGAAGCTGCCATGGTCATGCTATCGCCTCGTTCAAGCAGGTTATCGGGTAACCAGCTCGTCTGATCGAAATAGAGAATATTGCGCAATGCCGAATTGCCCGCCGTCGTGTCGAAACGTGGCGCCATCCCGTGCATGGCGGGGCGGGGCATGGCCACAAGAGTCAATCGTTCGGCATTGCTGAGTGCACCAAACCAGCGCGGTAGCCGCTCTTGCCGGTCAGCCAGGCCCAGATTGGTGATCGCCGTCTTTGTCCGCCGCCACTGATAGGGCAAGGCATGGGCTAGGGGTTCGACAAGTCCGTGCATCAAAAATCCGGGCATGCCGTGGTAATAGGCCACATAACGTTCGAAGACATGTTTCGGATACCCGCCCAGGAATTCATCAGCCCCTTCCCCGGTCAGAATCATCTTGACGGAACGCACCGCCTCTCGCGAAAGCAGGTAAATGGGAATGTCCGAGGGTTCTGCCACCGGCGAATCGCGAAAGTCGATAAGTTTGGGCAAGTGCTCCATGATGTTGTCTTGAGAGACTGTCAACTCATTATGGTCAGTCTTGAATTGCTCCGAAATAGTTTTTGCATAGGCAAGTTCGCTGTACGCCGATTCGGCAAAACCAATTGAAAAAGTTTTTACCGGCAGGCTGGAATGACGCGACATGAGCGCCACAACGGCTGATGAATCTACCCCTCCGGAAAGAAAGGCGCCGAACGGCACATCGGAAATCATGCGCATTTCAACGGCACGGTCGAGCAATGACAGAAAATCCGCGACCGGATCAGTCAACCCGCTTACCGGATCACAAACGCCACCATCCGGTGGCCGATAATACGTCTGTTCAAGCAGACGCCCGCCCTCCCAGAGCGCCCAGGTACCCGGCATCAGTTTCCGCACCCCCTCAAACAAAGTCGCCGGAGCCGGCACGTAGCGATACGCGAAATAGTCCCACAGTGCCGATTGATCAACCTGCGCCACGACGCCGGGGAAGCAAAGCAGGGACTTGATCTCGGACGCAAAGATTAGCGTATGGGCCGTCTGACGAAAATAAAGAGGCTTCTTGCCAAAGCGGTCACGGGCAAAAAAACAGCGTTGCTTGCGGGCATCCCAAAGGGCAAAAGCGAACATGCCATTGAAGCGTTCGACACAGGCCGTACCCCATTCTTCATAGGCATGAACAATAGTCTCGGTATCCGAATGGGTGGCAAAAACATGACCACACCCTATCAACTCCTCGCGCAGCCCCTTGAAGTTATAGATCTCCCCGTTGAACACGATCTGGATAGCACCATCTTCATTGCCCATCGGCTGATGACCGGTGGAAAGGTCAATGATTGACAAACGCCGATGCGCCAAGCCAATGCGATACTCACCGTCAGCCGTGCCCGTCTGAAAAAACCCCTCGTCGTCGGGACCGCGATGCGCGATGGCGGACGCCATCCCGCGCAAGGCGCCACTCAAATCGAGCGTAAGGGCTCTGGTCAAATAACCTGCGATTCCGCACATGGACGCTAACTCACTCTCGCGTAAATTTCGCCAAAACGTGCCGCAAGGTGATCGACGGTATATTGATCAGCGATTCGGCGCCGCCCCGCCTGCGACATGCACCGCAGCTCATCCCGGTTATCCGACAGGCGACAAATGGCCACGGCCACTGCCTGCGCATCCCGAAGCGGCACAAATAGTCCGTGCTCACCATCGCTCATTACATCCGGAATCCCTCCAACAGAACAGGTGACCGGTACGCAACCAGCTGCCATTGCTTCAAGGAGCGAATAGGGCAAGCCTTCAAAATAAGTTGGAAACACAAAGACATCCGAGTCCAGCCACAGGTTGTTCTTTGCATCTTGAAATACGGGCCCCAGCAATTTCACTTCCTGTTCCAACCCTAACTCTGCAATTCGCGCGCGTAAGCCGGCCTCATCAGGCCCATTGCCGGCGATCCTGAAACTAAAGTGGACCCCACCTTTCTTAACCAATGCCAATGCGTCTATCGCTTCGTAGAGACCCTTTGTATAAACCAGTCGACCGACAAAAACGAGTCGTAGTGGTCCATCGCGACTCATATCACGCGCCTTGTCAACGAACCCAGTGACATCAATAGCATTCGGCACAAAATCGACTTCAATACGTGAATCAAACGCTCTGTGCTTACGTAAAGCCTCGTTCGACAGCACAACGACAACATGGGACCAGAGGAGAAAACGTCTCAATACCCAAAGCGCCAGTGGGGCTTTAAACTGACACCGTGGACCATATCCGCTATGAAACTGATTGATGATGCGACAACCGTGCACACGCGCGACGATCAGGTAAACCAGATCGCGCCAGACCCCCTTCGCATCCATTGATGTATTGATGTGTACGACGTCAGGTCGATGACGAACGAGAAATGCAACCAACTGAAAAGGACTGATCGCAAAACGTAGAAGACGTTGTAACTTGTTTTCAGCGCGACCTTCCCGCCCTACCTGAAAATGAATCAGCTCGAACCGTTGCGCGAGACTGGAGCCCAGAAGCATATTTACGTGTGTGGACACTCCACCTACGGCATCGAGCGCCGGGCTGAAAACAACGACTTTGGTTTTCATGAGGATACTCGTTTCATTGCTCATGCCTACCGTTGCCCGGCGCTGGCAGATGGAGTATTGGGTGCTTCTCAAACAGGCCCGCACCTACATCGACCTTTAAAGCCAATGCGATCCGGCCTATATTTTCAAGCGACGTGACAACCATTACGAAATTCCTTTTCCATTTCTTTGCTTCCATTCATTTACCACCCAACGATACTTGCCGCTTTGGGTTCTCGGAATTTCCTTTTTTACTTCAACCTTGAGTACCAGTCCGCTGTCCACCATCGTGTGGATATTTTTTACAACCTGCGCACCATCCTGATCCGTGTAGTGCTTACCCGGCACTACGCGGATTTCCCAGCACCCCTGACCCACTTGCGCGACCTGGGATGAATCGATGTTGCTGACCCCCTTGAATGCGAAGGTGATGATCGACGGACTGACTGCGCAGCCCGTACTACCTAGCAACACGTCTTCAAATTTTCCCTGAATTGGCTCGATCATCGGATACAAGCGGCTGCACGGGCACGTACCGGGCTTCCATCGCGTACGGTCAGAGAGCCTGTAGCGAACAAGCGGCATTGCATGATTGTGGAAAGTGGTTCCAACGACGAAGCCTTCGCCTTCAGTCGGCTGATTGTGTTCATCAAGAATCTCGACAAATGAATAGTCGGTGTTGATATGCAAGTTCCCGAACTCGCATTCAGACGCAAAAGCAACACGTTCGGCCATGCCATAAAAATCCATCACCCGGCCAATCCGTGCCTCGATCAGTTCACGTTGATACGGGTACAGCATCTCGGAGGCCGTGAACACCCAAGGTAATTCCAGTTTCTCGCCCAGTTTTTCGAGCGACTGTGCAAGCACGAATGCCGCTGATGGGTAGGCCTGCAACAAGAAGGGTTTGTAGTGGCGCAGCGCATCGGCAAACTGCCCGGCGTTGTCCGTGTTGAGATGCCGGGTCGACAACAATAGTTGGTGATCGACGCCATTTTCGAACCAGAATGGTGGGGTCTTTCGTTCCAGCGGCACGACCTGATCACCGCGCAAGGAAGCGCGACGCATTCCCTTACTGAACCCGCTCCAGTGCCAGTGTCGGTGGATGAATGCGTTTTCCCATATCACGGAATTGAATGAGCGGAACACATCGAGGGGGGTGCCTGTTGTTCCGCTGGTTTTGCCGGATATCGTCCATGGCCATGCTTCGCCCCCGTTCGGGTAATACGCGGATCGTGATTCGATCAAGTCGCATTTGCACACGACCGGGACGTTGTTACGAAAAAATGCCAGGAGCCTTTCGGGCGATGAGGGGATTTTCAGGTCGGAATAGGCCGGAATTCTTCGGGTTGAAGTTTCGAGAGTCCTTCTTAGCCGGTCGAGTTGAAACGCAGTCATTCCATCGGCCGAGCCCTGCTCGTGCGAAAGCAGTTCACGAACACGATTTTGGCATAACCAGTTCTCACGCAGCGAGTGCCGTGCCTGGAAGGAAAGTTTTTTTGCCAATACATTCATAAAAAACGCGAAATACCTGAATGGCTGCTTGCGCAAACTATTTGCTGCGTCAGAAGGTCGTGCGTGAACATGCCGCTGACGGCTTTTAGCGCTGGGCCGGATACCATTTTCGTTTTGCTAAAAATTGGCACGAAAACATTCATCTGCTATTACCAGCGCCAAAATATTCGCTCATGTCCAGATGCTGGATCAGCATCCGGTGCTTGCCTAAACTTGTCCGTTCAATTTCCGGCACTTCCACGACATCGACCGTACAACCACCGTGTGTCTTTGCCTCCACCGCGTGCTGAATTCCTGCCTTTACGGCCTCGGACAGTGGCAAGGAAGTGACTACCCTGAGCGTGAATCGCCCGGGCTCCATCTGCTCGTACTGCATGCTCTCCACCGAGGCGAGCGTATCGAAATGCGCTGCACCCATGGTGCAGATCGATACCAGGCGGCCATCGCGGCAAAGCAGAAACTCCTGCAGCCGGCCCTCGATACGTTCAACCACCGGATATCCGGGCAACTCAGGATGCCCGGGGCGCTCGCTCCACATTGCCATATCACCGGTCCGATAGCGGATAAACGGCATCACCCGGTTATCAAAACTCGTACCAACAATTTCACCAAGCACGTTAGGTTGCGTGATGACTTGTCCGAGCTCGTCTACCAACTCCACATGACCATACTGCGGCCAGAAAAAACATCGGTCGTCGTCCGGCATTGAGGCCGCCATCAGTGCCCGTTCCGAATGACCGTAATGAATGAGTACCGGGCAATCAAATACGTCTCTCAACAACTTCATCTGATAGCCATAGAGGTTTTCCGAATACAGCAGCACCCCCTTGATGCGGCCAGTAATCTCCGGTTCCGGATGATCCGCCAACCAGCGCGCCAGTGGGCAAATGGCCGAGGGAAACGCCTGAATGAAACGCGGCTGCCATTGACGCATTGCTTCAACATATTGCGGCATGTATTCCGGCACCAGGTGATCTGAACTCAAGATCAGTTGGCGCTTGATTGGCTCATAAGACCATAGCTTGCCATCGCGAATATCGGCCGCGCGAACCGTTCGGCCGCGCAGTGCCAGCACAAGATCTTTATCCGACAAGCCAACCCGGGCATGAAAGTCATCCATGAACGCGTATTCTTTCGCTCGCGTAACGCCCTTCTGCAAATAAAACATCATAGGTTCAGCGGCTGACCCTCCGGTAAAGGTTTTTAGCCTGGCGGCTACCGGAGTGGCATCCGACAAATAACGGGAAGTATCAGTCTTGATATCCTGCTTGGAGACCAGAGGAATGGAAGAAAGCACTTGCAAGGGATATCGCAGGCAATCCTCGGTGCTGGCCACGCCGCGAAAAGCCGGCACCGTAGTGACCGCCCAGTCCAGTGTTTCCCCAAGCCGTTGTCTGGAGTAGTCAGCCAAACTTGACGCATCCCGACGTGCAAGTCGCTGACTGAATTGCCCATAATTTGCGCCACGGCGCCAGGAAACGGGTATGGCCGAATAGACACCGCCCACCGATGACTTGACCCATTGCGGAGCCGCAATGTACGCCGACAATAGATGATGAAGATGGTCCTCAAATGCCATAACGCATCTACTCCTTGGCTTCTCTCGCCAACACAAGACCATCACGTGGCGGAATCAAAACTTCGTTCGCCGACTGCCCAGTGTTTATAAGAGGCGCCTGGGAGCCCTTCAGGTGCCTGAACCCCCGACCAACGTTCACCTTTGCGGGTGTTTGAGCAGGATTGAGAAGCACAACGCCATGTTCGAAATCGCGCCTGTAAACAGCATCTCTCCACGGCTTGGTCTGGGGCGGTGAAATTGCCTTGCCCAGCTTGAAGTCGTACTCGTCAAACCAGGGCACGCTGCTGTACCCAACTTTTTCATCGGTAAATGAAAAATAACCGTCGTCCAGCAAACAGGAGGTAAAGGCATAGCGAAAAAATCGGTAGTCGTCAGGCTTTCCCGCCACATTGAAGCCAACGAGTTTGGGCGGGGCCAGGTTATTAAAAACGGTGTGGTAGCTCTCCATCATTTTCTGCCAACCAAGTCGTCTTTCCGGAGACCAGGATTTACCCATCATTCCTTCCAGAAATACTCCCTGCAACCGCCCTCTGAACTCCGGTGCAGACAAATCGTTGTCTGCATTGCCCATCAAAAGCGTTGCCGGCGCCAGTTGCCTGGCACGCGACCATTCGGAAACTTGCCCCCGACGCACGGCAGCGCCAACTCTCACATCGTCGCTGGAATCGTCGCGACCATCCAGGTCCCAGTCGGCATTTCTTATTCGCGGCTTGGTGAATACGTTGTCAAAATACCAGATGTCAAATTCCGGTACCGGATTGAAAAACACCCCGAAATCACGCTCGGCAAGCCATTCGGGATAACGCTTTCCGTTGAAGTCTGTTTTGCTCCACTCGGTGTAATTGATGTCCCACGCCCCATATATGGAAGTCCACTGCGCCCTCGAACCATCGGCTCGTCGCAACCACCAGTTCTCATGATTCAGCTTGTATCGGACATCCTGCATAGCGACATTCGTGGGATCATCATTCGCTTCGTTAAGTATCGTGTATTGGCCAACCAACAGATCCGGATTGCTGAGCTTGAGCGTTTGAACAACGGAACGCATGTCCCGGTTGGCATTGCTCCAGCCACGATAGAACCCGAGGATGAGCACATCAAGTTTCGCCATATCCTGCTGGTAGCCTGCCACTTCGTAGTTTTTCGCGCCGATGTTCATGCCCATCAGGCGCGGGAACGCATGTTCGGCTCGTACTCCGAAACCGAAAAGCAGCGCGGTCGCGAAAACGACTATTCTGAGCATGACATGTGCCTGCTAGGGAAACGCTGAATAAGTAGAGAATCGTCATTCCGGCAAAAGCCGGAATCTAGGGAAATCAACGAACTGGACACCGGCTTTCACCGGTGTGACAACTTAATCAGTGATTCTCTAGAGTTCATTGAACAAATCGACCCAATGGCGACCAACAATTGTCCACGTATACTGTTGCAAAACAATTTCTCTTGCGGATCTGATCATGTTCAAGCGCATGTCTTCATGCTCCAGCAGATCCACAATGGCTTTTGCAAACTGTTCCGGGTTCTCCGCCGCCATATAGTCCCTGCCGGCCAGCACCCCGTCGATCGACTCGATACCCAGCGCCGTGGTAACCACCGCAAGGCCCATGGCAAAGGCTTCCAGAACCTTGTTCTTCATGCCGCTGCCCATGCGCATTGGATTGACCATGACCGGATATTCAATCAGCAAGGCGCGCAAATCAACCACATAACCCGTCAATCGAATTCCTTCGTCATGCCGTGCTGCCTCGATCAACCAGCTTTCAGCGTCGCGCCCAACAACACACCACTCGACGCCGGCAGGTTTCAAATAGGGAAGATAGACGTCGTAGTAGAAGAAGCGGACAGCATCCAGGTTCGGAGCAAAAGATAGATTTCCCCAGAACGCCACTCCTTTGCGCAGTGCCTTTCCTTCCTGGTAAGCGCCCTCAAGAGATGGATCGACGCCATTCGGGATAATTGCAACCTGATGTTGCCCACCAGCCAAAGTGGCTACGGTGGCGCTATCGGCCTTGTTGATGGTTGCAACCCGGTCAAACCAATGGGGTAGCTTTCCCTCCAGCCTTTTCCATCGCCAAAGCAACAATTGGCGTTTCAACCGTCCCACGATCCCCGGCTCGTTCGACGCATTGAATTGGCGTTCGGCAGTCAAAACAACGCTATCGCATACTTCGAACAGTATTTTTTTACTGCCGGAAAAATCACGGACAAATTCCGCCAGGTTCGAACCGAAAACGACGATTTTTTCGATACCGTGTTTTTTGCACTGAGTTTCAATCTCACGAACCGCCGTTTTATAAAACTCCGGATATCCCAACTTGAAGAAATCAGCCTCGCTCATGCGAAGATGGCGAAACGGGCTTGAGCGTACTTTGTCGATAGCAGGCAGTGCATGTATTTCAGAGAACAGTGTAGTCGGCTGCATATCGGCATTACTCGTCTGCTGACAATCCTGTAGCAAGACCAGTTGCACCAGTTTTTCCCGCTGAGACAAGGCTTGGCACAGGTACCAGACTCGAAGGTCATAACCATTCGAGAAGTTAGATAGTGCCCTGTTGGTAATTACAAGAATTGTCATGGCCTTCACATATTCAATAGTTAGGCGGTTAGTACCTTATGACGGCCAGTCATAATGATTACCGCGAGGTAGATCAATCCATACGTGGTAGCAGCACACACCAAGCGCAAAAACAGGTGATCAACGTTGAATGTGCTAAGAATTTGCACGATCGGGAGAATTGCCAAGATGGCGATAGTCAAGGTTGAAAACAACGCCCGCCAATGTTGTAGCTGTCTCAGGCTTACGCCCACCACACTGGCCACTGCAGAATATTGAATACATGCAGCCAGCATTGAGGCCAGAAGGCTGCCGTAGGCCGCGCCAGTCAATCCAAAGAGCGAGCCGCCCAGATAGCTGAGTGGCAGCGAAACAAGCAGCATGCTTCCGGCAAACCGCAGCATGAACTTACCCATGCCATACACACTGCACAGCGAACCCACGTCAACCCCGAGCAGGACCTGAAACAGGTAGATTCTGATGACTGGCACGGCATCAAGATAGGTAGCGGTATAGAGCAGTTCGACAATCTCCGGTGCAAAGACAAAGAGAAAAACGATAGCAGGAAATACAAACAGCCCGGAGACAAGATTTGCCTTTTTATTCAATTCCAGTAGTTTTTCAAATTGCCCTTGCTGGTGGAGGTCGTTCAGTCTCGAAAGCAATGTACTTCCAATCGCCGACTGAATAAGCATGACAGGGAGCACGGCGGTTGCCGCAAACGAAAACGCCACAAAATTTTGGGTGCTGAAGAGACTGACAACGACCCATTGTTCCCCGTATTTTCTAAGGCTATACAGGCCAGATGACAAACCGAACGGCACGGAATAGGCAAACTGCCGCTTGATATTGTCCAGCGAAGCTCCGGCAATGTGCCAACCATCGCGACAGATCGTATAAACCAGCGCAAACCCCAGCCTGAATACTGCCAAGGCAACCAGTCCGAAGAACACGGGCTGAATATCACGATACGTAAAAGCCAAACCCAGAATCAACGCGGCTCTAAGTATGGCTAATGAACTGACGCCAAGAAACTGTACGGTATAGTCCTGATGGGCATTGGCCAAGGTGTCTGTAGCAGCACCGGTAACCCACAGCACCAGAAAGACCAGCGTGATTGTTTGGTAACTGGATAGAAAAACTCTGATATGCTCTGGCAACCAAGGAGCCAGAAAATACACGGCCAATCCAGTGAGAACACCCGATATCAACAATAACAGAAGCGTCTGTCCCACTAGGGTAGCGCGGTCTTTGCTGTTGTCCAATCGCGGAATGAAATATTGCAAGCCATAGGGTAAGCCAAGAGGCCCCAGAAGCATGCAGGTTCCCACGACAAGCCAGAAAATTCGATAGTCTGCAAACTGATCGGCGTCAAGCAATCGAATAAGGAAGATCGGCACCAGAAACTGTAACGCCTGGTCGATAACCTGGCTGATCAGGTTAAATGCTGCCCCTTGCCGTATTTTTGACATGCTAGGTTCTTGGGCGCACGTTAGGAATCAGCCGCCGCATTTGCCGGCGACTGTTGCGAACAATAGTCCTGAGTGTGCTTATCGACTGAGAGTCTGACGCTAATCGGAGACTGGCAGTGGCCGACGCCCTTTCAACAGCAAGAATGGAACCATCATCAAACCCGGTGGGATGCTCCGTTACCCAAGGCTGGACATACATGATCCGCTCGATAATCGATTTCTTCAAAAAGTAGTTCCATTCATCCGCGACGGCATAGACACCGCGGTTGAATTCAAGCAACTGCACTGCAGCAACCTTGTCGATGTAATAGCTGCACGTACGCCAGAACCAGGAATCAACTGACACCAGCAGTTTGTAATTGCCCGAGATCCTTAAGCTGCCCCACAGGCTGTGGGTCACCTTAGTCTTTTCTTGCAAGCCGTCCAGGCCACCGAGAATGACCACACTACCCGACGAGACAAGTGAAGAGGATTGCTGAAAAAATGCCACGACCTCGGCAAATCCATCGAGAAGCTGAATGTCATCTTCAAGAATGATGGCACCGTCCAAACCATCTTCAATGATTCTTCGGTAAGCCTCGTTGTGGCTCAAGGCACATCCAATTTCGCCCGGCGTTATATCGTATGGACGACCTCCACCGCTACGCTGATTCAACTGATATTGCCTGATCTCTTCCGTTGGCAAAGCACGCCCGAGAATGGCATCAATCCACTCAAAGTGGATTTTCAGCGCATGCAACTGGCTGGATACCTTCTCTCTCCGCTCGTGGCTATCACGAAGTGAAACGATGAAAACCTTTATCTTTGCTTTTTGCATTACTACTATCCGATCAATAAATTTTCAGGATCAACAGAAAACTGAATCGGAAAGCGCTTCCGGGAACCGGAAAAACGCCTCAATTCGCATTCAATTGCGTGTTTCTACTGACACTCTCACTTCTTTTTTCCAAGGCGATCAAAGACCGTATCCTCAAGCAACCCAATCAGGTAGCGGCCATAGCCGGACTTCGCCAACGGCTCGGCCAGGCGGGTCAACTGGGCATCGTCAATCCAACCTCGCCGCCAGGCGATTTCTTCGGGTACCGCAACCTTCAAGCCCTGGCGCTTTTCGATGGTTTGAATGAACTGGCTGGCTTCCAGCAATGACTCATGTGTCCCAGTGTCCAGCCAGGCATAACCACGCCCCATGATTTCAACAGTCAGGTTCCCCTGTTCAAGATAGAGCCGGTTCAGATCGGTAATTTCAAGCTCGCCCCGGGCCGAAGGCCGGATCGACTTTGCCAGCCGTACGACTTCTTCGTCATAGAAATAAAGGCCGGTCACCGCATAATGGGATTTGGGCATCGCCGGTTTTTCTTCCAGGCTCAGAGCCCTGCGCTGGCTGTCAAACTCCACCACCCCATAACGCTCGGGGTCCTGCACCGGGTAAGCGAATACGGTAGCACCCGCCGGCTGAATGACCGCATTCGCCAGTAAGGCCGTAAATTCACTTCCATAAAAAATATTGTCGCCAAGCACCAGCGCGGAATGCGCGCCATCGAGAAAGGTTTCCCCGATCAGAAACGCTTGCGCCAGACCATCGGGCGAGGGTTGTACCGCATACGCCAGATTGATTCCCCACTGGCTGCCATTTCCCAGCAACTGCTCAAAGCGAGGTAGATCCTGTGGCGTTGAAATTACCAGCACATCGCGAATCCCGGCCAGCAACAGCGTGCACAGCGGGTAGTAGATCATCGGTTTGTCGAAGATCGGAAGCAGTTGTTTGGAAACGACCTGGGTCGCCGGATAAAGCCGGGTACCTGAGCCCCCCGCCAGGATGATGCCTTTACGTTCTGTCACGACCAATACTCTCCCGATATTGTTCACGCATTGCCTGGGCTGATCAGTCCAGGTGCCAATTGGATGGTTCTGTATTCCCTTGGGGCAACTTAGCGATTACGTAAGCCTTCCGAATACCTAGGGAAGCGCTGATTAAGTTAAAAATTGCCATTCCGGCGAAAGCCGGAATCAAGTAGTGCACCACTGGCTCTGCACTTCCTTCGGTCGGATTCCGGGTCAAGCCCGGAATGACGGAGTTTTTTATCCACGCGTTCCAGCAAGACTGCCTACTAGAGATATCGTCCTGTCGACATGCCGGGACGACAACGACACCCGGACACTCATTGTTCCGAACATCTCTTCGCAGGAGGAAGTACTGGTGACTTTCAGCTGCCTAGACCGATCATCGGCTATAGTTACGTTCTACCCACTCGCGATAGGAACCACTCAACACACTGTCAACCCAGGTCTGATTATCCAGATACCAGATGACAGTTTTACGAATGCCGCTCGTAAAAGTTTCCGCCGGCTTCCAAGCGAGTTCCTGCTCTATCTTGCGTGCATCAATGGCATAACGCCGGTCGTGACCCGGGCGATCAGTCACATAGGTAATTTGCTCGCGGTAAGGCACTCCGTCTACCCGTGGGCGCAGTTCGTCGAGCAAGTCGCACACGGTATGCACAATTTCCAGATTCGGTTTTTCGTTCCAGCCACCAATGTTGTAGGTTTCACCTGGCCGACCACTTTCCAGAACCCGGCGTATCGCGCCACAATGATCCTTCACGTACAACCAGTCCCGAATCTGTTGGCCGTCACCGTAGACAGGCAACGATTTTCCTGACAGTGCATTGACGATCATCAGCGGAATGAGTTTTTCGGGGAAATGGAAAGGGCCGTAGTTGTTTGAACAATTCGTGGTCAAGACCGGCAGGCCGTAGGTGTGGTGGTAGGCACGCACCAAGTGATCGGAAGCGGCTTTTGATGCCGAATACGGACTGTTTGGCTCATAGCGATGTATTTCTGTAAAGGCCGGATCGTCCCTGCCCAGCGAGCCGTACACCTCATCCGTCGAAACGTGCAGAAAGCGAAAGTCCGACTTTTCCTGGTCCGCCAGACTGGCCCAATAGGACCGCACGGCCTCAAGCAACTGAAAAGTACCGACAATATTCGTCTGAATAAACTCGCCCGGACCATGAATCGATCGATCGACATGGGACTCAGCCGCAAAATTGACCACCGCGCGAGGTCGATGTTGAACGAGCAGTCTACTTACCAGATCGAAATCGCCGATATCCCCTTGGACGAAGATATGGCGAGAGTCATCCCGCACAGCGGCAAGGTTTTCCAGGTTGCCTGCGTAGGTAAGTTTATCCAGATTGATAACTGGCTCATCATTCAGCGCCAGCCACTCGAGAACATAATTGGCACCGATAAAGCCCGCGCCGCCGCTAACCAGAATGCTCATTTTATTCTTCCCTTCTGCATGTGTTTTTCAGTTATCGCAACCACTGAGTCCTTGATTGCCTCCCGGAAACCCAAAGCCAGACCCAGGGATATCCATAGGAAAGCCTGGGGAATCGCTGGCACGAATTCCTCACCGGTCAACCCGAGCACCAACAAGATCGGAATGCAGATTGATGCCCCTTCGAAATAGCCTCGCCAGAGCCCGACCGGATGCTTGTCCTTCAATTCGCGGAACGCTTTCCACATGAACCTGAAAGTTAGACCAACGATGATCAAACCGGCCAGACCCATGTCAAGAAGCGTTTCAAGATAGGCGCTGTGAACGTGGCCCACAAACGTAAGAATGTCTCCCCTCAGCATCTGAGGGGACCAGATGACGAATCGCTGACCGTGACCGATCAGCGGACTGTTCAGCACTTCCGGTAACATCGGGAGCCAGATATGGTTTATCCGGCCAGCGGACAAGGCATCTGAATTGCCATGGGTGATACCCGTGGTGGCACGCTCGAAGAAGGCATCGGGCAAGGCGAAGGCGAGGAAAATCACGACAATCAGGCTGATAAGCGCCGTTCCGATTTTCCGCCGCGAAATTAGAAAATAGCCGCCGACCAGTATCAACCCCAGAAAAGTTGCGCGCGAGAAGGTCAGTGCCGCCCCCACAGCGGTGGCGCATGCTAGACAGAACAACACAAATGCCCTCAGCTTCCGTTCGTCGCCCTGCGAAGAAAACAGCAGCAAGGAAAATCCCATCGTAAAAAACAGGCCGACCTGATTGGCATGCAGACCGGTCCAACTGAGAAACCCACGGGCATTTGATGCTGACAGCGCCGTAAGGCTGAACCCTGATAGGGCAATCGCCGTAATAACAACGGCCAGCATTATTAGCAGAGCAGAGACAATGCTCCAGAAAACTCCCATCGCCCCTTTACCGGTTTTGGCAAATGCCGAAACGATGTACCCGACCGCCAGAATCAATACTGGTTTGATTAGAACTACCTGAAGGTATGCTTTTGCCGTAAGAGGCCCATCAGCATCACCAATGAGCAGGGAAGCAATTCCTTTGTGTGCAAACAAGGCGCCATAAAATGTGGTCGCGAGAAAGGCGCCTGCGTAAATCCAAAGGATTCGGGGAACCACTGGAAATTCGATACTATTTTTTTTGCTGAAAAGTCTTGCCATTATCATTGTTGCCACGGTGCATACGAACAGAATGTTAAAGGGACTGAGTCCCGTGACGCCAAACATCTGACGAGGAAGTAGTTGGGTAGCGGAAAATGGCAATAGCAGCACGAGTAGCCAGACGCCGATGCGATAGTTGGATATTGCCAAGACTAGCCCGGCAAAGGCGACAACAAGCAAGGTGAGAACTATTCCTCCCCCTATTCCGATGAGCATACCGGTCAGAAGTGCAACAACCGTAGCGGTCAGGAAAACCAGAACCATTGTCCGGTCGACAGTGCGCCCCGAACTGAAACCCGGCTTCAATGCGCTAACCACTCTGGAGAGCCCGACCACTTTGGATAGAGCCATTTACAACCAACTATTCATCATGTTGGTTAGTCCGCCTGAACTATTCTGTTTTGCCATTTGACGAATCTCATTTCATCCAATTTAACGTATTGTTGGATACCAGCTCTGGTAAGTTTTTTTGGCTATCAAAATGCAGTTCCGGACATTGTTCGTGGGCCAAAGTTAAAAAGGAAGGTCGGTAATACTTGCGCAAGATGTTTTCAAGGTAGTCACTGCCAAATCCAATCTGAAGGTTTCTGAGAATCTGGTTAATTCCACTAATATCAATAACGTATTCAGAAGTCTTGTCCGCCACATCAAAAACCGCCGGTTTGCCGACGACACGTTCCATCGCCTGAACGATGTCCCGCATGCCGTAGCTGACTGGATTGGCGATGTTTTGCGTAACGTTTCGTTGCGAGCAATCATCGATCAGTTGACGTGCGATGAATACGATGTCGTCAATATCAATAATATTTCGTCTGGCCTTGCTCCAAAGTGTGAATGCTTCACTGCGCGAGATTCGCGCATACAGGAAGTTCAACAAAGTGTGCGGGTTCGGCGTCTTGCCTGCCACTTGGGGCAACCGAAGAATCATGTAACTGGGATGCGATACAACCAGAGACTCCATCGCCAGTTTGTGCTGAACGTAGGCGGTATCCCGGGAGGCAGGATCTATAGCGCTGCAGGTCCCGAAATAGACGAAGAGCTCGGCCCCCTTGTTCCTGTGCAGCGCATCTCGCAGTCGTACCTCTTCGCGAGCAAACTCATGCTGATCCTTGCAACCAGAGTTTGAAACGCCAGCCGCATAAATGCACATTCGCTCATTTCGGTAGGATATTGGAGCAAAAGCTCGCGCCAGCAAACCAGAACCAATTAACATAGGAATGCTCAGGTCGGATTATTTGCAAGCAGCGAATTCAACTCTGACCCGAGCACTCGTGCAAATATTCTTCCATGCTCTTCCAGAACCGCCGCGACCGAATGCTGCTGTTGATAACATGCAAGGCCCCGGCGGCCCGCGTCGTTCCATACGTCGTCGTTGGACATCATTAGATCAACACGCCTCACCATCTCATCAAATTCGGAAATTTGCGTTACGACCTGTGCGCCAGCTACCACCGACCCAGTATCCACAAAGCTAACCGTTGGTATCGCTCTTGCCCAAGAGTGCAAAAATGTGTTTGGAAATCCCTCATAAATGGAGGTGTTGACAAACAACCGCGCCCCATTGAATTGGGCTTCAATTTCCGCATGTGGTACAAATCCGACGAAATCAAGATTCGGAAGTGCTTTTGCTGCCTCGCGCAACGGCTCGTAGTCCGTTTCCCCATCCGACCCGCCTACCATCCGGAACCGGTACTGCGGCAATCTCTTCGCAAGCTCGACAAAGAATTCCGGACGTTTCCATGTCCGCAAGGTTGCAGCCCAAAGCACATAGCCCTTCGGATCAGCGCAGGCGCTATCAGGTGGCACATAGCAGCTTCCCAACAGTATTGGGTTGATGCCAGTCAAGGCTTTACAGTTAGCCGCTTGCACAGGGTTTTGCACGACGACAGCGTCAGCATTACGCACTCCCCACATATAAATGGCCTTATCCCGTCGATAATGGACAAGAGGCAGGTCGGCCTCGAAATCAGCATCATGTGCGGCTGAGAAAATGAATTTTCGGTCATGGACACGACAGAAGGCAGCCGTGTACCCCGTATGTACGCCGCTGCAGCGTTGGTAGTAAATATCGGCATCAGCTCGTCGCATCGCAGCCCATAGCGATGTAAACCTGGGGTGGATGAATCGCACAACAGGTAGACCAGAATGGGGGGCGTGCATTTTGAATACGCGCACCCCTGCAATTTCCACCGCATCGGGTTGTCCGTAATCCATACAGATCATACTGACCTGATAGCCAGCTCCGGCTAGTGTCCTCGCAAGATCACATTGTTGTGCTTCAGCACCACCAACAGTCTTTATTTCGCTACTACCTGAGATCACGGGCCATGCTGCTGGCGCGACAATACATATCCGATTCGGCGTCATACCCATATTTCATGTCCTGGCGCTAATTCAGTAAACAAAACCAACGGTAACAGTGGGTGAAGGAACAGGGTTTCTGTGAAGTCTTTCAGACATGCGACAGGCCAAGCGTCGAATACAGTGCATGTTCATATCGACGGACCATGACGGGTAACGAGAAATGATCCACGACGCGTTGGCGCGCATTTACGGAAAGGCTTGATCGCTTTTGATCGTCAGCAAGGGTGTCAAGATGGCCAGTCAATTGGTTAATATCACCGGGCGGAAAAACGTATCCATTCCAGCCTTCCTGAATCTGCTCCTCGGCTCCACCAATTTTTGACATAACCATTGATTTTCCTAGCGACATGGACTCCAAAGCAGCAATTGAAAAGGTTTCGATTGCATGCGATACGATCACCATCACATCGGTGGAAGCCACGAAGGGCCGAACGTCCTTCTGAAATCCGGTGATTGCCACGTGCCCTGATAGATCAAGTTGAGCGATTTGCTTTTCGATACTTGATCTCTCAACACCGTCGCCAATAATCAGGCATTTGGCTGAAATGCCTTTGTCGCGTAGTCGCCGGACCGCTTGTAGAAGGTCGCCGTGCGCCTTCTCAGGGCGCAGAGCAGCGCAAATTCCTACGACATAATCATTGGCTGCAAAACCATACCTCGCACGCAACAAGAACTTCTCTTCGTGGCTACAATTTTCGGAAAAATACTCCGTATCGACGCCGTTATGGATCACCTGATCAGTTTTGCCACGAAGTCCCTGCTTCCTCCAGTATGACCTTTGGTTTTCGCATACATACATCAACAAATCACAACTTTTGAAAAAAGGACGGTAAAACATCATCTGCAACTTGTCTTTCGGCGTTTGAAGCAAAGTCGTGTGAAAAACCTCAATAATTTTGACTGGTCGATGCGACAACCATCTGGCAAGAAAACCGTACAACATGGAATAGGTGTTGGTGCATACCAGGACATCAACTCTTCCGGACTCGATTTCATGCGCCAGGCGGCGGACGCAACGCCAGTCAATTTTCTTGCCGACGTCACAACAAAACACGGCTTGGAGACGCTGAACGTCAATTTGAGGTAGAAGCGTTTCCTCAGGCTTGAGATAAGCCAGCAATAGTCGAAACCGGGTTGTATCCAAGTTGTTTAGCAATGAAACAACGTGTTTTTCTGCTCCACCAAAACACAGGGAATTAACAATGAACAAAACACCTGGTATTTCAGTATTCATATTGATCAGCCATCCGCTCTAAGGCTGGTGGCGAACTTCAGAAGACCATTCGCAGCGCACTGGCTAGCCATTTCAGATAACACCGGATCACGGATCGGTGATCCGACATATCTGGCACTTTCAATATTTTTGTTCATAAGAAAGTTTTTATAACTAATCTAAGTTTTTGAACCGAGTAACCGTTTGGCTAGGCGTATATCGACATTCAGTAATAATTCATCGGCGAATAACTGCTGATCTTTGAAGGCAAGCTCGGAGTCAGCGGAGATCGAAGAAACCCTGAATAGATAACCATCAGGCAAATACCCTGTGAAGGCATATCTCAATTGCGTTATTTGCCGTTCCAGAAAGCTACGCACAACTTTATCACCCATGGTGAACCAGTAAGTTACCGGTTCTATCCTCTGATTCCCTTGCTGAGCAATCATCCGCGTACCGTTGATTGTCGACTTTCCGAATTGCAAATCAATTTGCTTTAACTGCGAGATTTGGAATCCCTGTGCCGCATAGCACACTTCCTGACGGTGCGCACGCAATTGCTGATTCTGCGAACCACCATAGGCAATGGAAAGCATGATCCGTTTACCGGATTCATTGACGTAGGTACGACTTAGGGTCTGGTCATATATTTTTGCTACCGCCTCCAGGGTTTCTGCCGAAGGGAGGACTGGACTGGCGTTGGTATCGACGCTCCATTGACCAAAAGACTTCGGAACCGCTTGTTCCAGGTCAATGCTTTCAAGTTGCTGTGAAAGTTTCTTTGTCGGAGTCAGGGCGAATTCTGAGAACGCAGCAATCAGCATGAGCGCCAGGAGGATGAAATTGCTGCGCCAAGGGTTGTTCATGCTCATGGGTGTCAGGTTCCAATTTTTGCGGTGCGGGCGCTTTTAAACCTGACGCCGAATTGCAGCAGTGAATCCACACCGATGATCAGCAACAACGCACTGAGGAAGAGCACCATGCCGGCAAAGCCGTGCAGGAAGCCTTGCCCGGCTTCGTCGCCAAAGTGATAGGTAATCAGCGTCAGTACCATCACACGGAATACGTTGGCGGTAAAAGAAATAGGCACGATGCAAATGGCTAGTGTCACGTTGCGGAACAGCGAGTCATGGCGCACGATATTGAGATAGAGCAAGCCCAGCGCTTCGAGCGTGAATAGGGTATGCAGTCCGGCGCAGGCGTCAGCGACCAGCAGCATGTATTGCCCGATCTGCAGGATGACGCCGGTGCGGGCGATGGGGTAACCCACCCAGAATAGGATGTGCTCGGCCACGTAGGAGACAGCCATTTTCATTGGCATGGTTATGGTATCGACCACCACACCTGGCAGCGGGATCATGAAGAGCATGAAGAAGAGCGCGAACCACTGCGCCTTGAGTGCCGCGCTGCCGCGTGTCAGCAGAAGAATGGCGGCGAGCAACCAGATGACCGAGCCGACCTCAAAGATGAGGATGGCCTGCGATCGGCCGATAATGTAGAGCATCAGACCGAAGATGAAGATCGGCCAGCCC
>Ga0105047_10004410_pt1 | contig 24462 bp, 20 predicted proteins | sample MAT04_FD_78384 | JGI IMG/M metagenome (GOLD analysis project Ga0105047, IMG submission 78384) | Freshwater microbial communities from Lake Fryxell liftoff mats and glacier meltwater in Antarctica - MAT-04 (megahit assembly) | ecosystem: Environmental > Aquatic > Freshwater > Ice > Liftoff...
ACCGGTGCCGCCACCTTGATCGCTGCTAGTGTTAGCATAGACCTGAGTCGAGTTTCTCGAAACCGCCAAACGACGTATCTTTTATTTGTAAGTTTACGAGGGGTGGACTGGCCAGGCCGTTCATGCCATCCGCCAAGTTTCCCATGGACGATTGCAATGCTTGTTCACCAGCAAAAGCTGGGCTTTGAAACCCGCAGCCAACTGACGATGCACCTTCTCGGCCAAAAAAAACGGAAGCCAACTACTTGAAGTTGTCACCCTCTTCGCTTCGTTTTCACTGCGCTGTGGTAAACTTAAAGTATGAACACTGCGCAGATGCTTGAACGCATCGCTGCCGGTGAGGACACCGGCCATCAATTCAAGCGAGATTTCACCAGTATCGACCATCTGGCCGTGGAAATCGCGGCTTTTGCCAACAGCCAGGGTGGCAGCATCCTGGTTGGCATCGATGATCAGGGCCAGATCGTGGGTCTGACGGGGGGAGACGTCCGCCGTCTAAATCAGTGGATCTCAAATGCCACCACGCAGAAGATCGAACCGCCCCTCTTTGTACAAACGACAACCTTGTTGGTGGAGCAGAAGACGATTCTGATCATTGCCGTACCCAGGGGCAGCCACAAACCCTATAGCGTGAATAAAGGCGATTTTTGGGTCAAAAATGGCGCAGACAAGCGACGGGCGACGCGGGAAGAACTATTCCGCCTGATGCAAGCCTCCACTCGCTTGTACGCCGACGAAATGCCGACTGGCACGTTGTTGGAGGAATTTGACTGGCTGTGGTTTGGGCAGTTCTTCCGTTCCGCCTATGGCGAAGATGTGGGTGACAGCGAGATTGAGCGAGAGACGCTGCTGACCAATCTCAAGCTGGCGCAAGACGGGCGTTTAACCCTCGCGGGTCTGCTCCTTTTTGGCAAAGCGCCAACTCGGCAGCGCCCCCAGTTCAGCATCAAGGCCACTGTCTACTGGACAGCCGATGAATACCGCGACAAAGAAGACATTGGCGGCAATCTGTTTGCACAACAGCGCCGGGGAGTGGATTTCATCCTGCGCAACCTGCACCGCTACCCGAATGGCCATGACTTCAATGCACCTGGTGAACCTGAAATACCGGTGCCGGCCATTCGCGAGGTCGTGGCTAATGCACTGGCACATCGTGACTACTTTATAGACGCACCGATCGCGATCTCGCTTTATGATGATCGCGTGGAGATCGTGAGCCCCGGTGTCTTGCCCAATACAGTGACGGTTGAGAACATCAAGCTGGGTATTCACCCGGAGCGCAACCCCATCCTGTTGTCTTTTCTTGCCAAGGACGCAGAGTATGGCTATACGGGCCGCGGCAGCGGCATCCCGCGGGTTCTTCGCCTCTGTCGCGAGCAAGATGTGCCAGTTACATTGACGAATGACACTGATCGTAATCGGTTTGCGGTTGTATTTTCGCGCACCAAACGGTCATCATAGTCTGTCAAGTGTAGTCGTTTTGTGCGCACACCCGCGTGCGCACCACTACCTCTTCTCATGCGTCCCCAATGAGCCGGGGAACCACATCTTTGTGATCGGCGCGCACTGTGACCATGACGATTGGCACTGCGGAGAATCGGTAAATCTGGCGACGCTCGTCCCGCCGGCCGTCACCTGGTAGAAGAAAACCGTGCTGGCGCCCTGTGGATCTGCTCTAGGGAATGGTAACCTGGCACGGCATCAGTTGCAGCGGGAGATGATCTACATTGGCGTGGTGCGTCAGCACATAGCGGGTCGGTTCGGGCAGGGCGCCATCCAGCACAAGCATGTCCACCGGATAGGTGGCCATGGCCGCCAGCGCGCCGGCGGCATGGTCGGTGAAGGCAACGACGCACGCGCCAGGGATTGTACGTAGCCACGCCAACGCCGCGTTGCGGGCGACTGCACCATCGGCGACAATGACGGTATTCATCCCTGCGATCATGGGTTAACCCCCTTGAACATGCGATCTCTATGTATGCCTCTGCGGACAGACGCATCCGTACTGGGAATAGTCTGTACTGGTACCAGCATATCGCCCATTTTGCGTTTGCGAAACCGCCATACGACGTAGCCGAGTCTAGACGTTTGGGCGGAGATTGCATGGGGTTGCTGCCAACATTGGGTGTCGCGATGAAGATTTTGATCTGCCTGGCGGTGACCAGCGTGTGGGTGGTCAGGAGCGTGAGGCCGGCGGGTTGGCTATGCTGATTCAGCATACTTGGCGTAGAACCCCTCGTGCGGTTGCCCCGCACGAGGGGTTCTGTTGAGATGTTGGTTAGTTCCCAGCCCCATCGCCATTGTCGGGTGCTGGATCGGGGTCTGGGCCAGGTCCTGGATCCGGGTCCGGGTCCGGGATCGGTCCGGGCATCATCTGCACGTCCACATAGATCGTGCGGTCGTCGGTCAGCCCGGCGTTATTGTACGCATGCAGCCGATAGCTGGCGGTGCCCATGTCGCTAGGGCAGTCGTTGCGGCCATCTTGCAATTGCACGTCACCTAGATTCTGTTCGTCGCGCAAAAGCTGGGCGCCGTCGGCCGATCCGCCAATACTCCACGACAGGTCGACGCAGTCGCCCAGGTAGATCTGGTTGGTATTGGCATCAAAGTTCTCGATGACTGGAGGCTCCGGCACCGGAGTGGGCAACGGCTCATCGGTCGGCGCGGGCGTCGGTTCGGGCGCCGGGCCGCTGATTTGCACGTAGGCATCCTGGCTCACCGGCGCGGTGCCCGCCATGCCCTCGGCATAGAGCGTGAACTTCAACGACATCGGTGTGCCCTCTCCGGGGCAGAACGGTTGGTTGCCGCTAAAAGGTGCGCCACGCGTCCAGGGCGAATCGTTGACGCGCAGTTCGGCATAGATCACGCCAGCGCCGACTGACCACCCGATATTTACGCACTGGCCCATGTCGATTTGGCTCGGGTCGGCCGTGAGATAATCAATCACTGCCGGCACCGGTGCAGGGGCGAAGGGGGTCGGGGTCGGGGTCGGGGTCGGGGTCAAAGGCTCCGGCACCGGTGTGAAGATGACGCCGACCGTCACGGCGGCCTTGGACTTGCCACCCGTGCCGCGTGCTTCCAACTCGTACGTGTAGTCGCCTAGATCCTTCAGGCAGTCTTGGCGTTCGCCAGTAAGCGGCGCGCCGGCCCAGAAGGTATTGCCGTTGCGTTTGATGGTGACATCGTCGGCGTTGCCCGTTACCTGCCAGCGCAAGGTGACGCATTGGCCCTGGTAGATCGTGCGCTGGTCGGCGGTAAAGTACTGGATATAGGGCGCGTTGGGGTTCGACTGTACGTAGATCGTGATCGCCGGCGTCGGCGTGGTGCCGTCCTTCTTTTCGACACGCAGGCGATAGGTGGTCGTGCTTGGCGGGCACACCCGTTGCCCACTTTGGCCGGATACGCCGTGCTGGCGATAGTCTTGCCCGTCACTGTAGAAGTAAACGGCGAGCACATTGGTCACGTCCCACTTGAAGTTGACACACGCACCCGCGCTGATGCTGGTGCGATCGACTGTGAAGTTGACAGCCTGCATGGGGGTGGCGGTTGGCTGTGGCGTGGGTAGCAGACCCCCGGGGACCTGGATGCGCACCCACATCTTCTGGCCGAAGGGTTGTCCCTGCGCGTTGAGCATCTGCCAGAAACCCTGGTATTGGCCTGGTTGCATGGGCGCCACGAGCTTGACCGAAATGTCGGTCGTCGCGCCGGGCGCTACCGTGCCTAAGACGGCCGCCGGCTGGCCCCCCATCTGCGCCGCCGGTACGTTGCCCGACAGGAAATACATGCCGTACCGGCTGTTCCACGGGCAGGTGCCACTGTTGGCAACCCGCCAGGTCTTGATAAAAACCTGGCCCGGCGCCAGCACGGGGACGCCGTTGCTGTCGTCGTAGGTCAAGTCGGCCACGTATTGGCTGTCGTCCAGGCAGCCTACGGGCACCGGCGCTGGCGTCGGCGCCGGGGGATTGTTCTTTTCGTCGGGCGCCAGATACTCCTGGCGCAACTGTTCCATCGACCCGTTCTGCTGCAGCATGGTGAGCGCGAAGTTGAGTTGCGGCAGCAGCGAGGATCCCTTGCGCAGACCCACGGCGTATTCTTGTTTGCTGGCGCCTTCGGTGACCAGTTTCACGCCATCCTGGCGGATGAATTCCTGGGCCGGCAAGCTGTCGAGCATGACCAGGTCGATCTTGCCCTCCTTCAATGCCTGGATCATGTCGCCCGGCCGCGCAAAACTGTATAGGTTGGCGGCCGCCAGCTTACCCGTCTTAACCAGCGTTTCCTGCGCCCAGCCTTCATAGATTGAGGCGCGCTGCACACCAAGGCGGATGGTGCTCAGCCCTTGGTCAAAGCTGAAGCCGTCCAACGGACTGCCGCTGGCCGCCAAGACCGCATCGGAACTGGCATAATACGGCATGCTGAAATCGATGACCGTCGCCCGTGTGTCGGTTTTGGTCAACGCCGCAGCTACGGCGTCGATCTGGCCAAGCTGCAGCGCGGCCGGCAGCCCTTCGAATGTGTAGTCCTTCAATTCCAGCGTGACGCCGAGTTGTTGGGCCACCTGCTGCATCAGGGCGGCGTCGAAGCCGTCGATGGTAAAGCCGGCCGTGTAGTACTCGAAGGGTGGATTGCCTGTGGCCGTGCCAACTACCAACTTGCCGCTTTGTTGGATGCGCGCCCAGTCGCCAGCGGCGTCGGTGCTAGTGAGGAGGGCGGGCGTGTCTTGCGCAGGCGGCGCTGCTTGCAAGACCGAGGTGCCGGATGCTAGCAAGATCAGCGCCAGCAGGGCGAGAACACTGATGCCGATCCCGATCTGTTTGCGATTGTTCATCTTCGGTCTCCTGTTCTGTCCGAGAAAAGCGATCCGCAGACCGCACAAATTTCATATTGGAGGCGCCCTGTACCAGGGCGCGGTCGCTCGGAAAACAACATACCATTCTAGCGTAGCAGTGAATTGCCTTCTCCACATCGGACAGATGGCGCGTCGTAATCTAAACGCAGGGAAATGCCGTGCAGAGGTAGCGCAGGAAACCGTTTATAAACGGTCGTTTAGATCGGGTCGTGACCGTCTGCTCTGGCCGCCGCCGCCCCCAACCAAGCGGATGGCGTGTGGCACGTCCCCGGCATTGGTCAAGTCTAACGCTTCGTGCGAATTCAGTCTGACCAGTGCCGGGGGCGTTTTCAGTTGTAGGCGGACTTGCTCTGGAATGGTATACTGGTTCACCATCAAACACTGCACTGTGATGTGCGTTGTCGTGCATCGTGACACGGGAGGAAGATTCGCAATGGGAAATGTGCACTATCGGGCAATGGATGAGTTGGAAGCCGCGCTGGATGATATCCGGCAATCTCCCCAAGATGAAGGCATCCTGGAATTGATTGTGCGGCGGCCGGCGGTCGATGAGCGGGAAGTGCTCGAGGAAGGTGAACTCGATCTGGTCGAAGGGCTGGTGGGTGATACGTGGCGAACCCGCGGCAGTGGCAGCACACCGGATGGATCTTCCCATCCCGATATGCAACTCACCCTTATGAATGCCCGCATCATTGCCTTTTTGGCCCAGGACAAAGAACGGTGGCCACTGGCCGGCGATCAGTTGTTCGTTGATATGGATCTGAGCGTCGCAAATTTGGCGCCCGGCACACGGTTGGCGATTGGCTCGGCTGTCGTCGAAGTGACCGCTAAGCCTCACACCGGCTGCGCGAAGTTCACGGCCCGCTTTGGCATGGATGCGATGAAGTTCGTCAACTCGCCGGTAGGCCGCCAGCTTAACCTGCGTGGCATCAATGCCAAGGTCGTTCAGCCCGGCACGATGCGGGCCGGCGATCTTGTAAAGAAGATTTGAGCATGGTCGAGAGTGTTCGCGCCCCCACGTTTTGGGAGGAAATGCCGCGCCCCTTTATCGGCCTGGCGCCGATGGACAGCATTACCGATCATCCTTTTCGCCATATTCAAAAGAAGTATGGGAACCCAATGCTGATCTACACCGAATTCACCGGCGTGGAACGGCTTTTTATTGGGGACCGTGGGTTGCTCAAAGACCTCCTCTACGATGAAAGCCAACGTCCCATCATTGCCCAGATCTTTGGCCGATCCCCCGACATTTTTCGTCGGATGGCCGTGATGCTCTGCCAGCTTGGCTTCGATGGGATCGACATCAACATGGGCTGCCCGACCAAGAGCGTGGTCTATCGCGGTTCGGGCGCCGGCCTGATTAAGACGCCTCGTCTCGCCATGCAGATCGTTCGCGCGACGAAAGCCGGCGTAGAAGATTGGCAGAACGGCGCCACCGTGCGCGCCGATCGTGATGTACCGGCGCGGCTCGTCGAAGAGGTCGAAGCCCGCCATGCACGCCTGCCGCGCGCATTTCAGCAGCGTCGGGCTATCCCGGTCAGCGTCAAGACGCGCATCGGCTATGCGGTCTCGCAGGTGCGCGAGTGGATACCGGCGTTGCTGGAAAGCAGGCCGGCAGCGATAGCCGTCCACGGGCGTACGTTGCAACAAGCCTATAGCGGGCAAGCCGACTGGGACCAAATTGCGGCCGCGGCCGAACTTGCGCGTGGGTCGCAGACTTTGATCCTGGGCAACGGCGATATCCGGTCGCTAGATGATGCACACCGGCGCATCGCCACCTGTGGTGTGGACGGGGTGCTCATCGGGCGCGCCAGTTGTGGCAATCCATTTGTGTTCCAGCAAGGTGATCATCTGGCGCGGCACGCCGACGACAAATATCACATGCTCGCCATCGCGCTGGAGCACGCCCGGCTTTACGAAAAAACCATCAGCCGGCGCGAAAGCAACCGCTTCCTGCCCATGCGCAAACACCTGAACTGGTACGTGCGCCATTTGCCCGCCGCCGCCGGTCTGCGGCGCGAACTGGCGCGTGCTTGCAACGTGGAAACCGTGGAGGCGATCTTTGATCGCTATTTTGCTTATCGACGGGCGTGGGAAAGCTGACCGCTTGCCCCATTTGGGCAAAAAAACGCCGTCCACGACCCACTCAAGCATTGAACGGGTCGTGGACGGCGTCGCCAGCAGAGGCTATCTTAGGGCTTACGCGTGTCCGCGCAGCACCTTTTCGGCGATGCTCTGGCTCACCGGCATGTACTTCTCGAACTGCATCGTGAAGTTGGCGCGGCCGCTGGTCATCGAGCGCAGGTCGGTGGCGTAGCCAAACATCTCGCTCAGCGGCACCATCGCCCGTACGGCCTGTACGCCGCCGTTGCGCGATTCCATTCCTTCCACGGATCCGCGGCGGCTGGAGAAGTCGCCCACGGCATCACCAACGTAGTCGTCCGGCACAATGGCCTCCACCCTCATCACGGGTTCGAGCAAGATCGGGCCAGCCTTCTGCGCACCATCCTTGAACGCCATGCTGCCGGCGATTTTGAAGGCCATTTCGCTGGAGTCCACCTCGTGGTAGCTGCCGTCCACCAGGGCGACCTTGATGTCGACCACGGGGTAGCCGGCGAGCACGCCGCTTTGCATGGCCTCCACAATGCCCTTTTGCACAGGGGCAACGTACTCACGCGGGACTGAACCGCCGACGGTCTTGTCTTCGAAGACAAAGCCGCCGCCCGGCACGTTGGGCTCCATCTGCAACCACACGTGGCCGTACTGGCCGCGGCCGCCCGACTGGCGCACGAAGCGCCCTTCGATCTTGATCGGGCGCGTGATCGTCTCGCGATAGGCCACCTGTGGGCGACCGACGTTACACTGCACGCGGAACTCGCGCTTGAGGCGGTCCACGATGATGTCCAGGTGCAACTCGCCCATGCCGGAGATGACGGTCTGCCCCGTTTGCTCGTCATACTGGACGCGGAAGGTGGGGTCTTCTTCGGCCAGCTTGATCAAGCCGTCGGTCATCTTGTCCTGGTCGGATTTCGACTTTGGCTCCACGGCGACCTTGATGACGGGGTCGGGGAATTCGATGGTCTCCAACACGATCAGATTCTTCGGATCACACAGCGTTTCGCCGGTGAAGGATTCTTTGGGGCCGACGATGGCCGCAATGTCGCCCGCACCGATTTCCTTGAGATCCTCACGTTTGTCGGCGTGCATACGCACAATGCGCCCGATACGCTCGCGGCGCCCGCGGTTCGAGTTATAGACCGTCTCGCCCGAGATCAGTTTACCTGAGTAGACACGAATGTAGGCCAGGCGGCCCACAAAGGGGTCGGTCACGATCTTGAAGACCAGGCCCGCAAAGGGCGCCGTTTCATCCGGGCCGCGTGTCTCAATGGCATCGGTGTCTGGGTTGACACCTTCCAGCGGCGGCACATCCAACGGGCTGGGCAGATAGCGCACGACGGCGTCGAGCAGCGGCTGCACGCCTTTGTTGCGCAACGCCGTGCCGCATAGCACCGGCACAACGTCACCGCGGATGGTGGCCTTGCGCAAGGCACGGTAGATATCTTCTTTAGAGATCTCTTCGCCTTCGAGGAACTTCATCGTCAGTTCGTCGTCGGTCTCGGCCACGCGCTCGATCATCGTCTCGCGCGCCAGCGCCACGGCGTCCGCCATATCGGCCGGAATTTCGGCCACCGTCGGATTGGCGCCCAGTTCGTCGCTGAAGTAGAGCGCTTCCATCTCAACCAGGTCGATGACGCCTTTAAACTGGTCTTCTTTGCCGATGGGAAGTTGCACCGGCAGCGGGTTGGCGCCCAGGCGGTCGATGATCATCTCGATCGTGCGCTCAAAATTAGCACCGATGCGGTCCATCTTGTTGACGAAACAGATGCGTGGCACCTTGTAGTTGTCGGCCTGGCGCCACACGGTTTCGGATTGTGGCTCTACGCCAGCCACGGCATCAAAAACGACCACGCCGCCGTCCAGCACGCGCAGGCTGCGCTGTACTTCGGCCGTGAAGTCGATGTGGCCGGGCGTGTCGATCAGGTTGAGTTGACACTCCAGCCCGGTAACGCGGTCGGTCCATCCGGTGGTGATGGCGGCAGCGGTGATCGTAATCCCGCGCTCACGCTCTTGCACCATCCAGTCGGTCACCGCCGTGCCTTCGTGAACTTCACCCATACGGTGAATACGGCCGGAATAGAAAAGGATCCGTTCCGTCGTCGTCGTCTTGCCAGCATCGATGTGTGCAATGATGCCGATATTGCGCATTCGTTCAATCGGATAGTCGCCCATACAACTTGTCCTGTCTCACCTTTCCCGGGTGATTGCCGCTTTGGGAGTGCCCGTTTTCAAAGTACCCGTCGCTTCCCATAAACTAGTTCCGAACACAAGTCCCGAACACAAAACGATGCGGCGCCGATGTGCCACAAGTCATCTCCGCAATTGAATTCTGCCCAAACCCTATGAAGGGCTGGCGCAAAACGGGGAGCGGTCGATTTGTGGGCAGAGGCGCCGCACCAACGCTCAGGCAATTTACGCCTGCTTTGTGCGGGAACACCCAATCTCTTCATCTCTCACGCCCCAAATCTCGATGAGAAATTCGGCGAATGAAGAGATTGAGAATTGATGACCTAATACCGGAAGTGTGCGAACGCCTGGTTGGCCTCGGCCATCTTGTGCGTGTCGTCGCGCTTCTTGATCGTCGAGCCTTCGTTGCGAGAAGCGTCCATCAGTTCGCCGGCCAGTCGCACCGCCATATCGCGGCCGCTGCGCTTGCGCGAATTCTCGATCAGCCAACGCATGGCCAGCGCTTGCTTGCGCTCGGGGCTCGGCTCAATCGGAATCTGATAGGTAGCGCCACCGACGCGGCGGGGCTTGACCTCGATCTGTGGCGTCGCATTGCGCATCGCCTCTTCAAACACCTCGAGACCGGGGCGCTTGACCTTCTCTTCGATAATATTCAACGCATCGTAGACGATGCTGGCTGCGATGCTCTTCTTGCCGCGTTCCATCACATTATTGATGAATTTCGCCAGGATCAGACTGTTAAAGCGCGGATCCGGCAATATTTGGCGGTGCTCTGCACTGTTTCTGCGCATGTTCTGCTTACTCCACCTTCACGATTGGCAAACTGCAAATTGCCGGCAAGGGGTTTCATCACCCACAACTCGCAAATCACGGTTTACTTGGCTTTGGGGCGCTTGGTGCCGTATTTGCTGCGGCCACGCTTGCGCTTGTCGACGCCTTGGCTATCCAATGCGCCACGCACGATGTGGTAGCGCACGCCGGGCAAGTCCTTGACACGACCACCGCGCACGAGCACGACGCTATGTTCCTGGAGGTTATGGCCCTCACCCGGAATGTAGGCCGTCACTTCGACGCCATTGGTGAGGCGCACACGCGCCACCTTGCGCAGCGCCGAATTGGGCTTCTTGGGCGTGGTGGTGCGCACTTGCGTGCACACGCCGCGCTTCTGCGGGTTGCCCTTCTTCATGCGGCGCATACGCCCCGTCAATGTGTTCTTCGTAAAGCGCAACGCCGGCGCTTTTTCTTTCTTGGCAACTTCGGCCCGGCCCTTGCGGACCAACTGATTAATGGTCGGCAAACTATCCTCCGCAATTCGCTCGTGGGACTCTGGATTCAGAGATCCCAATTTTCATCCAATGCACATTTATGCCATAAACAAGCGGCGCGATCGCCGTCTGTTCACTTTTCCAGGGTCGGCGGATTTGCCAAACCAAAACTTGCCGGCCGATTCACCAATACAGGCGCGGCAAACCCACGAAACATGAGGATACCACACGCCGTTCGCCACGGTCAAATTGGGCCGTCAAAAATCTGTGAAATGTCCTTATTCCGGGATGGGCGCCATGTGAATCAGCGCTCCATCCAGCGTGTAGTACTGTTTCAACAGGTCGGCGGTCAAACATGAATGCACCGGGATCACCCCGAGCAGATCGCCCACCTGTATAGGGCCGAGGGTTGTTGCATACGCCGCCGGTTCCGCCCGCACAATGCCATGCTCCTGCGACAGCGAACGCACCCAAGCGCCCTCGATCGGCGCGCCCCAGCCGGTCGCGGTCAACTTGACCAATTGCCCAAAGGTTGGTGTGCCATCGGGCCGCGTGAGGAAATCCTTCGATAGATGCACGGCCCCGCCGTACAGAATCACTTCGCACCGCGCGGGGTATTGGGCGACCACCGGGCACGCCACCACCATCGCCACCTCGTCGGCCGCACACGCACCGATCTGCATCTGCATGAGATCGTAGAAGACAAAGTTGCCCGGCCGGATCTCGTCTACCGCGCTAAAATCGTCGAGGATGCTGCATGCCGGTGTGTCGCCAATCGAGATCTCCAGACCCTGCCAGCCGTGCTCGCTTAACCAGGCACGCATATGCGCCAATCGCGTCACCGTTTCGTTGTACAGCACGGCAATGGCAGCCGGCGCTCGCGCCCCATAGGTCTGGCCGGCATGCGTTAAGATCCCTTGCAGGCTAAGATGGTTACTGGCGCCAATCACGCCGGCCAGTTCGTGCAACGCGGCGGCGTCGTCCCATCGCACACCGCTGCGCGCGTAGCCGGTGTCGGCCTCGATCCAGACGCCCACCGGCGCCGTCAGCCGTGCGGCCAGCAAGGTGACCGTCGCCACGGACTCAACCAACAAGTGCAAGCGCACTTGCGCGGCCAACCGGTTGATGGCTGCCATCTCGCGCACGTTGGCCGGAAAGGCGATGGTGATGTCCTGCCAGCCATTGGCCGCAAAATACTCCGCCATGCGCACCGACGACACCGTGATGGCCTGGACGCCTTCATCACGAAACCAATCGCCGATCTGCGCCGACTGATGGGTCTTGAAATGAGGCCGAAAGCGTACGCGGCTCGTGCGGGCTTTGGCTGCCATCCGCGCGATGTTGCGACGCGTCTGGGCTTCATCCAAGAGCATCGTGGGGACGCTGATCGCGTCGAGGGCGCCTGTCTCTTTTTCGCTTGTCACTGAAACCTCCGGTCGAACGCCAAACAAAAGCCCAGAATCTAGGAACGGATTCCGGGCTTTTATTTATGTACTTGAGCTTGGCAGATCTGCCAACGAATTACATGCCCAGCGAAATCGTGATCGTGCCGTCGCCGGTTTCAACATTCGCTGCCACGCCAAAGCTCGGATTGGCCAGCGTACCGTTGATGTAGGAGCTGACGAAGTCCATCATCGGCCCGCTGATCATTGCGCCATTGGCGCCGGCTTCGGTCACATTGATCACGACCTTGCCGTCCTGTACGCCGATGTTGCCCAACATGTCGATGTTGCTGCCGCTCAGCAGGACGCCGTCTTTCAGCGCAACGCGCAGGTGCACAGCATTGTCCGGATCAAACCAAGCGGTGATGCTGTCGACCGGCTGGTTCGGCCCGGTGTTCTGGCGAAGCAGTTCGGTCAGGAAGCTGCTGAACTGGCTCTCGGTCCAGGTGACCGATCCGCCCATCAAGCCAGCGAGACCAGCGTTCTGTCCCTCGATCGCGGCGTCGACGCTGATTGGCACTTCACGAGCAGGCGCGGCGACATCACCGGCCGCGCAACCTGCCAAGCTTGCCATCAACAGCATAGCAACCAGCGCAACAACCCAAGTCCTCCGAATAACCATAGAAACCTCCCCTTGTCGTAGAAAAACAGAGTATAAATTGACTTTGCACAGCCCTCTGGATGATAGATAACGCAGCATAATTATACTGCGAATACCTCAACAGTAAAACCGCCCTTTTCTTCGCGCATGATTGTCTGGCGGCTGCTCATTCATTTCCACCGAACTTTTTCTGAGAAATTGATTATACCAAGGGTTAGACGAGAATGCAACCTGCTAAAATAGCCGAAATATGACCGCCATTTGGGCAAAAATCAGCCCCAAACCGATCCAAAGCAACAGGGATGGCCAAATCGCTTTGGCTGTTCGGGCTGTCTTTGGCTCTCCTTGTTCAAGAGCGGCGATCACCCTACGACTTACCCACAATTCTAAACGCAAGCGCACGAGGCCGATCACCAATACGCCCACCACCCCCACCAAGATACTTGCCACCAGCCAGGCGACGTTTTCATCCATCGCGGGATCCCTCACGCAAGTGAAATTGACCACACTGGTTACAGGCTTAGTGTATCATTGACACTTGCTGTTGTCAAGACCCTATTGGGCGCGCTCGTAGCCGTCAAGCACGGCATACAATACTTCGTCCAAAAACTGGTCGATCAATCGCTGCACGCGCAAATCGTCGGCATCCGGGTCGACCGCACCTTCCTCGTGGCGCACCGCATTGACCAGTTGGCTGCGAAAGAACTGCACCGCGCGACCCGTTTCGGCCAGGCCAACGCCACTCTGCGCAGCTTCCTGCCCATATTCACGTCCGAGTTCACGCCCGCTTTCGATCAACCGCTCGCGTTGGCCAGGCTTCATCACGTAGGAGACCGCCAATACGAAAAGCTGCTGGCCACGCTGGCGTCGCGCCTGTTCGGCATCCCCCTGCAACGGATAGTGCCATCGTTGCACCATAGGCGTCGCGCGCTGCAATTCCTCGCGCACCCGGCCAACGGCAAGTTCGACCAGCCCGCGCGTGGATGGCGCGTTGAGCTGGCTGCCACGGTCGGACAGGAAGCGCCGCAGATCATCAAGGCTAAAACGCCGGTGACCGCCTGGCGTGCGAAACACGGGAATATCGCCATTGTCGGCCCACGTGCGCAGGGTCGTGAAGTGCACGCCAAGGAAATCGCTGGCTTCTTTCAGCGCAAGCCATTGGGTTGGCGGCATACCGGGCACGCGCGACGCCATGACCTCGCGGGAAGGCGTCATTGAGGGATCTGCATCAGAGAATTGATTGACCATGTAGAACTCATTGTAGAAGCCAGTTACCGGCCTGTCAACTGGCTATAAGATCGATGCCGGATCGATGTCGATGCGCCAGCCAATTGGAAAATCCATCCCGCGCAGCACGATGGCCGGATCCGGCGCGCGCAGCAGAATCTGCCAACGATAGTAGCCGCGAAAGCGCTCAAAAAAAGCCGGCGCCGGGCCGAGAACGTCGACGTAGCTGGCTGCAATCCCCAAGTTGGCCACGCGCTGGCGCAGAATGACGGCCAACCGCATACTCTCGCGTTTGGCTTTTTCTGCGTTCTTTTGCCAAAAGATCAGGCGCGCCAGCCGCTGCAGCGGCGGATATGCATGCTCGCGGCGAAACGCGATCTCGCGGCGGTAGAAGGCGCCGTAGTCGTGTTGCGCAGCGGCCTGAATCGCGTGGTGCTCTGGCCGATAACTCTGAATGATGACACGTCCCCCGCGCGCACTGCGCCCGGCCCGCCCCGCCACCTGCGTAAGTAGTTGAAAGGTGCGCTCGCTGCTGCGGAAGTCGGGCAGGAACAGACCGGTGTCGGCGGCGATCACACCCACCAATGTGACCAGCGGCAAATCGAGCCCTTTGGCAATCATTTGCGTGCCCACCATCACGTCGGCTTCATGCGCCGCAAAAGCACGCATAATCTCTTCGTGCGCGCCCTTGCGCGACGTCGTGTCGGCGTCCCAGCGCAGCACACGGGCGCGCGGCGCAATTTCCTGCACCGCTTCTTCGATGCGCTCGGTGCCGGCGCCAAAGTATTTGATGCGGCTGCTCTGGCATTGCGGGCACCGTATCGGCAACGGATAGCGCCGGTTGCAATGATGGCAGATCAGCGTAGCGGCGCCTTCGTGATAAGTCAGCGGCGATTCACAGCGGCGGCATTCTTCCACGTGGCCGCAGTCGCGGCACAGGACAAAGGTGTGGGTGCCACGCCGATTGAGGAAAAGAATGGCCTGTTGGCCGGCATCGAGGGTTGCGAGCAGTTCGCCGGTAAGGCTACGACTAAAGATGCTGCGATGGCCGGCGCGCAGTTCCTGGCGCATGTCCACGATTTCCACCGGTGGTAGCTCGGCGTACTGCGTCTCGCCTTCGCTGGGCGCCTGATGTCCCAACACGCGCCGCGGCATCTGGAGCAAGGTCAGCTCACCTTGCTCGGCAAGGTAGTAGGTTTCCAGGCTCGGCGTCGCGCTGCCCATGATCAGCAGGCTGTTTGTCAGGTCAGCCAGCTTACGTGCCACGCGCCGGGCATCGTAGAAGACGTTAAAACTGCCCCATTCTTCGGCGTCCTGCTTGTAGGTAGACTCGTGCTCTTCATCGATCACGATCAGCCCGAGGCGCGCCAAGGGCGCAAAGAGCGCGCTGCGCGGGCCAACGATCACATCGTATAGACCGTCGCGCACGGCGCGCCACACGTCGTAACGCTCGCCCGCGCTCAATTCTGAGTGAATCACCGTGACATGGCCTGGGAAGCGTCCAGCAAAGCGCGCAACGGTTTGCGGCGTCAAGGCGATTCCGGGCACGAGCACGATGGCCTGACGGCCGCGCGCCAGGGTTTCGGCAATCGCGTGCAGGTAGATTTCGGTCTTGCCACTGCCAGTGACGCCGTGGAGCAGAAAAGGCAAGGGCGCGGGGGCAAGGGGTGCGGCGGTGAATGCGGCCGCGATCGGTTGCCAGACGGCGCGCTGCTCGGAAGTCAACGCTGGCGCCTTCGTTCGTGCATAGGTGCGGCCGGCCAGTGGATCACGCATCCGGATCTGCTCGTTCAACTCCACCACGCCGGCCGCTTGGAGGGCGCGCAGCAAGGCCAGGTCTACCGGTGTTGCCGCATTGAGTTCACTGCGCCACAATTCGCCGCCCGCCGCCGCGAGCACCTCGATCACGGGGATGTACTTGTCGGCGCCGCTGAGGGCCAGGCATGCGTCCTGGGCGATCGCCGGGGACACGGCCAGGCTTACGTGGTCGTCGTCGATCCGGATCAGCTCGCGCTGGACCAGGCTGTGCAGCGCGTCGCGGCTTCTAAGGTTGCAGGCTGCCTTGAGGGTCGCCCAGAGCGGTTGTTCGTCCGCATGCGTCAGCAGCCAGCCTAGAATCGCGCCCTGGGGAGTCGTTTTTCGCCCGGCAACCAATGTTTGGCGAGCGTGCTCCGTCTCCATGGCCAGCCGCACACGCAGCTCGCGTTTGGCGCGCACGGCGACCGTCCCATCGGTGCGCGCCAGCAATCCGGGGGGCAGAAAGAGCTTGACGGCTTCGGCAAACGAAGCCACGTAATAGGTGGCAATCCATTCCGCCAGTTCGATCTGCACCGCCGTCAGCACCGGATCGGGCCGCGCCAGGCGCAGGATCGCTTTGGTCGTTACCGGCGCCGTATCGGACCGGCGCAGGACAACGCCTTGCACCGCCTGGTGGCCAAAGGGCGCCCAGACCAGATGGCCGGCAACGACCTCTTCTTCAAGATTGGCCGGTAGATGATAATGGAAGGTTTGCAGCGCGCGATCATCGTCGTCACCGGGGCTGTCAGCCGCCGGTAGCGGTTCGCCGCCGCGCGACGTAATGCGCCGGATCGGCACGTTCACGACGACTTCGACAAAGACCATAGGTGTTCTAGCCGGTAGAGTATGTTTGAACCGCGCGCACAGCTACCGCGCGCCGTAAATCCAGTCCTGGCCAAACCCCAGGAGAAAAGCCAACAGCGCCGGCGCAACCGGCGCCCACCAGAGGCGGACGGGTTCGACGTTGGCAAAGGTGTAGATAACGGCCCCCACCAATGCAAGGAGCAGCCCAAAGAACAAGCCCAGGATGGGGAGCAGCAAACCGCGCAGACCATATTTACGGTCAAAGTAGCCAAATTCACGGCGGCTTTGGCGGCGCATCGTGAACAACATCGCCACAGCAGCGCCCAGGGCGCCGGCAAAGACAACAATCACGACGGTCACGCCTTGTTGCACGACGGGTGACGACGCCGGCAGGCCGAAGAAAGCGACCACCCATTGCTGTACTTCATGATGGAACAACGCCATTCCCGTGATGATCACGAGCGCCAGCAGGATCCAGCCAAGCAAATAGGTGAGCAGCCGTTGCCGATAGACATCTGACCACTCTTGCGTCTGGCGCGTGCGCTGAACGATGCGGCGCACCTGTTGTAGATAATAATCGACTTCGGCCGAGCGGGTCGGATCGCTCTGCAACAGGGTCTGTGCTTTGTTGAGGAGGTGGCGGCTGCGTTCGATCGACTCATGGCCAGGCGGCAGTGAGGTTGACACCGCCGTGAGCAGGCTGCTGATTTCCTGTTGGATAGCGGTTATATCTACGTCGGTACTGCGAGGCAACAGATTGGAGCGCATCGACGCGCGCACGCCGACGGTCATCGAACTCGCAAGCGCTTGTGATTGACGGCGCACAGCCGTGCTGGAGGCAGAGGCGCTGCCGCCGTTTGTTGTTGGTGATTGCGGACTGGCCATTTGCCGATAGCGATCCTCGGCGGAAATCAACGTGGACCCCGGTCCGGCGCCGCTTGCCTCAAAAGGGGCCGCTGTGTGCGCCATTGGCTCAGCGGTCGCGGGATAGCGCTCCGCCGCTCGGGACGGATAGCCGTTGGTTTCCTTCGCCGGGGCGCCGGCCGTGCCGTTTATCGGGCTTCCATCCGGCGCGCGATGACCGTTGGCATCATTCGGGCTATGGGGTGTATACGCGGACTCACCCTGCCGCCAGACATCCCCGCTGCTGGGGTAGAGCGGAGTACTGGTGGCTGCGCCTTCCGCGTGGGCGGTAATCACGTCGCCCGCGCCCATGTCCACGGATCCCAGCATCATTTCATCGAGCAACACATCGGCGCGCCGGCGGATCGCCTCGGCAGAGTCTTCGCCGTAAGCGGCTCGATTACCCGGCAGGCCGCCATGTGGTTCGTTACGATTGCCGTAAGCAGTCATCTGGTCAGACGGCAGAGCCATAAGTTCTCCATGTCGCGCAAACCGCGCCAACAGCACGATAGTACCACGCGAAAGGGCGTGTGCCAATATCGCGTCGCGCAACGGGCGCCCTTACCCAGCTTGTGTGCGCCAAGACTTGAGAGCGGTAGGAGGCAGATGGATTTGACAGGAGGAAAGGCCGCCCCGTATAATGCCACTTTGAGAATCATTCGGAGCGAATTGTTCGGGCTTTGTTTGGGTTGCGTTCTTTGCGCCGTAAAACAAGCGCGAATCTGGCCATAAAAGGGAGAATGGACAAATGGCAACTAAACGCACCTGGCAACCCAAAGTCCGTAAGCGGCTGAGGACACATGGCTTTCGCGCGCGCATGTCCACGACGGCCGGACGCAAAGTCCTGCATCGGCGGCGGGTAAAAGGCCGCGCACGGCTGACCGTACAACTGACCATCCGCAAATCGGTGTAGTGGTGTTGGTTTGGCTCTAGCCGCGGCGCTTTGACAACCAGCAACGTGAAACGACGGTTCAGCGTACGCGATGATCAGCGCTTTCGTGAGATTCGTCAGCGGGGTCGCGCCTATACAAGCGATTTGCTTGTACTGTGCGCTTTACCTAATGATTTGCCATACAGCCGTTTTGGCTTTGCCGTTAACAGCCGCATTGGCAACGCCGTAGTTCGCAACCGCATTAAGCGCCGTTTGCGCGAAGTGATGCGGTTGCGGATGAAGCGAATTCGACCGGGGTGGGATATAATCTGTATTGCCCGGCGGCCAATTCGCAGTGCGGACTATCTTCAAATGGAAGCCGCCTGCGCCCGCCTTCTCCGGCGGGCGCAGTTGTTGGCAGAAGGGGATCTGTCCTCTTCAGTCACCGATCCCAGTCCATTGGTAGACCATGCGTAGCATTGTTTTGGCACTGATTCGTTTCTATCGACGATACATTTCACCGGGGTTGGGCAGCAACTGTCGATTCTATCCGACCTGCTCGCAGTATACGTACACGGCTGTGGAGAAGTATGGGGTACTGCGTGGCGGTTGGATGGGATTCCGGCGCATCGTGCGCTGCAATCCATGGAATAAGGGCGGCTTTGACCCGGTGCCGTAGTGTACGTTGGCGCAGTGCGCCACCGCAACCGCACCCGGGTTCCGACGAAGGAGAACATACGCAGTGAAGCGACGTAATTGGCTGATTTTGGCTCTCATCCTGCTGGCGATGCTAGCGGTGAGTGGCTGTGGCGTCCCCCAAACCGGCGTGGAAAATTTTGCCACGACCCAGCCCGACGGGCCATGGCAGACTTTTGTGGTGTGGCCGCTGGCCAACATCCTGATCTGGATCGATAATTTTCTGGTAGGCCTAGGCGTTTACTATGCCTGGGGCTGGGCGATCATCATTTTTACCTTTCTGGTCAAGCTCATCACGTTCCCGCTCACGTTGACGCAGACGCGCGGCATGCAGGCCCAGAAGGATCTGCAGCCGCGTTTGCAGGAGTTGCAGAAGAAACACGGGAAGGATCGTGAAAAACTTGCCGCCGAGCAGATGAAGATGTATCAGGAGGCCGGCGTCAACCCATTGAGTGGTTGTCTTCCCCTCGTGATCCAGATGCCCATTCTTTTTGGCCTCTATGCCGCATTGGTCGCCGTCGGCCCCATGCTGGAAAATTCGGGATTCTACTGGATTAAAGACTTAAGTTTCCCGCAATATAACGAAGGTCTGACTTGGATTTCTGTCGCATGGCAAGCTGGAGATTACTACACGCTGGTCAGCTACATGGTGCTGCCGGTCTTGCTCGTCGTCACCCAATTGGTGATGCAGAAGTGGATGACCCCGACGCCCACGGGCGACGACAGCCAGTCGCGCATGACACAAAACTTGAGTCTCGTCATGACGCTCTTTTTCGGGTACTTCACCTTGCAGGTCCCGGCCGGTCTGTCGCTCTACTGGGTGACCAGCAACCTCTTGCAGATGCTCCAACAATGGTCTGTGACTAAGTTCTTCATCAAGAAACCGGCTCCGATGGTGGTTGGTGCGTCCGCAGGCGCCGCGGCCGCCATCACGGTAGATTCCAAGGTGGTGGAGAAAAAGAGCACACCTGCGACCAATTCCGCCAAGCAAACGAACCGGCCCAAGGCTAAAGGGAAATAGTTATGACCGATGGCACGCTGTTTACCGGCAAAACGGTGGAAGACGCTATTGCTGAAGGATTGCGCTCACTGGGGGCAACCCAAGAGCAAGTGGATGTCAATGTGGTCAGCCGCGGCAGCCGCGGCCTGTTTGGGATTGGCAGCGAGCCGGCCCAGGTGCGTTTGACGCTGCGTACGGTCGTGCCTGTGTCGCCTGTTCTCCCTGTGTCGCCTGTGCCGCCCGTGCTGGTTGACCCGCCACCAGCGCCAAAGCCACTTGCCGCCGAAGCGCCGGCGCTTGCGCCCGCCCAACCCAGCGCAGAACCCGTGTTGCCGGTAATCACGGCGGCAGTTAGCGCAGGCGCCGAAGCAGACGCCGCACCGGCCAACGCCGAGGATGTGGACGATGCGTTTGAGGGTGAAGCAGAGGAGAATGAGGTTGACGACGCCGAGATGGCGGCGTTGGCCGTAGAACTCTTGCGTGAGACCGTTAAACTCATGGGGTTTGACGCCGAGGTGGTGGCAAGCTGGCAGGCTCCCGACGCCGATAACGATGATCGCTACCTGCTGCTGAACCTTCACGGCAGAGATCTGGGAGCATTGATCGGCCGCCGTGGGGAAACGCTGACGAGCCTGCAATACTTACTCCGGCTCATGGTCAACCAGCGTCTTCACCAGTGGAAGAACATTGTGGTGGATGTCGAGCAATACCGCCAGCATCGCGCCGAACATTTGGCCCAATTGGCGCTTCGTTCGGCCGACCAGGTGACCCAGACGGGTCGTTCATTGTCGCTCGAACCGATGCCGTCGAACGAGCGCCGCATCATCCATCTGGCGCTGCGTGACCACGCGACAGTTTTTACCGAAAGCACTGGCGACGGCGATCGTCGCAAGATCCAGATTCACCCTCGTCGCGGCTAACCCAATTGGTTGCCCTGCCACACGGCAGGGCATTTCTGTTTCTGAATTAAACCGGCCCTATGTCTGAACCGTCCGCTGGCAGTTCGCCTGATGTTTTGCTGCTTGGCAATGTGACCCGCGATCTGATCGATCCAAGCGATTTCACCACCTATCGCCTGGGGGGAACGGTCACTTTTGCCGCCGTGGTGGCGGCGCGCCTGGGGCGCCGCCCAACGGTGTTGACCTATGCTGCGCCGGACACGGACTTTTCTGTGTTGCTGCCCGAAACCGACCTGCACGTTTTGCCCAGCGCCACGACCACTACCTTTGCCAATATCTATACGCCACATGGGCGCATTCAGTACTGCTACACGCCCGCGCCGCGCCTGGTGGCAGCGGATATCCCGCTCGCCATGCGTCACCCAAGCATCGTGCTGATGGGCCCAATTGCCGACGAAATCGCAGCGGATGTGCCCGCCATCTTTGCCGATGAGACGATCGTGGCGGCTGTTCCACAAGGCTGGATGCGCCGCTGGGACAGCAAAGGTCGTGTGCGCAGCAAGCCATGGGATCATGCCGAAGCGATGTTGCCCTATTTGGACGTGTTGGTGCTCTCCCTGGAAGATATTGACTTCGACTGGAGCCGTCTGGCCCTGGCCTTTCATTATGTGCCGTTGGTGGTAGTAACCGAGTATCGCGAAGGCTGCACCGTGTTTCAACGGGAAGCTGCGGGCACGATGATGGAGACAAAAATACCGTCACGCCCGGCCAACGAAGTCGACCCCACTGGCGCCGGTGACACGTTCACCACGTCGTTTATCATCCATCTGCAGGAAACTGGCGACGCGCTGCAGGCGGCGCGTTTTGCCAACATCACCGCTTCGATTAGCGTCGAGCATGTGGGTGTAACGGGTGTACCGACCCGTGAGCAGGTGATGCGTTTCATGCATCGCAATCCGTTTGTGCCGTTCACCTACGAGCAGTCGAAGTTCTAGGCCCAGTTGGCTATCCCCTATGACCGCGCGCATCTACTGCTTGGCCAATCAAAAAGGCGGCGTCGCCAAGACGACGACGGCAGTGAATCTCGGCGCATACTTGGCGGCAGCGGGGCGGCGCGTGCTGTTGGTGGATATCGACCCGCAATGTAACGCCACGACGAGCCTTGGCGTCAACCCCCGCACGTTGGCGATCAGCCTATACGATGTGTTGGTCGACGGCCGCCCGTGTCAGGAGGCGCTGACAGTGACGGAGTGGGTCAATTTAGACCTGCTGCCGTCGAGCACGGACTTGGCGGGGGCTGACGTCGAACTAGCTGGCATGCTGGCGCGCGAACGTCTGCTGGCGCGGGCCTTGACGCCATTGGTTACAAAGTACGACTACATCTTGATCGACGAGCCGCCGAGTCTTGGGCTGTTGACGATTAACGGGCTGACGGCTGCGACCCACGGCGTTCTCATCCCGGTGCAATGCGAATACTTGGCATTGGAGGGCTTGAGCCTTCTGCTCAACACGGTCCGCCAAGTACGCGAGGTGCTCAACGATCGGCTGGTGATTGCTGGTGTGGTGTTGACCATGTATGACAGCCGCACCAACCTGGGCCAGCAAGTCGTCAACGAAGTGCGCCAGTATTTCCCGCGCGAAGCCTTTGATACCATCATCCCGCGTAATGTGCGGCTGAGTGAGGCGCCCAGCCACGGCAAGACGATCTTGAGCTACGCACCGTTGAGCGCCGGCGCCTTAGCCTACCAGGCGTTTGCCCAAGAGTTTATGAATCGGATGGAAGGCACGCCCGTCGTAGCATAGGCGGCATGGGGAGGCGAACGGGAAGCAACCATGAGTAACGACCTCAAGAAGCGGGGTCTGGGCCGCGGCCTGGGCGCCTTGATTATGAATACGACCGGTGCGCCGCCCGCCGGTAGTGCTGGCAGCGAGGAGGGCAGTGTGCGCCACCTGCGCATCGATGACCTCAGCCCGAATCCGCACCAGCCGCGCACCCATTTCGACGCTGCCACCCTGACCGAATTGGCCGATTCGATCCGCGCACATGGCATCATCCAGCCGTTGGTGGTGACCGCTGTGCCCGATCAGCCGGAGGTGTACTGGATCGTGGCAGGGGAACGCCGCTGGCGCGCCGCGCGCCTGGCCGGCCTGGCCGCCGTACCGGCTATTGTGCGCGAGGCGTCGCCCCAGCAACTCAGGGAGTGGGCACTGGTCGAAAATGTCCAACGCGACGATCTGAACCCGTTGGAGGAAGCCGCCGCGTTTCAGGCCTTGATGGTGGATTTTGGGTTGACGCAAGCCGAAGTGGCCGCACGCGTCGGCAAAAGCCGGTCGGCGGTGGCCAACACCGTGCGTCTGCTGAATCTACCGCCGGAGGCACAACAGGCCGTCGTGGATGGGCGCATCTCAGCCGGCCATGCCCGCGCCCTGTTGTCCCTGCCTGCGGTCGATTTGATGCAGTCCGCACTGGCTGACATTCTTGCGCGTGACCTTTCGGTGCGCCAGGCTGAGTTGCTGGTAAAGCAGATGCTGGAGGCGCCGCCCCGTCCTGCCGCCAAACCAAGCGTCGATCCCCAATTGCAGGCGCATCTGAGTCACCTGGAAGACCGCTTTCGGTCGGCGTTGAGCACACGTGTCAGCCTCAACCGCAATGATGATGGCAGTGGTCGTCTGGTGGTTCACTTCTACAACGACGACGATCTGGATGCAATCTACCGCTTGATCACCGGGGTCGATGAATAGCCATCAGGCGGCTGGTTGGTTGCACGGCCGATGACGACGCCTGCTTTGGGGCCGCGCCTGGCGACGCGCGGCGTCGATGATCGATCGCTCGGCTTTCTCGTCGCCGGCGCCAGCACCGTCGCCGCGCGATGGATGCTCACGGCCATCCGCCAGCAGTCGCCGGTCCCTGGCAGCCGTGACGTGGCTGGCGCCTGGGTTGCCGCCGTCTACAGCCACAACGAGCGCCGCGCCCGCCAATTTGCCCAGACACATGGCATCATTCACGCAGGCGACGATCTCCAAACGTTGCTGCGCCGTCCCGAAATCCAGTGCGTGTACGTCGGCAATCACCCGCGCCATCACGCCGAGGCCGTACGTGCCGGGCTGGAAGCCCACAAACATGTCTTGTGCGAGCCGCCGCTTGCCCTGACCTTTGACGAGGCAGAAACGTTGCATCAGATGGCGGAGCACCGTGGCCTGGTGTTGGCGCTGGACTACACCTGGCGTGCGGCAGGTGTCATTCACCATCTGCACGACCACCTGTTAGCGGACGCGATTGGCGAACTGCTTGGCGGCCGCATTCAGAACACCGCGTATTTGCCGCCTGAGCAGCATACATGGCGTTTGCAGGCCAATGGCGGTGGTGTGCTGTGGGATCGCACGTTGCATGACCTCGACTTGATCCAGTTTCTATTCCACACGCCGGTGCGCGAAGTCTACGCCCGCAGCACGCGCAATCTACTGGCTGCCGTAGTGGAAGACGACATCGTGGCCTATGCCGGCGTCACGGGTGGGTTGGTGGTGCAATTGCATGATTCGTTTGTGCTGCCCCATGCGCCGGTGACAGTGGAGATCTTCGGCGCCAATGGGACACTGACGGCGCTCAATTGCGCACCGGTGGCCGGACAGGCCGAATTGCTGCTGACGCGCGGTGAGCAGACGACCCTCATTGCGTCACCGATTGTCGATCCCTTCCGCGCCACCGTGGCGCGTTTCTTGGCGGCGGTGCGCGGTTTGGCGCCACCGCTGGCCACCAGTGCCGATGACTTACGCAATCTAGCGGCGATTGCTGCGCTACGCACGGC
>Ga0105047_10004413_pt1 | contig 24459 bp, 20 predicted proteins | sample MAT04_FD_78384 | JGI IMG/M metagenome (GOLD analysis project Ga0105047, IMG submission 78384) | Freshwater microbial communities from Lake Fryxell liftoff mats and glacier meltwater in Antarctica - MAT-04 (megahit assembly) | ecosystem: Environmental > Aquatic > Freshwater > Ice > Liftoff...
CGGAACGCCTTGGCGCGCAGCTCGAGGTACTTCTTGAGCGAGGGCTCCTTGGTCAGCTCGGCGGCCTTGTCGAGCGCCTTTGCGGCGGCCTCGAGATCCGCGCCGTACTCCTTGCTGTACGGCACGATCATCAGCGACTTGTCGGGCGCGCGGCGGATGACGGTGAAGAAGCCGGTCGCGAGCGTCTTTTGCTCGGGCGAGAGCGTGGCGATCCACTTCTCGATCTCTTCCTTGGTCGCGTCGTCGGGATAGAACGAGGCCTGCGGGGGCTTGGCCGGCGCGCCGGCGATGAACGCCTCGTTGTGGCTCATGCGATCCCACGGGCCCTTGTGCGCGAGGAACTTCGCGTAGTCGGGCGACTTGTCCGCCGCGAGCTTGGCGCCCATGGCCTCGGCGCCGCTCCAGACCTGGCGCAGGAACAGGCGATCGAGGATCACCGCCGCGTCGATCATGTACCGCATCGCCTGCTGCTCGTTCTCCGGCAGCTTCGAGATGTCGGCGCTCAGCTCGGTCGGCGCGAGGCGCGGATCAGCGGCCTCGATCGGCGCTTCGATGGTCTTGGTCACGGCGACCTCCTTCACCGGGGTCTCCGGCGTCGGGGCCGGTTTGGTGCAACCGGCAAAGGCGAGGGTGGCGGCCAGGCTGGCCGAGAGGATGCGCATGCCCGGCTCATCCCCGAAACACCACCGCCGTGGCAAGCGATCTTGTCAGGCGCGGCCGAGCGCGGCCGAGAGATCGGCCCACAGATCGTCGACGTGCTCGATGCCCACCGAGATGCGGACCAGGCCGTCGTCGAGCCCGCGCGCCTCGCGGATCTCACGAGGAATCGAGGCGTGGGTCATGATCGCGGGGTGCTCGATGAGGCTCTCGACGCCGCCGAGCGACTCCGCGAGCGTGAACACTTCCATGCCCGTGAGCAGGCGGCGCGAGGCCTCGAGGCCCCCCTTGATGACGAAGGAGATCATGCCGCCCATGCGCTTCATCTGCTTCTTCGCGATGCTGTGCTCGGGGTGGCTGGTGAGGCCGGGATAGATCACCTTCGCGACCTTGGGGTGACCGGAGAGCCGCTCGGCGATCTTCTCGGCGTTGTCGGAGTGGCGATCCATCCGCACCGCGAGGGTCTTGGTGCCGCGCAGCGTGAGGAAGCAGTCGAACGGGCCGGGGACCGCGCCCACCGCGTTCTGCAGGAAGCGCAGGCGGGTGTGCCAGTCCTCGTCGGACGTGATGATCGCACCGCCGACCACGTCGCTGTGGCCGCCGAGGTACTTGGTCACCGAGTGCACGACCAGATCGGCGCCGAGCATCAGCGGCCGCTGCAGGTACGGCGTGGCGAAGGTGTTGTCGACGACGACCTTCGCGCCGGCCTCGTGGGCGAGCTCGGCGACGCGCGCGATGTCGATGATCGAGAGCATCGGGTTGGTGGGCGTCTCCAGCCAGACCAGCTTGGTTTTGCCGGGAATGATGGCCTTTCGGTAGGCGCTCACGTCGGCCGCGGGGACGAAGCTGAAGTCCATGCCGTGGCGGCGATAGACCTTGTCGAAGAGGCGGAACGTGCCGCCGTAAACGTCGTCAGCGCCGACCACGTGATCGCCGGAAGAGAGGGCGTGCATGATGCAGTCGATCGCGCCGAGGCCCGAGCCGTAGCAGAGGCCGTGCTTTCCGCCCTCGAGCGCGGCGAGGTTCGCTTCCAGCGCGTCGCGGGTCGGGTTGCGCGTGCGCGCGTACTCGAAGCCGGTGTGCTCGCCGGGCGACTTTTGCGCATACGTCGACGTCTGGAAGATCGGCACGCTCACCGCGCCCGTGGTGGGCTCGGGCGCGTTTCCGGCGTGGATGGCGAGGGTCTCGAGGTGCTCGGTCTTCCGCATGAGGGCCGCATCAAAGCGACGGACGCAGGCCGGGGTCAAGCAACCTCCCGGGCGCGCCGTCTCCGAAAGGAGACGGCGGTTTCGACCCGTGGTAGTCCGGCCTCGTGATGGGTACCAGCAGGACACTTCGCACCCTCTGTATCGCAGGCGCGCTAGGGCTCCCCGGCCTCGCCTTTGCCCAGAGCGAGGCCGCGATTCGTGCCAACCTCGACTCGCCGTTGGCCCCCAAGGACGGGATGCTCGAGCTCGGAATCTTCGGCGGCATCTACCTGCCGCCGGCCGATCACGAGCTGTTCGATGACAGCAAGGTGATGCAGCGGCCGCTGCGCTCGGTCGCGCCCGACTTTGGCGCCCGGTTGGCCGTGTTCCCCATCGCGTGGCTCGGCGCAGAGGCCGAAGCGGCGTTCGTCCCCACCGCGCTCAAGACCGGCGAGAACGTCAACGTCATCCGCGGCGGCGGCCACTTGATCCTGCAGTTGCCCGGGCAGTTCACGCCCTTCGTCCTGGCGGGCGCGGCGGGCCTGTTCGGGAGCTCGGCGGACACGGTGCTGGGCGGCAACGCGGATCCCGCGTTCCACTTCGGCTTCGGCCTGAAGGGCTACATCAATCGCTGGGTCGCGCTGCGCGCCGAGGCGAGAAACAGCGTGACGTCGGCCAACGAGGAGGTCGCCGGTCAGTCCGGCAAGGTGACCAACCACTTCGAGGTGATCGCGGGCCTGACGTTCGGGTTCAATCGCCCCGACGCGATCCCGCCCGATCTGGACGGCGACCGCGACGGCTTCAAAGACTCGGTGGACAAGTGCCCCACGGTCGCTGGCGTCGCGCCGGACGGTTGCCCGCCGCCCGACACCGACGGCGACGGCAAAGATGATCTCGTGGACAAGTGCATCTTCGTCCCCTCGCCCGAGCCGGACGGCTGCCCGCCGCCCGACACCGACAAGGACGGGATCCTCGATCGCGACGACAAGTGCATCGACGTCCCGGGTGTGCCGCCCAACGGCTGCCCGGATCTGGATCCGGACAAGGACGGCTTCGACGCCTCGCGCGACATGTGCCCCGACATGCCGGGCCCCGTGAACGGCTGCCCCGACGGTGACGCCGATGGCATCGCCGACAAGGACGACAAGTGCCCGCAGGAGCCGGAGACCAAGAACGGCTACCAGGACACCGACGGCTGCCCCGACGAACTGCCCAAGGCGATCAAGAAGTACGTCGGTACGATCGCCGGCATCACGTTCGCGCTCGACAGCGCGATGATCAAGCCGAGCTCCTTCGCCACGCTCAACGGCGCGGTGAAGGTGATGAAGGACTATCCGGAGCTGCGCATCGAGATCAGCGGCCACACCGACAACACCGGGACCGACGAGCACAACGACAAGCTGTCGGACGGCCGCGCGGCCTCGGTGAAGGCGTACCTGGTCGAGAAGGGCATCGAAGAGAGCCGCATCGTCAGCAAGGGCTACGGCTCGAAGAAGCCGGTGGCCGACAACAAGAACGAGAAGGGCCGGAGCGCGAACCGCCGCATCGAGTTCATGCTGCTGACGCCGGACGCGCCGGCGGCCTCGTCCCCGCTGGCGCCCTCGCCGGCCGGCGACCTGAAGTAGCAGCTAAGCGAGCTCCACCACCGTGGCGCCATCGCCACCCTCGTTGTCTTCGCCGGGGCGGAAGCTCTTCACATAGCCGGAGCGCTTGAGGTGGTCGCGGATCGCGAGCTTCAGCGCGCCGCTGCCGTGGCCGTGGATGATGCGGACGTGGCTCGACGGGCCGCTGTAGTGCACGTCGAGGAACGCGTCGATGCGGGCCAGCGCATCGTCGATGGTCTGGCCGCGCAGATCGATCTCGCCGCTCGGGACCGTGTCCGTCTTGGTCGTCTTCTCCTGGAGCGCGCGCTTGAGCTGCTTGGCTTCGTGGAGCGCGCCGCGCTTGGGGCGCTTGGTCTTCGCCACCGAGAGCCCGTCGATCGCCGAGCGGGTGCGCATGTTGCCGACCGCGACGATGACCTCCTTGCCCTCGACCGCGACGACCTCGCCGTCCTTCTCCAGCTTGTCCACGTGGATCCAGTCGCCGATCGCGACGTCGCTGACCGGCACGCCCTTCTCGCGTGAGGCCGCCGCGACCAGCGCGGGATCGATCTTGTCGGTCTCGTTTTGCTGCAGGAATCCCAGCCTGGAAGCGGCCTCGCTCGCCTCGCGCATCGCCTGGCGGACCGCGTCGCTGCCGGCGATCTTCTGGAGCTTGGCGATCACGCTGCGCACCTCGGCGCGCGCCTCCTTGATCTCCTCGACCAGCTCGAGCCGCGCCTCGCCGAGCAGCTTCTTCTTCTCGGCGTCGAGATCGCGCTTCTTCTCCTCGATCTCGTTCCGTGCGGTGATCAACCGGGCCAGCGCCTCCTCCGCCTTCTTCTTCTCCTGCGCCAGCTCGACCTGCTTGTTGCGCAGGGTGGTCATCAGCGCCTCCAGCGCCTGGCTCCCTTCGCCCGCCAGGCCGCGGGCGCGATCGACGATCGCCTTTCCGAGGCCGAGCGACTGCGCGATGTCGAGGCCGCTCGAGCTCTGCGGCAGATCGAGCGTCACTTTGTAGGTCGGGCGCAGCTGGATCGGATCGAAGCCCACGCCCGCGTTTCGGAAGCGCTTGTCCGCGAAGGGCACCACCTTCAGCCGCTCGAAGTGCGTCGTCACCACCACGTGCGCGCCGCGGTCGGCCAGCGCCTCGAGGATCGCCTGGGCCAGCGCCTGGCCCTGCGTCGGATCGGTGTCCGCCGCGATCTCGTCGAGCAACACCAGCGTCTCCGGCCCCGCGCGGTCGAGCAGCCGCAAGATCTGCTTCATGTGCGCTGCGAACGTGGAGAGGTTGGTGGCGATCGACTGATCGTCTCCGATCGCCGCCTCCACCCGCTCGAACCAGCCCATGCGCGATCGCTCGTTGCACGGCAAATGCAGGCCGCAGCGCAGCATCAGCGCGAGGAGGCCGATCGTCTTCATCGCGACCGTTTTTCCGCCGGTGTTGGGGCCGGTGAGGATCAGGACCAGCTGCTCCTCGTTCAGGCCGAGATCGTTGGCGATCACCTCCTGATCGGGGCGGTTCAGCGTCTGCAGGACCAGCGCGGGGTGGCGCGCGTCGATGAGATCGAAGCCGCGCCGCTCGTCGGGGACGATCGGCGCGGACTCCGACTCGTTGGCCATCCGCGCCGATGCGAACACCAGATCGCAGAGCGCCGTGCCCTCGAGGTTGGCGACGATCTCGTCCTGCTCCGCGACCACCATGCGCGTGAGATCGGAGAGGATGCGATGCTCCTCCTCGACCACCTCGCTCGCCGCGATCTTCAGCCGGTTCCCCAGCTCGACGATGATCTGCGGCTCGATGAACACCGTCTGGCCCGAGCCCGAGGCGTCGTGGACGATCCCTTTGATCTCGTTCTGGAACGACGATTTCACCGGCAAAACGTAGCGATCGCCGCGCACCGTGAAGTAAGTCTCCATCAAGTACGGGCGGATCTCCGCCTTGCTGACCAGCTCGCCGAGCTTGTCCTTGATCGCGTCGTGCAGCTGCCGCAGGCGCTTTCTGAGCGCGCCCAGATCTGGCGAGGCGTCGTCGGCCAGCGTCCCGTCGAGGGCGAAACAAGCGCGGACCTCCTCGGCCAGCCGCCCCATGTCCTCCATCGACGCGCCCACGCCGTAGAGCAGCGGAGCGTCGTCCTCCTTCGCGAGCAAGAAGCGATGGAGCGCGCTCGAGACGCGCATCGACTCGGCGATCGCCCGGAGCTGCGCGCTGTCGAGCATCAGCCCCTTGGCGCCCAGATCGAGCGCCGAGCGAACGTCGGTGACGCCCGCGAGCGGGGGCTCGTCACCGCGAGCCAAGACGCGCCGCGCCTCGCTCGTGATCTCCACCCGCGCGCGCGCCTCTTCGGGCCGAGCGAACGGCGCGAGCGCGCGCGATCGAGCGACCCCGAGCGGTGTCCGCGTGCGGGACTCGAGCGCCAGCCGTACAGCGCCGAGCTCGACGCGATCTCCCATGGTGTCCATTCGATCTCGCTGAGTATCCCTCGAAAACCGTGCTAAGTGCTGGGGATGATCGTGGGTCGTACCTCGATCGCATTTGCGTGCCTGGCCTGGTCCGGGTGCGCAGGCGATCCCGCGCCCCACCCCGCGCCCCCTCCGGTGGTGGCGCGCCCGCCCCGAGACGCGGCCGCGGCCACGAAGGCGTACGGCGCCGCGCTGGTGCGCGAGGCCGAGGATCCGCGGGCCGCGCTGGCCGAGCTGGACAAGGCGATCGCGGCCGACCCCGAGCACGTGCTGGCCCGGCTGCACGCGGCCGAGCTGCGCCTGTCGCTCGGCGAGGAGCTCGCGCGCGCGGATCGCGATCTGGGCCCCGCGCTGAAGCTCGCGCCGGACAACGCACGCGCGCACCTGAGGGCCGGTCAGATCGCCCAGCAGCTCGGCGATCTGCCGCGCGCGCAGACCTTCCTCAGCCAGGCGACCAAGCTCAAGCCGGACTGGGACGAGCCGCAGTACGAGCTGGCCGACGTGTGGCTGCGCATGGGCCGCGCCGAAGACGCGGTCACGGCCGGCAGGAAGGCGGTCGAGCTCGCCCCCGATCGCCTGGAGCTCACGATGCGCCTGGTCGGCGTGCTGGAGGGCGCAGGCCGCCCCGCCGACGCCGCCAAGGAGATGGAGGCGGCGGCGACGCGGATCGGGAAGTCGGCGCCGCTGTTTCGCCGCGCCGCGGAGCTGTTCGACGCGGCCCAGCTGCACGAGGACGCGGTGCGGCTGCGCAAGGTCGCCGACAAGATCGATCCGCCGCCGGTGGTGCCGAAGAAGCGCGAGCTTCCGCCCGCCCGCAAGCGCTAACCTTCCGTTGACCGCGAAGACGCTGGTCAGAGCTGATCGAGCGAAGCGCTCAGCTCACCGAGCGCGTGTCCATCGCCGGTCCTCTGGGCCAGCGCGATCCCGGCCTGCAAGACCTCACGCGCATCTGCGGTCTCGCCGCGCTCCACGAGGAGCTTCGCGTACTGATAATAATTCGGCAGATACGCGGGAAAATCGGCCCGCACGCGCGCAAAGCTCAGCGCCGCCGCGGCCGCGTCGGTCTTCCACTCTTCCATCGCGAGCGAGTACCAGCCGAACGGTTCTTTCGGCTGCGCAGCGCAGATCGCGCGGATGCGCTCGAGCTTCGACATCGCCACGGTTCAATCGTTCATCGCGCCGTTGGTGATCCAGGTGCGGACTGCGTCGATCTCGCACTGGCGCAGCGGGCCGGTCTGCGGCATCTGCGTCCCCACGGGCGGGTTCGGTAGCAGCTTGATGTAGAGCCAGCTCTCGGTCGGCATCGTCGCGACGACGCGCTTCGGCTTGGGCGCGCCGATCGCGTTGCTGTTCCCCGTGACCGCCGTGAAGGCGGCGTTCTTGTCCGCCGAGATCGAGAAGTCACCGAGGCGCACGCTCGGATCGTGGCAGACCGAGCAGCGGTTCGGATCGCGGAACACCTGCGCGTGCAGGCAGCTAAACGTGGGGTTGGGGCAGTTCGGATCGGCCCCGCAGGCCCCGGGTGGACCTGCGTCGAGCAGCGGGTTCACGAGCGCGTCCGGCGAGCTGCCTCCGTCGATCGGATCACCGCCGTTGTCGTTGCCGCATCCGGCGAACACGCCCGCCGCGATCGCGACGTACAAACGAGCCATCGAAGTCATCATGCCCTCGTACCGCACACCGCGCCCTGCACGATGCTGTTGAGCTTCTCCCGCACGCGATCACGCACGCCTTCGATCTCGTTGAGCTCGTTGTTCGAGGACCCCGGGAGATCGAGCAGCGCAGGCACGTCGTGGTACGGGAGGTTGAGCCCGGGCTGGAAGCCGCGGGTGAAGCTGTGGACCAGCGGATTCAGCGCCACCAGGCGAGCGCGCACCTCCGCGAACGTGTTCATCACCTGGAAGCTCGGGCCGAGGATCGACGGGCGCTCCACGAACGCCGCGTCGGTCGCGATGATCACGATCTTCGTCGCGTCGGTGGAGCTCGAGAGGCCCGGCACCTGGTTCAGCGCGTCGAGCATGTTCTCTTCGGGCTCGGCGTTGTCGGTGCCGTTGGTGAGGTTGTGGTTGCTGCCGCCGGCGCTGATCGCCTCGTCCAGCGCGGCCTCGACCGCCAGCTGGCTGGAGAGCCGGCCGTTGCCGAAGACCTTGAAGTCGTTCACGAAGCCGACCACGAAGAAGTCGACGCGCACGCCGCGCCCTAGCTTGTCCTGGGTCGGGAAACCGGCGGCGAAGCCTTCCAGCTCGGCCTTCACGTTGCGGATGAACGGCGTCATGGACCCCGACACGTCCAACACGAGGAAGACCTCGAAGTGGCGGACCTCTTCGGGCCCATTGCAGCCGCCGTCGGGCGTCTCCTCCGGGGGCGCGACCGTGATGGGCTCGTCGCACGCCGTTCCCAGGGCCGTCGCTAGGACGGCGCTCATCATCGCGAGCCAAAATCTCATGTCGAAACCTCTGCCCGTCCCGGGGCCGAGCTCTTCAGTGCGCTACGCCCTGCGCGTCGAGCCATCGCTCGGCGTCGATGGCCGCCATACACCCTGTACCGGCGGCGGTGATCGCTTGGCGATACGTCGGATCTTGGACGTCGCCACAAGCGAACACGCCGGCGACGTTGGTCTTGGTGGAACCCTTCTCCACCACCAGGTAGCCGGCCGCGTCCATGGCCAATTGGCCCTCGAATATCTTCGTGTTGGGCTGGTGGCCGATGGCGATGAACAGGCCGTTGGCCGGGATCACCGATTTTTCGCCGGTGACCAGGTTCTCGACCCGCACCCCGGTGAGGCCGCCCGCCGCGCCGATCGAGGCCGGCTTGTCGCCGACCGCCTCGAGGACCGCCGTGTTCCAGACGAACTCGATCTTGGGGTGGCTCTTGGCGCGGTTCGCCATGACCTTGCTGGCGCGGAGGGTGTCGCGGCGATGGACCACGATGACCTTCTTCGCGAACTTGGTGAGGAACAGCGCCTCCTCCATCGCGGTGTCACCGCCGCCGACCACCACGACGTCCTGGTTCTTGAAGAACGCGCCGTCGCAGGTCGCGCAGGCCGACACGCCGTGACCCATCAGCGTGCGCTCGCCGGGGATCTCGAGCAGCTTCGCGACCGCGCCCGTGGAGACGAGCAGCGTCTGCGCGCGGAACATCGGGGCGCCCTCGACCTCGACCACGAAGGGGCGCTTGCTGAGATCCACCTTGGTGACGAAGCCGTTGATGATCTTGGTGCCGAAACGCTCCGCCTGCGCCTTGAACCGCTCCATCAGCTCGGGGCCCTGGATGCCCTCCGGAAAGCCGGGATAGTTCTCGACCTCGGTCGTGATCATGAGCTGCCCGCCGGGGAGCAGCGAGGCGTTGTTCGCATCGAACCCGCCCTCGACCAGCACCGGCTGCATGTTGGCGCGCGCAGCGTAAACCGCGGCGGTGTAGCCGGCGGGGCCGCTACCGATGATCAGGACCTTGACGTCGTCCACGTCACGATCGCTATCAGACTCAGGCCTGCTGAGTCACCACGTTCTTGATCGCCTTCAAAATGCGCGGCGCGCGCGGAAGATATTCGTTCTCGAGCGTGTACGGGAACGGCGTGTCGTAACCCGTGACGCGAACCGGCTGCGCCTGCAGGTGGTAAAACGCCTTCTCGCAGACCAGCGAGATGAGCTCGCCGCCGAAGCCGCAGGTGCGGGGCGCCTCGTGCACGACGATGAAGCGGCCGGTCTTCTTGACGCTGTCGATCATCGCGTCGATGTCGAGCGGCCAGAGCGTGCGCAGATCGATGAGCTCGCAGTCGAAGCCCTCTTTCTCTGCGGCCTCGATCGCCTCCTTGGCCTCGTGGACCATCGCGCCCCAGGCGACGATGGTGACGTCCTTGCCTTCGCGGATCGTGGCGGCCTTTCCGAGCGGGATCGTGTAGTCGCCCTCGGGGACCTCGCCCTTCGAGGCGCGGTAGACGCGCTTCGGCTCGAAGAACATGACCGGGTCGTCGTCACGGATCGACGCGAGCAACAGGCCCTTGGCGTCATAGGGGTTCGAGGGCGCGACGACCTTCAGGCCGGGGGTGTGGATGAAGTACGCCTCGGGCGACTGGGAGTGGTAGTGGCCGCCGCGGATGCCGCCGCCGACCGGCGTGCGGATCACCATCGGCGCGGAGTACTGTCCGCCCGAGCGGTAGCGGTACTTGGCCAGCTCGCTGACGATCTGGTCGAACGCCGGGAAGATGAAGTCCGAGAACTGGATCTCGGCCACCGGGCGCATGCCGTAGAGGGCCATGCCGATCGCCGCGCCGATGATCCCGCCTTCGGCGAGCGGGGTGTCGATCGACCGATCGCCGCCGAACTTCTCGTAGAGGCCCTTGGTGGCGCGGAAAACACCGCCGAACTTGCCGACGTCTTCGCCGAGCACGACCACACGGTCGTCGCGCGCCATCTCTATGTGGAGCGCGCTGTTCACGGCCTCGATGATGTTCATTACGGTCATGCCGCACGGGCCTTAGCCCATGAGTGGTCCCTGATCAACGCTTCTGCTAAATGGGAGGCATGAACGTGCGCATCGAGTACTGCGGGGTCTGAAACTACTACCCGCGCGCGGTCAGTTTGGCCGCCAAGATCAAGGCCGCAATCCCGGACGCCCAGGTGGATCTGGTGCGCGGAAAGGGCGGCGATTTCAAGGTCGACTTCGGCGCCGTCCGCCTCTGGGACAAGCGGAACATGGACGACGAGTTCCCCGTAGAGGCGACCATCGTGGAGCACCTCAGGACGCTTGGCGGGCATCGATAGGGGACACCGTCTGTTGGTCGTACGATGCCCTCGCTGGATGAGCCCCCCAAGCAGCGACGTGCCGGCCTGGCCGGTCCTCCACCCACCTGGCTGATCGTGGCCATCGTCGGGGTGCTGCTGAGCTACCCGATCGTCGCGGCCTACTTCGCGAACCAGGCCGAGGTCACGTACTCCGACTTCAAGCGCGCCGTGAAAGAGGACCGCGTGGTCGAGGTCCGGGTCGCGTCCGATGCGATCAGCGGCGTGATGTACAAGCCCGGCTCCGCGGTTCCGCCGATCAAGCCTGATCTGAAGATCAAGCCGGTCGATCCCAACCTGGTGCCGTTCCGCTCGATCCGTGTGTCGCCGGACGAAGAGCTGCTGAAGACGCTCGAATCGCAGAACGTCCGGGTGATCGGCGTCGAGGCGAGCGACTGGACCGGATCGCTCTTCTTCCTCGCCTTGCTCGCGCTACCGCTGATCTTCCTCTTCAGCATGGGCCGCCGCATGAAGGACGCGCAGAGCGGCTTCATGGCGATCGGCAAATCGAAGGCCAAGATCGCCGTCGAGACCGACGTGAAGACCACGTTCAAGGACGTGGCCGGCGTCGACGAGGCCAAGGCCGAGCTGCAGGAGGTCGTCGACTACCTGCGCTACCCGATGAAGTATGAGCGGCTCGGCGGGCGGATGCCCAAGGGCATTCTGCTCGTCGGCCCTCCGGGCACCGGAAAGACGCTGCTCGCCAAGGCGATCGCGGGCGAGGCGGGGGTCCCGTTCTTCTTCATCAGCGGCTCCGAGTTCGTGGAGATGTTCGTCGGCGTCGGCGCCTCGCGCGTCCGCGACCTGTTCGAACAGGCCCGGAAGAAGGCGCCCTGCATCGTCTTCATCGACGAGCTGGACGCGCTCGGCCGAGCCCGCGGCTCGGGCCCGATGGCCCACGAAGAGCGCGAGCAGACGCTCAATCAGCTGCTGGTCGAGCTCGACGGCTTCGACTCGCGCAGCGGCGTCATCCTGATGGCCGCCACCAACCGGCCCGAGATCCTCGATCCCGCGCTGCTGCGCGCCGGGCGCTTCGATCGCAACGTCCTGGTCGATCGGCCGGAGCGCATTGGCCGCCGCGCGATCCTGGCGATCCACGCGCAGAAGGTGCCGATGGAGGACCCGACCGCGCTCGACGAGCTCGCCGCGATGACCCCCGGCTTCGCGGGCGCGGATCTGGCCAACCTGATCAACGAGGCCGCGCTGCTCGCGGTCCGCCGCGGCCGGGAGACGGTCGGACGCGACGAGCTGCTCGAGGCGGTGGAGCGCGTGATCGCCGGCCTGGAGAAGAAGAACCGCACGCTGATGCCGAAGGAGCGCGAGACGGTCGCGCACCACGAGGTCGGGCACGCGCTGGTCGCGCTGTCGCTGCCGGGCGTGGATCCGGTGCGCAAGATCTCGATCATCCCGCGCGGCATCGCGGCGCTCGGCTACACGCTGCAGGTGCCGACCGAGGATCGCTTCCTGATGACCCAGCGCGAGCTGGAGAACAAGATCGCGGTGCTGCTCGGCGGGCGCATCGCCGAGGAGCTCGTCACCGGCGAGATCTCGACCGGCGCGAGCGACGACATCCAGAAGGCGACCGACATCGCGCGCCGCATGGTCACCGAGTACGGCATGAGCCAGACGCTCGGCCGCGCCTCGTACCAGCGCGACCAGGGGCCCACGTTCATGGGCGGCAAAGGCGCGCGGGGCGATCACAGCGAGGAGACGGCGCGCGAGATCGACGTCGAGATCCGCGACATCATCGACCAGCAGTACCAGCGCGCGCGGGAGATCTTGCGCTCTCGCGAGGGCGTGCTGCGCTCGGCGGCCAAGGTGCTGCTCGAGCGCGAGACCATCACCGGCGAGGAGCTGATCGCGCTGGCCCAGAGCCAGACCAAGCCCACCGTGCGCGCCGCAGGGTGAATGTTAGCGGCATGTTAAGAAAGGTGGCTCGGTTTGACTCGGGGGTCCGCCGGCCCTAATCCCCGGGCGTGACGCGCACGATCCTCCCCGAGTCCCGTATCCACCCGGCCATCCAGCAGAAGATCTCCGAAGGCCGCCAGGACATCGTCCGCGAGGTCGAGGCCGCGATCGCTTCGAACCGCGTGGTCGTGGTGGGCATGTCGATCAACCCCCATCCCGCGCGCGCGCGCCGCCTCCTGAAGGCGGCCGGGATCGAGCACCACTACCTCGAGTACGGCAGCTACCTCGGGGAGTGGCGGCGTCGCACCGCGCTCAAGATGTGGGCCGGCTGGCACACGTTCCCGATGGTCTTCGTCGATGGCGTGCTGATCGGCGGCGCGGACGACACCGCCAAGCTCATCGAGAGCGGCGAGCTCAAGGCGACGCTGTCGAAGCCGCGATAGTCTCAGGGGCTACGTTCGCTGCGCTCGCTGCGCGCCGTCGGCTCGGTCGGGCGGAGCCCTCCACTCGCCTTTGGGCTTGCGGGGCTGCTCGCGGCGGCGAGCTTGGCGCGTTCGAGCGTCGTCTCCATGTGCTCGAGCGCCTCTCGGGTGGCGCGCTTCTGAACGAACCGCGAGAACGGCGCGACCGATCGCGCCACCAGCCAGCCCGGCGTCGACCAGGCCTCGATCACCATCGTGAAGCCGCCGGGATCCTCGCGCATCAGGAAGCGCTCACGGCCCCGCTCGGCGTGGCCTTCGAGGGTCTCGTAGACGAAGCCGAAGCGGTGGGGCTCGTCGATGATCTCCGTGACCCGCACCGCCATCTCCAGCGCGAATGGCCCCACGAAGGCGCGCTGCACGATCACCGCGTCGAGCTGGATGCGCCCGTCGGCGGAGTTGATCTTCTTCTCCATGCGCGTGGCGGGGAAGATGTCGTAGGCCAGCATCGCGTTCCTGTAGATCGCGAAGTCGCGCGCGGGCTCGCGGCCGGACGGCAAGAAGCCGCGATAGGTGTCGTGGCGCATCGCGCGATGGCGCGCGCCGCTGGTCGGAGCCTGGGCCCAGCGGGCCACGTCGAGGGGCGCGTTGCGAGCGAGCGGAGCGAAGCGAATGCGAGGCATGGACGGACCGGGGGACGTATCGATCGGGTGCGCGACCTCGGCAAGAGGTGACGCGGGGCCTTGCCATTCTTCACGGGTAGCCCGAGGTTGAGTCGATGCGGCACCTCGCTTCGGTGATCCTCGTGCTCTCGATCGCGGCATGCGAGCGCGGCGTGCCCCGGGATCCACCAGCCCCGCGCACATCGCCGGTGTCCCCCGGCGCGCCGCAGAACCTCGCGGTGCCCGACGAGGTGCGCGTGAAGCTCGACATCAGCGCGGCGCGCACCGCGATCCAGCTGTACCAGCAGCAGGCGGGGAGCTGGCCGCCGAGCCTGGCGGCGCTCAATTTGAAGCTGCATTACCCGAACGATATGAAGTACGACGCCGCGACCGGGCAGCTCTCCAGCCTCACCTATCCGGCGTACTGACGCAGCTTCGCTTCGAGGAAGTCGACCACCCGTTCGAACGGATCGAAGCCGTATTCCGCCGCCACCGCCGGTCGCAGATTCGAGTTCGCGTTGATGTCGTAGAATACGGGCTCGCCATCGACGGCGACGTACTCGAGGCCCGCGACGTCGAGGCCCGCCGCGCGAACGAGCCGCTGCCCGGCTTCGACCGCGTGCTTCGGCACTTCCGGGTACGCGTAGAACTCGACCGGCTTCACCTTCGCGGCCACCGGCACCTCGCAGACGCCGTCGGTGCCGTCGACCGGATGGCAGATCTCGGAGGGGCAGAGGTTGAAGCCACCGTGTGACACCACGCGCATCGCGTAGAGCAGCTCACCGCCGATGATCTCCATGCGCACGATCCCGAAGCTGGGATCGAGCGGCAGCTTCTCCTGGAGCAGAAAGATGGGATCCGGCTCGAGCACCTCGGGCTGGAGACGGAAGACCTCCTTCACCTCGGCCACGCTCTTCACCTCGAACATCCGCGCGCCGCTGCCGCCCTGGTCGGGCTTGAGCAGCGCCGGGAAGCGGAAGCTCGGCGGCACCCGCGCGGTCAGGGTGTCGGCGTCGTTGAATACGATGCTCGCCGGGGCCTTCAGGCCGAGCTTGTGGAGGAGGGAGACCTGGGCCGCCTTCGACAGCTCCAGCCCGAAGGCCCGGGTGCCGTTCAGGACCGGCACTCCGGCCGCCTCGAAGGACCGCATCAGCGTCATCGCCAGCGGGACCGCCCGCCCGTGACCGCGGACGTACGCGCTCGGGCTGGCCTGGTTGAAGACCAGCTTGGCCTCCGGGAGGCGGGCCGGATCGAACGCTGCGGTCTTCAGGTCGAAGGCCTCGAACCGCACCTTCCGCCGCTCCAGCGCAGCAAAAAGCGGCTTTTGCCACTCCGGATGCTCGAACAGGACCAGGACGTCGGTGCTCACCAGGGCACCTTATGCCGCGCTGCGGCGAAGCTCATACGACAGGTGGAGCCCCCGCTCGTGGGGGGTGGGACATCTGACTGCACCCATATGTTGGGCTTTCTTGCTTCTGCGGATCCGACTCACGTACTGTGCGTCGGCCATGGCGCGGAAACGCTCGCCGGCGCCCCTGTCAGGGGAGCTGTTCGATCGAGGGGGAGGGGGTCGTTCGGCCAAGCCTGCTGCGCCCCGACGCGCGCGCGGCTTGCGCGCACCGAAGAGCGGCGCGCCGAGCGAGGACGACGAGGATCTGTCGGGCCCGCTGGTCAGCGGACCGATCGAAGGCGCCTCCGTCGCGCGGGATCGGGAGCCGGTCGAGCTCGAGCCGCTCGTCCTGGCGCCGCAGCTCCCGCTGGTCGAGCCCACTTCGGCCGCGCCCGATCGCGATCTAGAATACGCTGGCGGCATCCATCTCACCGGCTCGGTGCTGTGGTTCGACTGCGACCGGCGCCGCGATCTGTCGTTCATCTCGCACGCCCACATGGAGTTCGTCGGGAAGAACCGGCGCATCCTGGCCACCGACAAGACGCTCAAGATCCTCACCCGCGCGAGCGGAAAGATCGAGGCGCTGACCTCGCCGTATCGCCGCCGCTTCACGCTCGGCGCGCTCGAGCTCGAGATGCACCCCGCCGGCCACGTGCTGGGCTCGGCGCAGCTCCTGATCGAGCGGCAGGGCAAGCGCATCGTCTACACCAGCGACGTCTCTACCCGCCCGATGGCCACCGTCGAAAAGGCCCGCCCGATCGAGTGCGACGTGCTGGCCATCCCCGCCACGTACGGCATCCCGCGCTACACGTTCCCGCCGCGCGAAGAGATCGCCGCTGGGCTCGAGCGCTTCATCCAGCGCGCGTTCGAAGAGAACGCCACCCCGGTGCTTTTCGCCGAGACGATCGGGCCCGCGCAGGAGCTGATGCGGATGCTCGGCGATGCCGGCCACCGCTTGCGCGTGCACGGCTCGATCTACGATGTCGCCAAGATCTACGTGGAGTTCGGTGTGAGCCTGCCGAACGCGCGCCGCTTCGGGGGCACGCCCTCGCGCGACGAGGTGGTGATCTTCCCGCCGATCCTGCGGAAGCACGCCTCGATCCGGAAGCTGAAGAAGTCGAAGACCGCGATCGTGTCGGGCCGCGCGGTCGAGCCCGGCTTCGCGTTCACCCAGCGCGTGGACGAGGCCTTTGCGTGGGCCGACTCGGCCGATCACGGCGAGCTGCTCGAGTTCATCCGCGAGACCGGCGCGCGCGAGATCTACCTGACCGATGGCCACGTCGAGGAGCTCGGCGCCGAGCTGCGCGGCCTCGGCTTGCGCGTCTATCCGCTGGTCCCGCCGGTCCAGCTCGCGCTCAAGCTTCTCTAGCTCTCGTCCTGTCGGCGGATATTTTCCGCTGCATTTGAGGCCAAAGTGGGCCCGATGCGCGCCTGGTCGTTCCTCCTCTGTTTCGCCGCGTGCAGCAGCCCGAGCGCGCCGGTCGATCCGCGCTTCGAATCGCAAGGCCTCGCGGCCTGCAAGAACCCCGGCGATGGACGGCGCTGCGTCACCCACCGCGGCATCTCCGGAATCTCGATGGGCGGCGGCGCGGCGATGCGCATCGGGCTCTCGAAGCCGGAGCTGTTCGACGTGGTGGGCTCGCTCGGATCGCCGTACCTGGATCTCGAGTACTTCTTCAACTCGGTGAACGGCGCCTCGGCCGGCGGCTTCTGCCCGATGGATCAGCTGCTCCAGCACATGGACGCGCTCGACACCAAGGACGATCCGAACACCTGGTGCGGCCCGCTCGCCTTCGGCGACCTCGCGCTCGAGGGCACCACCTGCGGCGGCTTCTCCGGCGACTTCAACCACCAGTACCGCGGCACGCCGGCGGGGCGGGGCGGCAGCTTCGATCGCGAGGGCAGCTTCGAGGTGGTGTTCGATCTCGCGCTCGCGTTCGGGAACCCCGCTTTTTACAACCCCGATTCGCCGTACCTCCCGCGCGGCGTGCCGGCCGATCACGCCGTGCCTTTGTCGCTGATGGGCGACGCGCACCGCGCCGAGCGCGATGCCAAACGCGCCGATCTGTGCGCGCATCCGATCGTGCAGGAGCACTTCTACGATCGCATCTACAACCCGCGCGGCGAGTACCCGGTGATCACGTTCTGCGACGGCAACGGCCCGGTGAACGGTGAGTACGAGCCTGGCACTGCGCGCATGCCGATGGAGGTGGCGCTGGCCGTCGACTACAACAGCAACGGCCGACGCGATTACGCCGAGCCGATCATCGCGCAGAGCCTCGAGCCGCTCGACGACTTCGGCCTCGATGGCCTCCCGAGCGCGAGCGAGGCCGGCTACGACGCGGTCAACAACCCCGATCCCGCGGGCGACGACTTCGACTGGCTGACCAACCCGAAGGGCGCCGAGCGCAACTTCGCGTTCGATCCCGGCGAGCGCTTCCAGGACTTCGGCCTCGACGGCGTGGAGGGCACCAGCGACCACGGCGAAGGCAACGGCACGTACGACGTGAACCCGCACCTGACCCGCGCGTTCGATCAGTCACCGAAGCGCCTGCTGGAGCGCATCGAGGAGGCGGATCTCGATCGTCTCGATCTGTGGGCCGACGCGGGCATCCGCGACTTCCTGTACTCGGCGCAGATCACCAACCACTTCTTCTCGGCGCTCAACGGCCGCAACAAGTCGCTGTCGCGCTACATCGACTGGGAGGGCCTGCGCGCCGTCACCGATCCCGCCGACGCCGAGTACGATCCGCAGGTCGCTGACCTTTCTCGCGAGAAGATCGGCCAGCGCGCGTACCTCCGCTACGGCGACGCGTCGGTGTGCCCCGGGATCGACTTCGAGAACGGCCGCGGCAACCACGTCGGCCCGCCCTGGGAGGTGCTCAATCGCCTCAACACCATGCTCGCCTTCGCCTCGGCCCGCTTCACCGGTGGCGACTTCGGCGTCCTCAACGGCGAGCTCACCGAGCTCGGCGGCCCCGAGGGCGGCATCGGCGACTTCGTGAAGATGGACCGCTTCGAGAGCGCGGCGCTCGGGCGCGCGCAGCCGTTCACGGTGATCTTGCCGCCCGACTACTACCGCCACCCCGACGCGACGTATCCGGTCCTGTATTTCCTGCACGGCCAGGGGCAGAAGGCCGCCGATCTCGCCGCCAGCGCGCTGCTCTTCCTCAGCCCGATGATGACGTCGAAGAAGGGCGCAGGCCGCTCCGACTGGCAGAAGATGATCATCGTCTTCGCCGACGGCGAGTGTCAGCCCGGCGAGTGCTACACCGGCACGTTCTACCTGGATTTCGTGGGTGTGGACGGGCAGGGGAAGAAGAACGGCGAGGCCTTCTTCGAGCTGATGCGCGAGATCGAGAAGCGCTACCGCACCAAGGCCGCCGAAGTGATCGACTAGTACCTCTGCACAGCCGGATTGATGGGTTGCGGTTGCGGAGGCGCTCGTCCGGCAAGGCGCGCCGTCCGAAGCCATACTCTGCGTCTGTCGAGGCGGCGCAACGCAGCCGGGCGAGATGGATCGGCGGCCTCAACCCATCAACTTCACTGTGCAGAGCTACTAGTGCAATGCCGATTAGTTAGCGCTGCGCCTCGACGAAACAAGCGCGAACTGGCAGGGCCGTCCTTGCGGGGCTCGTGCGGAGCGCCCCGCGCGTCCTCGCGCGCCGTGGCTGTCAGCGTCCGCGCTGACTGGTGCCACTCGGGGAGAGTGCCCAAGTCACCGACAAGTACAGAGAACCAGATGCCCTAGAAGCGTAAGTGAACAGCATAGCGACTAGGGCTGGCGGGCGATCAGGATGATCAAGAGCACGATGATCGCGATGCCCATCAGGAACAGGCCCAGGACGAGGTAGTTCGGCCCGCCGCTCTTCGGCAGCTGGATGACCTCGCGGGTGCGCTCCGCTGGCGCGGGCTCGGGGATCGAGCTGTCGACGCCGATCGTCTGGGCGATCGTCTGGCGCGTCACCACCGGGCTGATCTTGTTCATGCTCGGCTTGGTCTTGTCGCCCACCGGCGGGAGCGTGCGATCGAGCGTCGGCTCCTTCGTGGGGGGCGGTGGCGGCGGGATCGAGTTCTTCTCCTGGATCGCGCGGGCGCGGCCCACGTTGAGCGTCGGATCGATGCGCTGGACCACCGGGACGATCGGCTTGGTGCCCTCGGGGCCGGGGATCAGGCGCGTGGCGACGTCGAGGTCGTCCGCCGACATATTGGTGTCCCACTTGTCGCGCGGCGGAGCGCTCATCATCACCGTCGCCTCTTCGTCGCGGAACTGCTCCTCGCGGATCGCGGCCTCGCCGAAGCCCGGGCGGCGGGCGAGGGTCTGATCCTCCTCGTCCGGAGCCTTCAGCTTCACCGCCTTCTTGTCGTAGGTGGTCCGCTGGAAGTCGCTGAGGATGCCGGCGGGGAGGCTCTCCTCGGTGTGGCCGACCGACGTCGCTTCCTCCATCGATCCGCCCTTGCGCGCGAGATCCTCGAGATGCGAGGCCGACGTCTCCTCGGTCATCCCGGCGCGCTCGTCGGCGTGGATGACGGTGGCCTCGACGGTGCCCCCCGAGGGCTCGTCCCAGCTCCTGAGCTCGGGCTTCTTCTTCTCTTCTTCGCGGCGGCGGCGCTCCTTCTCGAGGTCCTTCAGGTTGACCTGGCGGGTCCACTCGATCGGCAGCTCGCCGCGCCCGAACACGGACTTCGCGCCGTCCTCGGACATCGCGATGACCATCGATTTTTCGCCGTCGTCCATCATCCCGAACTCGGGCATCGGCGGCGGTGAGAAGTCGGCGTTGGGGTAGAGGAACTTGAGGTAGTTGATCAGCTCGGAGCGGTCCGACGGCCGCGTCTTCATCCCCTCGATGAAGCGCAGCATCGCCTTGGCGTCGGCGAAGCGATCCTCGACCCGCACCTCGATCGCCTTCATCACCATCTCGTCGATGTCGCGCGGCAGATCGGGGACCACCGTGCTCGGGCGGCGGTGCTTCGGCGCCAGGACGCGCGACCACAGCGTGGCCTGATCCTGTTCGTCGACCAGGCGGTCGCCGGTGAAGAGCTCGAACAGCATCACGCCGGTCGAGTAGATGTCGGCGCGGCCGTCGATCTTCTCGTGCCGGGCCTGCTCCGGGGACATGTAGCCGTACTTGCCGACTGCCAGCGCGCCCTGCGTTCGCGCGGGCAACAGGTCGGTGCGGGCCAGGCCGAAGTCGATGATCTTGATCGAGCCGTCGAAGCCGAGCAGCACGTTCTGCGGCGAGATGTCGCGATGCACCAGGCGCATCGGGCGTCCGAGCTCGTCGGTGAGGTTGTGCGCGTAGTCGAGGCCGCGGAGGATCTGGCGCGTGACGTAGAGGCCGTGCTCCTTGGGCATCGGCTCGCCGCGCTCGTAGGCGCGATCGAGCACGTCGCCGAGATCGCGGCCGTGCACGAACTCCATCGCGATGTAGAAGTCGGTGCCGACCTTCCCGCAGTCGAACACCCGGATGATGTTCTCGTGGCCGACGCGGACCATGATCTTCGCCTCGTCGGCGAAGCGGCCCACGAACTCCTTGTCGCCGGTGAGATCCCCGCGGATCGTCTTGATCACGCAGCGGGTGCCGACGCCGCGGGCGACCGCGAGGTGCACCTCGCCCATGCCGCCGCGCGAGAGGTTCTTCTCCAGGATGTAGCGGCCGAACGCGCGCGGGAACGTGCGCCGGTTCGGGACCATCACGTTGACGTTGGCCGGGACCTCCTCAGCCATCGAGCGCCTCCGCGACCGTGTCGAGCACGTGCTGCAGGCGGAAGGGCTTCGCGATCACGATCTCCACGCCGAGCGCCCGCAGGCGTGCCTCGTCAGCGCGTACGTCCCAGCCGGTGATGATGCCCACGCGGGTATTGGGCCTCTCCGCGCGAACGCGGGCGGCGACCTCCCAGCCGTTCATATCCGGCATTCCGAGGTCCGTGAAGATGAGGTCGAACGGTGCCTGCTCGGCGAGCGCGACGCCTGCGGCGCCGGTGGCGGCTTCCACCACGTGGTAGTCGGCGGTGCGCAGCATCTCGGCCAGAACCTCGCGAACGGCGTCGTCGTCGTCGATGAGGAGAATCCGTCGACCCGGGCCGGGTGTCGAGGGGTGGAGGACCGGTGCAGGGCTCGGAGGGACCGATTTCTGGGGCGGGGAGGGCGGATCTTCGCTCGACGACGGCAGCCAGACCCGGATCCGGGTCCCCTCGCCGGGCGCCGAGACGACCTCGAATCGCCCGCCGTGGCGCTCGACGATCTCGCGCGAGACGCTCAGGCCGAGGCCGGTGCCCGCCGCGCCCTTGGTGGTGAAGAACGGATCGAACATCCGGAGCCGGGTCTCGGGATCCATGCCGATCCCGGAGTCGGCGACCTCGATCCAGGCCGATCCCTCCTCGTTTCCGCTCCGCACACCCAGCTTGCCGCCCTGCGGCATCGCATCGATGGCGTTGTGGAGGAGGTTGGTCAGCACCTGCCGCAGCTCGACGGCGTCGCCGCGCACCGCCTGGGCCTCGGCGAGCTCGAGCGTCACGGAGATGGTCCGCCCCTCGAGCCGGGTCTGGGCCCGATCGATCGTCTCCCGCACCAGCTCGGGCAGCGACAGACCAAGCGCGGGGCTCGACTGCACCCGATCGCGGATCCGGCGAACCAGGCTCGAGCCATCGAGCGCGGCCTGCTCGATCACCTCGATCGACCGCGCCGCAACCGGCTCGACCACCGCGCGGCGGAGGAGCTGGGCTCGGCCGACGATCGCCGAGATGAGGTTGTTGAGCTCGTGGGCCGTCGTGGCGGCCAGCTCGCCGAGCTTGCTGGGGGTCTCGCGTCCTTGCTGACGCATCGCGGCGGCCAGGTGGTCGGCGACGATGCCCAGCACCGACGCGAGGCGGCTCGGGACCCGCGGATGCTCCAGGACGAACTCGAGCCCGCCGAGCAGCGCCTCACCCTCGCCGCCGACGATCGGGACGACGCCCTCGCGCGCCGCGGCCTCGTCCGCGGAGTACACGATCAGCTTTCCGTGCGGCGCTACCCGGGCCAGCCAGGCCTCGGCCGCTGCCAGCACCGCGTCGACGCTTCCCGACGCGCTCGCGCGGGCGAGCTTCGCCACGAAGACGAGATCGTCGTCGCCTTCCAAGTCGCCCTCAGCGTGGCACGATCCGCGGAGTCGCGACAGAAAACAGATAGTTGTTGGTGGTGTTGGTGTCGATGTCGCTGCCGTAGCCGTCGATGAGCAAGCGCGTCACCTGGGTCCCGTCGGAGGCCGCCACGAAGATCTGCAGGGTGTTGAAGTTCATCGCGTCCACCGGCTGGATGACCCCGTCGAACACCATCGTCCCGCCGTCCGCCGAGTACGAGGAGGAGACGGGAAACGAAGCGTAGAAGCCGGCGTTGAAGGTGGTCGTGACGGGGATGCCGTCCTGCTGGGACTTGTAGCCCTTGAGCATCTCGGCGAGCGGCGACTGTTTGCCGCGGCCGAGCAGATCGATCTCCAGCATCGTCTGCGACAGCACCAGCGTGTCCGGCACTGGCCACACGAGGTGCTGGCCGAAGCAGCGTGGATCGTGGGTGTTCACGCGCGTGACCCCGTCCAGCTCCGGGGTGACGCCGTTGATCGAGCGGCAGACGTACGTGCCGCTGGAGATGCGGTAATCGTAGACCCAGATCCCGTAGACGGTGGGGCCGACGTTGGGCGCGACGCTGGCGGCGTCGAACTCGCTCCAGGCCAGGCGCGTCGCGTTCGGATCGGGCCGTGGGTCGAACGCCGGCGCGTCCTGGATGACGCCGGGCGTGGGGCCGACCTCGTGGACATCGGTCCCGTCGAAGTTGGCGATCATGATGTACGACTCGACGAAGCCCGTCTCGCCGATCGGGCGGCTGGTGTCGGCGCGGACCCACGCGACGCGATCCGCCTTGTACGAGACGGCCGGCAGCGTGTCGACGAACGTCGTCGCGGTGGTGTCGGTGATGCGGCTGATACGGCCTTCCGGCGACGTGATGACGTAGATGCCGTCCTCGCCCGCGAACGCCATCCCGGCGCCGTCGCCCGAGACCGCCGGCTGGTACTCGTTGTTGGTCGACTCGGTGAGCCGGAAGAGCGGCACGTTCCGGCCGACCGAGACGTCCGGGAGCGGCGTCCAGTACAGATCGTAGCCGGCCGAGCCGCGCAGCGCGCGGGTGGCGAAGATGATGCCGCCGCGCAGCGAATCGTAGGGCATGGGCAGCTCGGCGCCGTCCGGGCTGGCGGCTCCGCACGCGGCCGAGCACACGGCGAGGCTCACGACGAGCGAGGGCGCGATGAGCGATGTCGCGCAGCGGCGTTGCATGTCTCGCCGAGCGTATCATAGGTTCCCGGGCGTCATGCCGGCCCGCGACATCGTCCTCGCCATCGATCAGGGAACGACCGGAACCACCGCGGTTCTGGTCGATCGGGAGCTTCGCGTCATCGCCAAGCACAACCTGGAATTCCGCCAGATCTACCCGCAGCCCGGGTGGGTCGAGCACGACCTCGAGGACATCTGGAGGACCGTGCACGTCACCGTCGCGAAGGTGCTCGAAGACGCCCAGATCCCAGCCACGCGCATCGCGGCGATCGGAATCACCAACCAGCGCGAGACGATCGGCGTGTGGGATCGCCGGACCCATCGGCCGCTCTACAACGCGATCGTGTGGCAGTGCCGGCGCACCGCGCTGCGCTGCGAAGCGCTGCGCGCCGAGGGCCGCGAGGACATGGTGCGGGAGAAGACCGGCCTGGTGCTCGACCCGTACTTCTCGGCGACGAAGGCCGACTGGCTCCTCGATCACGTCCCCGACGGGCACCGCCGCGCCGAGGCCGGCGATCTCGCGCTCGGCACCATCGACAGCTTCCTGGTCTGGCGGTTGACCGCGGGCGTGGCGCACGTGACCGACGTGTCGAACGCGTCGCGCACGTCGCTGATGGATCTCGCGACCGGCCAGTGGGACGACGCCCTCTGCGCGCTGTTTCGCGTGCCGCGCGCGGCGCTGCCCGAGATCCGCTCCTCGGCCGAGGTCTACGGCGAGACGAAGGACGTGCCGGGCCTCCCCGATGGCATCCCGATCGCTGGGATCGCCGGCGATCAGCAGGCCGCGCTGTTCGGGCAGGCGTGCTTCGCGCCCGGCGACGTGAAGTGCACCTACGGCACCGGCGCGTTCGCGCTGCTCAACACCGGGCCGACGATCCAGCGCTCGAAGAACGGCCTCCTCACCACCGCCGCGTGGCGTCTGGGGCCTGGAAAGCCGCTGATCTACGCGCTCGAGGGCTCGGTCTTCATCGCCGGCGCTGCGGTGCAGTGGCTGCGCGACGGGCTCGGCATCCTCGAAAAATCGACCGACATCGAGGCGCTGGCCCGCACCGTCCCGGACTCGGGCGACGTCGTGTTCGTGCCCGCGCTGGTCGGCCTCGGCGCGCCG
>Ga0105047_10004414_pt1 | contig 24458 bp, 26 predicted proteins | sample MAT04_FD_78384 | JGI IMG/M metagenome (GOLD analysis project Ga0105047, IMG submission 78384) | Freshwater microbial communities from Lake Fryxell liftoff mats and glacier meltwater in Antarctica - MAT-04 (megahit assembly) | ecosystem: Environmental > Aquatic > Freshwater > Ice > Liftoff...
GCTGTTCCCGGCATCCCTGCTGACGATCGCCGGTGGCATCCTGTTCGGTCCGACCGTCGGAATCGCCGTGGTGTTGGTGGCATCGAATGCGTCCGCCATGGTGGCGTACGGGATCGGCCGGGTACTGAGCGCCGATCCGTCCCACGAGCGCGATGCCAATTCGCTGGTGGCGCGCTGGTCCCAGCCACTCCGCGCTCGGAGCTTCGTCACGGTGCTGGTGATGCGGTTGGCGTTTCTGCCGTACGACCTCGTCAACTACGCCTGCGGGGCGTTGCACATCAACCCCGGAGCGTTCCTGGCCGCCACGGCCATCGGTTCGCTACCCGGCACGATTTCGTTCGTGCTCGCGGGCGCCTCCCTCGAGCGCGTCGACCGCGGCATCGACGGGTTCGACCCCAAGGTGTTCGCCGCCTCGCTCGTGCTGTTCGTCGTGAGCATCGTCGTCGCGAAGTCGTTTCAGCGACGTGAAACGGTGCCAACGTGACCGCCTCCGCGCGATCGTTCGACGCCGTCGTCATCGGCGCCGGCTCCGCAGGGTTGACCGTCGCCGTCGGTCTCGCCGGGTTCGGCAAACGAGTCGCGCTCATCGAGGCGCACCACATCGGGGGCGATTGCACCAACGTCGGCTGCGTGCCGTCCAAGGCGCTGTTGCACGCGGCGCGAGTCGACACTCCCCAGCCGCTCGCCCACGTCCGGGCGATCCGCGACGGACTTCGAGATCGGGAGACCGCCGAGTTCGAACACCACGACAACATCGAACTCCTCCGCGGTCGAGCGACCCTCACTACGCCGGGCCAGTGCACCGTGACCAACGATGTGGATCCGCCCTTCCGCCTCGAAGCACCCCACATCGTGATCGCCACCGGCAGCACCCCGACCGTCCCCGAGGTCGAGGGCCTTCCCGCCGAGCTGCTGCTGACCAACGAACAGCTCTTCGAGATCGACGCGGTTCCCAACCGGCTCGTGATCCTCGGCGGAGGGGCGATCGCCGTCGAAATGGCGACCGCGTTCGGCCGACTCGGGGGATCGATCACCATCATCGAGGCCGCTGACCGCATCCTGCCCGCCGAAACACCCGAGGCGTCCGACATCGTCGCCAACGCGCTTCGCGATCGAGGGGTCGTGGTGAGCACCGCAGTAACCGCCACCCGTTTCGTCGAGGACGGTGCCACGCTGGAGCTGAGCGACGGAACCACCATCGCCGGCGTCGACGCCGTCCTCGCGGCGATCGGCCGCCGCCCCCGGACGGGCGGGCTCGGTCTCGACACGCTCGGGATCGAACTCGACCGTGGCCGCATCGTCATCGATTCTTGGGGTCGCACCACCGTCGCCGGAGTCTGGGCGGTCGGCGACGTGACCAACCGCTCGGCAACCACCCACGGTGCCAACGCCTACGGACGCCGCACCGTGCGAGCGATCGCCCTCCCCCATCTGCCCAAGATTTCAGGACCGCCGCACATCCCGGCCGCCGTGTTTTCCGACCCCGAGGTCGCGTCGGTCGGATACCCGGCCGCCGTCATCGAGCGCCGATGGCCCGCCGGTGCCCGGCGGCGGATCCGGGTCGATCTCTCCGACACCGATCGTGGCCTCACCGACGAGATCCGTTGCGGCGCCGTCATCGTCGACGTCGAGCGGTTCACCGGACGGCTCCTCCGAGCCACCATCGTCGGCCCCGCCGCGTCGGAAGCGATCGGTACCTTCACCCTTGCGTTCGACCGGCGCGTCTCGATGCATCGCCTCTTCACCATGGTCCACCCCTACCCCACGTTCGCGTCGGCGATCGGCAAGGTCGCCGACGAATTCACGCGGACCACCCTGCGCAACCCGCTCCGCGAGCTCGCAGCGTGGCTCCGCCACCTCCCCCACATCATCACCAGGAGAACCCGATGACACCGTTTCGCCGACTCGCCACCACACTGGTCGCCCTCACCGTCGTAGCCTCCGCCTGCTCGACGACCAGCGACGCGGTGCCGGCCACCGCGAAAGCGGTTGACGTCACCAACTGGTCCGCCGTCGTCGACGCCGCCCGCGGCCAGACGGTCCGCTGGTACGCGTGGGGAGGATCCGACGCCATCAACCGGTTCATCGATGAGACCTACGGGCCAGAGCTGAAATCAAAGTACGACATCACGCTCGAACGCGTCCCGGTCGCCGACACCGTCGACGCCGTCAACCAGGTCCTCGCCGAGAAGTCGGCCAACAAGGACCCCGGCGCCGTCGACCTCATCTGGATCAACGGCGAGAACTTCTCCTCCCTCAAGTCCGCCGACATGCTCGCCACCGGGTGGGCCGAGAAGCTGCCCAACGCCAAGCTCGTCAACTGGGACGACCCCGCCGTCAACAAGGACTTCGGTGTCCCCGTCGACGGCGCCGAGAGCCCGTGGGCCTCGGCCCAGTTTCAACTCGTCTACGACACGACCCGCACCCCCGAAGCCGACCTTCCCCGGTCCTACGGGCAGCTCAAGGACTGGGCGTGCGCCCACCCCGGACGGTTCACCTACATCGCGCCCGGCGCCGGAGCGTTCCAGGGAACCCGATTCGTCAAGCAGGCACTCTTCGAACTGTCGGGCGGGGCCAAGCAATGGACGACCTTCGACCAGGCCACTTGGGAGGCCCAACAGCCCGAGCTGTGGTCGTACTTCAACGAACTGAAGCCGTGCCTGTGGCGCAACGGCGAGACGTATCCCAAGGACGAGAACGAGCTCCACCAGCTCTTCGCCAACAACGAGGTCGACTTCACCGTCACCCAAGCCATCGTCGGCCCCGGCTCGCTCATCGACGAAGGCCTCGTCCCCAAGACGGCGAAGGCATTCACGTTCGATGCGAACTCGATCGGCGACTACAGCTATGTCGCCATCCCCTCCAACGCTGCGCACCGCGCCGCCGCGCTCGTCCTCGCCAACCTGATCCTCGAGCCGAGCCGCCAGGCGCTGCAGATCGACCCCGCCAACGGGTTCGGCCTCGGGTACGCCATCGACACGTCACGCGTCACCGACGAAGCGACCCGTGAGGGGCTCGATGCCGCCGCGGAGAAGCGGGGCCCGGCTGCGGCGCCGATCGACGAGCTCAACCGTTCCCGCGTCTCCGACGGCGCGGTCGAATACCAGGACCTCGTCGAGTCGGGCTGGCGCACCAACGTGCTCGGCGGGTGACCGGGCTGCTCACGATCCGACGTCGCAGCCTGGGACAGCTGGCGCGCTCGCCGATGGCGACGACGGCTCCGGTCGCGGCTGTGGTCGGCCTGGGAGCCGGGTACGCGCTCGTCGAAGGGGTCGGCGCGAGCTTCGGGTTCGGTGCGCCCGTTGCCGGGGTGCCGATCGGGCTCGACGCCTACCGACGGGTCCTGGCGTCGCCGACGTTCTGGGAGTCGGCCTGCTTTTCGCTGTGGATCGCAGTGGCGTCGACCGTGCTCGGGGTCGGGGGCGGCACCATGATCTCGTGGTGGTGGGTCAGTCGACCCGGTCGGATCCGTCGGATCGATCTCTGGCTCGTCAACCTCACCGTCAGCATCCCCCACGTCGCCTGGGCGGTCGCGCTCCTCGCGCTGCTGACTCAGAGCGGGTTCGTTGCGAGGATGGCGGCAGCGGCCGGTGTCCTCGACCGACCGGATCAGTTCCCGGTGTTCTTCGCCGACAGCGCCGGGCTCGGCATCATCGCTCACCTCGCCACCAAGGAACTGGCCTTCGTGACGCTCGTGACACTGCCGTTGGCAACGCTGCGGGCCCGCCATGCGGTGACCACCGCCGAGACGCTCGGGGCAACGCGCTCGCAGCGATTCCGATTGGTTTTCCTACCGACGATCGCGCCGGCGCTGCTCCCGGCGACCGCAGTGGTGTTCGCCTTCGCCCTCGGCTCCTACGAGGCGCCGGCGTTGCTCGGTGGCCAGCGACCGCGGACGCTGTCGGTCGTCGCTCTCGAGTACTTCCGCGACTCCGATCTGACCCGACGCGCCGATGCCTTCGCGGTGTCGACGATTCTCGGCGTTGTCGTGCTGGCTGTCGTCGGCGCGTTGTGGCTGGTCGGGCGCTCTTCGGTCCGTCCGACACGGAGGGCGGACCGATGATCCGGATCGCCGTCCGCTCAGCGCTCGGGTCTCTGCTCGCAGCAATCGTCGGGGTGCTCGCCGTTGCGGTGGTCTCGATCCGCTGGGTGTTCCCCCAGGTCGTCCCCGACGAGTTCTCCCTCGACCTCGCGGCGCGCACGCTGCGGTCGCCGTCCACCCACGACGCGCTCGTATCCGGGACCGTCCTCAGCATCGCGGTCACGCTGATCGCTCTGACGCTCGCATGGCCCGCGGCACGAGCCCTCGCTCGCTCGTCGGGCGGCGGGCAGGGACTCGTGGTCGCCATCATGTTCCTTCCCAGCATCGTCCCCTCCGTGGGGCTCGCCATGGGCATCAGCGTGGGGCTGCTCAACCTGGGTGTCGATGGGAGTATGGGGGCTGTGATCCTCGCCCACCTCGTACCCGCCGTGCCCTACGCCGTGGCCATCCTCACCGCGACGCTGATGCGTTACGACCATCGCCTCGACCTCCAGGCTGCGACGCTCGGAGCGACGCCGCTCCAAGTGCTCCGCCATGTCACGCTCCCCCAGATCCGGGCGGGTCTCGTCGCCGCCGCCGCACTCACGTTCGTCGTGTCGTGGAGCCAGTACCTCCTCACGCTGCTCGCCGGCTCGGGGCGAGTGATCACCCCGACGATGCTGCTCTTCAATGCGACCGCGGGCGGCAACCCCGTGGTCATTGCAACGCTGGCGCTTCTCGTGACCGTGCCCGTCATCGTGTTGGTCTCGTTCGCCTCGGGGAGTCCCGAGAACGGGTCCGACGACGGCCGGGTGTCCACATGAGCAACGTGTCGGTCGAGGGTCTCACTCACCGCTACCACCCTCGCGGTGAGGCGATGCTCGAAGACGTCTCCTTCAACGTGCCCGACGGCTCGATCACCTGCCTTCTCGGCCCCTCGGGTAGCGGGAAGTCCACCATCCTCGGATGCATCGCGGGCCTTCACAAGCCATCGGCCGGCACGGTGCTCGTCGACGGTGTCGACCTCGCACCGATCCCGACCCATCGCCGACCGGTCACGCTCCTCATGCAGAATGCCCAGTTGTTCGCCCACATGACCGTCGCGCAGAACGTCGAGTTCGGCCTCAAGGTGCGTCGGGTTTCCCCCCGAACCCGACGACATCGGTCCGTCGAACTCCTCGACATGGTCGGTCTCGGCGGGTTCGCCGGGCGCGACCCGGGGCAGCTCTCGGGTGGCGAACAACAACGGGTAGCGCTGGCCCGCGCGCTCGCGACCGAACCGGCCGTGCTCCTGGCCGACGAGCCGCTCGGCAACCTCGACCCGCCGGTACGACGCGACCTCCAACGCCAGCTCGTCGAGATCAACCGCTCCACCGGCACTACTGTCCTGTTCGTCACTCACGACGTCACCGAGGCGCTCGCAATCTCCGATCAGCTGGTCGTGATCGACGGCGGCCGGGTGCAGTCGTCGGGCATCCCGGGCGAACTGCTCCGACGACCGGGCACCCGCAGCGTGGCCGACCTGCTCGGCGTCGGCAATGTGCTGACCGGGCGAATCGAGGGCGATTTCCTCGACGCCGCCGCAGGACGCTTCCGGGTCGACCCGGCCCACGCACTCCCGACGCAGGCATCGACCACCGATGGTGATCGACATTGGGTCATCCACCCCGACCACGTCCATGTCGTCGACGCCTGCGATGCCGACGCTTCGACACCGACAACCAACGCTGTCTCCGGCATCGCCGTCGCGTCCCGGCTCATCGGAACACGGGTCGAGTTGTGCGTTGCGGTCGGCTCCTATCAGCTCACCGCCGTCGTTGCTTCCGAGCTCTGCCCGCCGCTCGGTGCCACCGTGACGGTGCGGCTTCCGACGGCCCAGCTGTACGAGGTTCGTCCATGATCGCCATCGTCGGGGCGGGTGCCGCGGGCCTCGCTGTCTCGCGTGAGCTCCAGGTCCGAGGCATCGACTCGACGCTGTTCGAAGCCGACGCCGTCGGCCACGTCTGGGGGCGTCACTACGACCGCTTGCACCTCCACACCCTCAAACAGGTTTCTGGGCTCCCGGGCCTGGACATGCCCGCCGACTACCCGCCGTTCCCGTCGGGCGAGCAGGTTCGCGACTACCTCCGGTCGTACCGCGACCGCTTCGGGTTCGACGTCCGCACCGGGATCCGGATTCTCGGCGCCGAGCGGGACGATTCGTCGTGGCGGCTCGACACCACCGACGGGCCCATCAACGCCGACATCGTGGTCGCCGCCACCGGGATCTGGTCGACACCGTGGCGGCCCGAGATCGACGGACTCCACCAGTTCAGCGGGCAGGTCATCCACTCCTGCGGCTTCCGCAACCCTGCCTCAGTGGCGGGAGAGCGTGTGCTCGTCATCGGCGTCGGCAACTCCGGCAGCGAGATCGCCGTCGAGCTTGCCGACGCCGGGCGAGACGTCGCGATCAGCGTCCGCTCCGGCGCACTCTTCGTCCCCCGGCCGACCTCGGTGCCGGTGTCGAAGGCCAGCGCCTACTTGCTGCGGACACTGCCCCCGCACTTGGCCAACCTGGCCCTGCGAGCGGTCCGCCGCGACCACGCCGACATCGGTCTCCCGCTCCCGCCGACGTGTCCCATCGACACCTACCCAGTCGTCGGATACGAGCTGCCCGAGGCCGTGCGCGCAGGATGCGTCATCACCGTGCCCGAGGTGACATCGGTGCAGAGCGACCGGGTGATCTTTGCTGACCGCAACGAGCGCGTCGTCGACGCCATCGTGCTCGCCACCGGGTTCCGCCCCACACTCGGCTGGCTACCGTCCGACGTGGTCGAGCTCCGAGGCGACGGAACGCCGCTCGTCGACTCCACCAGCCGATCCCTGCGCCACCATGCTCTCTACTGCGTGGGGTTCGAGTACCCCAACACCGAAGGTTGGCTGCAGGCAATCGGGCGGGTCGCCGCCAGCACCGCCGACGCCATCGCCGCGGCCCGAGCCCATGGGTGACGACCGCCCCCACCCGACGCCGTTCGCTCGACGTCTCAAGGGACGCGTCGCGTTCTGGAACGGTGTCGTGGTCGAGCCGCGGCCCACCCGTGCGCTTTCCTCAACCGACTGATCAACAGGAGCCTGCTCATTGACCCGCATCCGGGGCGGCGGCGACGCCATGAGCAGCGTCGTTTCCGGCGCCCGTGGCAACTGCCGTCTCGGAACTCCCCCGGGCGCCGCCTCGGCGCCGCCGAACCACCACGACGACGCCGACGACACCGAGGGCCAGGGCGATCCACACCGCAGCGACCACGGGGTTGTCGGGGACGACCCGGTTCTGCAGCCAGCTCTGGAAGGTGATGGCTCGGTCGATGATCGGGTCGCTGCCATCGCCGCCATTCAGGGTCCTGACCTCGAACCACCCGTACCATGCGACGTATGCGCCGGCGACCAGCAGCAGCACGCCTGAGGCCCGGTTCACGTAGGGCATTGCTCGGCGCAGGCGTGTCACGAGGCCCGCCTTGGCCAGCGCGACTCCCACAGTGAGCCCGGTCACCACCAAGCCCATGCCGAGGGCATACACGACGAACATGGCGATGCCCGACACGGTGTTCTGGCTCCGCAGCGTGGTCGAGGTCACGGCGAGGAACGGGCCGATCGTGCACGACAGCGACGCCACCGCGTACGACACGCCGAACAGGAACATCGAGCGCAGCCCGCCGTCGGTGCCTCCCTTGCTGAGCTTCGGGGTGTGCAGGGTGATCTGGCGGCCCATCACCAACGCGATGCCCATCCCGACCAGCACGACGCCGATCACCATCGTCGCCCAAGGCAGGTAGCGCTCGATCGAGACGGCCAGCGGTGCGATCGCCACACCGAAGAGGCCGAACACGGCGACGAAACCCACGGTCAGCGTGGCGCTGACGGCGAACGCACGGCCGACGCCGGCTGATCCCGGCTCGTCCTCCTCGCCGAGGAACATGGCGAGATACGCCGGCAACATCGCGAACCCGCATGGGTTCACGGTCGCGGCCATGCCTGCGGCGAGTGCGAGAGCGAAGGGTCCGGAGAGCACGTCAGGCCTCGGCGAGTGCCTGCATCCGCTCGGTCAGCGCCTCGCGGCCGAGTGCGCCGACGAACACTTCCACCTCGCCGCTGTCGTCAATGAACGCGAACGCCGGCTGTGCGGCCACGCCGAACTGCGTCCAGATAGCTCCGTCGCCGTCGACTATGTGGTCCAGCCCTGCGGTGCCGGTGTCGGCAAGGAACTGTTCCATCTCGGGGACCTCGCCGCGTCCGGCGACACCGATCACCTCGACGGAGCCGTCGAACTCGGCAGCCGCCTCGACCACATCGGGGGCCTCGGCGCGACAGACCGTGCACCACGGTGCCCAGAACCACAGCACCGTGTCCTTGCCCTGGATCGACGCGGCGTCGAACTCACCGCCACCGAGGCGTGCTGCGGTGAAGCTCACCTGATCGGTCAGGAGCGGCTCGTCCGCCGCGGTGCCGGCGCCGGACCCGCCGTCGTCGCACGCTGCGGCGAGCAGGGTCACGGTGGCCACGACGATCAGTAGAGCTCGGGTTCGAATTCTTGTCATTGTCCATCAACCCGGCCCGCTCCGGCCGGCATTCCCGCGACCTGACCAACCTCACCCTCTTGTCACAGCGCCGCCGCCGAAGCAGGGGGCGATCGGGGCGATCGCAGCACTGGGTTCGCGTTGCTCGGGTCAGCCGTGGTCGGGCAGCTGGACCCGGCCGGCCCACTCCCGCAGTAGGCCACCCTTGATTGCGAGCCACCAGCCGAGATCGCCGCGGCACTGTCCGCACATGGCCAGATGGGCGCCGAGAGCATCGACGCGTTCGGCGGCGAGTTCGCCGTCCACCAAGCGGTGCACGTCGGACCGGAACCCCCGGTGGGTCAAAATTGGCATCGGTGACGGAACCACGCCGCACCCGGCCGACATTCCGCGGAATGCTGGCGGGCCGATCCCGGGTTATCGTGCTCCATGGGCATCGAGGCGTCGACATCCGAGAGCGCCCGCGAGCGGTTCGAGCAATGGGTGCTGCCCGAGGTCGAGGTGCTGTTGCGGGTGGCCCGGTCGATGACCCGCAACACCCATGACGCCGACGACCTGGTGCAGGACACCATGTTGCGCGCCTACCGGTCGATCGACCGCTTCGATGGCCAACATCCTCGGGCGTGGCTGTTGACCATCATGCGCAACGCCGAGATCAACCGCCACCGCCGCCAGCGACCGTCCTTGCTCACCGTGGCGCAACAGGCGTTGCCAGACCCCGTGGCCGATGGGGGCGCAACCGCGGAATCGACGGTGATCGACCTGACGTTCGACGCGGCGGTCGAGGAGGCGTTCGAACATCTCTCTGCGGACTTCCGCGAGGTGATCGAACTCGTCGACATCGGTGGGCTCACCTATGCCGAGGCGGCCGAGATCGCTGGCATCCCCGAGGGAACCCTGATGAGTCGCCTCCACCGAGCGCGCGGACGGGTACGAACACGACTGGAACGTCACGGCTACGACGCCGGGAGGCCACGATGAGCATCTTCACCATGATCCGCCGCCGCCGCATGGCGATGCAGATGAGCTGCGCCGAGGTCGGCGCGGTCCTGCAGCAATACCTCGATGGCGAGATCGACGAGACCACCTCTCCGTTGGTGGAGGCCCACCTGGAGATGTGCCGCAGGTGCGGTCTGGAGGCGTCGATCTACACCGATGTCAAGGATGCTCTGGCCGAGAAGGGTGAACTGCCGCAGGATTCGGTCCGTCGGCTGCGGGAGTTCGGGGAACGCATCGCTCGCGGCGAGATCCCCTTCGAGGGTCTCGAATAGTCCGGGGCAGCCACTCGCAACGCTTCTGCCGCCCGATCGCATTCCCTTCGCCGAAGGTCAGGGCTGTCCCTTCGGAGCGTCGCTGGCCAGCGTCGTGTCGATCCGGAGGTCGCCCAGCAGCGTCCGGTGTACCGGGCACTTGTCGGCAATCTGCAGCAAGGTCGACCGCTGCTCGTCGCTGAGCTCCGGCCCGACGAGGTGCAGCGTTCGGCCGATGCGGTCTACTCGGCAACGCGACTCGTTGGGGTCGCGACAGTCGGTCGCATAGGTGCGCTCGTGCTCCAGGACGACCGAGACATGCTCGAGTGGGATCCCCTTGCGCCCTGCGTACATCCGCAAGGTCATCGAGGTGCAGGCACCCAACGATGCGAGCAGCAGGTCGTACGGGCTGGGGCCGGTGTCGTCGCCGATACCGATCGGCTCATCGGCGATCAGGCGGTGGCCGCGCACCGTAATGTCCTGGCGGAACTTGCCGACCCCGCGCTCGCTGACCAGGACACCCGTGCCGTGCTCGATGGGTCGACCTGGCCCGGGACCTTCCGCCGCGTCCCCCCGGCCGTCGGGGAGGTACCGGCTCGCCCACGCGGACACGACCACCGCGGCGTACTCGCCATCAGACCGGTTGGTCAGCAGGTGATCGGCCGTGTCGAGCGACACGAAGCTCTTCGGGTGCCTCGCGGCGTCGAAGATCTTTCGGGCGTTGTCGACGGCGACCACGTTGTCGACCGGGCTGTGCAGAACCAGCAGTGGTCGGCCCAGGGCGGCGACGGCAGCCTCCATCTGTTGGGCACCGAGGTCGTCGAGCAGTTGGCGGCGGACTGTGAAACGACGGCCGGCGAGTTCGACCTCCGCTTCGCCGACGGCTCTCATTTTGGCGATCGCCTCATGCGAGAACAGCTCGGTGACATGGGCCGGATCGAACGGCGCACCGATCGTCACCACCGCCCGCGCTTCGGGGATCCGCTCGACCGCGGCCAGGATCGCGGCGCCGCCCAGGCTGTGCCCGATCAGCAGCGAGGGGGCACGATACCGGCTGCGAAGCATGTCCGCCGCCGCGACCAGATCGTCGATGTTCGACGAGAAATCGGTGTTGGCGAACTCGCCATCGCTGGCACCGAGACCCGTGAAGTCGAAACGGAGGACCGCGACCCCCGTTCGACGAGGCTGGCACTGATCGCGCTTGCCGCCGCCACGTCCTTGGAGCATGTGAAGCAGTGGGCGAAGAGGGCATAGGCGAGCGGTTCGCCCTGAGGAAGATCGAGGCGAGCGTCCAACTGGTCACCGAACGCCCCCGGGAAAGAGGTGCGCTCACGTCGGCTCGTCATCGGGGTCCCCTCGCGGTTGGGCGGTGCGGGTTGTGAACCCTTTCACCCCAGTGCACCTTCCACATCTTTCTAGTGCGAACGGTGCGCAGGAAGGATCCGCGGCGCATGGCACTCGAGAAATCATCCGAACCCGGAAGGAACCGGGGGCACCAACGGGTTACCTACAGATGCTGCGCAACCACCATGCCCCGTCGACACGTCGCCTGCTTGCGTTCCTGCTGGCGGCGACCCTTCTCGTTGCCGCCTGCTCGAACGCTTCGTCCGTCGAGACGGGGAAACGCCCCGATCTTCCGCGGTCGGCCGGCGCCGCAGAGTCGCCGCTGCCCGAGGTGGCGGTGTGGGACGTGGGCGCAACGCAGTGGGTCCAGTTCGCCGACCTGGTGCCGGCGGACAAGCCGGTGGTGTTGTGGTTTTGGGCGCCGCACTGTCCGGCCTGTGCGGCTGAGGCTCCGAACATGAAGGAGTTCGCCGAGGCCAATGCCGACACCGTCGAGGTGATCGGTATCGGCACCCAGGACGACGCAGCGATGGCCGCCGACTTCGTCGAACGACACGACATTCCGTTCCAGATGCTCTGGGACGAGTCGTTCGAAACGTGGGTTGCGTTCGGTATCAATGCACAGCCGGCAACAGCGCTCTTCTCCAGCGACGGCGAGGTGCTCGGCGCGTGGATGGGAGGCATGCCCCAAGAGCAGGTGCTCGACCTCATCGCGGCGCAGGTCACGTCAGCCTGACAGGGCCGGGAACGTCGGAAGCCACAGCCGGTCGCGCCGGGTTTACATCCCATGCAACGTCGTATCGTGCTCCTCGTCCTCGCAATGGCGGCTGCCGGGTGCTCGGCGGGCGAAACAACGCACGGCGGTGATGCTGGTCGATCAGACGGCGGGACCCCACCTGGGGTGACCGTCGCCCCGGTCGAGCAGTCCCCGGTCGAGGCGGTGCCGTCGGCGCTGGACTCGATCGACCAAGACGGCCTGCCGGAACCGCTGATCGAGCGCAGCGACCTACAAGAGGGCGGGCCACCTCCCGACGGGATCCCGTCCATCGACGAGCCGAAGTTCCACCGCGCCGGCGACGTCGACTTCCTCGACGACGGCGAGCCCGTGCTCGCAGTCGACGTGGACGGGGACACCCGCGCCTACCCCGTACAGATCATGATCTGGCACGAGATCGTCAACGACACCTTCGGTGACGTCCCTGTCACTGTCACCTACTGCCCGCTGTGCAACACGGCGGTCGGCTTCGATCGACGCCTCGACGACGGTCGTGTCCTGTCGTTCGGCACCTCCGGCAAGCTCTTCTGATCCTCGCTGGTCATGTACGACCGTCAGACCGAGTCACTGTGGTCCCACTTCGACGGCAACGCCCTCGCCGGGGTACTGACCGGCACCGAACTCGACCGCATCCCCGTGCAGACCGTCTCGTGGGGCGACTGGCTCGCGCAGAACCCCAAGGGTCTGGTTCTGTCCCGCGATACCGGAGCCAATAGGGACTACGGCCGAAACCCCTACCCCGGCTACGACAACATCGACGAGGATCCGTTCCTCTTCGAGGGCGACCTCGACGGACGGCTCCCCGCCAAGGAACGCGTCGTCGGCTTCGGCCTCGACAGCAGGCCCGCTGCGGTGCGTCTCGACCCACTCCTCGAACAGGGCGTGATCTCGACAGAGCTCGACGGCCGGCCCGTCGTGGTGTGGGCCTTGCCCGGCACCGCGTCGGCATTGGACTCCGCGTCCGTCGACGGCGGGCGCGACGTCGGAGCCACCGGTGTATTCGTCTCGGAGCACGAAGGGCGCGTGCTCACCTTCCGACGGACCGCCTCGGGCTTCGAGGATGCCGAGACCGCCAGCACCTGGACCGTGTTCGGTCGGGCAGTCGACGGCCCGCTCGAGGGCGTGCAGCTCCAGTTGCTCGACCACGTCGACACGTTCTGGTTCGCGTGGGCGGCGTTCTCCCCCGACACCCGCGTCCTGCCCCGCGAGTGACGGTGCGGGCTCCGCCACCCTGAATCAACTTTCTGGAAGGCGACAGCGGCCTACCGGGTTTCGATTCGAGAGTTGCTCTCGATGGGTACGACGACAATCGCGTATTCAGTGAGTTTCGCTCCTCGTCAGCAAGGTCGCGGTTCTCCTGCGGCCTAACTATGCGAGCATCATCAACAGCGAGATCTAACAGTGGGAGTTGACAGTGACTGACCAAAGCGTGATCGATCGAGTCAATGAGGTGGTTCCGCGCATTCGCGACTCCGCCACTGCGGTTGACCGCGATGCGACCTTTCCAACCGAGCAAGTCGCGGCACTTGCAGACGCCGGGCTCCTCGGGCTGCTGCTCCCAGAAAGCGCGGGTGGCTTGGGTGGCGGGCCGCGAGACCTGGTCGACGCCATGACGACTGTTGCCTCGGCGTGTGGTTCGACCGCAATGGTGTATCTGATGCACCTCGCAGCGTCCGCCGTCACCGCAGCGGCCCCACCCAGTGATGGTGGCGATCAGCTCCTCGCCGACCTCGCCTCGGGAGCGAAGTTGGGCACGCTGGCGTTCAGCGAGAAGGGCTCGCGGAGCCATTTCTGGGCGCCGGTCTCGCGAGCAACCAGGACCGGTTCCGGCTCGGTCACGATTGGTGCAGACAAGAGCTGGGTCACTTCCGCCACCACCGCCGACGTTTACGTCACCAGTTGCATGGCCGCCGACTCCGACGCCATGACCGACTCGAATCTCTACGTCGTCGACCGCACGGCCGAAGGCGTCAAGGTGCTGGGCTCCTTCGACGGGATCGGCCTCCGCGGCAACGACTCCGCTCCGGTGCGGCTCGATGTCGAGGTCGGTGATGGCGCTCGACTCGGCGACGAGAAGGGCGGTTTCGGTCTGATGATGCAGGTGGTGCTGCCGTGGTTCAGCCTCGGCAACTCCGCAGTGTCGCTCGGGTTGGCACGCGCTGCGCTCGAGGCGGCGATCACTCACGCATCGGGCTCGCGACTCGAGCATCTCGATTCGAGTCTGGCCGACCTTCCAACGATCCGGGCCTACCTCGCGAAAGCTTGGGCCGACCTCGCGGCACACGAGGCGTTACTCAAAGAGACCGCGGCGCGAGTCGCTGCCCCCGACGATGGCACCGTCCTCGCCGTGCTCGCCACCAAAGCTGCGTGCAACGAAGCGGCTCTGCGGATCACCGACACCGCGATGCGGGTCGCCGGTGGCGCCGGGTTCTCCAAGCATCTCGGAATCGAGCGGTTCGCCCGTGACGCCCGTGCGGGGTTCGTGATGGCCCCCACATCGGACGCACTCTTCGATTTCGCCGGTCGTGCCCTCTGCGGCATGGACCTCTTCTGAGCCCCGAAAGGACATCACCAATGGCTGATCGTCAGGAACTTCTGGTTGGCGCTGTTGCGTACAGCGCCAACGTCGTCCCGATCTGGGAAGGGATCCGCGACTACTTCGCCGACAGCGAGGCGCCGATGGATTTCGTCTTGTTCTCGAACTACGAGCGGCAGGTCGAAGCGCTGCTCGCCGGGCACATCGACATCGCCTGGAACACCAACGTCGCGTGGATCCGGACATTGCGCCGTACCGGCGGCACCGCCGTTGCGCTCGCGACGCGCGACACCGACCTCGTTTTCACGACCGTGATGGTCGGCCGGGCGGGTTCTGGGCTTGAAGGCCTCGAATCGCTGAAGGGCAAGAAGGTGGCCGTCGGCTCACGCGACTCCGGCCAAGCGCGGATCCTGCCGTTGCATTTCCTTCGGCGCGCCGGGATCACCGAATCCGACATGGATCTGGTGATCTTCGACTCCGACGTCGGCAAACATGGCGATACCGGACGATCCGATCTCGATGCCCTGCGAGCGGTGATCGATGGTGATGCCGATGTTGCCGCGATCGGCCTCAACACCTGGGACTCGCTGCGTGCCGGCGGCGACGCGGCGGTGGCCGACCTCGCCGTGGTGTGGGAATCCGAACCGTACAGCCACTGCAACTTCTCTGCGCTCGACACGTTGTCGACCGAGCGGACCGGACCGTGGGTCGAACATCTTCTCGCCATGGATTGGGAGATCCCAGAGCAACGGCGGATCCTCGAACTCGAGGGATTGACGGCGTGGAAGCTTCCCGAGCTCGACGGCTACAAATCACTCACCACCGCGATGGACGAGCAGCACATCTCGGACCACTGGTGACCGAACCCGGCCAAAGGTCGTTTCGGTGTCGTTCGATCTGACCCTCCGCCTGATCGAAGCGGTCGGGGCAACGGCCGCCGGGACCACGGTGATGGTTCCGGTCGACGGGCCAGACGACATCGCCACCGCCTCAACATGGGCGGACGCCACGGGCAACACCGTGCTGACGGTCCACCCCGACGCGGTCGAGATCTACCGGGGTCGGATCGCCGACCCGCTCGAGGCCCTGAGCCCCGAACGGCGCCCTGGGTATCGCCTCTGGATCTACACCAACTTCCACTGCAACCTCGCCTGCGACTACTGCTGTGTTGAGTCCTCACCCACAGCTCGACGCCGGACCATCGGCACCGACGAGTTCGGTGCCATCGTCGGTGAGGCGACCGACGCCGGCGTCGCCGAGCTGTACCTCACCGGCGGCGAGCCGTTCATGCTCATCGACCTCGACGAGCGCCTCCGGGTCGCCACCTCGGCGCTTCCGACCACGGTCCTGACCAACGCCATGCAATGGCACGGTGAGCGACGCCGGCGCCTCGAGGCATTACCGCGAGACAACCTCACCTTCCAGATCAGTCTCGACTCCGCCACACCGGAGCTCCACGACCGCCATCGCGGCGCCGGAAGCTTCGCCAAAGCACTCGACGGCATCGGCGTGGCACTCGAGCTCGGATTCCGAATCCGCGTCGCAGCAACCCTCGGCGCTGACGCCGGGACCTCAGAACACGAACTCGTCGCTTTGTTCGACGACCTGGCCCTCGAACCGGATCAGCGAGTGATCCGCCGCGTCGCCCTCCAAGGATCGGCCAACGCCGGCCTCACCGTCTCACGAGCGTCGCTGATCCCCGAAGTGTGCGTCACCGCCGACGGAGTCTGGTGGCACCCGGTCGCCGCCATCGACCCTGCGATGAAGGTCGTCGACGACTGGGCCCCGCTTCGAACAACGATCGACACGATCCGCGACGAATACCGCTCGCACCGAATCGCCAATGACGTGCTCGCCAGCACGTTCCCCTGCGCCTGAGGAGGCCCATGAACACCGACCGGTTCAACAGCGAGAGGATCACACCCACCATCGATCGGACAACCGCTACATGGGGTCCGTCCGTGCTCCGCTGGACCGCCGCGTTGTTGTGGATGGCCAACGTCAGCTGGAAACGCCCGCCCGACTTCGGCCGCACCGACACTGCCTGCCGGGGACTGTGCGGCTACACGAACGCAGGGATCGAGCACCCGGTCCTGCCGGGTGCGCCCTGGCTGTTCGAACACGTCATCAGCCCCAACCTGTGGGCGTTCGGATGGATCACGATCCTGTCCGAAGGCGCGCTGGCGATTCTGTTGATGGCCGGCCGCTATCGGCGCACCGCCGCCGTCCTCGGGATCGTGCAGAGTTTCGCGATCCTCGCCGCCGTGGCCAACGCGCCCGGCGAGTGGTACTGGTCGTACCTGCTGATGATCGCTTTGCACGTTGCGATCCTCACCACCACCCCCGCCGCCCGCATGCAGTCGGCGCGGGCCATGGCCGCCGTCACGGTCGGGTTCGGGGCGATGATGGCCATCGTGCATTCCGGCGAAGGGCTCACCGGCACCGGGTTCACCCTGTTCAACGGGAAGACCGATCTTCCCGATGACTTCGCAAAGAACCTGTTCGGCGGTTCCGTTGCGCTGGGTCTGATCGTGGCCGCGGTCGGTGCCGCCGGCATCGCGATTGCGACCCGTCTCGACATCGCACGACAACGAATCGTCGGTGCCGCCCTTGCCGTGGTCGGGGTGCTCCTGTTCCTCACCTACGGGGCCGACGGGCTGATCGTCGGACTCGGGTCGACGACCACTACCGCGTGCGTGATCATCGCCCTCGGTCTCGGGCTGGCGATCCAGCCGGCTCAGGCCGAACCCGACTCCCACTGAGCGGCAATCGCCGCGACGAGGGCAAGGATTCGGTGGGTGCCGTCGTCGGCACCCTTCTCGAAGTCGTCGCCGTCGACGGCCATCGTGTTGGTCACGTGCGCCACGCACACCACATCACGTCCGGTCGCTTGGGCGTAGGCATAGAGCCCGGCGGCTTCCATCTCGACGGCATGCACCCCCGCTGCTTGCGCAGCGGCGATTTCGGACGCTGTTTCGCGGAACGGTGCGTCCGTCGTCCAGGACGCCCCGAGCACCACCGGCTCGTCGAGGGCAGTGATCCCCGAGGCGAATCTTGCTGCCAGTGTCGGTCGGAGCTGCGCCCACTCCGAGGGCGGGAGGTAGTGCAGGCTCGTGCCTTCGTCGCGCCACGCTCGTTCGATCAGTACGAAGTAGGGCGGGTCGCCGAGCGGGACGATGCGACCGGCGGAGGTCACCGAGATGATGAGTTCACACCCTGACGCGTGGAGCTCCTCGGCGACGAGAACGGCGTACGGTCCGCCGACCGCACACCCGACGATGCCGATCTCGCGGTCACCGCACTTCGTGACCCACAACTCGGAGTGGTAGCACGCCCACGATTCGAGTCGTGTCCCGTCCCCGGTGCGAGCCAGGTGACGCACGACGTCGCCGTCGGGGTCGAGCACGCACACCTGCGGAACGGAGCCTGCGGCCAGGCCCCGTTGGCGGCGCGCCTCCCGCAACAGTCCGTCGACTTGGAACACCGATGGTTCGTCATAGGACTTCGGTTGAAACAGCGGTGGGAGATCGTTCATGCACCGACAGTCTGGTCGCAGTCGACGGAGCCGTCCCTCACTGCGTCCTGGCGACCGAAGTTGCTGCAGCACGGACCCAGCCCCGAGCGATGCGTTTGAGAATCGGAGGAAATGCGAGGTGCATGACGGCGACGAAGAAGCGGCCTCGTAGTCCCGGCGCAGGTTGCAATGCGAACGTCATCGCGACGGTCGAACCCTCGCCACCGTTGGGTTCGACGCGCCAACTGCCCTGCATCCGGGCCAGCGGATACGGGTAGTCGCTGGTGTCGACGTCGACATCGAATCTCCGGCCCGGCTCCCACAGGGTGCACGTCTCGGACCACGATCTGCCGGCAGCGTCAACGCAGGATCGTTGGAAACCGAGCCCGTCGGGCGTGAGCCCCTTCGCCGCCTTCAGGTTCAACGCCAGCTTTGCGTACAGCTCGTGATCGATCATCACCGGCCACAGTTGTTCGGAGGTCACCGACGCCAGCCGGTCGAAGGTGACTACCTCGATCGGAGGAAACTCGTCGAAATCGCCGCCGCTCTCAGCGATCGCCCGCGCCACTTCGGCCCGCGCCCGAAGCTGAGCGAGCCCCAACCCGAGCACGACGACCCCCGTCGCACCCATGACACCAACGCCCGACCCCGACAGCCACCCGACAGCGATCGTGGCAAGCGTGGCGACCACCCACCCAAGATCACCGATCGACACGATCAAGCTGGCCGGCCGAAGCAGCGAGGTCCTCATTCCCGACACGACGAACACCAGCCCGGCAAACGCCACCAGGCCACCGCCGAGGACGCGAACCACCCACACTTGGTCGACCCCCAACAACTCGGCGACCGGCCCACCCCCAACCGCGGCCCCAAGACCGGTCGCCGTCGAGAGGAGCGCATTGCACCGAAGCAGATTGCGCAGTCGGGTCGCCGCTCGGCGGGCGTCGATCTCGCTCCTCGGAGCGCCGACAAAGGAGCGGGTTCTATCCACTGTTGATTCCATGACAACTGTCCTCCGAGACTGCGGACTGCTTCGACCGCCTGGCCGCCACTCTGCGATCCCCAGGTGCTCAAAGCGATTACCTACGAGGTCATCGATCGCCCGAACCCGGGCTCGTATCATCGCCGTGTCCATCTCGCCGACGAGTGCCAGCGGAGCGCCAATGCCGATCCAATCCGATCCCACGCTGTTCGCCTCGGAACTGAAGAGATGGCGCCATCACCGCCGATACAGCCAGCTCCAACTCGCCAACCGAGCCCAGGTGTCCCAACGCCACCTCAGCTTCCTCGAGAACGGCCGATCTCGACCCAGCCCCGAGATGGTCGAGCACCTCGGCATCGTTCTCGGCGTTCCTCTGCGGGCCAGAAACGCTCTGCTCAACGCCGCCGGGTTCGCAGACGCCCACAGCGAAGAACCCCTCCAAGGGACCGCTCTTGCCCAGATCCGAGAAGCGCTCCACACCCTGGTCGAAGCCCACAACCCCTACCCCGCCTACATCGTCGATCGCTCGTGGAACCTCCTCGACGCCAACACCGCTGCAGCCAACCTGACCGCACTGCTGCTCGGCAACGAAGCACCACTCGAACTCGCCACCAACGTGCTGCGCCTGTTCCTTCACCCTGCCGGCGCTCGCCACGCCGTCACCAACTGGCCCGAGGCTGCGGCCGTTCTCGTCGAACGTCTCGCCGCCGAATGCGCCAACTACCCGGGTGACCCCGACATGAGCGCCCTGTACAACGAGGTCACCAGCTACCCCGACGTCGCTACCCGGACCGACCGCCCAGTGACGACGAACGGCTTTCTCACGGCCATCGAGATCGACACCGAAGCGATTTCTCTGCGGCTCTACACCACCATCTCCTCACTCGCCGCGACCGGCGATGTCACCCTCGAAGAACTCCGCCTCGAGACACTGCTGCCGGCCGACAACGAGACCGCCGAAGCGCTCCGCCTGCTCGCGACCTGAGCCCGCCGACACGCAGTCGACGTCCGCCACTTCGTTCAACCTTTCGTTCAGCCTGGTCGCTTGCTATACCCCCAAGGGGTACCTCTTGCATACCCCTAGGGGTAGGTGTACGATGGCGTCAAGAACGAGAACCGGACGGGATCATCCCGCATCGAAGCCACCCCTGCCGACAACAGCGTCGGCGCTGCGACGAAGTGACCATCATGTGCTGCAACTACGCAAGCCCCAACAGCGATCCCGCTGATGAAACGCTCCCTGCCGTCGATGTCGTGACCGCCGCCAATCGGCCCCCCGGGGTTCTCCTCCTCGATGTCAGGGAGCAGGCCGAATGGTCGTCGGGACACGCCCCCGGGGCGCTCCACCAGCGCTTGGGCGCGCTCGACCCAGCGTCGCTGCCTGCGTGCGACAAGGTCTACGTGATCTGCCGTTCCGGCAACCGCTCTGCAGCCGCCACCCGTCGGCTCCGCGACGCCGGCATCGACGCCTACAACGTCACCGGCGGCATCGCCGCCTGGGCCGATGCCCGCCTCCCTGCCGACTTCAGCTGATAGCGCCTCATTCACCAAACCCCGAGAGGAACCCCATGCCCATCACCGAACTCAACGCCACCACTTTCGACTCCACTGTCGCCTCAGACGGCATCGTCCTCGTCGACTGGTGGGCCTCATGGTGCGGCCCGTGCCGCATGTTCGCCCCCATCTTCGAAGCAGCTGCCGAGCAACACCCCGACATCATCTTCGCCAAGGTCGACACCGAAGCCAACCAGGACCTCGCCGGGGCGGCCGCCATCATGTCCATCCCCACACTCATGGTGTTCCGCGACGGCATCCTGCTGTTCTCCCAGCCAGGGGCTCTTCCCGCACCGGCCCTCGCCAGCCTCATTGAGCAGGTTCAGGCGATCGACATGGATCAGGTCCGAGCCGAGATCGAGACGGCGGCCGCGTCGTGATCTGCTCGATCTCTCGAATTTTGCTGCCCACGCTGAGAGCGGACCGGGGATGACCATGCCCCTGGCTGATCGACGGGCCCATTGGGACGACCGATATCGAACCTCTGGCGAAACGTCTGTGAGTTGGTTCGAGGCGGAGCCACTGCTGTCGCTGGGCCTCATCGACCTCGTCGGAGCGACGCCGACCAGTTCGGTCATCGACGTGGGCGGCGGTGCGTCATCGCTGACGGCGAGGCTGCAACAACGGGGATTCGCCGACCTCACGGTCCTCGACGTCTCTCCGGAGGCGCTCGACGCTTCCAGGGCTCGCCTCGAACGACCCGACGACGTGACCTGGGTCCACGCTGACATCGTCGACTGGTTTCCCCAGCGTCAGTGGGCGGTGTGGCACGACCGGGCCGTGTTCCACTTCCTCATCGACCCGAAAGACCGCCGTCGCTACCGCGAGCTGTTGGGCCGCGCCATCGAGCCGGGCGGGTCGGTGATCGTCGCCACGTTCGCCGAGGACGGCCCGACCACTTGCTCGGGATTGACGGTCGAGCGCTACAGCGCCGAGCGACTACTCGCCGAGATCGGGCCCGGCTTCGCGGAGATCGGGAGCGGCAGGACCGAACATGTGACGCCGAGCGGTGGAGTGCAGCCATTCACCTGGGTCGCGGCCCGAGCCGCTGCACCACTTGGCTGACAGCGGCGGGGCCGATCAGCCGCCCATGCCGGGCATGGCGTGATCGGTCGACTGACGGTCGAACCAGGCGTGCAACGCTGTCACGAGTCCGGTTTCGGTCGAGGTGCAGACCCAGATCGACCCGACCAGGCGAACGTCTACGTCGACCACCGATCGCTCGATTACGCATGCGTCGGGGGTTACGGCCAGGTGCGCTCGAGTACGCGCGAGCGAAGAGGGACGACCGGGTCCGCGTAGGCTCGTAGTGCCGAGGCCCCTCCCCACCAGCGAGTGGCCCGGCAGCGCCACTCCGGACCCTGGTCGCGCCGCACATCCCCTCTGTGTGAACCAGGAGTCTCCGATGCCGTACCCACCGCAGCTGACCGTCTGGTGCGATCGTGACCGCTAACACTCGCCACTCCGACGATCTGTCCGGAGTCACCGAGACGAGTTCGCAGACTCACCACCCCGAGAATCATGATCGCACCGACCATGGTGGGCCCGGTGATCACGGCGGCCACCAAGGCCACGGCGATCACGCGGCGATGTTCCGTCGCAAGTTCTGGATCAGCCTGGCGCTGACGATTCCCGCCGTCGCCTATAGCCAAATGTTTCAGGATCTTCTGGGGTACGCGGCGCCGAAGATCCCCGGCGACCGCTGGATCGCTCCGTTGTTGGGCACAGCGGTCTTGGTCTACGGGGGGCCGGTCTTTTTGAAGGGCGGCTGGAGCGAGCTGAAGGCGCGTCGTCCCGGCATGATGCTGCTGATCTCGATGGGTCTGCTCGTGGCCTTCGGGGCCTCGGTCGCCACGGAACTCGGCTGGATCGACGTCGACCTCTGGTTCGAACTCGCAACCCTGGTCACGATCATGCTGCTGGGTCATTGGCTCGAGATGAGGGCCATCGGCCAAGCCCAGGGTGCGCTCGCCGCACTGGCTGAACTGCTTCCCGACGACGCCGAACGCCTCGGCGAGTCAGGCGAGACCGAGCACGTGTCGATCGCGGACCTCGCTGTCGGTGATGTGGTGCTGGTCCGTGCCGGCGCCCGCGTTCCAGCCGATGGTCAGATCGTTGACGGCGAGGCCGAACTCGACGAGTCCATGATCACCGGCGAGTCCCGAGCCGTTGCCAAGTCAGCCGGTGACCGGGTGGTTGCCGGCACGGTTTCCACCGACTCCTCCATCCAGGTGCGGGTCCACGCCGTTGGCGACGACACCGCCCTGGCTGGGATTCAACGGCTCGTCGAAGACGCGCAGAAGTCCCAGTCACGGGCCCAAGCGCTCGCCGATCGATTCGCGGGCCTGTTGTTCTACGTCGCGTTCGCCTCCGGTATCGCCACGTTGGTGACCTGGTTGGCGCTCGGTGACACCAACGCGGCGATCGAGCGGACCGTGACCGTGCTGGTCATCGCCTGCCCACACGCGCTCGGCCTCGCGATCCCCCTCACCATCGCGGTGTCGACGAGCATGTCGGCCCGAGCCGGCATCCTGGTCAAGAGCCGCGTCGCGCTTGAACGGATGCGCACCGTAGATGCGGTGCTGTTCGACAAGACCGGCACGCTGACCCTCGGCCAGCACCGGGTCACTGACCTTGCGTCCGTGCGCATCGATGACAGCGAACTGTTGCGGCTCGCGTCGGCGGTCGAGGCCGAGAGCGAACACCCCCTGGCACGAGCCATAGTCACCAAGGCGACCGAAGCCAACGCCGTCGGGCACGGCACCGACATCCGCAGCCTGATCGGACGCGGTGTCGAGGCGACGGTGGACGGTGCCGAGGTGGCCGTAGGCGGCCCGGCGCTGCTCCGCGAGCGGGGCCTCACCGAGCCCGCAGAACTCACTGAGCACACCGATGGCTGGCGCACACGCGGCGCTGCAGTTCTCCACGTCGTGAGAGGCGACATGATCGTGGGCGCCTTCGCGCTCGAGGACGTCGTGCGGCCGGAGTCGAGAGCCGCAATCGACGGGCTTCGACGACTCGGGATCCGCTCAGTGATGATCACCGGCGATGCCCAACAGGTGGCCGACGCAGTCGCCACAGAGCTCGGTATCGACGAGGTCTTCGCCGAGGTCTTGCCCGAGGACAAAGACCGGGCGGTCGCGGATCTCCAGGAGCGTGGCCTCAAGGTTGCCATGGTGGGCGACGGCGTCAACGACGCCCCCGCGCTCGCCCGGGCCGATGTCGGCCTCGCCATCGGAGCCGGTACCGACGTCGCCATCGAATCCGCTGGCGTCGTACTCGCCTCCTCAGATCCCCGCAGCGTCCTTGCGGTCATCCGCCTCTCTAGGGCGAGCTACCGCAAGATGGTGCAGAACCTGGCGTGGGGCGCCGGCTACAACATCATCGCCATTCCCATGGCGGCCGGGGTCTTCGCGTTCGCCGGGTTGACACTCTCCCCCGCAGTCGGCGCCATCTTGATGAGTGCATCAACCGTGGTGGTCGCCCTCAACGCGCAGCTCCTGCGCCGAGTAGAGCTCCGCCCCGACGCCGACCCACCGGCTGACGAGGGCCCCGAACCCCTACACGATCGCCGAAAGACCCGGTCCAAATGAACACCGAACCCACTCCCTCATCGGAGCAGCACCGGCGTCGTCTCCCGCGCTGTCGAGCAGACCAACTCCTGGGCGCAGAGACAATCATGTCGTTCGGCGTTGCGGCGTGCGCAAGCGACAACACCACGACCTCGCGCCCAACGGGATGACGCTCACGTTGAGCGAGTTCACCGTCACCCTCGACAGGGCAACGCTTCCCAGCGGAAAGGTCACCGTGGTGGCAAGAAGCGACGGGGGCGAGGAACACGAGGTCGTCCTCGTCAGAGCCGGCGCAGTCGCCGACCTCCCCACCAAGGCCGACGGATCAGTCGACGAGGACAAGATTTCCGACGCGGACAA
>Ga0105047_10004415_pt1 | contig 24456 bp, 26 predicted proteins | sample MAT04_FD_78384 | JGI IMG/M metagenome (GOLD analysis project Ga0105047, IMG submission 78384) | Freshwater microbial communities from Lake Fryxell liftoff mats and glacier meltwater in Antarctica - MAT-04 (megahit assembly) | ecosystem: Environmental > Aquatic > Freshwater > Ice > Liftoff...
CCGAAGAAATCTGAGCGCGTGAACTTCTCTGCTGAAGACAAAAGCATTGTGATCGCGGAAGAATAGATTTTTGCAATAGACCCTAAAGGTTTTCAAAACCTTTAGGGTCTATTTTTTATATTGTCTCAAAAATTGAAATTGACTCGATGTGATAGGTTTGGGGGAAAAGATCAAACGGCGTCACTTCCACCAAACGATAGCCCCCGTTAATTAATCTCGCCGCATCCCGCGCCAGTGTGGATGGGTCGCACGAGACATAGGCAATGATCTGCGGCTTGATGCTAAAAATTGCATCCAGCGCAAGCTTTTCGATGCCCGCCCGCGGCGGATCCACGATTGTGTAGGTTGAACTGTCCAACCGACCCGCCAGCCCCGGCAGGATTTCTTCCGCCGCGCCCTCATATAATTCAACATTGTCAAATTCATCGAGATTGACCGCGAAATCCTCGCAGGCTGATTCCGAAGTTTCAATCCCGATCACTTGCTGGCATTTTGCCGCAAAGAACTTGCTGAATAATCCAACTCCGCAATAAACATCCAGCAGGGTGGTGGATGCAGTGACTGGCAGCCTTGATATTAAATGTTCCACCATTTTCTCCGCCATCTTCGTGTTGACTTGAAAGAAGGATGCCGCCGAGACGCGGAAATCTTTTCCAAGAATATTGAAGATGAGATAATCCTCCCCGACCAGGATAACGGGATGTTCATCGAATAAATGCACAACAGAAACATCCGCTTCGATTTCGATCTCTGGGGGTTCGGGACTTTCGGATTCAAGCACGACCATTAATTCTTCGTCCTGTCCCGAGCGCAGCGAAACGCGTTCCACATCCTTGTTTGACTCGAATTGCAGTTGGGGCCAGAAGGCATTGATCCCTGTTTCGGGTAAATGACATTCTTCGATCGGCAGGGTGGAATTTCCCTTCGCATTTATAAATCCAACTTTCCCCTCTGCGGTAAGGTGGAATTGCACATGGTTGCGGTAATTCCACTCCAGCGGCGATGCGACCATTTGTTTTATGGGTGGATTTTCGATTTTCCCAATTCTCTGTAACTGATCGTGCAAAATTTCTGTCTTTGCCCGCATCTGATTTTCGTAAGACAGGTTTTGATAATGACAGCCGCCGCACTTCCCAAAGTGTTTGCATTTTGGCTCTATTCTTTCGGACGATGCTTTTAATATCTCAAGTAATTTTCCGCGCGCAAAATTTTTCTTGTCTTCCGTCAATTCCACGCGGACATGTTCGCCCGGCAAGCCGAATGGCACAAACACCGCGCGTCCATCTGGCAGGCGTCCCATGGCTTCGCCGCCGTAGGTCAGTTTTTCGAGCAGGACGTCATACATGGAGGATGTCATGTTTTTAGTTGTGATCCAAAAAGTCGTCAGTATCCAATGTGGTGAATTCTTGCATGGATGGGTCGTTGTAATCTCTATGCAACAAAAAAGCCGCTCTCCATATTTGGAAGCGGGTGATGCCGTCTTGTATTTTTGAAATAAGATTTGATGTTGTATTCATAGCTGTATTATATCCCTAACGAAAAGAGGAAAGACCAATTTTCTGGTCTTTCCTCTTTTCGTTGTTTTCAGTAAAGTAAATGTTTACTTTAAGAAAAAGGAAAGCACGATGAGCGCAACAAAGAATGTGCCTGCCAGAATTCCGATACGGGTTAGATCTTTCTTGGTATTGGAATAGTCGGGGGTGAACTCAGTGCGCGCAGCAGGGATGCTGCTGATGGGTGCGGACTGGGTTGCTCGTTTGTTTTTCTTAGCCATTTTATTTCTCCTTTAATTTAATTCTTTAAAACTATCGTAGAGATTGTTCAGGCCGCTTCGTGAAGCGCCGCCTTCACAATGACTTCGTCAGTTTTGGTATCGCGCAAAGACGACAATGCGCTGTTTATCAACAAGATATGGATAGCACGAGATGAGCGTAACGGTTGGGCTGCCGCTGGATGCCATCACTTCGACGGCGGTGGGCTCAACCAAAACTGTGCGGTCTACGATGTAAATATACTGCCGCTGTTGTGTGTAAATGATGACCTGGTCGCCGGGAGCAAGCCGATCCAAATAACGGAACAACTCGCCGTAGACATCGTTGTGCGCCGAAAGGACAACGTTTCCATCCTGACCCGGGTCTGGGGAGCCAACGTATTGCCCGACTCCCTTTTTGAGTTGTTCCCAGCCATCGCCTTGCACAATGGGCGCATCCACATTCAACGCGGGGATTTGGATGCGGACTGCCTGGTCTGGCGCAGATGTAGGGACAGGAATATTCGCAAGCGACTGCACCATTGGGCGCAGGTGAGCGGGGATTTCCGCTTCGTTGGGCTGGGTATTGCCCTGCGCATCTGGCGGGACATGTCCCGACGGTAGGACGACTGCCATGACCAGCGGTGTTGGCGTGGCTGTTTCAGGGTTGAGCGCGGCGACCACTTCGGTATTAAGTATGCGGAGCAATCCAAGTCCGTTTAGCAGCACGCCGAGCAGCCCGATGACTGCCAGCACTTCCACGCCCAACAGGATGCGATCCATGAACTTGCGGCGCGGGTTGGCGAGGACAGGCTCGGGCGTAGATTCTCCCGCTTCCGCAGTATCCACTATCGGCGCAGATGGTTGCGCCTGTGAGTCGAAGTTAAGCATATCGGGCGCAACGGAGATCACACGTCCAGTGCGGCGAAAATGTTCCAGTCGCTCTTTGCGGGCGCCGCGTCTTTTTTCCACCAGCAGGCGGCGAAGTTCCTCCACGGAAAGTTCTTCAGGGGCTTTGCGTCTTGCCATAGCGAACAGATTATACCGCAGGCATTGTCAATTTTTGACACTCTCGGTATAATGTTCATCCTTCGGGCGGGTAGCTCAGTTGGTTAGAGCACTGCGTTGACATCGCAGAGGTCGTAGGTTCGAGCCCTATTCCGCCCACAAGGTCAGTAAGTAGTTTGTGACCGGTAATTAGTAAAACGTGTTGACCAAGACGAGTACGTGATATTTTTCTGACAGAAAGAAGAAGTCTTTGGTTGAGAGCATCTTCCAGAAGAGATCACCGAAAACCACTTGCGAGCGTTGATCAGAAAAGTGATCAGTATGCAGTGATCAGTGAGTATGTGAAACGGGTGACTCCGTTATAGGTCTAAGAGATGCCCTTCGACATAGCTCAGGGTAAATCGGGTGGTATCGCGTGAATCAATTCTCGCCCCGTTGTTGGGGTGAGAATTTTTGTTTAACTTGACGGACTCGAAAGTCTCCTAACTTTCGATCTCAACATCAGGAGATGTCGGAGTCCATAATCAAAGGAGAAATAAAAATGGCACAACAAACAGAACGTTATGAAGATACACAATTGTATAAGATCCGTCACTCTGCGGCGCATGTCATGGCGCAGGCGGTGCTGGAGATGTTCCCGGGTGGCAAGGTGACCATTGGACCTCCCGTGGAAAACGGTTTTTATTATGACTTTGACCTTCCGCGCAATCTCACGCCTGAGGATTTGGCGCTGATCGAAAAGCGCATGCGGCAGATCGTGCAAAGCAAACATGAGTTCAAGAAGACAATTGTCTCTGCGGAAGAGGCGAAAAAGATATTCGCCGACCAGCCGTATAAATTGGAGTTGATCGAAGGACTCGAAAAAGGCGGACGCGACGAGTATGGCAATCCGCTGAATGAGAAGCCTGATATTTCAATTTATCAGCAGGATACGTTTACAGACTTGTGCCGTGGTCCGCATGTGCAGACGACGAAAGAGATCAAGCAGGATGCGTTCAAGTTGATGAGTATTGCGGGCGCGTACTGGCGCGGCGATGAAAAGAATAAGATGCTCCAGCGCGTGTACGGCACAGCCTGGGAAAGTAAAAAAGAATTGGAGGATTACCTCCATCAACTCGAAGAGGCAAAGAAGCGCGACCATCGCAAGCTGGGCAAGGAATTGGAAATATTTATCTTCGACGAAGAAGTCGGTCCTGGTTTGCCGCTCTGGCTTCCGAATGGCGGCGTGATGATCGAAGAGTTGGAGAAGCTGGCAAAGGAAATGGAAGATAAAGCTGGCTACTTGCGCGTCAAGACACCGCATCTGACGAAGGAAGATTTGTTCATTCGTTCCGGACATCTGCCTTATTACGCCGAAAGCATGTATCCGCCGATGGAATTGGAAGGCGTGAAGTATTACGTCAAGCCGATGAACTGCCCGATGCACCATAAAATTTTTGGTTCAAAGGGACGTTCCTATCGCGACCTGCCCGTGCGCCTCGCGGAATATGGCACCTGCTACCGCTATGAGAAGTCGGGTGAACTCTTTGGCTTGATGCGCGTCCGCTCGATGCAGATGAATGACGCGCACATTTACTGCGCCGAGGAACAGTTCGAGCAGGAATTCATGGGCGTGATCGACCTGTATCATAAATATTTTGAGATCTTCGGCATCGAGAAATATGTCATGCGTTTTAGTCTGCACTCCAAGGAAGGTCTGGGCAAGAAATACGTGGATAACCAGCGCCTCTGGCTCAAGACCGAAGATATGGTGCGGCGCGCGATGACGAATGGCAATATCCCTTTTGTGGAATCTGAGGACGAAGCCGCTTTCTATGGTCCCAAGATCGATGTGCAGATCTGGAGCGCTATCGGCAAGGAATTCTCGCTTGCCACGAACCAGGTCGATTTCGCCGTGCCTGAGCGTTTTGACTTGAAGTTTACGAATAAGGAAGGTCACGATGAAGTGCCGCTCTGCATCCACCGTGCGCCTTTATCCACGCACGAACGCATGGTTGGTTTCCTGATCGAGCATTATGCGGGTAACTTCCCGGTCTGGCTTGCGCCTGAACAGGTGCGTGTTATCTCGATCACAGACGTGCAGAACGAGTATGCAGAAAATCTCGCGCAGCAGTTACGCGAAAGCGGAATCCGCGCCCATGCGGATCTGTCCGCACAGCGTATGAATGCCAAGATCCGTCAGGCGCAGTTGATGAAAGTGCCGTACATGCTTGTGGTTGGAGATAATGAAATGCAGGCAGGGCAGGTTTCCCTGCGCGCGCGTGATGGAAGTCAGCAGAATAATATTCCGCTGGGCGAGTTTGTGGAGCGTGCGAAAGATAAGATCGCAAGACGTGTGAACGAATTGTAAAAAACAGGCGGAGGTTTTTCCTCCGCCTGTTTTTTTATTCTCCCCAGGAACCTCTTGCTCCGTCAAACTCAAACAAAACTTTGCCCGTATCAACATCCCAAAAACGGACGATGCTTTGTGCGGCGGCTGCATACCTTGCCTCTACTGAAACCAGCGGTTGGTGAATGTCAAGCCATTCCAGATAGGTATAGACGGAAACATTATTCAGTCCAAACGATTTGACGAGCTGCCCTGTGTTTGAATCCCAAATTCGAATAATGCCCCCGCCTGTGGCAAGCTGATTTCCATCAGAAGACCAGACTAGACTGAACACAGAATTTTGATGTGCTTTGACGATGACTCCGTCACACTTGTTAGTTGCTGCTGTCCAAAAACAGACTGAACCTTCGGCGCTTCCTGACGCAATCCGTTCACCATCGGGCGACCACGCAATTTGCATAAAACTCCCGACTTGCTGATCGAACAGGCGAACAGCTTCATCTGTGCTGACCTTCCAGCGGCGGATGCCTGAAGCCAGATCGCCAGTCGCGACAAGCCGTGACCCATCAGGTGACCATGAAATACTATGCGATGAAAGAGTCTCTTGTTGGGATATAACCTTGCCTGTCTGAATATCATAGACGAGTACGCCCATTCCATTTACGCTGCTGGCTAATGACTGACCGTCGGGCGACCAGGCAAGATCTCCATAAATTGAGTCCCACGAGTCATCGTCACCTAATTTCTCGAATACAATTTCCCAGGTGGATGTATCCCATACAACGAGATGGGATTTCCCAAACTCAACATTCCCCAAAACCAGACTGCCCGCGGCCAGTCTGGTTCCGTCAGGCGACCAATCCACCAGATAAACACTTTCTGCTTCATTCAATGTTTGAAGGCGTTTATAAGATTCAAGGTCGTACAAAACCACTCCCTGCGAAGTGGCAAGGGCGATGGCTTTCCCGTCGGGGCTGACGTTGAAAGAACGGATGCGCCCCGAGACTGTTGCGGCAATCTTGGGCTTGGTGGTCGAAAGTGGAATGGGTGTCACTGCCGTGTCTACGGAAGAAGTGAAAACAGGCTGTGTTCCTGCGGGCTGGCACGCAGCTAGCAAGGTTAATACCAGCATCGAAATCAAGCAACATCTGATTTTCATGACGATAAACTCCTTTTACTTTGTCAATCATACTTGAAATATTTGGATGCAAAACTACGGCTCGTTGACGATTGCCCTACATGTGCCATATCGTTTGCCAGAAAGTAGATATAAAAACGGAGAGCGTTGCGGCTCTCCGTTTTCTATCAGGCTCTCAGAAATTTGTCAAAATTAGATAACGCTACCCGTGCAGTCATATCCAAATTGATCGGTGTCACTGCCACCAGTTTCTTTGTCCGCAAAATATGAGCGTCGGTGTCTTCGGCTTCCTGCTCGATTCCCTCGCTATGCTGGTATGAGATGGGTCCGGGCTGTTCCCAGGAATCCCGTTTGGCAGGCACGGGGTCATAGTATCGGCTGGGCGAAAGCCTGCCCACTTGCCACTCAGTTGTCGGCGTGGCATGCGACGGAACTTCCACTTTGATCAAATCCACTTCCTGCGGGAATTTCTTTTCGAGAATCAATCGCGCAAAATAGGCGGTGAAATATCCAGCCGTTGCAAAATCAATATCTTCCGAATGAGATAAATGATATTGTGTTTCTGTTTGAAGCGAGATCGCCAGCGCGGGAATGCCGATTGCCGCCGCTTCCATCGCCGCGCCGACTGTGCCCGAGATGGTAATTCCCATGCCGATATTTTCCCCGTAGTTAATTCCTGAAACCACCAAGTCAACTTTGTGCGGGATGATTTCCAGGACGCCATGCAGGACTGCCTGCGCAGGCGATCCGCCAACCGCATACACGTCCCATGCCTGACCGTTGACCTGTACCTGTTCCTTTTGAATGATCCCATCTGACGTGCTGGGCAAACTGCGCCCCATGCCCGAGGATTGCTCGCGCGGTGCGGCAACGGTCACATAGCCGATTTTGGAGAGTTCGCTGGCAGCTGCCCAAAGACCCGGGGAGCGGATGCCGTCATCATTTGTTAGAAGAATATGGGGTTTGTTCTTTTTCATGTCATCCATTATAAACAAAAAAGAAGCGGAGATTATCCACTTCTTTTTGCTGGTGCCCTCGGCAGGTCTCGAACCTGCGACCTCTTGCTCCGCAAGCAAGCGCTCTAATCCACTGAGCTACGAAGGCATTTATTTAGCGGTTGGTATTTTACTGTAATGTACTATGACGGTCAAGGAAATTTTGGACGCAAATCACAGCTGATGTCTCCGGGATGATTCCTGCACGAGAATTTTCGGCATTTCATTGACGATTTGCCGTTGGACATGGTATTATTCGTCCGCTAAAAAACCAGCCGTAAAAAGGCTGGATTTGTTTCATAGATCATGAGGAGTAGCATATCAGCGCCAACGAATTTCGAGTAAATGAGGGCATCCGCGTCGCGGAAGTTCGCCTGATCGGTCCAGATGGCGGCAATGTCGGTGTTGTGCCGATTCGCCAGGCTTTGCAAATTGCCCGCGATGCCGATATGGATCTGGTAGAGGTTTCTCCCGGAGCCACTCCGCCTGTTTGTCGTGTAATGGATTTTGGTAAGTTCGTTTACGAAAAGGCAAAAAAGGAACGTGAGGCCAAGAAGACTCAGACCAAGATCGAGATCAAGGAAATCCGCCTGCGCCCCAAGACCAACGGCGCTCACCGCGGTTTCAAAGTGGATGACGCCCGCCGCTGGCTGAACCAGGGACATAAAGTGCGCGTCACCATCAAGTTCCGTGGGCGCGAAATGGATTATCCTGAGATCGCGCTGGAAGACTTGCGCGAGATCGTTCAAGACTTGATTGATGTGGCTGTCGTTGAAGTTCCACCGCAAATGGAAGGACGTACCATGTTAGTGGTTTTGGTCCCTGCCAAGGCTGCCGCCAAGAAGAAGGAAAAGAGCGAGCAGGCTGAGGTTAAGAGCGAAGCGAGTCCCTCGGCTTAGAAAGTCTCAAAATTGTTGATAGTCCACGGGCGTAGTTAAGTCCCGAGGTTAATTTTTTGAAAGGAGCGAATTAGCAATGCCTCGCAAACCAAAACTGTCTGGCAAATTAAAGCTGAAGACCCACAAAGCGACATCCAAAAGATTTCGTTTAACCGGCTCCGGCACACTTGTGCGAACCAAAGGCGGCAAGAGCCATTTACGTCGCCGTACTTCGGACCGCACCAAGGCGTTATTGAGCGAAATGATTGTAGTCAAAGGTCGTAAGTTCATCAAACGTATTAAACGTCTTGCCCCTAATATGGAATAATATTCCGGTCATCGTCAATTTTTATTTGCGGCTTTCGGGTGTAAGCAACTGACATAACCTGTCGACGCCCGCGAGTTTGCAGGAGGTAAAGAAATGCGCGTAAAAGGAGGCCCGCAAGGGCATCTACGTCACAAAAAAGTTTTAAAGATCACAAAAGGCCAGCGCGGCTCAAAGCACTTGTTATTCAAACGTGCGAACGAAGCCATGCTCAAGAGCTTGTGGTACGCCACCCGTGATCGCCGTGTTCGTAAACGTGATCTGCGCAAGTTGTGGATCGCCCGCATCAATGCCGCGGCCCGTTTGAACGGAACCACCTACAGCAAGTTGGTGGCGGCGCTGAAGAAGGCAAATATCGAACTTAATCGCAAGATGTTGTCCGATATTGCGATACGCAATCCGCAGGCATTTGCTGCGGTTGTGGCAAAAACGAAATAACATACAGGGGCGGATCGCATCCGCCCCTGTATTATTTAACGGGGTAAAATAAATGTATGAATACCATTTTGATACAACGTACTCTCTCAACAGGTCAGTCCCTCCAAATTGTTCAAGGTGACATTACGCTTGACGAGGTGGATGCGATTGTCAACGCGGCCAATGAGCAATTACAGCATGGCGGCGGTGTGGCTTGGGCAATCGTGCGGCGCGGCGGGGATGTAATTCAGGATGAAAGCGATAAGTGGATCAAGCAGCATGGACTTGTCTCTCATGCGCACCCTGCGTGGACCTCGGGCGGAGCGCTGCCTGCGAAATACATTATCCACGCTGTGGGACCCGTTTGGGGTGATGGCGATGAAGATAAAAAACTTGCAGATGCGGTCACTGGCTCTCTGCGCGTGGCTGATGAATTGAAGTGCTTATCCATTGCCATGCCCGCCATTTCGACCGGGATTTTCGGCTTTCCCAAAGAGCGCGCGGCCACAATTATTTTCTCTGCGATTGAAAAATATTTTGTAGACGCACAAATTTCAAGCTTGAAAAATATCCGTATTGTGCTGTTTGACGACGCAACCATCCAGCCTTTTTTGAAGGTTTGGGGGACTTAACATTCATCCTTCATCATTTATCCCTCATCCTTTCCAAAATGATCACATCCACCCACAATCCAAAACTAAAGATTGTTCGCGCCTTGCTTGGACGTGCAAAGGAACGGCGTGACGCAGGCGCGTTTGTCGTTGAAGGCGTGCGACTTGTAGAAGAGGCAGTAATTAGTAATTGGAGATTTCGATTTGCGTTATATGACGAGTCTTTGAGTGAAAGAGGCAGGTCGCAGGTCGAAGGTTTAAAGTTGCAGGGCGTTGATGTTGAAGAAGTTTCCGCGAGTTTGATGAAATCTTTGAGCGAAACTGAAACCCCACAGGGGGTTCTTGCGGTTCTTGAATTAACCCAATTACCAATTACCAATTACCCTACTTTTATCCTTATTCCCGATCAAATCCGTGACCCAGGCAATCTCGGCACTCTGCTACGCACTGCGGCAGCGGCTGGTGTGCAGGCTGTGCTGCTTCCTCCCGAAACAACGGATGCGTTTGCGCCGAAGGTCGTCCGCTCTGGGATGGGCGCACATTTCCGTTTGCCGATACATTCGATGACGTGGGATGAGATCGAACAAGTTGTCAAGTTGGCAGGTTTACAAGTTTTCCTGGCGGACATGGATGGTCAATCCTGCTGGGAAATGGACTTGCGCCAGCCATTGGTTTTGGTTATCGGTGGCGAAGCAGATGGGGCGAGCCAACAGGCACGCAACCTGACGAATGGGAAAATCAGCATTCCGATGAATGGGAATACCGAATCGTTGAATGCGGGCGTGGCGGGCAGTGTATTAATGTTTGAAGTAGTAAGACAAAGACAGTCCAAAGATATTTAAAGAGGAATTCATGAGTCAATTATGTAAGCAGGTGCATACCTTATTTTCTGCAAAACAGGCGTTTCCGTTTCCCTTTAATCCTTCGAAATTTCCCCAAAACGGAATTTATGTTTTGTTTGAAGATGGAGAAGAAGCGCACGGAACAAAGCGAATAGTCCGCGTGGGGACGCATACCGGGGATGGTCACTTGCGATTGCGGTTACGTCAGCATTTTATGCAGGACAGCAGTGATCGCAGCGGCTTTCGCAAGATGATCGGCAGCGCCATTTTACATCGGGCAGGCGACCCGTTCTTGGCACAATGGGAACAGGATTCAACCGCGCAGGCTGACAAAGAGAAAATCGATTCGAAGCGGCTGTCAGAAGTCGGAAAAATGGTGACTGACTATATGCAAAAACATTTTCAGATATGTGTGATCGAAGTCAAAGAAAAAGATGACCGGCTTGATCTTGAGTCAAAGATCATCTCGACGATCTCAAGATGCGACGAATGCAAACCATCCACCGGCTGGCTTGGCAGCCATTCGCCCAGGGAAAAAATTAGAGAAAGCGGTCTTTGGCTGACCAATGAACTCTATAAAACGCAACTGGTTGAAAGCGATATCGAAAAGCTAAAAATATATTCGTGAATGATATGAAAATCCGTTCAATCACTTATTTTCTAAATCCCAAATATCCGTTGGATGAAAGAGCCTTGCGAAAAGCAGGCGAGTTTCTCGCACAGGCAAAGTCCACGTATGAAGCGGCTCGCTACGAAGTACAGACAACGCGCCTGGCGACGATTCCATTCCCTGTGTTGCTGCATGGCAGGCTGGATGAGACTCCGCTCTTCGCGCAGAAACTGTCTGGGATGTTAAATCAGATCGGGGTGACGTATGCGGCTCTGGGTCCCGCGTTGATCGAATTCCCCGAGAGTTATGCCGTCATCCCCGAAGCCATATCTGCAAGTGAAAATATTTTTTTCGGCGGCGTGATGGCGGACAGGAAAAACGGCATCTCACTGCAAGTGATAAAAGCCTGCGCGAAGATCATTCAACAGGCTTCCACGATCACGCCAGATGGGTTTGCTAATTTGCGTTTCGCCGCGTTGGCAAATGTCAAAGCGGGCGCGCCGTTTTTTCCTGCCGCGTATTGGGATCAGGATCAGCCCGCGTTTGCGATTGCAACTGAGGCGGCGGATCTGGCAGTGAATGCATTCGCTGGGCAGCAAACCATAGACGCTGGACGCCGAGCACTCATTGCTGAGATCGAGAAGCATGGTCAAGCGATTGCCTTGATCGCAAATACCGCATTGCGAAATATAAAATTTATCGGCATTGATTTTTCTCTTGCGCCTTTCCCCGATGACGCGCATTCGCTTGCGCGCGCGGTTGAAAATATGGGCGTGCCGAAAATCGGTTTGCATGGTTCGCTCGCCGCCGCCGCCATCCTGACCGAAGCCGTTGATCGCGCTGATTTTCCTCACACGGGTTTCAGCGGATTTATGCAGCCGGTGCTTGAAGATTCTGTCCTCGCACAGCGCGCCGCGGAAGGCACGCTGACCATAAAAGATGCGTTGCTTTATTCGGCGGTCTGCGGCACCGGGCTGGATACTGTCCCACTGGCGGGAGATACAACCGCCGAGCAGATGACTCCGCTTTTGCTGGATTTGTCCGCGCTGGCGATGCGGCTTGATAAGCCGCTCACTGCGCGGCTGATGCCTGTCCCTGGAAAACGGGCAGGGGATGCCACTGAATTTGACTTCGGGTTCTTTGCAAACAGCCGCGTCATGGCGTTGGACTCTGCACCGTTAAATTTACCACTGGGTGGAAATGAAAGTTTCATGCTCAAAGAAAAACGTTCCAACGTTTAAACGTTTTTTTATTCGCGCCAGTAATCTCCGCCCCCGCCTTCGCGTTTCATTAATCCATAGCCGACCAGTTCTCTTCTCAAACTGGCTGTATCTTCATGATACTTGCTTAATATCTCGTTGATTTGTTTCTCGCTGTACCGCTTGTTTACTTCAAATGCCTTTACCACGTAACGCAAAATGGCTTCCAACTTTTTGCGCTGGGCGGGAATGGTTTTCAGGCTTCCATCTTTGCGGGCATAATCCTTAACCACTTTATTAGTATAGGCATCTGCGTCTACATCCACAATGGATGCGGCTAGATTTTCCTGTGAGAATAGATCGCGCGATTTGCTTTGCAATGCTTTTTCATCAAGCTGGTAAACATTGTAATAGCTTTCTGTCTTTGCGCTAACCAGCCCAACCTGCGCCAGCTTTGCCAGATGATGCGAAACCGTGGACGGCTTTAGGTTGAGCAACGCCGCAAGTTCTTCCACGCTGTAAGTTTGTTGTGCCAATAGACCGACGAGCTTGAGGCGGTTTGCATCGGATATGGCTTTGAGGAAATCGAGCATTTCAGGGTTTGTATTCATTGTTTACGTCCGTAAATCTAATTAGACAGCTATCTAATCAGATTTTAGCAGAAATAATAAAAAAGTCAACTGCAATTTTCGGTGCAGTTGACTTTTTTGCTCGCAACAGATTTATTCGTCGCTCGATTGATCCGCATCCAGATCAGGCAAAACAGATTCGATCTCTTCCGGGCTTTGCCCCGCCTCCAACCTATCCACTACTTCGTTGAATTCTGCGGGCAGGTCTTGTCCCATTTCGCCGCCCATTTTTCGCATCATACTGGCGAGGGCTTTGGGATCATTTTCGATGCCTTCCATGCCGGAGAAATCATCAGCCGCAGATTCCAAGCGGTTTGCGTCAGATTTGGCGATGCGCACTTTTGTCATGCGGCGGCGGACCTTGTCACTTTGACAGTGGGTGCAATGCACGGATTTTTTACCATATTCGCTGAAGGTCAGAAACACGTCGAATCTTTTTTCGCAGGTGTTGCAGATAAAATCATAAGTTGGCATAAATCTATTTTACTGCGAATCAACTCAAAGGCGCAGTGAAGCGGCGAGTCTCTTTGGTAAAATAAACCCATGTCTACATCATTCGAACTCCAAAAACCTAATCCGCTTTTAATTGTCATTTCCGGCCCTTCCGGTGTTGGCAAAGATTCTGTTGTGCAACGCATGCAAGAGCGCGGCTTTCCATTTCATTTTGTAGTTACCGCCACAACACGTGACAGGCGCGAAGCAGAAACGAACGGCAAGGATTATTGGTTTGTTTCCAATGATGAATTTGCGCGCATGATCGAAGAGAATGAGTTGATCGAATTCGCGATCGTGTATGGCGATTACAAGGGCATTCCCAAGTTTGAGGTGCGTGAAGCGCTGGCAAGTGGACAGGATGTGGTCATGCGCGTTGATGTGCAAGGCGCTGAGTCGGTGCGAAAACTTGTGCCGGATGCTTTGTTGATCTTCATCACCTGCGAAGGCGAAGACGAACTTGAGCGGCGCTTGCGCGAGCGTAAAACTGAAACTGCTGATTCCTTGTCGCTCCGAATTGCCACTGCTCGCAAGGAATTACAACGCATCGAAGCGTTTGATTATGTGATCGTCAACCAGGATTTTCATTTGGATGATACCGTCGATAAAGTGCGCGCGATCATTGCAGCCGAACATTTGCGAGTGCAACAACGCAAGGTGGAATTATGAACAATTCATTTTTAGGACAGGAACCGCGTGCGCCGCTCTCTTCGCCCGAGCCTGTTTCTCCACCCCAGGCAGTCCGCGTCGCCTTGCCAACTCTTGCGCCGATGGTCACGTATGGCATCCTTGGTTTCACTGTGTTCATTTATCTTTTGCAAATGGCAAGCAAGATGGCTTTCGGAGGAGATGATTGGCCGCTTCTGCTTGGCGCGCGGGCTTCTGATCTCATCCGCGCTGGACAGTGGTGGCGATTTATTACTCCCGTATTCTTGCATGGTTCCGTGGCGCATATCTTTTTTAATATGTATGCGCTCTTATCCATCGGCTCGTTTTTAGAACGCCACTTTGGACATGGACGGTTTGCCCTGCTTTATTTTCTTGGCGCTTTTTCGGGAAATGTATTTTCCTTCCTGCTGACAAATGGATATTCAGTCGGCGCATCGACTGCAGTGTTTGGCTTGATTGCGGCGGAAGTGATCTTCTTTTATCAAAACCGTAAATTGTTCGGCAGTCAGGCGAAGCAGGCGATTGGCAATGCAGTTTTTATCATTGCTGTGAATTTATTCATTGGACTGACGCCCGGCATCGATAATTGGGGACATGTTGGCGGCTTGCTCGGCGGCGCGATGTTTGCCTGGTTCGCCAGTCCGCGCTGGGAAGTGGTGGGCATCTCCCCCGATTTTCACTTGCAGGATCAACGTGAATCGCGCGAGGTCATTTTGGGAGCAGGTGTGGCGCTCATTATTTTTGGCGCACTGGCGGCGTGGGGTTTGTTCTCAGGGTAAAATATTTTCGGAAGTGAAACTTTCGAACTCCTTAAACAAAAAGCGCGGCGCATTTTGCGCCGCGCTTTTGAGTCGCAAATTTGGGGCTAACTCACGTGTGCAAGTCTTGGGTCAAGCGCATCGCGTAAGCCGTCACCTAGGAGATTGAATGCCAGAACTGTCAACATAATTGCCAGTCCGGGATAAAACACGAGATGCGGGGCGGTGAAGACCTGGTTGCGTTCTGATCCAAGCATGGCGCCCCATTCGGGCGTGGGGGGTTGTGCTCCCAGCCCAAGGAAGGATAGCGCCGCAGCATCCAGAATTGCAGAGGCAATACCAAGTGTGCCTTGCACGATCAGCGGAGTTAGCGCGTTTGGCAAAATCCGCTTGAAGAGAATTTCATAGGTATTTCCGCCAAGAGCGCGCGAGGCAGAGACATAGTCCATTTCGCGAACGGAAAGCACGCTGCCGCGCACAACGCGCGCGTAGGCTGGGATGGAGACAATGCCGATCGCGAGCAGGGCATTGATCAGTCCGGGTCCAAGAACCGTGACGATGGCAATCGCAAGTAAGAGAGAGGGAAATGCCAACAGCACGTCCATGACACGCATGATGATATTGTCGATCCAACCGCCAAAATAACCGCCAAGTGCACCGAGGATTGTGCCAATGAAGATGGCAAAAGAGACGGTGGAAAGACCGATCATTAAGCTCAAGCGCGCGCCATAAAGCATACGGCTGAATTCATCGCGCAAATTGCCGTCAGTGCCCATAATGTGCTGCGGTTGATCTGGTGGACAGCCAAAGGCGTAGATGCAGGGAGCAGAGCGTTTGGTCACATTTTGCGGTGGTTTTGTATCCAACATGGAAAGTGTTGGGCTGTAGGGAGCGATCCATTGGGCAGTAAGCGCGATCAATATCAAAATAGCCAGGATGACCATGCCAACGACAGATGATTTACGGCGGAAAAGCCGTCGACGGGTGATCTGCCATAGGCTGACTGAGTCAAGCGAGAGGGTATTGGCGTCCAGTTTTGCAGGGGGTACGGTTTGGGTGGTCATGGATCAGTTCCTAGTTCAGCCGGATGCGGGGATCGAGGTACGCATAAGAAATATCCACGATCAGGTTTAATGCAACAAAGAATATTGCAATTACCACAGTAAAACCCTGCACAATGCCATAGTCACGAGCTGTGATGCCGTCATATAGAATACGGCCAACCCCGGATAAATTGAAAACGGTTTCGGTTAATACCGCGCCGCCTAATAAGCCGCCCAGAGATAAACCGATGACGGTGGCGAGAGGTAACAACGCATTCCGAAACGCATGTTTTAGGATGACCGCACGCTGGGACAGTCCTTTGGCGCGCGCTGTGCGGATGTAATCCTGCCCAAGCACTTCGAGCATGGACGAGCGTGTCATACGGGCGATCAGCGCCATGGGAATGGTACTCAGCGCGAAAGCGGGAAGAATCAAATGAATGGCTGCATCCTTCAATACTGCCCAGTTTCCAGTCAGTACGGCATTGAAAATGTTCATTCGGCTAAAGAAATCTGAAATATTGTAGATAAAAGTGCCTTTGGTAAGCTCAAGTCCCCATGTTTCAAAAAATGGAATGGTAATGAGACCGGCAGACAGACGACCTGATGGGGGTAATTGAAACGGCGTGCCTTTTAACGTCAGCGCGAAGACATACGCAAGCATTAATCCCAGCCAAAACACGGGCATGGATACGCCAATGTTTGCCCACATCATGGTAACCACATCCACCCATGAATTGTGGCGGACTGCCGAGATTACCCCCAATGGAATACCAACGAGTATGCTAAACAACAGTGCCGCAAAAGCTAATTCAATAGTGATGGGCAGGCGTTCCATTAATAATTCAGTGATGGGTTTGGAATAGCGGAAGGAATTTCCGAAATCACCCTGCGCAATTTCGCTGACATATACCCCAAACTGAATCAAAATTGGTCTGTCCAAACCGTGACGATGATTGAATTCATCACAAACCACTTTGGTGGCTTTCTCCCCAAGCATGGCGCGGCACGGGTCACCAGGGATTAAGCGAGCCAGCGCGAAAGTGGCAAATAAAATGCCAAATAATACCGGAATACTAAGAACGAGACGCCTGAGAATATAAGTGATCATGATGATTTTGGGGAGCCCCCCGTCAAGATTAACTTTGGCGGGGGGCTAATAAATATACTTAAATTGGGATTACTGAGCCGGAGGAGCGTTCAAGAACGCGCCAAAGAGACCGCTCCAGTAGGAGAACGCGCCCGTGTTACCGGTGTGGAGTGGGTTAGCCGCATCCCATTGGATGGAAAGTGAAGTCACTACATCGTTCGCGTCCAATGAGGAACCATCGGAGAACTTGACGCCCTGGCGTAACTTGAAGGTCCACTCGGTCAGGTCTGTATTGACTTCATAGGATTCAGCCAAAACGGGTTCAACCGCTGTGCCGCCAATTTCGTAGCCGAGCAGGGATTGTGTAACCTGTTCGCAAGCGCGCAGGGATTCGCCATCGGTTTCGTCAGCGCAGTAGAGCGAGATCGGTTCAGCGTTCTGCATCCAGACGAAAGTGCCGGTGCCGTTGGACATGACAGAGAAATTCTCATTTCCAAGAGGACTGGCGTGAGGATTGCCTGTGAGTCCAGCCTTGTAAGCAACAGCGGAACCACCATGAGCAACGGGGATCATCGGCACATGGGTGCGGATGGCATTGTTGGCAGTGGTGTAGAAGGGTTCGCGGTCAGCGTCTGACGCCAATTGAGCGCCACTGGCTAATGCGCTGGTGATGTCTTCGAACTTATCACCAAATTGTTTGGAAGCGCCGGCACCGAAGTGGTAGCCGAGGAAGTTGGTCTGGTCGGGATAGTCAGCGCCCCAGCCCAGCATGTAAAGTCCTTGCAGTTGTCCGGCATCTGCCGCAGCAAGATAAGCGCCGGATTCCATTACTTCGATCTTGACGGTGATGTTCAGGTTCGCTTTCAACTGAGCCTGGATGTCCTGCGCCACAACATTAGGATCGGGCAGGTAGCCACGAACAACATCGCGGTAGTTCAAGACAGTTTCGAATCCCTTCGGGTAACCAGCTTCAGCCAAAAGGGCTTTGGCGGCTGTGGCATCAAACTTGTACCATGCATCGCCCACGCAGCCATTCGGGATCGAGCAAGGAGTGAAATGAGTGGCTACTTCGGATCCAGCCGGGTAGAAGTTCTTTACAATGCGTTCGCGGTCAAGACCCTGGGCAATCGCCTGGCGGACTTTCTCATTTGCCAAAGGATTCTTGGTATTGTCAAAGCCTTCAACCTGTGGGTTATTGTTGAAGCCAATGTACATGATGTTGAGCGCCGGGCGGGGGGTCAACTGCAAAGCTGAGTCGCCTTCAATGGTCGCGAAATCATCGGGACCAGGGTTGTCAATACCGTCAACGGTGCCTGATTGGAGTTCGAGCAAGCGCTGGGCAGACTCTGCGCTCCACTTGAAGACTACGGTTTCATCGCCAGTGTTCTTACCCCAATAGTTGGGGTTGGCTTTGAATACCAATTGGTCGCCACGGACCCAGGAATCAACCATGTATGGGCCGGTGCCGATGGGTTTCTCAAGCAGGTCGCCTTTGCCGCCAGTGGATTCGAGATATTCAGCAGGCTGAATCGCAAAGGATGAAAAAGCGATTTTCGAGGGGAAGGCAGGATCAGGAACGCAGAGTGTGATCTTGACGGTCAATTCATCCACCGCTTCAATGGACTTGAATTCGCCGCCGTAATCACAGTTGTCTGCGGAATAGCTGGTGTCGGTGACAACAGCATGATCCACAAATGGGACTTCGGTCGCCGCAGGTGCTTCGGTAGCAACCGCAGGTGCTTCGGTAGCAACCGCAGGCGCTTCGGTGACTGCGGGGGCTTGGGTAGCCGCACCGCCGCCGCAGGCCGCAAGCATCATACTTGCGAGCACTACAAGCGAAAGTAAAATAGAAAGGTTTCGTTTCACGTTTCTCCTCCTTATAGAGAAAAAGTGGTTTAATGGAGTATAGGGGAAAAGATAGAATCTCTCCTCATGCCTCCTGTCGGCTCAAATTATACAACAAAATTTATTGCCACATGGATACTGGATATTCACACTGCAATTCTCACTATGTCATTGCGAGTGTACTGCCCTGGCACCGCCCGCCAGGGCAGGTGTGCGAAGTAATCTCCTCGCTACAACAGGGGATTGCTTCGACGGAAGAGCGCCGTCTCGCAATGACATGGTTCATATTGAGAATTGCTGATGTTCACCCCGCTGCAGAGGGATTTTTATGCCACAGCCCTGCAATTTTTTCCCCGCACTTTGGACAACTTCCTTCATTCGTGATCTTGTATTTTTGGATGACGTATCCGCTGCGCTTCACAAGTTGATAGTTGCAGCGTGGACAACAAGTAGTTTCATACTCCCCGACATTCCCCGGTAAATTTCCTGCGTAGACATACCTCAGCCCCGCCTCACGTCCGATCTCTGCCGCGCGGATCAATGTCTGCGAGTTGGTGTTGTCTGGCGCGATCATCTTGTAATCTTTATGAAACGCCGTCACATGCCAGGGAATATCAACGGATAAACTCGCCAGAAAACGCGCTGCATCCCACAACTCTTCATTTGAATCATTAAAGCCGGGAATGACCAGCGTTACCACTTCCACCCATAAACCCAGATCGCGCGCGCGTTTGATTCCGTCCAGTGTATTTTTCAGCGTCCCGCCCAGCGTGCGATAGTTTTTCTCGCTCATGCATTTCAAGTCAACTTTATACGCATTCAGATACGGGCGTAAATATTCCATCACTTCGGGCGTGTTATTTCCATTGGACACATAGGCGCACATCAACCCTGCTTGCTTTGCCTCCTTGAAAATTGCCGCCGCCCATTCGCTGGTGATCAATGGCTCATTATAGGAAGAGACCACCACCGAAGCCTTCGCCCTGCGCGCCTGTTTGATGATTTCCTGGGGCGTGATCTTCCTTACGAACTGCGCCGCTACTTCTGAAGCCGGGTCGCGCAATGCCTGAGACGTGAGCCAGTTTTGGCAATAGCCGCAATGATAGTCACAGCCCAACATTCCAAACGTCAGCGCGGTTGCGCCGGGCAAAACGTGTGAAAAAGGCTTCTTCTCGATCGGGTCATTTTGCAGCGCGGCCACATAGCCAAACGGCACGCGCAATTTTCCGCCCGCATTGAACCGCACCTGACAAATGCCGCGCTTGCCTTCGCGGATCAGGCAGTGATGTCCGCAGGCGTGGCAGCGCACCGAATTATCATCCAGAGATTTGTATAACTCTCCTTCAACGGTCAAACTGTCAAGTAAATTTGCCAATGAACTCATTAGTAACTCCAGGGATTAAAACCTGTCAGGTTTAAGTATAATATATCCATGTTAACCGTGGTCATTCAAGCAGGCGGTATGTCTGCGCGCATGGGCGAAGATAAAGCCCTGAAATCTTTTCTCGGGCGTCCGCTCATTCAACGTGTGGTTGATAGAGTCACGCCCATTGCGGATGAATTGATCGTGACGACGAACCGCCCAGCAGAATATGAGTTTCTTGGTCTGCGCCTCGTCCCTGACCTTAAGCCTGGGCGCGGCGCCTTGGGCGGACTCTACACTGCGATTGAATCTGCCACTTCTCCGCTGGTGGCAGTGGTGGCTTGCGATATGCCCTTCGCCAGCGCCATGTTTTTCGAAAGCGCACTCAAGCTGATGGTCGAAGAGGGGGCGGATGTCGTCATCGCCAAAACAGACGAAGGCTATGAACCTCTGCACGCTTTATATCGCCGTGCCGCTTGCCTTCCCGCAATCGAAGCCGCCATTGACGCCGACCAATGGAAGGTTATCGCGTGGTTTCCACAGGTAAAAGTGCGCGCGCTTTCATCTGATGAAGTCAAATCATTTGATCCTTCGGGCTTGTGCTTTTGGAATCTAAACACGCCCGAAGAATTTTTGGAAGCTGAGAAGCGCGCTAGCGAACAATAAGCACCGGACACGGCGCGTGAGCCACGACTTTTTGGCTTGTGCTTCCAAGTAATAAACCAGCCAGTGTGCCATGTCCGCGCGAACCGATGACGATCACATCACTCTTGCGCGTGGTCGCCACATTAATGATCGCCTCGGCGCTTGAGCCTTCAAGTATTTCAGTGTGAATTTCACAAGGAAGATCGCCTGCTGCGTTGATGGCTGCCTGCATGGTCTTATTCGCTTCTTCCATCCGTGCTTCGATGGCGAATTGCAGGTTTGGCTCGCCGAGATAGGGCGGTATGAAATCATAAGCCACCACAATCCGAAACTCCTTTGCGTTCACAGTACGCGCCAGATCGGCGGCGGTACGGGCTGCGTGCAGTGCGTGTTCTGAACCATCTACGGCTAACAGGACTTTTTCAAACATGGCTTCTCCTTTTGTGTGGGGTACAATCCTAGTATACAATCACTCTGTCTAAATTCCATTAAAAGGAGTCTTACATGTCTCTTAACCTCGACTTGATCCGTGGGCAATTCCCGGCGCTTAACCGCCCTGCTATTTTTTTTGACAACCCTGGCGGGACGCAGATTGCAAAACCATCCCTGGACCGCGTCAACAAATATTTGATCGAATCCAATGCCAATCACGAGGGCGTTTTCGCGACCAGTGTTGCCTCGGATGCCGTGTTAGATGAAGCCCATCGCGCCATGGCAGATTTCTACAATGCCGCGTCTCCTGAAGAAATTGTCTTCGGCAATAATATGACCACGCTCACGCTTCACGTCAGCCGCTCCATTTCACGCGACTGGAACGAAGGGGATGAGATCGTCGTCACGCGGCTTGACCATGATGCCAACGTCACTCCCTGGGTGCTGGCGGCGCAGGATCGCGGAGTAAAAGTCAACTGGGTGAATTTTGATGTGGAAGACGGCACGTTGAATTTGGACGACCTGCAAAAAGCGCTTGAGCGCAAGCCGCGCCTGCTGGCAGTGGGCTACGCCTCAAACTCGCTCGGAACGATCAACCCTGTGCAAAAGATGATCCAGATGGCGCACAATGCAGGCACACTGGTTTACGTGGATGCCGTCCAATACGCGCCGCATGGCGCCATTGACGTGCAAAAACTGGACTGTGATTTTCTGGTTTCCTCCGCCTATAAATTTTTCGGCACTCACGCTGGCATACTGTACGGCAAGCGTGAATTGCTTGAGAAATTATTTGCCTACAAAGTGCGCCCGGCAACCAATAAACTTCCGGGTAAATTCGAGACCGGCACACAAAATCACGAAGGCATTGCGGGTGTGCTGGGCGCGGTTGAATACTTTGAATGGGTGGGACGTGAGTTTGGCGGCGAACATGCCGAGGGACTGCGCGAATATTCCGGGCGACCCCTGGAGTTAAAGAAAGCCATGACCGCCATCCGCGCCTATGAATTTGAACTGAATCGCGCGCTGCTCTCCACGCTGGAGCAGGTTCCCGGTATCACGATCTTTGGTCTGACCGACATGCGCCGATTGGATGAACGCGTGGCTACTTTCTCAATCCGCTTGAAGGATCAGCATCCGCATGAAGTGGCGCAAAAACTGGCAGATGCTGGAATCTACGTTTGGGATGGAAACTACTATGCGCTCAACGTCACCGAGCGGCTGGACCTGGAAGACAAAGGCGGCATGGTGCGCATCGGCGCGGCACATTACAACACGCTGGATGAGATTGCGCGTCTGGGTGAGGCGTTGCAGAAGATCGCGAAGTGATTTGGGTAAAATAAGCCGTGCTTTATTTTGTTGTTTTTTATAAGACTTACGAGAAATTCCAGCCATGCCTTAATATACGATTGGGGCATGGCTGGAATTTGGGCGTAAATTCTAAAAGATAAACGGGAAGTTCTCTGATTTTTATGTAGACAAGGTGGAAGATGTTTTTTCAAATTATTATTACTATTATTATGGCGGTTTTATTTTCCCTAGCCGCTGCGCCAGTCAGCATTTCTCTTGCCTGGCGTTTTCGTCTAATTGATGAGCCGGGAAGCGAAGCCCACAAAATTCACCAGTCACCCATGCCGCGGGCTGGGGGATTAGCTATTTTCTTTGTGATTGTTTTGGGCAGCGCGTTGAGCGGTATTTTAACTTCCCGCCCTGTTGCTCCAATTATTCTGGGTTCCATTATTATTTTAGCATTTGGCATCTGGGATGATATCAATGGTATTTTAGCGCCCTGGAAGATGCTAGGGCAGGCGCTGGCGACTTTATTACTAATCTCGCAAGGCATTCAAGTGCAGTTTCTTGGAAATGCATTTTTTGATACATTTTTTACATTCCTTTGGGTGATTGGTATTACCAATGCATTTAACCTGGTGGATAGCATGGATGGCTTGGCGGTAGGTCTGGGTGGAATAACAGCATTCTTTTTAGTGATTGGCACACTCTATGCGGGGCAACAATCGCTGGTGTTGTTAGGTACGATTTTGTTGGGCGGTTGTATCGGTATTTTTTATTTCAACTATTCACCCGCACGTTTATTCCTGGGTGATTCTGGCTCTCAACTTCTTGGGTTTACACTGGCGGCGCTGGCGCTTGTTTATAATCCACCCGGACTTCCGCAAGCGTCTTCCTGGTTCGTCCCCATCCTGCTTTTCAGTGTCCCAATTTTTGACACCACTTTGGTCACAGTCTCCCGACTGCGCAGGAATTTGCCTATTTATAAAGCCAGCCGCGACCATACTTATCATCGGTTTGTGACCCTGGGGATGTCACCACAACGGTCTGTAACGACCATGCATCTGGTCGCCATTCTGATAAATTGCCTGGCATTTGTGGCATTGTCCCTTCCACCTCTGTGGGCAAACATGCTCTTTGGGTTGATACTATTGTCCGGTTTTTTCACTATTTTCTGGCTGGACTCTGAAAAAAAGGCGGAATAGTCCGCTTGTTGGCTGTGGTAAACTTTTGATCAAATGTTTCGATGGCAGCGATTTCACCTTATCTTTGCAATCTACGGTTTATTGGCTTCGTTTGGCGCATTTATCACTGCGTATACGCTGTTTTTGATTCCTTCCGACCCCAGAAATATTATATTTCTGGGGCTTTCTTTTCAGCGATTGGTCATGTTGGGAAGTGTTTCTCTCGCGGGAATCCTGCTGGCTCTTTTTGCAATTAAAGCTTATCGCGATGTTATCTGGTCGGAGCGGGTGTGGCTATCACTTTTTGAACGGGAAGCGTTCGCCAAGGGAATCCGCTGGGGGGCAGTGGCGGTATTAATTTCAGGGCTGATCGTTTCCTTCATGCCTTTATATCGTTTTGGGGACTTTCAAGATGAGTTTACCCGCGTCGCTCCTCTTGTTTCCTGGTTGACGTTTGTCAGTTTTCTAACCTTTATGATCGCGTGGATCGAAAAACATGGATTCCATGGCTCACATTTTTTAGACACGCTTCGCGTCCAAAAGAAAACCCTGGGCATTGCGCTAATTTCAACAACGGTCTTTGCCTTAATCTGGATTTTTATTGCAAAGACAGGCATGGGATTAAGGGTTAGCGATGGCTATTGGTACGGGGCAGGCGTGCCAATTTTAGGATTGCAGATCGCGCTTGCGTTTGCCATTGGCTTGGGCGTGCTTTTTCTTGAGAGATCATCATTAAATGCTTATCTTCCGACATGGTCGGATCTGCTTATTTTTTTTCTTCTCTGGGGGATAACGGCTTTTTTTTGGAGTCGTGAACCACTGCGTTCCAATTATTTTTCTCCGGGTCCCTATCCGCCTGATGGTGCGTATCATCCTTTTTCAGACGCTGCTACTTTTGATATAGGCAGTCAGTTTGC
>Ga0105047_10004416_pt1 | contig 24451 bp, 19 predicted proteins | sample MAT04_FD_78384 | JGI IMG/M metagenome (GOLD analysis project Ga0105047, IMG submission 78384) | Freshwater microbial communities from Lake Fryxell liftoff mats and glacier meltwater in Antarctica - MAT-04 (megahit assembly) | ecosystem: Environmental > Aquatic > Freshwater > Ice > Liftoff...
CTCAATCCCCAAGAGCTGCAAGAGTGGAAGGACGCCCTGACTCTGCTGATAAAAAAGGTCACACTCAAGACTGGCAAGCCCGTCGTCTTGAAATCCCCGTCCCATACGTTCCGGACCAAGCTCCTGTTGGAGATGTTCCCCAACGCCAAATTCGTCTACATCTATCGGAACCCCTACGCCTGTTTGAAATCGAGCGTTCACTTTCGGAAGACCATCTTCGAAGAGAACGCTCTGGGGCGCTGCCAGAAAGAGGACATGTCCGAAGAGGTTCTCCAACTCTATGAAGAGTGTTTTCGACTTTACGAGCGAGACAAAGTTCTGGTGCCCGCGGGCAACCTGCATGAAGTCTGCTACGAGAAGCTGGAAGCCGATCCGCTCGGGGAAATGCACAAGATTTACGAGGGACTCGGGCTGCAGGGCTTCGAAGGGCTCAAAGCTGCCCTTGAGCCGCAGATGGAATCTCTCCGTCAATACAAGAAGAATAAGTTCAACGACGACCCGGAAGTGATGCAGCGGATTTACGAACGCCTGCAGTTCGCATTTGAACATTTCGGTTATCCCCCTCCGCATCTCGATGCGGACCAATCTGCGGCTTAATTCCGGCGTCCGGAGCCGCGGCCATCCCGAGAGTCTGACGCCGGCTGGGAGGGCCTCTCCCAACGGTGTATTGAGTGTTCGATAGAGACCCGTTTCTACTTCCAGGCCAGATGCCCAAGCGTCTGGCCTGTTTGCGTTTATGTCATGTGGACTCAAATCCAACAGTCCCGGACCTCCCAGAGCGCAACGTCTGCTCAGCCCAGCGAGACGCACGTTGACCCGTTTTCGTGATCCGGCGTAGACTCCCCGCCCAGTTCCCGGCGGTGATGGATCACGGCGGGACCGGAGTCGATCCGCCATGCGCGGATGGCCAAGCACTTACCGATGGAGCGGTCAGCCGTTCCCGATCCGCTGGAGGAGGGGCGATCATCTCTGCAGCTGAACACCTCATCCCGTATTCCCAGTTCGAGCAGCTCCGGGACGCCCGCGAGATTCTGAAACTGGAATCCGATGCGCTGGTCGATGTGGCCCGGCGACTCGATGCCGGTTTCTGCGCAGCTGTGGACTTGTTACTGAGCTGTTCCGGGAGTGTCATCGTCTGTGGAATGGGCAAGGCGGGCCTCATCGGTCAGAAGCTGACAGCCACACTCTCTTCGACGGGGACGCGGGCGCACTTCCTGCATCCGGCGGAAGCCGTCCATGGAGACCTGGGTTGCCTGCACCCGCGAGACGTTTTTCTGGCACTGTCGAACAGCGGTGAGACCGACGAGATCTCCGCACTCCTGCCGACGGTCAAACGCCTGGGCGTTCCGATCATTGCGATCACGGGGTCCGACCGCAGCACTCTCGGACAGCAGGCCGATATTCGCATTCTGCTCGGTCGACTCAAAGAGGCCGGACCGTGGGGACTGGCTCCGACGACCAGCACGACCGCCATGCTCGCTGTCGGGGACGCCTTGGCACTGGTTGTGGCTCGCCAGCGGGGCTTCACTCCCCAGCAATTCGCCGTATTTCATCCCGCCGGCAGCCTGGGCCGGCAACTCAAGTCGGTCACTGAGATTATGCGCCCCCGCGAGGCACTGCGATTGGCCCAGACAAGCCAGACGGTCCGCGAGGTCTTTGTCACAGCTCCCGTCCCCGGTCGCCGCACGGGAGCAGTGCTGCTTCTGGATGAGGATGGCACTCTCGCGGGGCTGTTTACCGACAGCGATCTCGCCCGGCTGATGGAGCAACGCCGTGACGAAGCTCTTGATCGCCCGATCGCGGAGGTCATGACAGCCCGACCGGTGACGCTCCCGACATCGGCCCTGTTCTCCGACATTGTGGCGATCCTCTCCGAGCGGAAGATCAGCGAAATCCCCGTTGTCGATCCGCACGGCATCCCGGTCGGACTCATCGACATCACCGATGTCATTGGATGGTTGCCGACGTTGTAGCGACCCCACGTTCTCGTTCCGAATCTCACGAACATTCTCATGCAGCGGTTCTTCCTCACCTGTGCGATCAGCTTGGGCCTGTTGGCAGCCCTGCAGCTGTATGCGCAGTTCATGAGCCCGCTCACACGAGCCATCGAACCCCCGCGCCGCCGCCGCCCGGCAGCAGTCTCTCCCGTTCAGAAATCAAACGCCTCGACCGAGGCGGCTCAGCTCTGGCTAACGAACGAAGAATGGCTCAAAACAGCTGCCATTCGTTGGCAACGCTCCGAGCACTCGTTCATTTATGCGCAGACGATTGAGGCCGCGAACCGAGGGAATCTGGAGGCCAGTGAGAGTGCGCAGGGGGACACGGTCCGCATGCGGCCGTTCGCCATGATCTGGAAGAACGCCGCCCGCCCGGATGAGCCTCCCCTCACAATTGTGGCGGAGTCGTCGCGTGTCCGCTTCGAGAACAAGTTCTTCGACGAGAACCCGCAGGAAGAAAGCTCGATCAGTTTGTCGGGAGGGGACGCGGGACGGGTCGTCTCCGCAGCCCTGGAAGGCGTCGTGCGCGTCACCGGTCCCGATGGGTTGGTGTTCGAAGGCCAGGACTTCATTTTTCTCGATGGAGCCGATTCCGCCGAACTCTATAGCGACCACGCTGTCAATTTCCGCTATGGTCCGCCCCGGCAGGGCCAGCCAGTCCAGGTGCGAGGTACAAGCGCTGTCGGGATGCGGGTCGAGTTCGCTCACGATCCGAACTCTCCGTTCAGCGACGACATGCCCCGCGTATCAGAGAGGCCCAAATCCGCCGAGCTCGGAGGCCGTGTGGCCATTGACTTCATCACCGAGGAAACCGGGGCCGCCGTCAAGACTCGAGTGACTAGCGAGGGACCATTCCAGTATGTCTTCGAAACAAATGCTGCGACCTTCCGCGAAAAAGTGCTCGTCAGCCGCCCGCAGGGTCAGAACCTTAAGGATGAGATCGAATGCAACATGCTCGCCTTGATGTTTGGGGAGATCGCGAAACCCCGCGAATCAAACCCTCACCAGATTCAGCAAGTCGGAAACGCCCGCCCGCCTCAGGCGAACTCCGTCGGACTGATCTCTCGGGTCGAATTGAAAAACATCCGGGCGCTCGCCAGTCAGAAACCCGGCTCTGTGACCCGCGAACGGGTGACTCTGCGTTCGCCAGTCAATGGGCTGGAGTGCGAACTCGATGATCTACAGTACGACGCAGGCATGCGACTCTTCACTCTGACCGATCCCGATCGAGTCAACGTCCGGCGAGAAGTGGCCGGTCAACTTCAAAAGTTCGATGCCCCCAAGATCGAGATCCGCCACTCCGCTGACCAGCAACTGGAGCAGCTGTCGGGAGTCGGAGCGGGTCAATTCTCGCATCGTTCGGATGCTCAGAGTCCGGGAGATCCGGACATCTGGGCACGTTGGAAGGACCGCCTCGATCTCGCGCCCAACCCCCAGGAAAAATGGACGGAACTCACCATTCGAGGCACGGCCACCGTGGGACAACTCGACCAGATGCAATTCTCGGGGCAGACCATTCAGGCTTGGCTGCCACTGCTGGATGACCTTGACCCAGGGGCGCTGCAGCCCGGAGTGAAGAAACGAGCTGCGACTCAGACGCCCCGTCCCGACCAAGTGCCGATCCGCCGGATTCAAGCTGTCGGGAATGTGTCGTTCCTCGCTCCGGGCGTCATCGGTCGCCGTATCGAACAAGTGGATATCCAGATTACCCCCGGGCAGATCATCCCGTGGAATCGCCCCGAGCGAAAACTAGGCGAGGACGCTGGGGCGGAAGCCAGAGACCCTGTCTTGGACGGCGAGCCTCTCGTCTTTGAATGTGCTCGCATCCTGGGAAATGCCGTCTTCGATGCGGCCACTCAAACAGTCGACATCCGAGAGCTGCATGGCATTGGCCGTGTGCTGGTCTTCCGCACCGTTCCCGACTCCGACTCAATCGACTTACCCTTCGAGCAACAGCCGATCCGAGTGACCGCTCATGAGTTCAGTGCCACCAACGAAGGGGGCACGCGACAAGTCCTCACGCTGCGGGGTGTGGTCGATGAGCAGGGACGGATCCGTGAACCAGTCCTCGCTCGGTTCGGAGATGTCTCCATTGAGGGACCGAGAATCGTGATCGACCGCGAGAAGAACCTCGCCACTATTGAGATCGAACGAACCCCGGGTTCGTCCACGAATACGGGACAGGGCGTGCTGCGATTCCCCGTCGATCAAGACTTCTCCGGGAATACGCTCAGTGCCCCAGTCATCGCCACGATCGTCTGTCTGGAAAAAATCACCTTCGACGGACAGCGCGCCACGTTCCTCCAAAACGTGAAGGCGAAACTGCTTGACAACACGGTCAAGGCCGAGCGAATGACAGCTGTGCTGAATGGCCGAATTGATTTCAGTGCCGACCGACCGCAGACGAATGGGTTGGCAATCGAGTCGTTGAAGTGTGAAGACAAGGTCTCCGTAGAGATGTACGAATACGATAAGAAGAACGAACTCATCGAGATCGTGAAAGCCCGGCTGGACCAGTTCGAAACCGACCAGGCCACGGGAAAGTTCCACGGACAAGGGCCCGGACAGATCGAGGACTGGCGACGAACCGGGACACGCCGCATGCTCGTCCAGTCACAGGGCAGTGCTCAATCGAATCGGCCCGCTGACTCTGATCGGGACTTTCCCTGGGAGTACGTGGTCATCGACTTCAAAGGCTCACTCGACGGCAGTCTGAAAGACCAGTGGGGAAAACTGAACGACGAAGTCCAGCTACTGTACGCGCCCGTCAAAAACGCCTATCTGATTTTTAAGCACAATGACCTCTCGGGCGAGGGAGAGAACGTCGGCAATGCCGTCTGGGTCGGCAGTGATCAGATGACTGTCACGATTACCGGTGATCGTGCAACGGGACGTTCTCAATCTGCGACCGTCGAAGCTTTAGGAAATGCAGAGATGGAAGGCCGGAACTTCTACGCGCGGGCCTACTCGCTTCGATATGAGCAGGCTAAGGAGATGTTCACATTGCTGGGTAAGGGGCGAGACAAGGCGACGTTGAATGTCCAGCGCAGTCCGGGCGAACCGTTCAGCAAACTCCCCGCGCAGACCATTCGGATCTTCCCCTCTAAGCAGGAAGTCTCTGTGGACGGGGCGGAGACTTTCACGACGACATTCGGCGGCGAGTGACATCACAAGTCAGAACGGTTCCCTGACACCACTTGAGCCACTCCACAGCAGACCATGCGTAACAGCTTGCAACACTCCTGGAAAGAACCGGCACCCGAACCCGGGTGGTCGGTCGACTCCGCCCCACGGGCGAGGTTGTGGATGTTGTACGGAGTGTTCGTGCTGCCGGTTCTGTTGATTGCCCTGCGGCTGGTCTGGTTGCAAATCCTCATTCCAGATCGATTCATTGCGCCATGGAACAAGACCACGGAGTCGTTTGAAACACTCCCGGCGACTGATGGCCGGATTGTGTCGAGCGATGGTCAGGTGCTGGCATTTGATCAACCTCGGCACTCGATCCAGGTCCACTACCGCTGGCTGGAAGAGCCGGTGAATGCCGACTGGCTCAAAGCCCGAGCTCGTGAGCAACTGACGCGCAGCGAGCGAAAGGACCCTCGAAAAATCGCTGAGGCACAAGCCGGCTTCCTGCAGGCACGCCAGGACCTGTGGCATTCACTCGCGACGGTCACCGGACGCTCGCCTCAACAGCTCACGACGCAGCGTCTGGCGATCCAACTCAAAGTCGAAGCGATGTCTCAATCCGTGAACTCACGGCACAGAGCAAAAGCATCGACGGCTGCGGCAGTTCGTCCCGACGCGTCCGTACTGGAACGACTCTGGCACGAACTCTCGACGCCCCCCGACCGAACATCGTCCCAGCCGATTGTGCTGCGTGAAGAACTCGAACAACACACAGTGCTCGACGACGTCCCGATCGATCAGATCGCCATCATCGAATCTCAGCCGTCCCGATTCCCCAGCGTTGAGATTCGATCTTCAAGTGAGCGAGTCTACCCGTTGGGCGAGATCGCTCCTCACGTTGTGGGGCTCCGCTCTCCGGTCGATGCCCCCATGATTGTCGCTCGACAATCACGCTTTCCCGAGGGGGATCCTCTCGCTCTGGAAGTCGGTGACCATTACGGGAGGAGCGGTATTGAGCGTGCCTATGAAAGTCGCCTGCGCGGCATCCGCGGACTCCGTCGAGTGGTCCGAAACCACGCGGGAGAGATCGTCGAACAGTCGATCGTACGCCCGCCTCGCAATGGTTCCGACGTGACTCTCACTCTCGACGCCTCTCTTCAGCAACAGGCGGAACAACTGCTCGATGACGTACTCGCGGGAGTTCCCCTGGAAGACTCCACAGCTGCGACCCCGGATGGGGAGCAGGAGGCCGTGATCCCCTCGGCCGGGGCGATCGTGGTGCTCGACCTCCGCAGTGGAGAGACTCTGATCGCCGCCAGCAGCCCGCGATACGCACTCAGCGAGATGCAGCATCCGACCAAGGAGCAGTGGAACCGATGGAACAACGATGCGCGACATCCCTTCATCTCGCGCGTGACGCAAGCCACCGTTCCGCCCGGCTCAGTCTTCAAGATCGTGACTGCGATCGCCGGACTTGAGCAGGGCGTCCTGGCTGCCGAGGAACCGTTCCATTGCCAAGGCTACTTGAATGACCCGCAGCATGACCGGTGCTCTGTCTATCGCCATTCCGGTCGCGGTCACGGAGATGTGACGCTGTCGATGGCCTTGAGCCAATCGTGTAACGTCTACTTCTTCGACCTCGCAAACCGGCTCGGGCCGCAGCCGATCGAAATGTGGGCCAGACGGCTCGGCTTCGGCTCACCGACTGGGATCGACATCGGCGGCGAACGAGCCGGAAACGTCCCCTCTCGATCCCTCGCCGGTCGAAACAATCGCTGGTATCCCGGCACGACGCGGCAGTTTGCGATCGGGCAAGCCGATCTTACCGTCACACCGTTGCAAGTCGCCCGACTGATGGCGATTGTGGGCAACGGAGGACATGCCATCACGCCCGGATTGACGCCAACTCCATCGGCGCCCGTTGTTCCTCCGCCCTCTGCCCAAAACATCCAGGTAGCGAGTGCGAACAGTCCTTCGACCACCAATGAACGACTGCTCTCTGATCGGACTCTGGCAGCCATTCGCGAGGGCCTGGAGCTGACCGTCGAACACCCGCAGGGCACCGGTCGCAAGGCCCAGATCCCGGGACTGCTGATCGCTGGGAAGACCGGCACAGCGGAGGTCAACGGCGACAAATCCGACCACGCCTGGTTCGCGGGCTACGTCCCCGCAGACCGTCCGCGGTATGCCTTCACCGTCTTCCTCGAACACGGCGGCTCTGGCGGAAAAGCGGCCGCCCCGCTGGCTCGGCAAGTCATCATGTCGATGATCGAAGCCGACCTGCTCTCGCCCCACAATCTCTCGCCGCAATAACCGTGTAGCCGCGACGCGAAGGGCCCTGCGCAGCGGAGCGATCTCCCCCTACCGCAACACATCCAATGTCTTCAATCGCATCGCATTCAAGGCCGGCAACAGCCCGCCGATAAACGCCATCACGAACGACAACGCGATCCCGATCAGCCAGATATTCAGATCGACGACCAGCTTGAGCACGATCGTCTTCCCGCCGCCACCCCCGCTGCTCACACTGCTGTTCGCAGACCAGCCATCGCACAGCGAACCGACCAGACAGCCGAGTACTCCCCCGATCATGCCGAGTACAATCGACTCGAGCATGAAGGAGGCGACCACATGCCGTCGCTTGAACCCCATCAAACGTAACACGCCGATATCCTTTCGCCGCGCACTGATCGCTGCGAACATCGTGTTCATCACTCCAAACACGCCGCCGACCGCCAAAATGATCGTCACGAACCAGATCGCATACAAGAACTGTTTGTTCGTCGCTTGCAGGCCCGAGTAGTAATCCGTTTCAACGGAAGCGGAGAGCCGGGCCTTGGTATAGTCGTCCTTCAAATACTTGGCCAGCACCTTCGCATCCTCGGGGGAGTTCGCAGTCAGCACGACCGTCGTATAGGTGTTCTTGCCGAACATGTTGCCCACCAGCGAACGCTTGGCCCAGACCTCGCTGTCAAACAACGACCCCGAACTCTGCATCACCCCGGCAATGACCCACGTCCTCTCGTTCAACTCGAACGTGTCACCCGTCTTTAAGGTCGTCTTCCCCGCCGCCTTCAGTTTTGTGTCGTCGCTGGCCATCTGTTTCGCCAACCCCTCACCCACGACGCATTCGATCATCGACTGGCCCGCAACAGCTCCCTCGCGCACACCCGCTGTGGAGAACCAAGCTCCCGCCGCATCGAGTTTCACATGATGGACGATGCCTGCGATCTGCGGGTCATCGATCCCCCGCATTTGCAGGAAGCGCCGCTTCGGTCGCCCCTCGGGAGCGTTCGCCAACGGCTGGTTGACGACCATGTACGTCTCCTGGCTCGCCAGCCGTTGTGTCCCTTCGAGCTTGACCCCTTGCTGATTGGCGATGTCCCCGACATCGCTGAAGCCGAGCGTGCTGAACCCCTCGTCCGTCGTCCCCGCCGACAGGACAATCACGTTCTCCGGATGCCCGCTCGACTCCGTCAGCTTCGTCATCCCCGCCACAAACGCCAGCATCAGCGTCATCACGCTCAGCACCAACGTAAACGCCAGCGCCGTCATCCCCGTGTTCTTCCAACGCACTCGCAAGTTATTCAAGTTGTAGGACAGCGGCACCTTGCTGCTGACCAGCAACAACACCGTCATCAGCAATCCAAACCCCAACGTCAACCACGTCAGCCGACCAATCCCCAACAACGACGGACTCAGCAACCAACTCAGCACCTCAAGAATCAAAGAGGGCTTCGCCTCTGCCTCGTCGGCGGCCAGCAGCAGCATGTGACTCATCGATTCGATTCCCAGGAGATCAGGTCGCTCTGCACCATTCTAGAGCGTGGCCGTCACTTAGGCGATGTTCCCGAGTTGACACAACAAGCATCAGAGAACTCTTCTGGCTCAATGCTGACAGCTGAACGCTCACCCTCCCCACCTTGCTCTTGACCCCTCATCATTCCCCCGCGTACCGTCCCCACTCACATGACAGTCGAAGGGGGCAAGGATGCACGTTTTCTTTTCCGCAGGCGAACCCAGCGGCGACCAGCACGCAGCGAATTTGGCGTTGGCTCTGCGCGAGCGTGTCCCCGGAGCCCGCTTCTCCGGATTCGGAGGAGTTCATCTGGAGCAGGCGGGAGCGGAAGTTCTCTATCCACTCACCGACATGGCGGTGATGGGGATCACAGCTGTGTTGCCGCTGGTCAAGAAGTTCTACGACATCGCTCAACAGGGACGCCGTTTCCTGGAAGAACAACGCCCCGATGCGGTCGTCCTCGTCGACTTTCCCGGCTTCAACTGGCACATCGCCAAGTACGCCAAACAACTCGGCATTCCCGTCTACTTCTACTGCCCGCCGCAGCTCTGGGCGTGGGGCAGCTGGCGAATCAAGTGGGTTCGCCGGTTCATCGACTGCATCCTCTCCGTGCTGCCGTTTGAGGCCGAGTGGTATCGGAAGCAGGGGGTCCGCGTCGAATACGTCGGACACCCATTTTTCGACCAGGTGGCTGAGAAGCCACTCAATGACGCCTTCTGTCGCGACCTGCGACCCAGCGGGGAGCGGCTGGTCGGGTTGCTTCCCGGTTCACGCCGCAGCGAAGTCACTCGCAATTTTCCGGCGATGCTTGAAGTCGCCCGTAAGATTCATCGAGACCATCCCGATGTCCGCTTCCCCGTCGCCTGCTACAAGGAGTACCAGCGCGACTGGTGTATCGACCAATTGAAGCAGCTAGGCGAGCCGCTGCCACTCGATTTCCACATCGGGCGGACCTCGGAAATTATCGCGACGATGGACTGCTGCCTGATGGTCTCCGGCTCGGTCAGCCTGGAAGTCCTGGCTCGCGGCAAGCCCGCAGCTGTCGTCTACCGACCGACGGCTCTCAACTACCTGTATGGCAAAGCACTGGTCCACATCAAGTATATGGCGCTGCCAAATCTGATGGTGGACCGGGAAATGCTGCCCGAGTTTCTGTATGTCTTTAACGTCGAGAAGCATGCGGCCCGGATGCACGCCGTCATTGATCGATGGCTGAGGAATCCCATCGAGATGCAGGCCCTGGCACACGAGATGGACGAACTCCGGCAGAGCGTCATGCACAGCGGCGGCATCTCCAAGGCCGCCGATACGGTACTGAAGCTGCTGGGTCACACGCAGGCCGAGCGGGCTGCCGCTTGACCTCTCCCTGAGCGGACTGGCGCTCGACACAGGCTCTTATGGACGATATCCGGACCAGTCAATGGCGAATGCCAAATGGTGCTGACTGACTCATCCGAAGCGTCAGCGAGGGCGAACATCGGTCAAGTTTTCCAGGGCGTTCATCGCAGTCATACCGCCAAGAGGGACTGATGTCAGTGTTGTCGGGCTGCTGCCACCCGGCTCACAGAGGCGAATCTCCCGCTGGGCGGATAACATCTCTGCCAAGCAGGTCGGGGGACGCTCCCCTGCACCGGCTCTCTTGGCTATCACGGACTGTTCACCGATGCGAATCATCACGGGGCGTTTCAAGCGCCGCCGACTTCTGGCCAATCCGGGCTTGGTCACCCGCCCGATCTCCGACCGCGTCAAAGAGACGCTGTTCCAAAAGCTATCGGACAACAACTGCATCGAGGGCCGCAGCGTCGCCGATGTCTTCTCCGGGACTGGGACGATTGGCCTAGAGGCACTCAGCCGGGGAGCCATCTCGGTCACGTTCTTCGAACTCGATCGCGTGGCGTTCGATCTGCTGCATCAGAACGTGTCGAGCCTCGAAGTCGACGACGAGTGCATCTGCTGGCAGACCGACATCCTCCGCACCTCGTTCAAGCCCAAGGGGGCCAAGGCCCACTTCGCCCCCTTCAGCCTGGTCTTCATGGACCCGCCGTACAAGATGGCCCCGGACATTAAACCGGGGACGAAGCTCAACGCCTCGCTCGAACGGCTGGCCAAGGATTCCGTGACCACCAGCGACGCGATCATGGTCCTCCGCATCCCCGAACGCACACCGATCCAACTCCCCCCCTGCTGGGAGATCGACTGGACGATCACCACCTCGCGGATGCATTTGCATGTGTGCAAGAAGACCGAGGGCAGCGGGGAGGCTCAAGCTGACGAAACTGAGGAGAACGAAGAAGCCTCGGGTTCCGAACCTGTCTAGCTTGAGGTCGCACCGACAGGTGATCGGCAATGCTCTAGCCGCTCACTGACAATCGATGTCCTCCCCTGATCAACCACCAGTCATCCCCTTGCCCCCGCACCTCAACATCGCCGACCGCCTTCGTCAGCCCGCCCAAAAGTGGCTGTGACAGCGGGCGGCGGTGTGCCGTGGGGGCGTGATCGGGCCGGGCCGGCGACATAGTCGCAGTGCCCCGACCTTGTCGATCTTCAAAATCCGGGCGGTGATGGTCCTCGTCGATCTGGGGTTTTCGGATCGGCTGACGGTTCACGCCTTTGAATGGCCCGACAGCTTCCGACCATCCCCTCAAATAGTTGGTTGAATTGAAAATGAACTCCGAGAAGTTTTCCAGTGCTCAACAGCCGAACATTTGCCACACATCCCGTTCCCTTGCAACACCGCGCGAATGCGGGATGATGCGACCTCGAATTGGTCCGGGAAGGGGTGGCTCAGTGGGAGTGCCTCACGCCGGATCGGACGCCCACGGGGCCACTGTATGAGCCTGCAACAGTCAGAATATCTCGAAGTCCGTCGGATCCCCGGTAAGGGGCGGGGAGTGTTTGCCCGGATTCTGATTCCGAAAGGGACGATCTTTGAAACGGTCCCGATGCTGGTCTGCAAACAGGACGAACTGCTCGGCTCCAAGCTGCTGGATTATGCCTACGCCTGGGGCAAGGGAACCGTCGGACTGGCGCTCGGGTATGGTTCGATGTATAACCACAGCTTCAAGCCCAATGCCCGGTATTTCGACCTGCCTGTGCAGCGGAAAGAGTTCGTCGCCCTTCGCGATATTCAGCCCGGGGAAGAAGTGACAATTAACTACAACGGCGACCCGAAAGATAAAAAGGCTGTCTGGTTTGAAGTCCAAGAGTAAATGCAAGGGCAGGCGAAGGCCGCGGACCATTCCCCTCCCAGCTGAGGTCCTACTGCATCGCGTCGCCACACGTCTCCGCCTCCCTTTTCGCCCTCTCGCGAACGATGTAGAGTGAAGAACGGGGGCCATCCGCGCACTGCTCACTTAGCCTGCACTCACTCTGGAGTATTCCATGTCGTTCGTGTCTCGTCGTGATTTTCTTCGCTCCGTCGCCGTCGGAGGAGCGGCACTGGCTGTCGCTGGGCAGACGCAATTGGCTTGGTCGGCCGACGACTGGGGCGGCTTCAAGATCGGGCTGCAAAGCTACACGCTCCGCGATTTCGACACAGCTGCGGCCTTGGAACACACAGTCAAGTTCGGGCTGAAGTACTGGGAATCGTTCGCCAAGCACTTCCCGATCGCGACTCTCCCGAAGACGACCGATGGCTATAAAAAGCAGCTGTCAGATGCGGGTGTGCAGATGCTGGCCTTTGGCGTCGTGGGGTTTGACACGAACGAGACGAAGGCCCGCGAGATCTTCGATTTTGCGAAGGCGATGGGGCTGCAGTCGATCAGCGCTGACCCGAAGCCGGAGAAGGAGACGTTCGACCTGCTCGACAAGCTGGTGGATGAGTACGACATCGCCATCGGCATCCACAACCACGGCCCGTTCCACCACTACAACAAGGCCGATGATGTGCTGAAGTGGGTCAAGGACCGGCACCCCAAGATCGGAGCCTGCGTCGATACCGGGCACTATCTCCGCAGCGACGAGAACATCGTCGAGGTGATCGAGAAGTTCGGCCCGCGCGTCTTCGGCGTCCACTTCAAAGATGTCCGCACGATCAAGGACAAGGCCGAAAAGGAGAAGCTGCTGAAGGAGCTGACACCGGGCCGGGCCGAAGAGCTGAAGAAGGAAGGGAAGATCTTCACAATCCTGGGCGAAGGCGAACTCGATGTCGTCGGCAGCCTGAAGGCTCTGAAGAAGCTGAACTACCAGTACAGCGTGTCGCTTGAATACGAAGAGCACCCGGAGAATCCGATCTCGGATATCGAGCAATGTTTGAAGACTGTGAAGGCTGCGATCGCCAAGGTCGGGTAGTCAAAAAGTCGAATGAACGGAGTCATTGAACTCCTCGTCACTCGAATCTTGAGGGGCGAGGAGTTCTTTGAGCGCGACTGTGGCCTGCGAAAGTCCTCAAACGAAAAATCCGGTCACTGGCGTGAACGGCTTTTCAACGGGAAATCGGGCGAGAGCACTCGGACGTTAGTCGTTCGCGCGACCCATGTAGGATCTCGTCTCGACGTCGATCTTGACCTTGTCACCGATATTGATGAACGAGGGAACCTGAACTTCAGCTCCGGTTTCGGTGGTGGCGGGCTTCGTCACATTCGTGGCCGTATTCCCACGCACTGCGGTGTCGGTCATGGTGATTTCCAGAATCACCTGCTTCGGCGGGGTGACGCCAATCAACTTGTCATTCCAGAACACGAGAGCACACGGCGTGTTTTCTTTGATGTAGGCCATCTGTTCTTCGCAGACATCCTTGGCGAGTTCGACCTGCTCGAAACTCTCGTTATCCATGAAGATGTAGTTGGTGCCATCGCAGTAAGAGAAGCTCCCTTCTCCCGACCGAATGTCAGCCGCTTCCAGGCTTTCCCCGCTGCGGTAAGTGACTTCCAGATACCGCCCGGAGAGCAGATTCCGCATGCGGGTCTTGTAGAGAGCTTGGCCCTTGCCGGGCTTTACGAACTCGCAAGCCGTCATTTCGAAGGGCTGGGCGTCGATGACAACTTTGACACCTTTGCGGAAATCGCCAGCGTTCACTTGAGCCATGGAATCTTCTCTGCGAGCGGGGAGCGGGCCACTGGAGCGGCAACGAACCGGGCAGGATAATGCAGGCTGGCGGTTTTGTCACCCCGACCGCCGAGTCAGAAAATGGAGTCTGGCTCCCGGCTTCTCACTGCGTTTCGCCTCGATCAATCTCGATCACTCGATTTCAGCCTGACTGGAGCCGCTGCCCCCGCATACCTACTGCCCTTTAATCCAATCAAACAAGCTGTCGCCAATCTGCAGATCGCCCTGTTGAGATGGGTGTACGCTGATGTTCTGGCGAGTGGCCGGGATGTCGCTGACGGCGTTCGCTTTGGCGGTTTCGGTCGGGTAGTTGTCGATGCAGTCGAGCCCCAGATTCGTGGGGACAATGTGAACCCCCGGGCGATCGACGTATTGGATCAACATGTGTTCGACCAGACGGAGGATGTTCCGTTTATATGGCCAACGGGTCTGGCCGGACCCGTAGTTCGAGCCGAAGGGGTCCTGAGAAGCGGACGGGGGAACGGGGAGCAGGAGCGCGACGTGTGGACTCGGACTGGCCTTCCGGATCATCTCGATCAAATGATCGAGGTTCAGAAACACTTCAGACATTCCAGCCTCAATGGTCTCGTCGGTGTCGGAGAAGAGGTCATTCCGTTCCAGGAAGATGGTGACCAGATCGAGGACTTTTCCCTGATTCACATCCTGGCAGTCGTGAGCAAAAACGAGGGCCGGTTGACCGCTGGCATCGGGGTACAAGAACGGGCTGCGGCGTTTGGCATATTCTCCCGTCCGAGCGGTTTCCGTAAAATGGATCGCGAATCGCCGGGCTGTCCAACCGCCGTCGCCCTCATGACGGTTGGCCCCCGGTTCACCGAGAAAGAGCGAGCCAATCAGCGTGATTTTCGAATTGCCCGGTGCGGCACTGCGATCGAGTCACCGCTGCGTGTCGACCGATGCATGAGTCAGACTATCACCGCCGCACAGCAAAGTGAGCGACTTCCACTCCCCGTGATCGGATGCCACGGTTCGAAGAATCGTCCGCGCCGTCGCGATGACTCGATTCTCTCCATCTCGCACATCGAGTTGCCACTGGATATCGCCGATCTCGGCAGCTGTCGGGACCCAAATCCAACGATCAGCGAGCTGGTTCTCGTGCAAGCAGGTGACATCGAATAACGAATTGGCCGGATTCGGGAACAGCACCACGTTGTCGAAATAGATGTTGCACTCCTGGCCCACGACGGCATGCACGATCTTTGGAAGCACGGGCCGAACGGGTCCCGGAATTGACTCCTCATTGTCTTCCGCAAAAAGTCCGGTCCCCCCGCAGAGTGCGTCCCAGACCAGAAAGAGGGTGAGTCGAAATCGTTATTTCATCAGTGTGCTCCAAAACAATCACACGGCCTTGTGGCCGGGCGAGCAAATTCGGGGTTGGTTCAAAAACAGACTGACGCAGTGCGAAGAAAACACCTTAACCCGCCGCCGAGCCCGCCCCAATGGCTCCTGCGCTCTCCTGCGCTACCGGAGCGCACAAGCGCGGGAACCACACTGGCGAGCGGGGTGGCGGGCACTTTTTTCCCTCTCGACTGCCCTACGTCCCGGGCTGCACCAAGCTCCGCTCTAGCTCGCCCAACTGTCGGTCGACGGTTTGCAGCTGCTCAGCTGTTAGTGGCTGCTCGCCGAAGCGGACGGCGTAGAAAGTTTCGACGAGTTGGAGGGTGGTCCCGGCGATGCCGGATTTCTGGAAACGAGTGAGGAACTGGTCCTCTGCCCGGTGGGCGAACTCGCGCGGCGTTAGTGTTTGGACATCAGCCAGACCGAAGCGATGCAGCAAGCCCATCAGGCGGGCATAGAACTCCACAGTAATGGCTCGTCGTTGAGCCAAATCTCGACTGCGGGTCCACCCCTTCCAGCGTTTGAACACCCGACGCAGAATCCACAAACTCCCCCAGATGGATAACGCGAACAGCAACAGCATCGCAATGGCCAAGCCGCTGGACCACTGGTTGGGCGACGTGAAGAAACTCCCGAGTTGAGCCAAGAGGGGAATCTCCCCCTGCATGATTCCCTGGAAGTTCAGCTTGATCGCATTTCCAATCTCACGGAGCGGCGCATAGACCAGTTGGTCCTGCTGCGAGTTGGAGTAATTCATCCCTTGAAACCAGATCGAACGTGTCTTGTCGACGAGGTCGGGTGCGGACTCCTTGACCTTGAGCGCGACCTCGGTGTCACGTTGACCGGGGGTCGGGTCGAGCGTGATCCAGCCCCCATCGACAAATGCCTCGAGCCAGGCATGGGCATGCAGATCTCGGACCTCAAGGTCGCCCGTGGCGGGATCGTATTCGGCACCCTTGAACCCTCGAATGACACGGGTCGGGATGCCGACTCCCCGCAGCATGAGAGCCAGAGCCGAGGCGAAATACTCGCAGTGTCCCTTCTTGCGGTTGAAGACAAAGTCCTCGACCGGATCAATCTTGGGATCGGTCACCGACAGATCGAGCGTATAGTTAAATTCATTGGAGTCGCGGAGGTACTCTTCGAGCTCCCGCGCTGTGTCCTCGCTGTCGAGGTCTCCGTCTTCGGCTGACCGCGCCAGGATATCACGAGCCCGTTGGGTGAGACGCGGGGTCGGAGTTTTCAGAAGATTCTTGAGCTCCGGAGGCAAGCCATTCTGACGGATCCAGTCCTTGACCAGGCGACGCCGCCGAGCATCGGGTATGACATCGGGGGGAAGCAATGTCACGGAGTAGGAAAACGGAAGTTGCTGATCCGCGTCATACGACTCCAACCCCGACGTAGAGGGATGGTAGATCATCCGGTCACGCTCCCCCGTCGCCCGAGCGCCAACGGCGAATCCGGGGTAGAATAAGATCGATGAACTGAGAGGTTGCAGAGTGATATTCAGCTGGACCGGACCGGGTTGAAAATAGGAATCCAGCCAATCGGAATGATCTCCCTGAGTCCAGGTTCCTGCGACATAGTTTTCGAGGACCGCCCCCCGGAAGAGAGGATCGTCGCCGATAGCAGCGGCCAGCCCCTGGGGCGGAATTCGTTCTTCCGTCTGACCGTTCAGGACAGTGACCTGCATGACCAGTTCTTTGCTCTCCATAATCTGGCCGATGTCGCCGAGTTTGATATTGTCGGCAAAACCGGTGGTTGCCCCAGCGCGCCTTTGCGATTGATTCGCTCCCCCGTTCAAGGTTCCAATCCAGACTCGTGGAGTCAGGAAGAAGAAGGCCATGCCCACAAACAGGATCAGAACCAGTGTGATCACTCCCCCCCCGAAAAAACGGGGAGAGATCCACCGACCGTGCTCATCGGTCCGGACACCGTTGCGTGCGCTACTGAACTGGGTCAGAGGAGCGCTGATCGCCTCATCGTTTGTCCCTCGCTTCCCCCCGGGCGTCAACATGAGAGGATCAGCCAGGAGCGCCGCACGGGTGAGGCTCAGCAGCGACATCGTCCAGACAGCGGATGCCGTGTAAACAAACAACGCAGCTCCGAACCAGGGCTGGATTGTGAGCACCGCTCCCATGGCCACCTGCAATACGGACAGCGCAAACATCCACCACATCCGCCGTAGGTCTTTGACCTGGAGTAAAAACGTCCACGTCAGGTAAACGACCAGGTGCCCCCCCGCCAGAAGTCGAGCTTCCCCATCCTGTCGGAACTCGACAAAGGCCAAGCCGAGCGAGGCGAGGGCCGCCAGATTGAGCAGCACTGCCGGGGGCCGAAGCCAGCCCAGAAAATCAATCAACAACAAGGCACCGATCGCCAGCGGAATCGTCCCCAGAGCCAGCGGAGCCTCTTCGGCAGCTGCGAAAATCCCTGCGGCAATGCAGACTTGCAGTGCGAGACTGAAAAACAGCGTGTTGCGAAGCGTGTTCACCGAGCGGTATCCCTCGGACGACTAGGGTCGCCAGCAGGATAACCGCCAAGGGGAGAGCTGTCAGCTGATGAAGTTGTCAGTTGTCAGTGGTCAGTATGGATGGAGCGGGTCACGAAGCGGGCGACGCTGCGGTAAGCTGACGCCGTGCCGCTCGCGTTTGACTTTCAACCCCTCAGTTCGCCCACGGGATCGTGTCGCCGTTGTAGCTTTCATAGAACATCCAGCCGATCTTCTCGCTCAAGCGGGAGATGTACTCCCGCTTGAAGGGGAGCAGTTCTTGTTCGGTGGATGACCGAGGAACCCGGATCGGGAAGTGGAAGTCGAGTTCCTTGGAGTAAATCCGGTCTCCGTGTCCGCTCTCATCCATCTCGGTCACATGGATGTCGGCCTCCGTCTTTCCGCGGTAGAGAGTCGTACTCGTGCCCTCGAACAGGCTGAACGTTGAGAGTTCGATTTCGATCACGTAATCGGCTTTGAACTCCTTGCCGATTTCATCCGCCAGTTCCCACTTCGGATGCGAATCGATCCAGGCCCGAACGTAGTCCGGCTTGATAATGGTGATCTTGTTCTCGCCCAGGCGATACGCCAGCTGGGCCGCGATTTCGTCATCAATGCTGGGAAACTCGAGCAACATCTCCTTGGGAGCGAAACAGACGACCGCGACGGTCTTGTCCTTCTCCTTCATCGAGAGCCCGGTCTCTTTGTCGAAGTCCGGTTCGATCGATGGCGGGCCGCCGAGCAGGTAGCCCAGGATCACGAATTGCTGGCACCCGGCCATGAGCACCAGAGACAGGCACGCCCCCACCACCCAGGCCCATCGCCATCGAGCCACCGGCTGCGACGGATCGACGAGTGGGGGTTTCGCAGCCGAGGCGCTGACGTTCCGAGTTGAGTGTTCGGGAAGTGCCATATTAGAACAACTCCTTGGACGTGACATCGTAGAACATGTTGCCCAATCGCTGGGTCAGTTCCTTCACGAACTTTTTGCGGAAGGTCGATTCGGACATGTGATCGGTGGGAATCGGGTGGCCATCGGGGTAGTCGACATCGAACTCTTGCTCGAAGACTTGTGCCATGCGGCGAGGTCCGGACTCCGACTTGTCGCCGACTTTCCCTTCGATTTCGTAGCCCACGATGGTTCCCGTGCAGCGACCGTGGTACATCGTCGGTGTGTGGGGTTCACGCAGCATGTATCGCTCGATGCGGATCTCGAACAGGTAGCGGGCATCTGGTATTTCAGTCATCAGCACTTGAGTGTCGTAACGCCCGCCATGAGAGTCGAGGGCTTCGACCACTCGATTCTGGTCGACAATCGGCATCTTTTTCAGCTTCATGCGGCGAATCAATTCGCCTTCCACGTCGCTCGGCAACGTTTCGGCGACCTCCACCACGCTCAAGGGAGCGGTACAGTGGAGGATGATCCCGCCTTTCTCCTTTTCAAGGTCGACACCCGTGGTGCCCCCGAACTTCGATTTGGCTTTCGGATCGCCGATGATCGCCTTGCCCATCAGCGCCATCGCATTGATGCAGCCCGAACTGCTCATCAGGAGCAGCGCGAGAATGACTCCGTGGCAGACGGCGCGGAACGGTGCCGGATTTCTAAGGAGTCGGGACATGAAACAGACCTCGTGCGGCAAACCACACTTCTTAATCACAGTCGCAAGGAACGCCCTCACGGCACCCAACCCATCAACCGTCCCGTCCACTGGCAGATTGCGACGGCGCTGAGAGCGAACAGAATCACCACCAGCGTCAGCACGATGTCCGGAACTCCCAGATACCGCCGCTTCCAGGCACTCGCCCAGCTCCACGGCACTCCGATCGCACAGACTGCCGCAAACAGGCAGGAGGCTGCGTTCGCACGCAGGGCACTCCCCCACTGTCCGCGGACAAAATGGGCAAAGGCAGTCGTTCCCCCACAACTCGGACAAGGCACACCAAACCAGAGCAGAATGGTACACGGGGGAAGTCCGAGCTGTTGATGAGTGCCATAGCCCAGCGGACTGGGCCGCAGCCACATCGCCATCAACAACAGAGCGATTCCAACCACCCCGGCCAGAACCAGAGCGACCTGTTCTTTGCGGGAAATCGGGGAAAACACGGTCGTTCGAGGAGAAAAGGTCATGATCGGCGGGGTGATGTAACCGGACCGGTTCGAATCAACAAGAGCTGGAATATGCGACAATTCAATGTAAACCCCAAGGCCGACTTGCGACAAACCATTTCGGAGAAACACCTTACGATACATATAAAAACAATCCGATCAATACTAACGGCGTCATATCCGAACCAATAATTCGTGCGGAGTGTCAAAAGTGGTCTGCGGATCGGCAGACTTGGCCACTATCATGGGTCGGTTCGGGCGCACGTGCGGCCCGGAGCGCAAGACTCGCATCGCGATTGTCGCCGGATTCTCCGAATCCGGTGTCTCCGCATGGCCCGCTGGTCACAGTTGTGAGTGAGGGTCAACGGAAAAATGGGGCCTCATGGGTCATGTGCGAATGGCGAGGCACCGGATTCGGAGAATCCGGCGACTTTGCCCACCGCCGTCTCGCACGCACTGCCCCCGCGCACCCCCTCTGCCTTCTCACATCCCCTCCTGAAACTGAAGACCGACCGCTGAATACCGACCACTTCCACTTGAGTGAGCTCTCTCCCTTGATCGATGCGACCGAGCATTTCTCAACACCGACTGTCACGTACGACCAGCAGTATTCCGAGGGAATACAACGCTTAGAGCATTTCCGCGATCTGGTTTCGCGCGATGAAGTCGCTTGGGAGGTGAACTACCGATTGCTGCGCAAGCTCGGCTCCGGCGGCCAGGGGGTGGTCTATCTCGCCGACCGCGAGGGGGCGTTTGATGTCTCGTTCCGGCTCGCGCTCAAGTTCTTCCGGCCCGACCGCTATCAAACGGTGACGGAGTACCGGACAGATATGTCGCGGCTGGCCCGGCTGGCGATGAAGCTCTCGCGCTTGCAGCAAGACCATCTGCATGATGTATACAACGTCGTCGAGAACAAAGGGATCATGATTCAGGCCATGGAGTGGGTCGATGGCTATGACCTGCGTCAGCTCCTGACCCCTCAAACATTGAACCAGGTCCGTGAATCGGTCGACGCCAGCCGCTGGGACTACGTGAACGATGTCATCGTGACCGGGACAGCGGAACAGCTGCGGATGAAGCCGGGGATTGCAATCTCGATCCTCCGGGAATGTCTGACTGGGGTCGGGGCCTTGCACCGTGAAGGCCTCATCCACGCCGACCTGAAGCCAGCGAACATCATGATTAAGCGGACTGGGAACGCCAAAATCATCGACTTCGGGTCGGCGTTTTCCGTCGACGACAAACCCCCACGCAGCACCTGGACCCCCCGCTATTCGGCCATCGAAGTCCAGCAGGGAGCCACCCCCAGCCCCGCGTCCGACCTCGCCAGCCTCGGCTACATCCTGTTCGAAATGCTCTCTGGTCAGTACCCCTTCTCGGGGGTCCACTCTGAGGAAGAACTCATTGCCGCCAAACGGCTGCTCCCGGAGCAGTTGCCGTTCTTGCTGCCCGAGGATGTCTCCCGGAATTCGACGCTGCTGAACTTCCTGGCCAAGCTGATCGCCGTGAAACCCGAAGACCGCTTCGCCAGCGCCGAGGACGCCGACCTTTCCGAATCTGGGGCTGCAGCCTTCGAGCGTGAACTCGTCAAAGGCAACCTCTCCAGCGAATACGAGAACGAAATCCGACTCTGGCTGGCGGAACTGGAGTAGAGGGGAAAACCGTCCGCTTCTCCTCTCATTTTCCAGACACCACACTGTCCCAAGACCCAGAGGACTACTATCCTTCCTCCGTCTGGGACGGCCATTGCGATTCCGGAAGAGGGCGTCGCGCGGCGCTCCATGTTTCAAGACGCATCCGATGTGATGCCAGCTGGGTGAGGCCGAGAGCCAACCATGCGGATTCGTGATCTGTTCCGGACCAGACCGTTCGTTCTGTCGGTCGAGGTATTTCCTCCCAAAACGGAGGTCGGGGACGACGGGCTGTACCGCGCTCTGGAGCGTTTGAAGTCTTACCAGCCGGGGTTTGTGTCTTGCACCTACGGAGCTGGCGGCACGACGCAGGGCCGCACGATGGAGATTTGCCGCCGCATCCAGGCGGACTTTGGGTTGCCGTCGACCTCGCACTTTACGTGCGTCGGTTCGACCCGCCAGGAGCTGCTCGACTGGCTGGCGCTCGCCTCGCAAAACGGAGTCGGCAACATCATGGCCCTCCGCGGTGATCCGCCCCAGGGGCAGACGGAGTTCAAAGCAGTCGATGGCGGTCTCACCCACGCGGATCAACTCGTCGAGTTGATCCGCTCGCACTACCCCGAGATGGGCATCGGCGTTGCGGGCTACCCCGAGAAACACCCGGAAGCGAAAGACCTCGACACCGACCTCGTGAATCTCAAACGCAAGGTCGACGCCGGGGCCGACGCCGTCTTCACCCAGCTGTTCTACGAGAACGCCAACTTCCTGCGGTTCCGCGACCTCTGCTTGCAACAAGGAATCACGATCCCCGTCGTGCCGGGGATCATGCCGATCACGGAGTTCGCCCGCATCAAGCGCATCACGTCGATGTGTGGAGCCGTCTTCCCGACCTCGCTTGCGTCCCGGCTCGAAGCGGTCCAGCATGACGCGCAGGCTCAGTTCGAAATCGGCGTCGAGTTCGCCATCCAGCAATGCCGCGAATTGATCGACGCCGGAGTCCCCGGCATGCACTTCTACGTGCTCAACCGCAGCGAGTCTTGCGAACGCATCTTGGAGGGTCTCGACCTGCGGCCCGCGAAGTAGAACCGGTTTCCCGACGCGTCCTGAGAAACAGTTCCCCGTCTCTCACACCGACGGTCGAAAAGTCGGCCCGACAACACTCAGACCACTACTCATCATGCCGCCACGCAACGCCTCTCGCGCAGGAACTGCTCTCCTCCTCGCAGGGAGTGTGGCCTTGGTCATCATCGCCGTCCCAAGTTGGCGATATGCCATCCCGTCGCACGGGTTCCACTCCGCCCTGCCTGTCTGGCTGCTCTTCGCTCTGGCCGCTATTGCCATTGGCCTGCGACTCCTCTGGAGAGCTGACTACGCGGGCACCGCATGGGCTCCCGAACTGCCGGGGCAGCGCTTCATCACAGCGGTGATGTACACCCGAGCGAACTGCCCGCTGTGTGACGAGGCCCAGGTGACGCTGAACGACTACGCGCGGTTCCTTCCGCCCCTCACGATTGTCGATATCTCGACCGATCCCGAACTGACGGAGCGACACGGGACCTCGATCCCGGTTGTCGAGTTCGATGGCCACATCCACTTCCGAGGCTGCGTCTCCGAGGTGTTGCTCCGGCGGCTCATCCGCGTGACCCAGCCGGAGTGAAAGCGCCGACAAATACCCGCCTCTGGGCTTGCCCCGATGGTTCCTGTGCTTGTGCGATACGAACAAAAGTTACTCCGCCTCCATGCTCCACCGCCGAGTCAGTTTGACCGGTCGCCCCAGCTGGTCGCAGATGCGGGTGACGACAAAATCGATCAAGTCCATGATCGTGAGCGGCTGATTGTAGAGCCCCGGCATCGCGGGCAGGACGACTCCACCCGCTTCGGTCAGGCGGCGCATGTTCTCCAACTGGATCAGCCCCAGTGGAGTCTCGCGCGGCACAACGATCAGCCGGCGACGCTCCTTAAGATGCACATCCGCCGCTCGCTGAATCAGATTCGTTGACATCCCATGGGCCACTGAGGCCAGTGTCCCCATCGAGCACGGGCAGATCACCATCCCGGCCGTCGGGAACGACCCGCTCGCGATCCCCGCGTTGTAATCCTGATACCCGTGGGTCTTGAGCTCTCCTCGAGCGAGATCGCCTTCAACTGCCACTCGCTCTTTCCACCACGGAACTCTCGCGGAGAAGAGCTTCTGGGGAGTCACTCCCCCCGCCAGCGACATGTCGAGTTCCGTCTCAAACACGCGGTTTGCTGCGGGGCTGACGACCAGATGCACGGTCGCCCCTTGGCCGAGCAGCACCTCGACCAATCGGACTCCATACGCCGACCCGCTGGCTCCGGTGAAAGCGACAACAATGTTGTCCGACGAAGGGGGAGACAATTCAAACCTCTTCCGATTGATGAGCACTCACTGACGACATTCTGACAGTATAGACACGTCAGCGACTTTGCGATGGCCACCGGACTCTCCAAGTCCCGTATCGTGTGTGCGTCCCCAACGTCGGCGGATCGGACGAGCGAGACTTCACCATGCACACGCACTTGGTCAAGCCAAGAATTCAACGCCAAGGCGCCCAGCCGCGGAGCTGCAAAGCAAGAATTCTCCCCCAATCTGTGCGCCCTGGCGCCTTTGCATCTGTGCGCGAACCTCCTCCTTCCCCCTTTGCCGTCTTTTCTTCCTTCTGTTCTATCTCTTCTTAAATGCGGAAGAGATGACAAACCTCATCCGGTCCAACACCAGAGTGTGAACAGAAGGAAGCAAAGGATGAGGCAGAAGTCGAGCAGCGATCCGTGATTTGACCCGATTCTCTGCGTCTCCCAGCCTCTGCGCTGATTCCGTCCGGCTGACCGATGCTCGAGAAGCAGACATTCCGGTGTACCAACGTGGCCCACCGGGTC
>Ga0105047_10004417_pt1 | contig 24448 bp, 19 predicted proteins | sample MAT04_FD_78384 | JGI IMG/M metagenome (GOLD analysis project Ga0105047, IMG submission 78384) | Freshwater microbial communities from Lake Fryxell liftoff mats and glacier meltwater in Antarctica - MAT-04 (megahit assembly) | ecosystem: Environmental > Aquatic > Freshwater > Ice > Liftoff...
GAAAGCCACTACCACCCAACGCGCAACACAACATTGCACCGACCCACTCGCAGAGCAATCGAGGGATCGCTAACTGCGCGCTGCTTCGATCTGCGCCTTGATCACTTCGGGTGAATCGATGCCTGTCACCAGGTCAGTCGCCGAGCCGTCGGGCCGAATCAGAAAGTGGGGGGTCGCCGGCGGGTTAGCGACGGTCTGGCCATATTCGGCTGCGAGCGCCTGGAGCAGTTCCGGCGGCATGGCTGCAAACGTCCAGTCGAAGCCGGCGTCGTCGGCATAGCGCACCAAGATGTCGGCGCCAATATTGGGTTCCACGCTGAGCGCCACAAAGACGACATCCTCGCCCAGCGCAGCCTTGGCTACCTGGACGTTGCCCAGTTGCTGGCGGCAATTGCTGCACCAGGTGGCAAACGGCTCCACAAAAACCGTCTTGCCCGCGAAGTCCGCTAGGGTGAAGGTTGAACCGGTGCGGGCGTCGATCAAGGCGATCTGCTGCCAGGCAGGGCGAGTGACGGCAGCCTGTTCGCTTTGCGTCGCGTCCGCCATGTCTCCGTCGTCACCTGCATCGGTGCTGGTGGTCATTGCGATGGTTGCGGTCATCGGCGCGGTGCTTTCGGGCGCAACTGCCGACTGCTCGCTAGCGGCGGCTTTTTCTGGCATCACCACTGTTGGAGTGGGCGGCGTCTTGTCGGTCATTGCTGTGGTCGCTGGTGTGGCAGGGGCAGCGCACGCGCTCAACAAGAATGCGCCAAGCAGCAAGCCGGAGATGTATTGGATTGGTTGCATCGATCTGTTCCTTTCTACAAGCACTTGCGGGAATAACCGGTGACGATCAGCTCAGCGACACATGCCCTGTTCACCTCTTGGACATTACCGCTCATCGGCTGCTTCGCCAGGGAGAGTGTAGCATGCACACCTTGCTAACCTATGACAGAAGCATTACACAATTCTTACGGCGCAGCTTTTCCTGTAGAGGCTGCGTCTCTTGTCGTTCACCATACTGTGATGATGTTCTTGTACTGTATATGGGTTTCTCCAACCTTCTGGCTACCGATGGCAAAGATACTCTTCACCGTGACCCCGGCCGCCGGGCACATCAACCCGACGATCCCGCTGGCGCTGGCCCTGCAGGCGCGTGGACATGACGTGCTTTATATCACGGGGCTGGGCAAGCTGGCGCTGTTGGCGCGCGTGGGACTGCCGGCCACGGCCATCCTGCGTGGGCGGGCGGACACGCCAGAGCAGATCGCACAGCCGGTGGGCGCCGCGCAGGACAGCTACAATCCGTTCAAGATTCTGAAGGAGATCCGCTATTTTCTGCGCCTGATCGAGGATGGCCTGGCGGAGATGGAGGCGATCATCGCCGGCTGGCGGCCCGACCTGGTGGTGAGCGACTTTTCGACGCCGATCGGGGCGGCGCTGGCCCGGCGCAACGCCCTGCGCTGGGTGACGACGTGCACGGTGCCCTCCTGTATCCGCACGCGCCGCGGCACGCCGATCTTTCTGGGCGGGCTGCGCCGGCCACGGCATGTGGGGGATCGCCTGCGCGATTGGGGCGGGCGCCAGCTTCACGAGCTGCTGCGCGCCGGGCTGACGGTGGCCCTGCGCCCTACCTGGCGGCGGCTACAGCTCGACCTCAACCTGAAGGACGGCGGCGACGGGCTTTACTCGCCCGCGGCCATTCTGGCGCTGGCGCCGTTCGAACTGGAGTACCCACGCGCCGATTGGCCGCGCCAGTTGCATTGGATCGGGCCGGTGGACTGGTCAGAGGCGGCCGCCTTGAGCGCCACGAGCCAGGCCTTCCTGGCGGGTGGAGGACCCACGGTCTTTGTGACCTTTGGTTCGGAGGCCTTTGCGGCCAAGGCGCGCCTGCTGCGCACGATCGGGCAGTCACTGGCGGCAATGGGGGTGCGCGCCGTGATCACGGGCGGCGGCGCCGTGGATCTGGCCGATCTGCGCCTGCCCAACGTGCACGTGATCGCCTATGCGCCCTACGCGCAGGTGCTGGCGTGCGTGGACGCCGTGATCCATCACGGGGGCTGCGGGATCACCTACGCCGCGCTGCAGGCCGGCAAGCCGGCGCTGATCATCCCTGACGGCAAAGACCAGCCGGACAACGCGCAGAAGGTGGTGGAGGCAGGCGCGGGGCTGCGCTTGAGCCAGCGCGCCGCCACACCGGCCCGGCTGCAAGGAGCGGTGGCGCGGCTGCTGGGCGAAGCGCACTTCACCACAGCGGCGCAGGGCATGGCGCAAGCGATAGCGGCGTACGCGCCAGTGCGGCGTGGGGTGGAGGTGATCGAGGAGATGCTGGCGTGAGGGCAGGACGCCGCGCGCAACGGGCGTAAACGCCCGCGCTCACACACAAAGCCCCATCAATGGGGCTGGGTCATCTCCCCGCATCCGCGGGATACGCCAGCCCGGTTTCACCGGGCTTTGTGTGTGAGCACGGCGGTTGACCGCCGTTGCGCATGGCTCCGTTGCTCAGACCTCCGTTGCTCAGACCTCCGTTGCTCAGACGCACCGTCCGATGATAGCGTGGTCGATATGCCGCCCGATGCCTTTGCCGGCCAGACGACCGGCGGGTCCCCTGTGGCTGGACTTAGGGCGCGTGCGTGGCACCGCCGAGGTGTGGGTCAACGGCCAGCCAGCTGGTGTGCGCGTCTGGTCGCCCTATCAGTTCCTGATCACGGACTTCCTACGCGCCGGCGAAAATAGGGTCGAGGTGCTTGTGCTCAACACGTTGGCGCCCTATCTCGACGTGCAAAGCCCGACGTTCTACGTTTTCCCCGGCCAGACCGATTCCGGTCTGCTTGGGCCGGTGCACCTGGTGCGGCGCTAGTCCAACCCCCATTTTTCGTTTTTCGGTGGTTGACGACCGCGCAATTCAATGCTATATTAATGATTACTTCTACCAATCGTAAGATAAATCGGCTAAATCGCAAGAAAAAGGCAACGCTCCTCTTTTTTGTTGTCTCCGTTCTCTGCTTGAAGGCCAACATACTCGCCGCATAGGATGGTCGCCGGTGTAGGCGCCCCACAGGATCCGGTTAGGGGCAACTGTTCCATATCCCTTGCGTAGGCTTACGTCTTCACTTGAAGATCACGCGCGGCGCAGGGTTGTGCTGGAATTCCTAGGATTTGTTGGATGTTCAGTTTGCCATGACCTAACCGTCAGGACTTACGTTTTTGGACAGATAAGCACTACACGGCTCCAGGGCAAACGGCAATACTGTTGTCACTCTATCCATTTCACGAACAGGAGAGAAAAGCTATGCGAAGGTTCAGGATTTTGAGCTTGCTAGTGGTTTTTGCCATGCTCTTGGCGGCATGCGGTGGTGCACCGGCCGCGGCGCCGGCGGCAGACGCGCCGGCGGCTACAGAAGCAGCGGCAGCCGAAGCGCCAGCAGCGGCGGCGGGGGACGCCAAGGAAGCCCCCGTATTGGCCGAAATGGTTGCTGCCGGCACGTTGCCGGCGCTGGCCGATCGCCTGCCCAAGGTGCCCTTTGTAGTGGGGCCGGGTGTGTTGCTCAGCGAGACCAGCCTGCCGGACTGGAAGGCCGGCCAGTATGGCGGCACGCTGAATACAGCGCACAGCGTAGCCGATTGGTCGCCCGACGTTTTTGTCATGCTCAATGAGCCGCTGCTGCAGGCGCCTGACCTAAGTGTGCAGGGCATCCAGGGCAACGTCTTGGAGAGCTTTGAAGTAAGCCCAGACAACACCGTGTTCACCTTCAAAATGCGCGATGGACTCAAGTGGTCAGACGGGGAACCGGTTACCACCGAAGACGTACGCTTCACTTGGGAGAACATTTTCGGCAACGAGAAGCTGTATCCGAACGGCTTGCCGGCGCGCTTCCGCGCTGGTTTCGACCCGGGTGGCGACCCCATGACGTTGGAGATCGTCGATCCCACCACCTTCAAGCTGACGTCCACGGCTCCCTACGGCGGTTTCCTCCGCAATATTACGATCGAGGGCTGGAACGGCTATACCGAACTGGTTAATCCAAGCCATGTACTCAAGAAATGGCACCCGGATTTCACGCCGATCGAAGATATGAAGGCGGAACTGGAAAAGAACAACCTCAAGGATGAGTGGTGGCAACTCTTTAATCAGCAGAAATGGTGCCAAAACTGGAACGACACGGCAGATCGCTGTATCGGCTACCCGACCCTGAATCCGTGGGTTTCGGTGGCGTCGGAAACCCCGGGCATCAAGGTCTTCGAGCGCAACCCCTATTACTTCAAAGTAGACACCGAGGGCAAACAGTTGCCCTACATTGACAAGCTCGTCTCCGTGCAGGTAGAAGATGTGGAGATGGTCAACCAGCGTGTGCTTTCGGGCGACGTGGACTTCCTGCGTGAGAGCACAGGCCTGGTCAAGGTGCCACTCTACAAGGAAAACGAAGCCAAAGGTGGTTATCGCACTGTGCTGACCGACATGCACGTCGATTCGAGCGTGCTCTACCTGAACCAGACCTTTAACGACGAGGCGTGGCGCAAGGTGTCGCAGGACATTCGCTTCCGCCAGGCGTTGAGCCATGCGATCAATCGCCAGGAGGTCATTGACAGCGTTTACTATGGCATGGCCGGTATGCCGGCGGTGAGTGTAGGTGAGGAAAACGCGACCTACGACGTGGACGCTGCCAATGCGCTGTTGGACGAAATGGGCCTCACCGAAAAGGATGCAGACGGCTTCCGCATGGTTGACGGTAAACCCTTCTCGATCTTGTTGGAGCATGCCGCCCACGCACCCGACCTGGAGCCGGTGGCCGAGCTTATCACCGAACAGTTGAAGGATGTGGGTATCAACTTGCAGGTCAAACGCATCGACCCGAATTTGTGGACGCAACGCGGCCTGGCCAACGAACTCCAGGCTACCATGTTCTGGGGCCATGACCAGGGCTGGGACAGCGATTACAGCGGTGCAAACTTCGACCGCGTCGGTAGGCTCTGGGATCTTTGGCACGATACCAACGGCAAGGAAGGTGAGGAGCCGCCGCAGTGGGTGAAGGATATGTACGAATTGGATGCCAAGCGCTGGAGCTCGGTTTCCGGTTCGGATGAGTTCAACAAGCTCAAGGAAGATACCTTCGTTTGGTCGCGCGCCAATCTGCCTGCCATCACCATCGTCGAGAAGGTGAAGTACCCGATGATCGCCAATGCTAAGCTAAACAACGTGGCGAGCGCCGGATATGCCATCGCCTCGAACTTCGCCGGCGAGCAACTCTGGTATGGCCAGTAATTAACTGTGACAGCAGGGCGAGTTAACAACTCGCCCTGCTCTGCACGTGCACGGTAGGGCGAGTTGTTAACTCGCCCTACCGTGCACGGAAATGGTTGGTCGAGTTGTTTGTCGCAAACGGAGGTGCTTGGCGTGCTTGTATACATTATTCGTCGGTTGCTCATGTTGATCCCAATTCTGCTCCTGGTTTCGTTCATCGCCTTTTTTATTATTGAACTCCCGCCCGGTGATTGGGTCACGACCTACGTATCCCAGTTGCGCACTTCGGGTATCCAACTGTCGGACCAGGAAGCGGAGCGCCTCACCCAACTTTACGGTTTTGATCAACCAACCTACGTGCGATACTACAAGTGGATGCAGGGCATTGTGACACGCGGCGACTTCGGGTGGTCGTTCCAATGGGGCAAGCCGGTCAACGACATTCTGGCCGAACGACTTCCCATCACGCTGACAATTTCGCTGATGGCGCTCGTCTTTTCCTGGATGGTGGCCATTCCCATCGGCATCTACTCGGCCACGCATCAATACTCGTTGGTCGATTATTTCGCCACGTTTATTGGGTTTATCGGGCTGGCCACGCCCGGATTCTTGCTGGCCATGATCCTGGCATGGGGCGCAAACCAATATCTTGGCTTTTCGGCCTTGGGACTCTACTCGAAAGATTTCCTCGACGCCCCTTGGAGCACGGCCAAGGCGCTCGATATGCTCAAGCACATGATCCTGCCCTTGATCATCATCGGCATGGCCAGCGCAGGCTCCACCATCCGCGTGCTGCGCGGCAATTTGTTGGACGAACTAAAAAAACAGTATGTCATCACGGCCCGCGCCAAAGGTCTCTCCGAATATCAATTGCTCATGAAATATCCTGTGCGCCTGGCATTGAACCCAGTTTTCAGCACCATTGGCTGGCTGCTTCCCGCCATCTTCGCCGGCGAGGTGCTGATCTCGATCGTTTTGAGCTTGCCTTCGCTCGGCCCACTGCTCTTGCGCGCTACGCTTTCGCAGGACATGTACCTGGTTGGCAGTGTTGTGTTGATTCTGAGCGCTTTGACCATCGTGGGAAGCTTGATCTCTGATATTTACCTGGCGTGGGCGGATCCGCGCATCCGTTATGGAGGGGTGAGCAAATGAGCACCCATGTACGCAACGCCGCCGAAGGTGGTCTGGGTGGCAGCCAGCCATTTATCGACGAGGGCGTAGACACCAGCATCGGCTCGGTCGACGAACGCTTGGAGGCCGGTAGCGAACGCTTCTACTACGCCAATCCGTGGCAACTCATCATGTGGCGCTTTCGGCGCCATCGCTTGGCGATGATCTCGCTGGTGCTGTTGGTCACCCTCTATCTGTCGGCCATCCTTGCCCCGTTTGTAAGCCCCTACTTGGCTACGACGCGCTTCGAAGGCATGCAGATGATGCCGCCGACGCGTATCCACATGATTCATGAGGACCGGTTGATGCGGCCGTTTATCTACAGCCTCACGAAGACACTTGACACGGAGACTTTCCGCTACACCTTCACCGAGGACACGAGTCAGGTCTATCCGATTCTCTTCTTTATGCAGGGGGAAGAGTACAAAGTCCTGGGCCTTTGGTCAATCAATATCCACCTCTTTGGCACCGGTGAGGGACTGCAGCCGGTCATGCTCTTTGGATCCGACGAGCTCGGCCGCGACATCTTCTCGCGCACTATTTACGGCGGCCGCATCTCCCTCTCGATTGGGTTGTTCGGTGTGCTCATCGCCTTTGGCCTGGGCGTGCTGATCGGCGGCATCTCCGGCTACTTTGGCGGATCTACCGATGAAGTGATCCAGCGCCTGATCGACGTGATCATCTCGATCCCACTCATCCCGTTCTGGATGGCTCTGTCGGCGGCGCTGCCCCGCACCTGGGACTCAACCCAGACCTTCCTGGCGATTACCCTGATCTTGGCGGCCGTCACCTGGTGCGGTCTGGCGCGTGTCGTACGCGGCAAACTTCTCGCCTTGCGTGAGGAGGAGTACGCCCTGGCGGCACAGGCGGCCGGCGCCAGCAAGGCGCGCATCATCTTCCGCCACCTGATGCCGGGCTTCACCAGCCATCTGATCGTTTCGATCACCTTAGCGATTCCAGTTGCCATCCTTGGCGAAACGGCGCTGAGCTTTCTAGGTCTGGGCATCCAGCCACCGGCGGTCAGTTGGGGCGTGCTGCTCAAGGATGCGCAGGATCTGGTTGCCGTTGCCCAGCAGCCCTGGCGCCTGATTCCGGCACTCTTTGTGATCGGTACAGTGCTTCTCTTTAACTTCGTGGGTGACGGTCTGCGCGATGCTGCCGACCCCTATTCGGCATAAGCGATGGGATCCATGGCAAATTCACACGATGTCTTGGTCGACGTTCAGGACCTCAAGGTCCATTTCTATTTGCATGAAGGCACGGTACACGCCGTCGATGGTGTGAGCTTTCAGGTTTCCCAGGGCAAGACGCTGGGCGTGATCGGCGAGAGTGGTTCAGGCAAGTCGGTGACGGCCCAAGCGATCCTGGGCATTGTCCCCTCTCCCCCTGGTAAACAGGTGGGCGGTCGCATCCTGCTGAACCTGCCTGAGAACGACGCCAGCACGCGCGTGATCAATCTGTCGGAACTGAAACCCAATGGATCCGAGATTCGCAGCATCCGCGGCAAAGAGATCTCCATGATCTTCCAGGAGCCGATGACCTCCTTCAGCCCTGTGCACACTATCGGTGATCAGATCATGGAGGCGGTGCGCATCCATTACCCCAATGTGAGCAAAAAAGAGGCGCGGGAGCGAGCCATCGAGATGCTGCGCCGCGTGGGCATTCCGCACAGCGAACAGCGCATCGACTCTTATTCCTTCGAGTTCTCAGGCGGCATGCGCCAACGCGCCATGATCGCCATGTCGCTGGTCTGCAACCCACGCATGGTGATTGCCGACGAGCCAACGACCGCCCTCGACGTCACCATCGAGGCGCAGATTCTGGAGTTGCTCAAAGACCTGCAAAAAGAGTTTGGCATGGCGATGCTCTACATCAGCCACGACCTGGCGGTTGTGGGCGATGTCGCCGATGAAGTGATCGTCATGTATCTTGGCATGGTGATGGAGCAAGCTGCCACCCAAGAACTCTTTGACAACCCGCTGCACCCCTATACCGAGGCCCTGTGGCGGTCCATTCCCACCATCGATGGCCCACTGGAAAAGCTCTCGCCCGTGCGTGGCACGCTGCCGAGCCCGTTTGCCGTGCACAAGGGCTGCCCCTTCTTCTCGCGCTGCGAGAAACGCATACCCGGCGTGTGCGACGCAAATCGACCGCCGCTGGTGGAAGCCAGACCCAGTCACATGGTTCGCTGTTTTCTGTACACCGAACTGCCAAGTGAAAAAGCAAACGGGGCAGCGTAAATGAACGTGTCGCCAGCCACCTTATCTGAAGGACAAGCCATGAACGCAACCTCAAACGGCAGCAGCGACGTACTGCTCGAGGTGCAAGGACTCAAAAAGTACTTCCCTATCCAAAAAGGCTTTATGCGCCGCACCGTGGGCTATGTCAAAGCGGTGGACGATGTAAACCTGCTCGTAAAGGCCGGCGAGACGCTGGGCGTGGTGGGCGAAAGCGGCTGCGGCAAGACCACGCTGGGGCGCTGTCTACTGCGCCTGTACGAGCCGACTGATGGCAAGGTCCTGCTGCACACCGGCGACGAGGTCTTGTCGGTCACCGAGATCTCCGGCCACGATATGCGTACCTTCCGCCGGTCGGTGCAGATGATCTTTCAGGATCCCTTTTCTTCGCTCAACCCGCGCATGAACGTATTGGAAACTGTGGGGGAGCCGCTACGCGTCAACGGTCTTGCCAGCGGTCACGAGCTTGAGGAGCGCGTGGCGCAGGTCATCACGCAAGTGGGGTTGCGTGTCGAGCATCTGCGCCGCTATCCGCACAGCTTTAGCGGCGGCCAGCGCCAGCGCATCGGCATCGCACGCGCGTTGGTAGTGCAGCCCAAGCTGGTCGTTGCCGACGAGCCGGTTTCCGCGTTAGATGTGTCGGTCCAGGCGCAGATTCTGAATCTGCTGGAGAGCTTGCAAGCGCAGCATAACCTGACCTACATCTTTGTGTCGCACAACATGTCTGTGATTCGTTACATCAGCGATCGCATCGCCGTCATGTATGCCGGTAAGCTTGTCGAGTTAGGGTCCAAAGACGAAGTTCTCTCGGCGCCCAAGCATCCCTACACGGAACTGCTGCTGGCGGCCGTGCCGCGCACGGTCGACCGCCGCCGCGGGCAGCGCACGATCACGCCCGGCGAGCCGCCCGACCTGGCCAACCTTCCCTCGGGCTGCGTCTTCCGCTCGCGCTGCAAGTATGCCCAGGATCGCTGTGCGGTGGAAGCACCCGAGTTGCGAGAAGTCCAGCCGGGGTACTTCGTCAGTTGCCACTTTGTTGAATCCCTGAGTTTGCGGGGGGTTTCCCCAAGTGCCCAATCTCTCACGATCTGAGCCGCGACCGGGCAAGGCGACCCCTTCCCTGCGCGACTACATAGCAGCCTACGTTCTCTGGTTTCTCACGTCCGCGATCAGCCTCCTCGTGGCGCTGGCTATCCGTGATCTAATCCAGATGGCCATGGTCTTGACGACATGGGATCGCTATGCCGTCCACGCCATCAATCAGTTTTCCACAATCGCGCTGATTCTGGTGCTGGTGGCCGTCGTGGCGGGGGTCGAGGGCTACTACCGCCACGGCGTCACGAAGGGCCAGCTTCGTTACCGTTTCTGGCGCGTCGCCACCGTCCTCTGCGTCGTCTTCGCGGCGACCTTTGGGCTACGCCTGGTGCTGGAAGCCATTGCCAGCTTCGTGAACCTGATCACGGTGCTGCTCTTTGCGCTCGCCGCCGGCGCCACTTGGGGCGCGCGTTGGGCGGCGCGCCGTGCTGCACCCAGGCGCTCGTCGACGGCGGCGGTCACGACGGCCAGCACGACCAGCCGCCTGGGTTGGTTGGTGTTGCCGGCGCTCTTCGTGATCGGCGCCGTGCTCCTCTTTCTGCCCATCAAGTATCCGCTCAACCCATATGACGAAGGGCTGGCCTTGGTGAATGGGCTGCGTGTGCTGCACGGCGACGTTCCCTTCCGTGACTATTGGGCAATCTATCCCCCCGGCCAGTCCTACATTCTGGCGGCGCTCTTCCAGTTGGCAGGGCCGACCGTGATGGTGGAGCGCGTGTATGACACGCTTGTGCGCATTGCCCTGGTGATTGTCATCTACTTCGTCTCGGCCAAACTGCTGCCCTATCCGCGCTGGGCGATTGTCCCCTTCTTGGGTGCCGTCATCCTATTGGCGGCCGCTACATTTTATGGCTACGCGGTCTTCCCCGCCCTCCTTTTCAGCTTTCTCGCCGTGCTGTTCTGCTACCGCTATCTGGAGACACAGCGCCGTGTCTGGCTCTTGGCGGCGGGATTATCTACGGGTGTCACTCTGATCTTCCGCATCGACCTTGGCGTCTACACCGGGCTGGCGATCGCGGCCGGGCTAACCATCTCGGCGCTATGGATTAAGCGCAAACCCGGTGGGGTTGGCCGGCGGTTGACTACCCTGGTCGTGACATGGCTGTTGGTGGCCGCCGGTGCCGTGGCGGTGGCCGTCCCCTTCTACGGCTATCTGGTGGCCGTGGCTGGGGTTGGCGCGCTGTGGAACAACTTGATCACCTTCCCCGCCACCACCTTTCACGCCGTGCGCCATCTGCCCTATCCAGCCTTGTCGCCGGACTGGTCGCGCTGGGCAGAGGGCGATGACCTGTTGTTCAACCTGGAGCGCGTGTTCGCCGATTGGCTAGGCTTCTATCTGCCGATTGTGGTCTTTGCGGCGACGGCAACGGTCGTGGTGGTCGCCGTGGTGCGTCACCGCAAAGACGAAAGCCGCCTGACGCGCCGCCACGCCGAGGCAATGGTGCTGACGGTATTGGGCGTGGGCCTCTTTGTCCAGGCATTGAGCCGCTACGATGGTATTCACGTCCTGCCTGCCTCGTTGTGCGTGGTCATTCTCCTGGTCTGGCTGATGCAGCAGATCCCGCTCACGCTGTGGCGCAAGCCGCTCTTTGCCGTCCCGGCCGGCGTGCTGTTGGCGATACCGGTGCTGCTCTACTTCTTGCTGCCCTACATCCAGTTGAGCGAAGTTGTGCACCAGTTTCCACCCGGCGACTGCTATTCGGAACTGCCGGCGGCTTCTTGCGTACCCTCGATGTTGCCCAATCAGGAGGAAGCGGTGCGTCTGCTGGAGCAGCGCGACCCCGGCGGCGGCGCTGCGCTCGTAGCGCTTACCCGGCACGACCGCATCTTTGCTAACGACATCAGTTTCTATTTTCTAGCAGGCCGGCCGATCCCCACGCGCTACCATGAGTTGCATCCCGGCGTAGCGACCACCAGGCCCGTGCAGGAAGAAATTGTCGAAGAGTTGAAGCGTGGCGACGTGCGTTGGCTGATGCTGGTGGATTGGCCAAATCCCAGCGAGCCCAATGGCAGCGCCGTGAGCAGCGGCGTCACCGTATTGGATGATTATATTGGCGACAACTACCAACGTGACCGCTCCGTGGGCTGGTATCAGCTTTGGCGGCACAAAGAGTGACAATTGGGTTAAATATCAGCATTCGCAACCGAAACTCCATGGATTGAGGAGAAATACAATGCTCAAAGTAGCAGTGGTTGGTGTGGGCAACATCGGCAGTATCCATGCCCCGGTCTATCTGGCAGATAACCTGGCTGAACTGGTGGCCGTCTGTGACATCATTCCCGAACGCGCCGACAAGGCCGCCGCCAAGTACGGCGTGCGTGCCTATTACAGTGTGGAGGAGATGCTTCGCCACGAAACGCTTGACGCCGTCAGCGTCTGTTCGGCGGGTGTCGAGAACGGTGGCGACCACTTCACGCCCACCATGCAGTGTCTGGAAGCGGGGCTGCACGTCCTGGGCGAGAAGCCCATCTCGAATGACATCGTCAAGGCGCGCCAGATGGTCGCCAAGGCCGATGAAAAGGGCGTCTACTACGGCATCAACCTCAATCACCGGTTTGTGCCGCCGGCGGCGACCGCCAAACGCTGGATCGAGGAAGGGCGCTTGGGCGACCTGCTGCTGATCAACATGACCATGTGGATCGGCAACCCCAACGAAACGTCGCCCTGGTTCCACCTGCGCGCGCTGCACCCCCACTCGCTCGACATCATGCGCTATTTCTGCGGCGACGTCGAACGTGTCCATGCCTTTATGAACCGGGCGCCCGGACGCATCTGCTACTCCAACGCGCAGGTCAACCTGCAATTTGCCAACGGCGTCGTCGGCCACCTGACCGGCAGTTACGACACCGACCCGCGCCACAACCTGGAGCGCTGCGAGGTGCTGGGCACCAAGGGGCGCCTGGTGCTGGACAATCTCTATGAAGAACTGACTTTGTACCCGCGCGGCGGCCAGGAACTGACCGTAATCCGCAACAGCATCATGGGCGGGCTGAGTGGCTTCGACGCCACCTTTAGCAACCGCATCCATCGCTGGCTGGAACAAGTCAGCGCCGGCGTCCCGCGCGCCCAGATCGAAGCGTCGGGTCGTGAAGGGCTGGCGGTGCAGGAGATCATCGAGGCCGCCATCCGCTCGTTCGAGACAGGCCGCGCCGAAGAAACACCGCTGGGATGATGGTGAGCTTATGACAACCAAGATCGGCCTGGGTATCATCAGCTTTGCCCACGGCCATGCCAATACCTATTGCGAACGCCTGGCCACCTTCGACGATGTGCAGTTGGTGGCGTGTTGGGACGACGACTCCGCGCGCGGCGCGGCCGCTGCCGCGAAATACGGCATGCGCTACACGCCGCGCCTGGCCGATCTGCTGGCCGACCCGGCCATCCAGGGCGTGATTGTGACCTGTGAAACCAATCGCCACGCCGAGATGGTGTTGGCGGCGGCAGCGGCAGGCAAGCACATCCTGTGCCAGAAGCCGATGGCGCTCACCCTGGACGACTGTGATCGGATGGCCGCCGCCGTGGAGCAGGCTGGGGTCAAGTTCATGATGGCCTTCCAGATGCGCCACGATCCCTCCAACCAGAAGATCAAGGAACTGGTGGAGAGCGGCGCCATCGGCAAAGTCGGGCTGCTACGCCGGCGCCACTCGATCCCCGTGTTGTTCAATGCCGACTTCGTGAATGGGCCGAGCCGCTGGCATATCGATCCGGTCAAGAACATGGGCATGTTTATGGACGACGCCAGCCATGCGACTGACTTCATCCATTGGATCCTGGGGCGTCCCAGCAGCGTTATGGCCGAAATCGCCAACACGCTGACCGATGTGGCGCCGGACGACACCGGCGTGGCCATCTACCGCTTTGCCGGCGGCGCGATGTCCGTGCTGCTCAACTCTTCGGTCACGCTGGCGGGGGAAAACACCACTGAGGTCTACGGCGACCAGGGGGTGATCATCCAGAACCACGACGACTCGCCCTCCACCAACGTGCCGCTGCCACCGGCCCCCATCGCGCTCAAGCTCTATACGCGCGGCCAACCGCACTGGGAAGACCTGGGCATTCCCATCCCGGCCAGCCACGGCGAGCGTATCGCCGCCGTGCCGCGCGCCTTCGTGGACTGTCTGCTGCACGACCTCACCCCACCGGCCACAGCCGACGACGGTCGTGTCTCGGTCGAGATGGTGTTGGGCGCCTATCAGTCGGCACACGAAGGGCGCCGGGTCCACTTTCCGTTGTAGGCTTTTTGCAAAGGTCTTGGCTTATGTCTCTTGTCACTGTAATCGGCCGCGGACATTCGGGCACTCGTGCCATGTCGCACACGTTGTCCGCCAGCGGCGTCTTTATGGGCGAGCCGCTCAACGTCTCGGGTGATCTGCTGCCGCCCGAAGCCATGTATGATGCGTGCCGGGTGTTCGCCCGTCATGTGCGCTGGCTGGGCGGCCTGGAATGGGATTTCAGCGAGCTTCAGCGCATGGCGATCCCGGAAGAGTTCACGGCCTTGATTGGTTCCTACCTGCATAGCGTGATTGACAACTCCGGCGAGCACAAGGGCTGGAAGATCCCGGAAACGACCCTGGTCTTTCCCTGGATCCTGCGCATGTTTCCCGCCATCAAGTACATTTTCTGGGTGCGCAACCCGCGCGATTGTATCTTGAATCACCACATCACCGACGATTTGAGCGATTTCGGCATCGACTATCCGCGCACGGACGACATCCGCTTGCGCCGCGCAATTTCCTGGATCTACCAGTACAAGCTCGTCAAGGCCACGCCAAAGCCAGCCCACTGGCTGGAGGTGCGCCTGGAGGACTTTGTGCTCCGGCAGGAGGCGACGTTGGCCCGACTGGAAGCATTCCTCGGCTTCAGCCTGGCCAAGACTGCGGTGCGCCCCGAGGTCATCGACCGTTGGAAAACCGATGAGGGCGCCAGCTATTTTGATTTCCTGGCGCCGGCCATGCAGGAGTTTGGCTATGAAGTCCCGGCCGCCGCACCGGCAGCGCCGATCGCGGCCTCCGGATTGTCCACCACAACCCAAGCAGGAGAAAAGAACCCTATGACTGTCCGTCGTCGCTCACAAAAGAAACCCAATATCGTGTTCCTGGGCATCGACTCGCTGCGGCGCGACCACATGAGTTGCTACGGCTATCACCGGCTCACCACCCCCCATATCGACCGCTTCGCCGCCGAAAGCACGCTCTTCGAACAGACGTTTAGCGCCTACATCCCCACCACCAGCGCCTACGCCTCCATGCTCACCGGTATGGATGTCTTCACGACGCAAGTGGTGGCGCTGCGTCACAAGGGGCCGCTGCGCCCGGAGGTCAAGACCCTCGCCGAGCTGCTGAGCGAGGAGGGGTACAATACAACGTGCGTCGGCTTCAGCGGCAACCCCAGTTCACGCGGCTTCGACAAATACATCGACTACCCGGCATGGGGCAGTTGGAACCAAGGGCGCAGCCCCAAGGCGGAGGATCTCAACGCCGTGGCGATCCCTGAGTTGGAGCGGTTGTCGCGCAAACGCGAACCCTTCTTCCTCTTTCTGCGCCACATGGACCCGCATTCGCCCTATCTGCCGCCCGCACCCTACGAGCGCATGTTCTACCACGGCAACGAAACCGATAAAAAAAACAAGTCGATGGAGCCGGTGATGGCGTTCAAGCCCTTCTGCGACTTCTTTGCCAGTTGGATGCCGCCCGGCATCACCGACAAGGAGTACATCATCGCCCAGTACGACGGCGCCGTGGCCTACATGGATGCCGCCATCCAGAGCATCTTCATGGCGCTGGAAGCGCGCGGGCTGGCCGAAGAGACGATCGTGGTGCTCAACGGCGACCACGGCGAGACGCTCTACGACCACGACTGCTTCTTTGATCATCACGGCATGTACGAACCCACGCTGGTCGTGCCGCTGATCATCCGCTATCCGGGGCGCCTGCCCGCCGGCAAGCGCGTGGCCGGCTACAACCAGCACAAGGATCTGGTGCCGACGCTGCTCGAACTGGCCGGCATCACGCGCGAGGATATCCGCTTCGATGGGCGCAGCCTGCAGCCGATGATCCGCGGCGAGGTGCCCTCGCACGAGAGCGAGTTCTATATCACCGAATGCACCTGGATGCGCAAACACGGCTGGCGCACACCGCAATGGAAACTGATTGTGGCCCTGGAGCCGGACTTCCATTTTAAGCCGCCGGTGGAACTCTACAACCTGATCGAGGACCCCAACGAGCAAATGAATCTGGCCGGCGTCCACCCACATGTGGTGGCCGAGTTGACGCGGCGCATGGAGGCCTGGATCAGCGCGCGCGTGGCGGCGACCGGGCTGCCCAATCCGATCTTTAACCAGCCCGGTTGGCATGGCGAGGAAAGCATCGATTATTTCAGCAGTTCGCAGCAGGCCTACGACACCCTGCATATTGGCGACCCCACACAGGCGGCGCGTCTGCAATCTCGTTCCCGGGAGTAGCGATTTCCCGTTTGCGCTCACGGCGAGGTTGAATTGACCGGTATCTATAGAGAAAGAACCAACCCATGTTGAACCAGCAGCAGATCGATTTTTTCAAGGCCAACGGCTACGTGAACGGTGGCAAAGTGCTTGGCGACGACGAAGTCGAGATTTTGCGCAGCGAGATCATGCGCACCATCGAAGAACGCGACCGCACGGACATTCCTCAACCCGTGATGGTGCGCAACCTGTCGAAGACCGATGCGCCGGTCTGGCAGATCGTAGATATCTGGATGTCCAGCCCGCCCTTTCGCACCCTGATCGGCAACCCCCAGATCACGCGCGGGTTGGCGCAGCTTACCGACGCCACCGAGCTACGCATCTGGCACGATCAGATTCAGTACAAGCCGGCCCAGATCGGCGGCGTGAACATGTGGCACCAGGATGCCCCCTACTGGCCGATCATTGCGCCCATGACTGAAGTCACCGGCTGGGTCGCGCTGGACGATGCCGACGAAAGCAACGGCTGCATGAGCATGGTGCCAGGCTCGCACCTGTGGGGCAACTACATCGATTTCTTGCACACCTTCAAGAGTTACGAAGATATGCCGGCCGAATACGACGGACATGCGATCGAGGTCGTGCGCTGCCCGGTGAAAAAGGGGGAAGTCCACTATCACCACGCGTTGACCTGGCACGGCAGCCACGCCAACACCAGCGGGCGACCCCGGCGCGCGGTTGCCCTGCATTACATGACCCAGGATGCGCGCTTTGTGGCCGCCGGCAACCATGTGATGAAGTCCTATGTGGAAGTGGCCGACGGCGAGTTGATGAAAGGTAAAAACTTCCCGAAAGTCTATCCGACGGTGGAATGAGCACACAGCCGCCCAACATCTTGCTGATCCATGTCGACCAGCATCGGCACGATTGCCTGGGCGTCAATGGGCATCCGGCAGCCCATACGCCCCATCTCGATCGACTGGCGGCAGAAGGCGTGAATTTCACGCACGCCTTCTGCCCCATCCCGATCTGTATGCCGGCGCGCACGTCGCTGCTGACGGGGCAATATGCTACGCAGCACGGCTGCCTTGCCAATCGGGGAACCGAAGGCTACCGGCCCATGCATGCGGGGTTGCCGACCTTTAGCGCGGTGCTGAAAGAAGGCGGCTATTATCTGGGCTACGTCGGCAAGTGGGAGGTTGGGACAGCGGACTTGCCGGCCGACTTTGGCTTCGACGACTACGTCGCCGGTCAGGGGTATCTGGCGTGGCGGCGCGAGCAAGGGTTGTCGCCGCTGCCCACCACCAACGGCTGGTTTGGCGAGGTCGACCCAGGCATCACGCCGGAGCAGTCGGCCCTCGGCTGGGGCGCAAGCCACACAATTCGTCTACTACAATCGGCCGCCGCGCGTCGCCAGCCCTTCTTGATCCGCTGGGATCCCAAGGAGCCACATCTCCCCAACGTGCTGCCCGAACCGTATGCCTCGTTGGTGGCGCCCCAAGCGATCCCTCCCTGGCCCAGCTTCCCGGATTCGTTGGCGGGCAAACCGTATATCCAGCGCCAGCAGGTGCGCACCTGGGGGCTGGAGGGCTGGCGCTGGCCGGATTGGGCGCCGATCGTGGCGCGCTACTTGGGTGAGGTCGCCTTGATCGACCACCAGGTGGGGCGCATCCTGCACACCCTGGATGAACTGGGCCTGCGCGAGAATACGCTGGTCGTGTATAGCAGCGACCACGGCGACCTGTGTGGTGCGCACGGCATGATCGACAAGCACTATGTCATGTACGATGATGTGGTGCGCGTCCCCCTGCTGCTGCGCTGGCCCGCACAATTGCCGGCTGGGCGGACGGTGGACACGCTGGTCACGGCGGGGCTGGATCTGGCCGTGACCTTCTGCGCCGCCGCCGGGTTGCCCGTACCCGCGTCCTTCCAGGGGCGCAGCCTGCTGCCGCCGGCGCTGGGCGCACTGGATCCCGGCCGCGAGGCTGTCTTTGCCACCTATCACGGCAATCAATTTGGCCTCTACAGCCAGCGCATGGTGCGCACGCGGCGATGGAAGTATGTCTGGAACCCCACCGCCGAAGACGAACTCTATGAGCTGCAGGCGGACACCGGCGAATTGGTGAACTTGGCCAGCGAAGCGGCGCACGCGGACGCGTTGCGCCAATTGCGCGCGCAGTTGGTGACGTGGATGCAAGAAACCAACGACCCGCTGCTGAATGGCTGGACGAAACGTCAACTACTCGAAGGGCGCAAAGGTTAGGAGTCAGAGATGTTACGAGCCTGTGTAATTGGGTTGGGTCCCATCGGCAACCGCCATGCCAGGATCTTGAGCGAGGATCCGCTGGCCCATCTGGTGGGGGTATGCGACATTCTGCACGAGCGAGCGGATGCGGCGGCCGCGGCCTACGCGGCGCCGGCGTTTTATACTGTGCCGGAGATGTTGCGCGCGCTGGCGCCCGACGTGTGTATCGTCGCCACCGGCGGCCATGAATATGGAAGCGAGCACTACACGCCGACCCTACAGGCACTGGAGGCCGGCTGTCACGTGTTGGGCGAGAAGCCGATCTCGAATACGATCAGCGAGGCGGAAGAGATGGTCGCCAAGGCCCGTGAAAAAAGCGTGTGCTATGGGATCAACCTGAACCATCGCTTTACTCCGGCGGCCCGCCTGGCCAAGCGCTGGCAAACCGAGGGGCGCCTGGGGCATTTGCTCTTTGTGAATATGAGCATGTGGATCATGAATCCACGCGAGAGTTCCCCCTACTTCCAACTCAAGGCGCTGCATCCACACACCGTCGACGTCATGCGCTATTTCTGCGGCGACGTGGAGGCGGTGCAATGCTTCGCCGTGAAGGCGCCAGGACGCAAAATCTGGTCGACAGCCACCTTCAACATGCGCTTCAAGAACGGCGTGGTCGGCACGCTGACCGGCAGCTACGACATCGAGCGCGGCCATCCGATGGAACGCTGCGAAGTGGCGGGCACGGGAGGGCGCTTTGTGATTGAGGATATGTACCGCGAGGTGACCCTTTTCCCGGCCGGCAACTTGGAGAAGACGGTCTATTCCAATCCGTTATTCGGCGGCATGCGCGATTTCGAGGACACCTTCCGCGATCGCCAGCATCGCTTTCTGGAGGAAGTCGACGCCGGCATTGCCCCCGACGCCATCGACGGTTCGGGCGCCGAGGGACTGGCCGCACAAAAGGTGCTGGCGGCGGCGATTGAGTCGCTTGAGAACGAGACCGTTGTCTACGTAAAGTAACCTATCGAAAGGAAACCACGATGAAACTGGGTGCCAATACCGTCTTATTTGGCGGGCATGATATGGAAATCGCCTTCAAGTCCTTGGCCATGGCGGGCTATGATGGCGTCGAGATCTCTGCCATCGACGGCATGGGTGTCCACTTGGCCGTGGAAACCTGGCGTGAGTCCGCCCCGGCGATCAAACGCCTGTCACAAGCCTACGGCCTCGAGTTGTTGGCGATGGAGCATCCCTCACGCGACCCGGCCCAGATGGAACAGGCCATGCAAGCGGCGGCCGCGCTCGGTATCCCCATCATCAACTGCGGGCCGGGTGGCAAAGCGGGCGACGCCGCCACGCTTCAGCAGGCCATCGATGAAATCGGCAGCCTCACCCGGCTGGCCGAGCAGTACGGTGTGACCTTGTGCGTCAAGGCGCACGTCGGCCAGAGCGTCTACAACACACCGACTTCCTTGGAACTGATGAAGGCCATCTCCTCGCCGGCATTTGGCATCGACATGGACCCGTCGCACATCTATCGCGCCGGCGAGAACCCCGTGGACGCGATTGCGGCCGTGATCACACGCGTCAAGCACGTGCACATCCGTGACTGCAAGGGACGCCAGCAAGGCCCCGGCAAGCCAGAAGACCAGGCCAACGGTCGCGGCGACATCGACCTGGTGGGCTATATCCGCGTGCTGCACGAACACGGCTACTCAGGACCATTGAACCTGGAGATCATCGGCGCCAAAGAATACAGCGTCGAACAATGCAGCATAATCGCCGCCGAGTCGCGCGGCCACATGCAGGCCTGCCTGCAGGCCTGTGGCGCGCGGTAGGGGGACGGCTCCTACAACAGCAGTGGGTCTCGTTCTACCATTCTTGGCTGTGCCAAGCCGCGAGCAGCGGAATTACGCCAGCGAAATAAGGGCAAACAGATAGTCTTGCTCCAGCCAGGCAAGTTCAAATTCGGCAAGGGGAATTGCGCGGGGACCCTCGTCAAACTGCGGATCACAAACATAGATGTCAGTGTCGTTCATGCCAACGACCAAGACCGCGTGGTTTGTCGCTTCACTCCAGAAGGGTTTGCTGGTTGTGATGGCCACGATGCAGGGCAATCCGGTGTCGAGATGGTTGCGGAGTTGAGCAAAATCGCCTTGTTGGATGTGGATGTGTAATCCATATTTTGTCAGACGGCGAAGATTGCCAAAGACCGTTCCAAATGGAGTGGCTTGTAGGTGCCGCTGCAGACGGTCGTAGGTAAATGGTACGTTTAGATAGTCCAACACCATGGCTGCGCAAGCCGCCAAACAGTCAGACTGTTGGCGTTGCCGCCGGTGCGAAATGTTGAGCAACATCATGGGCCCGTTGGCGCATCTGGGTAATCTGTTGGGGGGACAGCAAAATAACCTCGCGAGTCACTGCATCCACTTCAATGACACCCAGGGTGGCAACGGCGCCAATACCGGGAATCTGGAGGTGAACAGGCATCCGCCACACCAGACGTTCACCATAGATCAGCACCGGGTCGCCGGGGCAAAACTCCATCGCGACGTGTTCCGTCAAGAAGCTGTTGGCGCGACGACGGGCAGATTCGGGAGACACCAGAATTTCGGCATGAAGCGGGGGCGCATCGACAATCAATCTTTTTTCGCCCGCCCATTCTGCGGTGTGTTCGTAGAGAATTTGGATCATCGCACAGCTTTCAGCGCAAAGATTCACTAGTTCCAGGACCAAGTCAGATTTCATGCACGATTGTAGCATCGTAACAGGGTATTGACAAGGGTTGGTCAAACGGGTGCGTGTCATGATTTTGTATGAGTGACCGTTGGGGATTGGCAACAGATGGGTAGGGGCATGAACCCGCAGTCAACGTCCGTTCATATGCTACAGCCCGTAGATTTCCGAATACTTGTTTTTCAAATAGCCAACAAACGGCTTCACGTCGATCGGCCCCCCGACGACGCGGTGGAGCGAATCCACCGGTGTATATTTGCGGCCGTGCTGGTGCAGGTGTAGTCGCAGCCATTCGCGCAAGGGGCTGAACTCGCCACGCGTGAATTGCTCGTCCAGCGCCGGAATATCGGCGCGCACTTTTTCCCAGATCTGGGCGCCGATGATGTTGCCAAGCGCGTAGGTGGGGAAATAGCCGATCAACCCAGCCGACCAGTGAATGTCCTGCAGCACACCCAGGGCGTCATTGGGAACCATCAACCCAAAGTACTCATAGAAACGCGTGTTCCACACCGCGGGCAGATCCTTGAGCGCGATCTTGCCGGCGATCATCTCCTGTTCCAGCTCAAAGCGCAGGATGATGTGCAAGGCGTAGGTGGCCTCGTCGGCCTCGATGCGGATAAACGACGGCTGCACTTTGTTAATCGCTCGATAGAAGGTTTCCAATGGCACGCCGCCAAACTGCGCCGGATAGGCGGCTTGCAATTGCGGATACAGGAATTGCCAGAAGGGCCGGCTGCGCCCGACCAGATTCTCCCACATGCGGCTCTGCGATTCGTGCAGACCCAGCGAGGCGCCAGCACACAGGGGGGTGCGTTCCAATGCCGGGCTGACCTGGTGCTCGTACAACCCATGACCAAACTCGTGCAACGTGCCAAACAGCGCTGCGTTTAGAAAATCTTCCGGATAACGCGACGTGATGCGCACATCCTGCGTGGCGCTGCTGCTGGCGAAGGGATGCACCGTGGGGTCTAGCCGCCAACTCGCGTGGTTGGCACCCAGTTGCTCGATGACGCGCCAGCAGAACGCTTTCTGTTGCTCGGCCGGGAAATGGCCGTGCAGACAAGCGTCGCTCACGGCGCCGGCGTGTTCCCGGATCGCGGCGATGAGGGGGATGAGTTCCTGCTTTAGTTCGCTGAAGATCGTCGCGACTTCCGCCGTCTTCATCGCCGGCTCGTAGTCGTCGAGCAAGAAGTCATAGGCCTCACTCTGGCCGTCGTCCAGGCACTCGATATACTGGCGTTTGAGGTCGACACTCCGCTCCAGATGCGGGAGAAAGCGCGCAAAGTCATTCTCCTGTTTTGCCTGCGCCCATGCCTGTTGCGCCAGCGCAGCGGTTCGTTCCATCTCCGCGCGTAAAGCGGGCGGCACCTTGACGGCCTTTGCATAATCGCGGCGCGCCACCCGGATCAAGCTCGCCGCGTCGTCGTCAAAGGGCAAGGTCGCCTCGAAGGGGCGCAGGTCGTCCAACAAATGGCCGATGGCCGGGTCGGTGAACTTCTCAAAGGAGGTCTTGACCAGGGTGGCGATTTGCTCGGCGCGCACAGCTCCCCCACGCGGCGGCATCATCGTGCGCTGGTCCCAGGTCAGCATCCAGCCGATCATGGTGAGATCGTGGATTTCGGCCAGACGGTTTTTGAGTTCGGCAAATTGTGGATTCACGGATTGGTCGCTTTCTTTGAAATGGCGTGCGTCGCACGCCCATTTGCTTATTGCACACTCTCGATCGCACAATAGCGGTCGATGCGCCGGCCGATGATGGCCAGACTGGCGTCCCAAAACTCGCGCGTGCGGATGTCGATGCCAAAGCGCGCCGCCAGGTCGGCGGCTGTCGCTTCGCCGGCGTTGGCCAGCAAGGCACGGTAGGCCGGCACAAAGGCGTCGCCGCGTTCTTGGTAGATGGCATATAGCCCAGTCGCAAAGAGCAAGCCGAAGGCATAGGGGAAATTATAGAAAGAGAGCGCAGGGTCGTAGTAGTGCGATTTCCACGTCCACATGTAGGGATGCAAATGGCGTTCGTCCAAGCCATCGCCATACGTCGCCTGCTGGGAGCGCGCCATGATCGCACACAGTTCCTCGGCGGATAGTTCGGCCTTGGCGCGTCGTTCGAACACCTCGGTCTCAAATAGGAAGCGCGAGGAGATATCTACAATTACCTGTGCCGCGCCGATCAGCGACGTTTCCAGGATTGCCAATTCCTGCTGCGCGTCGCTGGCTTGTGCCTGCGCCGCTTCCATCACGATTGTCTCGCACAGAATGGAGGCGGTCTCGGCCAGCGTCATCGGCAGGATGGCTTGCAGTTTGGTTTTGCCGGCCGCAAAGACGCACTCGTTGTGGAAGGCGTGCCCCAGTTCATGCGCGATCGTGGACAACTGATCCAGCGAGCCGTCGAAGTTGCAGAGGATGCGGCTTTCCTTAACCCCGGGCACGTCCAGACAGAATGCGCCGCCGCGCTTGCCGGGACGCGGTTCGGCGTCGATCCAGTGCTCGTCGAAGGCGCGCGCGGCCAGATCGTGCAGTTCAGGCGCAAAGCCCCCGAAATTGGTCAAGATGAAATCGCGGGCCTCGGCATAGGTAAAGGTATGTTCGTTTTTGCTGGTGGGCGCCCACAGATCCCACCAGGCGAGTTGTGTCTTGCCCAGCCGTTGCGCCTTGGCGTTGAAATAGCGACGGAACATGGGAAAGGAAGCGGTCATCGCGGCGAGCATGGCTTCCAACGTGGGCCGGTCGATACGCGCCTGGTCAAGGGCGCTCTCCAAGGCGTCGGCGCGCCCGCGGTGACGGTTGATCGTCACCGCCTCGCCCTTCACCCCGTTGAGACAGGCGGCCAGCGCTTCACGCACGGAACCCCACGCCTGGATCTCGGCTTCGTAGGCGCGGCGGCGAACCGCTTCGTCCGCATGTGTCTGCAGGTTGATCAGGGCCGGCATCGGCAGCGTCTTGCCCTCGCCATCCAGCAAAAACTCCACGGTAACCTGCGAGGTGATCGTTCCCTGGAGCTTGCCCCAGGCGTTGCCGCCACTCAAGGTCAGTTCCGCCGCCAGCGCTTCTTCGTCTGCGCTCATCAAGTGCCGCGCCTGCGCCGCCGTTTCGCGCAGCACAAAGGCGTGCGCCTGGGCGGTGGCGTTCTGCGCAATCGCCGGTTCGAGGGCAGCGCCAAGCTGGCCGACCCAGGCTTTGGTGCGTGTATGGATCTGGTTGATCCGGACGGCGACTTGCTCGAACTCAGACAGTTTCCTGCTTGCCGCGGCGTCGTGCGAGTCGGTGGCGACAAATCCGATAATATAGGTGCGCATGGTTTCGGCTA
>Ga0105047_10004419_pt1 | contig 24443 bp, 29 predicted proteins | sample MAT04_FD_78384 | JGI IMG/M metagenome (GOLD analysis project Ga0105047, IMG submission 78384) | Freshwater microbial communities from Lake Fryxell liftoff mats and glacier meltwater in Antarctica - MAT-04 (megahit assembly) | ecosystem: Environmental > Aquatic > Freshwater > Ice > Liftoff...
GAGCTACCGTCTGGAATCGGCCAAGTCGTCGCGGACTCCGAAAGATGCCACCCCCGATACGGCAGCGGTTCAGTAGGGAATTCTAATTGTCGCTAAAGCGGAGTCCTAATCGTCGCCGAACACGAAAGCTGGAAGTGCCGTTCGCGTGCGGAATCTATCCCTGGCCGGGCCGTCAGGGATTGATGTGTGAATTTCTTCCCGAATCGGGTGCGGTGCGGTGCGGTCAAGGCGGTGGGCCACTGTTTGTGCTGTCGTGCGGGCTGGGTTTCGCACTCATCCGCAGTGAAGTCTTCGAGGCCATCTCGAAGGCGACCCCGGCAGGTTCGCCTGTGAGCTACTTTGGCACGTCCGACATCACTGCCACCCGCGCCACCGAGGATGTGGCACTTTGCACACGGGCGCGACAGTGCGGCTTCGAGATCGTGGCGGACACATCGATCCGGCTGTGGCGAGTGGGGCCAGTTCGACTCAGTTGGGAAGACGCAGGCGGAGAACGCGAACGCTATGCCGACTTCACACTTCACATTCGATCGAACACGGCCGAACAATCACCCGAATCCAATCGCGATCGAAGCAGCGCGGGCACGCATCCACTCCCCAGCAGAGCCTCTCATGTTGGCAATGACGCGGGCGATCGACCGACGCCATCCAATCCGCGCTACCTGCTCGTGAAAGCCCACGTCGGGTTCGGGGACCGGTTGCAGTGCCTGAGTTACGCGATGCGATATGCGATCAAGTACAGACGGACTCTATGCGTGGACTGGCGTGACAGCATCTGGTCAGCAGACACAGCCGTGGATTTTCACACCTATTTCGACATCTGCGGCATCCCCACGATTTCGCAGGGTGAACTCCTGGAACGACCACGCCGCAGTGTCTACCCGCTTGCTTGGGCGAACCAAATCGACCGACCGGCAGACTCCAGGTTCATCTACAAGGATGAGTACGCGTACCAGCTCGAAGATGAAGACCGACCGGCTGAACTCCTCGTCTACTCCAGTGTCGGCCCCCGCACGTTCCATGTGAGCAACCTGAGTCTGCTTCGCGTCAAGTCGGAGTTTCGAGATCCGATCGTGAAGCAACTCCAGCGCTACGCCGCTTTCCGTACGGTTGTGCATCTTCGCGGGACGGATCGAGTCTCACCTGCGAAACACGCCGAGTATGTGTCCGCGATCTGCAAGCAAATGGACGAAGTCAATCGCCTGGAACCGGTACTCGTCGTCACGGATTGTTTACCGCTCTTCACGTTGTTCCAGAAAGAGTTTGGAGCGGCTGTGCTCAGAACGCCGGACTTGGAGGGGCTTGACCCGAGTGTGGGGATCCATTTTCGCAAAGAATGGGACAAACACGCGAGCAATGTCGAATTGCTGATCGATTTCTTTTTGTTGATGTATGCTCCGCTCTGCTTCCACGATCCCGATACCAACTTCTCCAAAATGGCACGCTTCCTCCGGTGCGGCGATTTCTGCTCGATTCTGGGGTACGATCCGATTGCAACGTAGCTCTGCTGGAATTCTGGGTGAGAACGTGGACCCGACTCCAGGTTCGGTTGGCAGGGTTCCCTTCCGTCTGCCATTGAGGAATGGGTAACGTCATCTGCTCGAATTGACCTGACGGCAACTACGACGTGGGCAGGCCAAAACGCTTTTGCACCAACTGCAATCGACGTTTCATTTCCTCGCTTCCAAACCCAAGCTTGTGGATCAGTTGCAGACGCTGCTGGGCGGACACCCCGGAGAAGAAGGACGAATAGAATCCAAGCCGTTCAAATTCCTCCACGACGGCAGCGAGAACCCAGTTGCCGATTTCGCCACCGAGGGGCACGGAATCGAATCGCTTCCCCGGCGAGAGGAACGGCTCACCCAAATCCACTCGCTGATGCTGGAGGAGCGCGTTGATGAGTTTCTGGAGCACATCGACAGCGATCGTCCGTGCGCCGTAATCTTGTGCGACCCGAGCCAGGCTGGCCAGACGCAGAAATGAAGGCTGCAGCTCACACAAGACTTTGAACAGGCGGAAACTGGTTTCTAATGCCGCAAAGCGGTCGGTCGAAGTGAGAGTCGGATCTTGACTCAGGGCGTAGCAAGAGAGTGCATCATCCACGTCAGCGTTGTTTCCAGTTGCCATCGTCTGCTCCCAAAGACTGGCGAGTTGCACCCCATAAGGCAATCTGGCAAGAGTGTGACGCCAGCCATAGGCATCGCGGTTGTTGGCCTTTCCCAGGATGTCCTTGAACCGGACCGTCCTTGTGGTCGGGGTGTGCGTCGCAGAATCGAGCAAGAGACCACGGTCGGCAAGTTGCTCACCCCGATCCTGCTTGCAGCAGAAGAGATTGAGCAAGTATCCATCTGGCGTGGATGTGGCATCGAAGGGAACCAGCAGATCGAGTCCAGGGATGAGCCGGTAGGAAGTGAAACCACGTGCGGCGAAATCTTCCACCAGTTCGAGATGCAGGTCTGCACCTGACTTGATCTCGTACTGAACAAGCGGTGATCGTTCAGCGAAAAACCGACTCCCGCCTTTCAGGATGTTGGCCTCCTCACCCTCCGCGTCGATCTTGATGAAATCGATCTTCTGCCAGTGATGGTTTCTCAGGCACTCGTCAAGGGTCACCCGACGCACGGTCTCACTGGCGTTGGTTGACGGCGTTCCCTGAACCAGTGCATTGAATTCGGAGTTGTCATTCAGCGACAATTGAGCCGTGCCACTGGCGTTCGACAGAGCACTCCGTTCGAGGACCACCTGCGCAAAACCATTGACAACAATACTCTCAGCCAGCAGTTGCGCCGTGGCTGACGCTGGCTCGAACGCCCAAACACGTCCCGTTGGTCCAACCGCCTGTGCCATGGTGAGCGTGTAGACACCATGGTTCGCGCCGATATCAATGGCGTTCTGCCCGGGTTTCAGCAGCCGCCGTATGAATTTGATTTCATCTTCAAACCAATCCTGCTGTTCCAGCAGCACGTAGGGCGTGAGCAGATCCAGCGAGTCGGGGACGACGATCCGTACCCCATCGACCAGACTCAGAGTGATGGTCGAAGGCATGAATCACAAACCTTCGTCGAGGGACGAGGGGCGTGGTGTGTCCAGTAGACACGTGCAAGAGCGATTCAGCTCAGTGGCTGTGATCGACATCGCAACTCTGGTGGGTGTCAGACGAACGAGGCCGGTTCACTCGTGTTCTGATCGAAGCATTGAGCCCGAAGTCGGCAGTCATCAACCGATTGCCTGTTGGAGATCATGACTCAGTCCCGGCTGAGGACGAAACTTGCTACACGACGAGTGAGTCAGTTCAAGGGAATGGTCACCTTCATTCCCGATTCGTGTGTCATCTGGAGTTGAGTCGCAGTAGCAACTGCATCTGCGGCGAGTGTATACCGCATGAATCGACCGTCGCGCTCGACATCCACGATGCCCGCTGCTTTTAAGATCCCAAGGTGATGGGAGACGTTCACTACTTCCGTACCGGCAATCTTCGCAAGCTCGGTCACGACTTTCTCACCGGTCGAGAGGGCACGGATGAGCCGCAATCGTGTGGGTTCACCGAAAGCGGAAACCCACTCGGCCTGGGCGATGACCTGCTCTTTGCTCGGATGGTGATTCCGCACAGTCGAGTTCCTTGTTGATGATCCTGGAGTGTTGGTACGAAGTTTACTTCTACTGCTTCTTCGGGGCCGGTCCAACCTTTCGATCAGAGTTCGCTTTGTGCCGTGTCGTTGACCCAATTCGGCGACACGCTGGGCCACGGAGTTGACGCTCCCGGTGCGTTCCGCAAGATTGCGAAGATCCTTGAGCAACTCGACAGCGTGATCGTACTGTTTGGCCTGCTTCAAACCGATCGCAGCTTCGGCCTGCCTCCAGAGTTCGGCTTCGCGACCCGTGAGGGAATCCAGGTGTCGGGCACGTGCCGCGACCTGCTCGTTTCGCTTGCTCCTTGGCTGTTCTCTCTGGGGCCAGATGGCGGTTCTAGTCCGATTGCCGATCTCGTGCGGCGAACAACGCTCCACCAGTGCGGTTTGCCGGAGGTGTGGCACCTCGCTGCTGATTCGATGAGGCCGAACCGCTCTCACGTCAACCGATCACAACGGTTCCCTGGTTGGTTATTTCTTCGGTCGCTCCTCTGAGTGACACCATTCCTCTCTGGATCGCCTGTGATGTGCTGTTCCCACATCCCCAGTTCAACGCGGATCGGCGATGTGGCTGTAACGTGAGTTCGATCGGTTCCGTAGGAATGTTTGCACCTGTCGGGTTCGTCGGTTGAGCGACCGCAACCTAAGCCGAGCAGCCACCGCGTCGATAGCCCCGGTGGTTCTGCCCAGATCAATTGCGAGTTGATTCGGGCCTTCGCTTGGGTAACGGAGCCAGAGTTGTTCAAATTCGTGTCCACGCCATTGTCGTCTTGGTCGTCGCATCTCTTCGCCTCCCGTTCAAAGGCTTCTGTCCTCCCTCTCGTGGGACCGGGAGATTCGCGATGATTTTCTCATTGCGTTATCTCTCCGACACTTCTCCCTGCCAAGGTGTTGATCTCCACGGGTTCGTTCATCATCTCGGTAGTTCCGTGTACATCCTCCTCCCTGCACCGAGACAATGCCTGAGTGGCTGAAAGCGTTGGGGTAATCAACGCCTTCAGCAATCGTTGTCCAAAGAGATTTGGGTTCTCATCTCGCCATTGGTCGCGATCGTGAACGTGCTGAACATTTATGGGTTGATCAGTTCCGGTTCGCTCCCCTCCCAGAAGCCTTCCTGGCTCTTGGTGAACGTCAACTTGATGAGTTGCTCGAACCGTTTGCCATCGGAGATGCTCGACATGCGAAAGAGTGCGACGACTTGATCGGTGGCCTTCACCGGGGTCTGTTTCACGAGGGTCATCCCCACGATCTTGAAGTTCAGCTTTGGTGGGGTCTTCTTCACTCGTTCCATGTATCCCTTGATCGCTATCTCAACCGTCTCGTGTTCGTCCTTGTACTCTCGTTGATTTCCCTTGTTCGGCTCCGCTGAAGTCCGTGGACGGCGTTCGAGCGAGGTATCCGACCATTCGGCCATCCTCAACCTGCCCCTCCCATAAACGCAAATAGAGCGTCGGAAGTGGCGAAGAGGAAGGTCTACCAGCGCGATGAGGACTCAGTCGGGTACATCGTTTCCGAACCAAACGATGCGGTGGAAGATTAACCCGAAAAGGCCACCGACAAAAGCCCCCAGACCCCAACCAATCGCCTTTACTGCAGCACCGTCCTTTCTAACGTCAGCGAGGTCGTTCCCGATAAACACGACACCGATGAACGCCCCAATGAGAGGGCAGATAATGGCGATACACCCCTTCGACTCATTCAGTTCCCTGACGTGCTTATTCTGGCCGTTGCCGCGAGACCGCAGGCCTGTGTCTTCCGGTTCCGCCGCATCGAAGGCTAGTGGTTCGGGTTCGACCGATGAGGCTTCCAGATGTGGGGCAGTTGTCGCGACAGGGAGCGGTATTGAGAACGGTCGGTGGCAGTGCGGGCATCCGATCGTCGTTCCACACTGCGAGGCGTGGTACGACACGCCGAGGCGGCAGTAAGGGCAGTGAATGACGCTCGTCATGTTACACCTCTGGGTAGTCCACCTCGTGCCACACCAAGGTAACTTGGGCGGTGATGGAGGATGAGTGATATTCAGAACGTGTTTGGCGGAGTACTTCGCCGTGCAGGGCGAACTTGTCGCAAGAGGATCTGGCCGCGAATGTCAGGGTCACTGCAATTTGGTCGGCTCAAGCGGATGTCGAGCCTCTGGTCACGCAAGGGTCGACGAAGACCCTCAGGGACGAAGGAAAAGTTCATCGGCGAGGCGGAGTGGGTGCGGATGCAGGAGGTTCCCAAACGACCGCACCGAAAGCCACTGGAGTCGACGGTTCTGCCTTCGTCGATCTCCGAGGTTCCTGGTTGCGAGGCTGAATTCGCTCGCGGTGACTTCAATTTCGGGCTGGATTCGTGAGGTTTGAACTCCGCAAATCGTCGAGTGCTCCGAGTGCTCCCGACTTTCCCGAACTTGTTTCGGCCACGCGTATTCCCGTGCGTAAGAGGTCCGTCAGCGGGCATCGAGCGCGACATCCGACCTTTCACCCAGCCGCAGATATCCCTTCCCATAAGGGCTTGTAAGCGTTCTTCGATTGCGAGTGATGAGTAGTGGGTTGCCGCGTTACTTCTTTGGCTCCTCGATCTTTTCCGACCCCGTGACCAGGATCATCGTGACCTCGTCCTTCCGGATCACGAGCGTGACGCTCCGTTCTTTGAGGATCACCCCGGGACTACTCCGAAATCCCGGTTGGTTCCCATTGCCTCGATAGGCGGTGTATTCCGTTCCCGTCGCTTTTCGCTCCTTGCCGTTTGCGTCAACGAAGATTGGGGCTTGGGTGAAGCGGACGACATGTTTTTCTGCTAACTGGTACTTCGCCTTCTCGGTCCGAACGGCTTTCTCGATAAAGATGTCGTTCGGTTGGGCCTTGGTGCCGCCGGGTACGGGGATCCGTTCGATTTCGGACACTACCCAACTGAGTTCGAGCTTCTGCGTCTTCGGATCAATACTGACAATCTTCCCCTCCTGCTTCACCACTTCCTGGCCGGAGACCAAACTGGCCTGGGTGAAAAGCAGAATGACAGCCGCAAGGCACTGAGAGATGGACGTTGCTCTGATCATCGCGATTCTCCTGTTGGCTACTCGAAATCGGGTTCAGTGGGACGTTGTTCGTCTCGTTCCGGTTCAGGGGTTGGTCACCGCTTTGAGGACGATGACCATACCATCGGTGGAAGGTATGAGTTCTGCGAGTCACCACGCTCGTGAGAGTGTTCCACCTGATTCAATCTTCCAACTCCTTACGGATGCGACGACGCTCGTTCTCGGAGTTGGACCGTAGCAACTTCAGGCTCGTTTCGGCTTGCTGAAGTTGTGCTTTCGCGGTGGCCACTGCGGCCTCCTCAGCTCGCAGCAACTGGAGATGACGGTCTAACGCAGCCTCCCGCGTGTTGGCATTCCCTGGCATTTGCGGTGCACCGAACGCCCGACCAAGTTGAATATCCCGCTGCAAACCGGCGATGACTTTCCGACGCTCCTGGATAAACGCCTCGGCCTCCGGCAGGGCTTGTTGCAGGTTTGCAATGGTGGTCGTCAGGCTCTCGGCCTCCTTTCGCTCTCTGGCATCAAGATCGTTGAGTTGACGGAGAAGATCCGTTTTGCGTTCTTGCCTTGCGGTCTCGGCCTTCAAGGTTTCCCGTTGTCGTTCGAGTTCCGCCAACTCCCGTTCCCGCTGGTTTCGAGCAGCCACGGTTGCGGCGGAATCCGGCTGTGGTTTCAACGGTGTGGTGGGAGCTTTCGCGACCGCTTGAGCGTCGGACTTGGGCTTCTCGGTCGGTGTGTCGCGTGAGCTTTGCCACCACGCGATGCCACCAATCCCGGCAAGGATGGCGAACCCCATCACAAGGAACGCACCTGCCCCCAAGCCGCGTTTCTGGCTCTGCCGACGCTTGCCCGACGACGATCTATTCGGTGTGAATTCCAGATCGGCCATGTTGTCCTTCCCGGGTGTGGGATTGCCCTGCGGTGGATGCACCAAGAGATCGCCACGAGTTCAGCAACTTCGCGTTGAAGAGGGGGAAGCGATTTGTGCTTCCGCGTCCTTCACGGGACTCCCGAGAACCAGCACGGGGATCATGGAGATGATAATGCACTTCGACTATTTCCGAAATCAAATTCGGCAATGAACTGTTCCCGCATAACGGTCCCTCGCGTGAACTGTGGGACTTATGCCGACACGCCGTTCCAAAAAGCGGCCGGAGATCGTCCGGCTGTTCGCAACCAAGTTGCGTGAAGTTCGCTCGTCACGGGGCATGACTCAGGCTGAGTTGGCCCGATTGGCCGAGATTTCGCCCACCTACGTCTCGGAACTGGAAGGTGGGGACAGTTCGCCCGGAATCGATCTCGTTGGGCGGTTGGCTCATGCACTGGGCATCACACCCAGCGAACTGCTCCCGTCGGAGGCTGTGGACCCGCTCCCGACGTTACGAGAGCAAACTCGTCGGCTGTTGCAGACCTTGCTCGCCGAGGGTGACCGGGAAACGTTCTTGAAGTTGAACCCCCTCCTCGCACTTCTGGTTGAAGAACTCGGCAGACGAGGATCCTGAATCCCGGTCGATCTGATTCCCTGCGTCCGGTTGGGTTGAGCAACGTTGCTGCGAAATGCTGGCCATGTGCCTTCGTGCGATTCTGAGTCCGAGTCGTCGGGCCATACTGGTGACGGAATCGGATGTTCGAGTCAGTTGTACCGCCACCCACACAGAACCTTCGGTCGCGTAATGGTCGATGAGAAATTCGATTTCAGCTTCGAACCACATCCGTTCTCGCACGTTCCACCTCCGGTGATTCGAGATTCGGTCGTCGCTTGTTAGAGCGAAGTCGCCGAAAAATCACTTCCCCTCTTTCTCCGCATCGTGCGTTTTCTCTTGATGCCTGCATTTCCACCCCGATGTCACTCCGAAGTGAAATCGAACTCATCGGCGGCGAAGTTGATCGTCCGTCCGCATGAAGGTCAAAAGTATCCGAGGTGGAATGCAGGCCGAAGTCGTTCCGTCTTGGTGATGAAGTAGCGTTGCAGATGGTTCAGCCGCTTGCCCACAAGGCCGGCGATCACGAACAGTTGTTCCCAAAACACGTGTCGAACTCGCGATGCGTATTCGGGCCGCACCAACCGGAAGAACCCCTCGAAGGTCGCGTTCTCCGTTCCGAGTCGGGTCAGGTTGCAGAGATATGCGGCCGTGGTGGGGCTGTCGAGTTTGGCCATGTATTCCGCGAATCGCAGGTTTCGGAAAAGCTGATACGCGACCGGGTTCGCGGTTTCGACCTTGGCATCATCAAGCATCACCAGAGATGGATCACGGTATATCGCGATCAGTTCGTCCAGCGTGAGCGATTGGGCATCTTTCCTCGGTCCGCGAATATACACCGGGTTCGGACTGGTGAACTTCGCTTCGCAGAGCAGCAAGAACTTGCCCGGCATGAAGAGTGCGATGTCGGGTTCGGTGGCGGGTCTCTTCACGGGGAGGGATTTCTCGAAGCGTTCCCGGGCGGCGATCAGCAGGTCCCACGGTTGAAGATCGTCGATCATTTCGATGCCCCAGAGAAAGAGACGCGGTTGCGTGGTCACCTCGGTTCCGGTGAAGAGGCTCGCCACCAGATTCAGTGCGTTGGCTTCCTGGAAGGAGCGGAAGACGTTGTAGCTGATCGCGTCTTCACCCCGCTCGTTCCCGAATCGACCGGACTCGAATTTGAACTTGTGCTTCATGATTCTGTCGGCCAGCAACTTCGGCGAAACGATGATGTTGCGTTTCGGATCGCGGTACGAGTAGGTGCCGCTGGCGTGGCAATAGATGCCGTGATCGGGACAGAGTTCGCCGACGAAACCTCGGCTTGGTGGGAGCAACATTCGCCGACATCCACGGACGAAACAGCGGACATGCTCGGGTGGACTTCGGTCATGCTGGATGTGCGGGTCGAGTTCGAACACGCCGTAGGGAAGTGTGGAGAAGAGCGGCGTCGGCGGAGTCGGTTGAAGGGTTGGCTTTGCACTTGGTGACTTTTTCATGGAGTGCGACCTGCATCATGGTGCGTGAAACGGAAGAGGCCCGGAACGTCCGGGCCTGCGAACTGGTTGTGGGTGTCATCGGGCGGAACTGACGACTGCAAAATCGTGTGTCGTGCTCCAACCCATCGGTGATCCAGAGCTGAAAATGCTGTTCGTAGAATTCGATCTGCCTCATTTCTCTGGGGAAAAATGAGGCGTGGTATTCCGACGTGGTGGCAATTGCGATTTTTTGAAGTTCTCAGGTGGGCCGTTCGGGATACTCGTGGAACCGATCGGTCTCGTTGCCGCTGGCTTTTGGAAGCGATTTCGAGCGGGCCGACTTGGTCTTCTCTGTATGGAGCGAATCCTCGCCGCCGTGGTGGACGGCGAGGACTTCGGGTGCTGCGGTCACTCGATGCCGAGTTCCTTGAGGCTCAGCCCCTTCTTGGCTTTCCGCTTGCCGGAGCCGTCCTCCGGGGTCATGGCGTCGGGGAGCGTGCTTTCGATCCCGTTGGTGCCCTCACCTGGGAAGGTGTGCGAGAAAAAACTCATGTCCTCGATCGAGATGGTCGCTGCAACCCCGGCGTTGCCGAAGCTGTGGCTCCAGTTGACGGTCAGCTCCTTCGGCAGGACGATGCTGAACTCCTCAGGGTGGCCCGGCGGGGCGTAGGTCTCGCTGGGCTTGCGGAATCGCTGCACCAACTCGGTGTACACCTCGGTGGTGGTGACCGTCCGGTTGCTGCCCCGCTTCTTCAAACTCTCATTGATCTGGTCGGCGTAGAACTGGAGGAACGCCTCGTGGTCCGCAGGCACAACTCGCTTCCGGTCGTGGTGGTCACCCCCACTGACGTGCAGGAACCAGAGGCCGTTGTAATTGAGGGCCGGGTTGCCCTGGTCGTCGCGGAGAGGGTTGCCCTGGGGATCGGCCTTGGCGATCTGGCAGCGGCGGTTGAGCGTTCGTGAGCGGTACGACTTCATGGTGAACTCCTACTGTGTCGGCACGGAAGGGCGGCCGACTTCGCCCGTGGAGTGGGTGTCGGTTCTGCGAGCGCGACGTTCGCAGCCGACAACAAGAGGACCCGCAGAAAAAAAGTGCGGGTAGGGCGGTATCCAGTCGAGATCGCGGCAGGCTCTATCCGATCAACCACAATCTCCACAGGAACCACCCTGTTGCCACTGTGCGGGATTGTTCCGTTGTTCTTCCAGAGCCGAGATGCTGCCCCAAAGCTGCGATTCGGTGAGAGTCCATCCTTCGTCCGCGAACCCACCGACCAGTTCGAACTTGAGTCGCTGGTAGATGAGCAGTGCCCGGTCGTCGTCCTTCAGGACGTCGGTCGCGAGGGCAAGAGCGAGTTGGGCCGGCCCGCTTCCGACGTAGCCCCACTCGAAGCCGGTTGGGGAATGAGACCGAAGGTCGAGTCTTGGGTTGAGTGGGCAGGGTGGTTTGTCCGTTTCGATGACGTGGACAACGGCATCGCCGTGTCCGTTGCCGTCGTGGTTGGTGCGGAATCCGACGTAGCTCTTCATGGTTGCTCCTTTCGTGGAATGAGGTCGCGAAGTTCTTGAAGATGTGGCCACGGTGCTGCCGTGGTTCACTGCGGAACCCTGGGCTTGCCGCATGAGATCGTGTCGGAAGTGGCGAGCCGAGATGTTGCACGTTGCTCAAGATGCTGGAGAAAATCTCGCCGGTGTCGTGTCGATCTGTGACGTCTTCTCTCGGTCAATCCTCGTCGGGAAGCAGCACGGTGATGACGGGCTCACCTTCGTCGCCGGGGTGACAGATCGCCTTCAACTTCACCGGCTGTGGCTCGGTGTTGTCGTTGCGAACGAAGACGGTGTAGAGGAGGAAATCGCCCTCGGGTGAGCGAGCGATGGCGAACCGCAGCATCCACAAGACATCCCAGGCACGACCATGTTCGTCCTGGCCGACCACTCCGTCGGGAACGCGGATGTATCGCTCAAAAACAGCGTGAGTCACCGCCGTCGGGTACGTGAGCCCCGCTTCTTTCGCGGTGGCGGTCATGTCCACCAACACTCCATCGGCGAGGGCCTGGGCACGGGTGTATCGGTGGATCAGTTCGGCATCCTCGAACATGGCAGCTCCTCTTATTCGGGTCGTTCATCAGGTGGATTGTCGAACAGGGTGAGTTGTCGTGGCCGCTTGGGGAGTTCGATGAACTCTTTCCCGCCTGCTACTCGCCAGAAGCGGCCGGGATCGAGCTTCAGTCGGAGACTGATGGCTCGAACTTCATCCGTGGTGATGGTGCGGAGGAAGTCCCGCTTGGTCGAGCGACTGGCTCGGGTAACGATTGGACGATGCTTCTTGCCCAGGATCCGTTTCAACTCGCGTCGCTGCTCGACCCGGCGGTTGTACGGGCTGGCGGATTTGTAGCAGTACAGGATTCGGTAGGGATGAACGGGGTCATCATGTGCGAGCGGCATCACGCTCAGGAATCGACCCCACCTCTTGTGTTTCGCTGCCGAGTGAGCTTCACCTGTCGTGGCGATCACCACCACGTATTCCCACTCGTTGCGGCATGTCGGGCAGCGGCGAATGCTCTCCTCGGTCCACACGCGACCGAGTTTGGGATCGGCCAGGAAATCGCGGATGTTGAGGTTGGCGAGTGCTGCCTCAGCGAACATCTGGCGGTTGCTCGAATCGGGGCTGTCGCGGCTGTGTTGTGAGCGATCGGTGTTCATCGCATTCAACGCCTCCGCGGCGGTGGGGTGAAGATCGCGGAAAGCCCGATGCTCGGCGATTCCCACTCGTCCGAGACCGTTCCGATGTCGAGTCCGAGAGGACTGAACGGGCCGACGATCACCCGCTTCTTGGAAGGCAAGAGATCGGAGCATCGCCAGCGATCCATCTCGAATCGCTCGCCCGTCATCAGGAAATGCAGGACGAGAAACGTGACGAGTTCTCTCGCGGCAGCGGGCTTGTCCGCGTTGGTTAGCTTCTTCTCTTGCTCCGCGAATGGCTTGCCCGGCTCGATGGGAGCGAGCCGAATCTGCCGCCACTTCCAGGAGTCGGTTTCCTTCGCGAACTTGGCCCTGTCGAGAAAATCTGTCGGGTAGAAGAGTGTGCGGTGCCTCTCGCGGATGCGTTCGATGCTCATTCCGCAGTCCCAGAACGTGAAGTAGCCGACCAGGGACATCGGGGTGGGTGGTGGCTCGTATGGTCCTCCGATCCCGAACAACTCGTGAACCTCCTTCGGGCTCAACGGCGTGTGCTTCTTCGGTTCTTCGGGTTTCTTGGCTTCGTGTGGCGTGATTGGTTTCTTCGCTTTGACTTTGGCCATGATTTGTCTCCTGTCCCGCGTCTCGCGAGAGCGATCTTGTGTTGTGTCCGGTTGAGAATGAACATGAAGCATCAGGTGTGGAGTTGTGCGAACGAGGACGGTGAATCGCCCTCGTTACGCTGGAACCTTAGTTACTCAGATGACTCGGATTCGTGTGCATGAAGCAGTTTGGGGCGTTAATCGACACGCCATCCGGCCTGGAATAATTCCTCGGCGTAATCGAACACCTCTCGCGGAAGTTCGAGGAACTGATCCAGAGTCGGAGGCATGTCGAAGAGAATTGTGCGGAAGACGGTGGCTGAGAAGCCGGTTCGACCAATCGCACCCATCGCGTCGAACATCACGCCGAATTCAACACGGTTTGCAGTCGTGCGGATTAACGGAAGAAAGGGCCACGCCACCCACACGGTCGGCGTGGTGATGATCCGCAAGTGCTGGTTGCCCGGCACATGCGTACTTGGCACGATCACGTTGGTTCTCCGTGAGTTGATGAACGGGTCAGGCAACAGCAACGGGAGTCGCTGTGAGTTCGGCCACCTTCGCCCGCAACTCCTGCTGGGCCGTGATGACGGCTCGATCAAGCCGTTCCTTCTCCTCGGCCAGCAACTCGGCGTAGCCCTCAACCTTCAGTCGGGTCGTGCGAATCTTCTCAGCGGCTCGCTTCAACGTGTCCTCGCGAGTGTCTTCACCGAACTGGGCCACGGCCTGGCGGTGTTCTTCGATGAGAGCGGACAGGCCGCACGCCACCGCGTCCTTGACGCTGCGGTCGCCTTCGGAGGTTCCAGCTGGAACCGGGAATCGGAGCACCTGACCGTTGATCCGACCGAGGAAGTACTGAACTTGATCAACAAACGAGGCGTGTCGATTTGGAACGAAGTAACAACCGCCCTGCGGTCGAACGCTGAACAGATCCGCGTGCTGGTCGAAGAGCTTCTGGATGATTCGAGTCACGTCGCTGCCGGTGCGAACTCGGATGCAGCGATCGAGTTCTTCCTGGGCCAGGGTTGCAAGTCCAGGCAACTCGCATGTAACTGACCCCGTGCGTTTGTCGAGTGTGAGCATGGTCTCCAGCGTGTATTCGTAGTGGTCGTCGGACCGGGACTCCTGGGTGAACTGGAACTGGATCGTGGTGGCGTCGTCGGCCACCTGCCGGATGATCCGCTGATCGGCGAGCCGCTTGCACGCTCGGGTGAATGCGTGCTTCGGTGCCAACTCGCGGGCCACGGCAGGATCGAGGCCGGCGTCGGCGAGGGCTTCGACCAGAGTTGCGTGTGGGATCGCGACGCCGTTGCAGGTCCAACTGATCACTTCACCGAGCAGACGTGTACCTTCAGCAACCGGGAAACCAGTGGTCGTCATCGGGGTCATGGGAAACTCCTTTTGGGGTGAAACGAAAACGCCCGGTCGTGCCATTCCCGAGGAACAGATCACGCCGGGCCAGTGGGACAGGGCGAACTACAGGGAGAGAACTCGGCCCACGGCATCGCCTGTGGGATCGAGTGAACGGACGCGGTGAACCTCGTCGCTGATGGCAGCGAGATCGCCGGGTGAGTTGTCGATGATGAGTGAGATCAACCGGGCCTGGGTGGATTCCTTCCACTTCAGGAAGTTGCGTTTGCTCGTCAGGTCGAGGGTACACTTCGCGTCGGTGATGAACACAACATCGGTGATTCCGTGCGGGGCACCGATCTCCTTGTACATCCGGGGCATTTCATTCACGGGAATGTCCAGGTCGGATCCGTGCCCGATGAATGCAGCGAGCCACTTGCACAGGGCCGATTCATCCCAGCGACCTGGTGGAAGTGCGAGGAGTCGTTCGCCGGACTCGCCGCCACTGTAGGCGATGAGACCACACCACCTGCGTTGCGAGCGAGCGACCCACGCGAGGGCCAGAGCCAGAGCTTTTGCGGTGTGTGCTTTTTGCCCTTCCATCGAGCCACTTTCGTCGATCGACACGATGATCGGCCCCTTCCCCACCGGCTCGATTGAGTGGTGTTCCCGGCAAAGAGCTTGTCGTTCAACGATCCTGCGGAGCGTGTCGAGTTCCAGTTCAGGCACGGCGAGTTTGGCGAGTTCAACCGGGAGCAATCGACCGACATCACCGCCGGGTTCGACCCCGACGACATCATCGAGGCCGTGGGTGGATTTCATCCGCTGCTTCGATTGGGCGACTCGTCGGAATCGCCCGGCGAGATCACAGATCTTTCGCAACGTGGGATCACTTCGGACTCGCTTGAATACGGCCGCAATGGTCCGTGGATCGTTCGAGCCAGGATCGCCCGGTCCCATTCCGAGTGCGGCAGTTGCTTCGTGCAGCTCGTTCACGTCCTTCCCGGCTTCCGTAACTGCTCGACCGACTGCTCGGAGAGTTGCCATCTCTCGGGCGATCTCGCTGCCGTCATCACCGGTTGCTCCTGGTTGCGATCCCTTCGCAGGATTCTCTTTCGGGTCTTCCTTCTTGAGCTGAGCGAACTGCTCAGCGAAGTGCGTGGCAGCGATGGATGCGGCCGTGTCGTCGAGCTGGGTTGCTGCGTGGAGCGAGTGGTAATCGGGCGTGTCGAGCATCTGTTTAAGGAACTCTTGACGCCGAACCTCACGACACCGGGGCACGAGTTGCGGGTCCGGCTCGAACGCTACACCGAAGAAATCCGCTGCAGCGAACTCGTCCGTGTTGGCATTCTTCAGTCGTTCGTTCTCGACGATCAGATCACGACCCCGACGCAATCCCCACTCGTCCAGTGCGAGAGCCGTTGAACTCGCGTTTTCGTCTTGAGCGGGATGTTCAGACGATATCGTGAGCATCTGTTCATCGCGTGGACGTAGTGCGGGTTTGGCACCGAGGTCGAGCATCTTCAGCAGTTCATCGGGGTCCATGTGTCTCCTTGAAAAGCTGGGTGATTTTGACAATCCGCGAACGATCAGCGTGGGAGGTGAGCACGAACCTTCTGGGCGAATGCATCGTGTCCGTGATCCTGGAGTTTGTCGCTCCAGGCGAGGAAGGGTGCCCATTCGCCCGGCGTGATCCGCATGGCGTTGACGAACTCGTCGAGGAAGGGAGTGACCCTGAACTCGGTCTGGAAGAACGCGACGGTGGCGTTCCAGCGTGCAACTCGAACGGTGTTGCCAGCCAGGAGCGGGTTGGCATGATCTTCCCCGCTGCGTTCGGGGTAAACCGTGTACTTGAAGGTCGCCTTGGTGTCCCTGCGAAGGTCCCAACCGTTGGAGAGATCGCGAACGGAACCACCGCCGCGAGCTTTCATCCAGTTGCTCGTGAATCCCAGACCGTGAATCGTCATCCTTGGTGGCGTCTTCAACGAGAAGCCCGCACCGTAACCGAGGATACGCTGGCAGCATTCCCTCGCGGCGATCCACGTTCCATCGTCATCCTTGCCATCAGCACGGATTCGGTACTCTGTTGCGAAGTGGTGATGGAACACGATGAGACAGGCACAAACGGCGACATCGGGGTGTTTGTGAGCGGTCTTCTTGGAGAACTCGAACCAGCCATTGGCGCTGGGTTTGGGCTGGCCGTGAACGTGTGTGTGAAACCGCTCGATGCGGAACGTCTCACCGCGACCATTTCTCTCGCGGTGGAACGCACAGTCCCGATCCAGCACCTCAATGACCTTCTTGCAGTCTTCAATCGCGGCTCGGAATCTGTCGAGTGGTGATCGCGTCATGCCTCCGGCGGAATGGATCATGAGATCGTCTCCCGTTGAGGAAGGGAAAATGAAACGATCCGGGCAGCACGGTGCTGGCCGGATCGCGGTTGGTTCTCGGAATCGGAACGGTTCAGATCGCCTCGATGCTGGCGAGTTTCAGTTTCTTCAACTGATCCTTGAGGTAGGCTCGTGCCTTCTCCAACCGACCGTTGCCCCGCAAACCCGCAAGGTTCTTGTCGATCTCGGACAGTTTCGCGGCGGCTTTCGCGGCGTCGGCAAGATTGCGGACATCACAGTTGGAGATAACCTGCTCGGTTTCGAGGAGCAACTGCGTGACCCGCATTCCGGTGGGGTTGGCGATCTTCGCGATCACCTGGGCCACCTTCTGCGGTTGCTCGTGGTGGTCGTCCCACAGGGTTGAAGCCGCGATCTCGAGGTGTTCGGGAAGAACCTCGGTTGCTCCGGACAGGTAGGCGAACGCACGGATCACGCCAACGGTCTTGAACTGCCGGCGGTCACCGGGTTGAACGCCTTCTCGTGCCAGTTCTCGCAGTATGGCTTCCAGAGCTTCCTTCGCTTCGATCGACCACGGGAGCGATTGAGACACTCTCCGGGCGTGCTCGACCTCGGTTGGTGAGACGGAGTCGGAGAACTTCGGTGTGTGGTCTGTGGTCCAGAGCAATCGTTGCCGGCCAGCCTGGGAACGGATCGGCTGCAAGGCTCGTCGCAGGCAGAAGCGGTCGAAGAGTGCTGACAACTCTTTGCTCGTTTCCGGTGCTGGCCATTCGTTGCTTGCCGCGACCGCCAACTTGAGAGGCACCTTCCGGATCACTCCGTCACCTGCGTCGAAGGTGCGTTCGTTAAGGATCTTCAGCATCACGTTCAGGATGGCCGACGACCCCTTGAACGCTTCATCAATGAAAGCGAAATCGGCCTCGGGGAGTTTGCCCGTGGTGATGCGGACGTAGCGATCTTCGCGGAGTCCCGTGAGGCTCACCGGCCCCACGAGTTCCTCGGGAACGGAAAATTTCGTGAGCAGGATCGAGAACTTCTTGCCTCCGGTCCAGTTGAGCAGCGAGTCGAGCAACAGCGACTTGCCACAGCCGGGTGGACCGACCAGGAGAACGTGTTCGTTGGCGACGAGTGCGGTGAGAACGAGGTCGATCTCCTCGTCACGTTCGATGAGGGCAGCGGAGAGTTCGCGTCGGGCTGTGGCGAACTTCTCCTGAATGGGGTCGGGTTCGTGATGGATCAGTTTCATGAGCGATCCTCGGGTTGGGTGAGACGAGATTCGGAACTGAAGCCAGCGATCAGTAGGTGACACACGCGGATCGGGTCAACTCTTTTTGAACCTCGGTGATGACCGGCAGGGCGAGCAGATCGACAGGGGCAGTCGGCGTGGTAACGAAGAGTTCCCAAGCACGAACGACGACCTCAGCGACCGCGTCATCGCGGTCGTGTGAACAGCGGATGACGCGGAAGGCCGCCCGTGCGTGGGCCTCAATCGTCGGCAGAATGGATAGGAAACGGTGTTGGAGTGCGTGAACGGTTCCGATTGTTGGTGCTTGCATGGGATTCTCGCTGTGTGGACGGTGCCAGCGGCGAGCGCAATTGCTCAACCGCTGGATGCGAGAACCCGGTGCGAAAAATTGAGGCTGACGGGGTCGTCCAGAACGGGAAGATTCCAAGAGAGATGGTCTTGCCCGGTTGTGCGTCCAGAGAAGGCTGTTGTGTTCCGTAGGAGTCAGTCCTACCGGGGTAGAAATCGGAAGCCCCGTAGCTGGGAGGGCAGGCAGGAGGGAAACCGAATGCTCTGAAGCCCCTCGACGACCTCATCCTCGGGATGGGTGCGAGTTGTCAGGCCGTAACGGAAGTGAACGCGTGGTGGCCCCGAAAAGGAGTGGCCCCGGAGGCCGAGCCCGCAACCGGGAGGGCGAAGTCAGCATGGCCCGTCGCAAACCGATTGATGCGACGGTCCGCTCCGGCGGGGTGGTTAGCGACGGCATGGCATCAAGGACACATCGAGCAACTGGAGAAGCCCTCCTCGTCCCGACCGGAAACGGCGGAAGCTGGGTAGGCCCTATAACCGGCAGCACCGGGAAGTGGGCCGACGACGAGAGGGTGACGGATGGGTCCGTAATAGCGATGAAACGGGGTAACGCCCGTGGAGCGAAGGGGCCCTGCTGTTCTGTAGGTCCTTCACCGACATGGGAGGCAGGGGTGAGATGATAAAGGCACCCATCGATCTGCAAGACCTGAGGTGAAGGCTATCCGACAAGGCGAAGGCCGAACTTTGGCTGGGACAGGTGGAGTAGGCGATGGCTGTACGATCGACTGGGTTTGTTCAGACAATACTTGGTCCGTCGGCCGGTTCGATTGCCGTCGGCCGGTTCGATTGTCGAAAGCACTGCCAGCACAATAGGTCACATAACCCTTGTCGTGAAGCAGACAGGAGAGCCGGGTGCGGGAAATCCGCCTGCCCGGATCGACGTGGCGGGGGCTGGAGACGGGCGCACGGTCGGGCTAGTGAGGCACTCCCAGAGGAAACGGGGAGCAACAGATAGGCTCGACCTACGGTGTACCGCGCCAGCCCTCGACCCTACCGCGGGGTGAGTCCGGGCAAGCGAACTCAGAACTCGGCTTTCCGATCAACAATGTGAACCGGGACGCCCTCGGATCTGATGCAGCCCAGACTTCACGACTTCCGAAGCACCCGTCCATCGAACTCGATGAAGCGATGAGGGAGTCCGCCAAGGTGGCCCTTCAGCACCGCTATCTTCTCACTGGTAAAGAAGATGACTTGCTGGTTGAACCGAGCGGCGGTGGATGCCCGCTTGAGAAGTTCCGCGAAACTGACGTCGCGGGTGCTCTGCTGTCTCGGCTCGTCGAACAGGAGGAACCCGGGGTGGTTCGTCGCGGAGGACCGAGCAACCTCGAGCATCCCGTGCAGGTACGACCAGATGGTCCGGATCAGGTCACTGGCCGAGATGCTGGTCTGCAGATCGAGGTCCGATCCCTCGTACTCCGGGCGGTAATTGTCCGGTGACACCGAAGTCTGAGCTACAGAAATGCTCTTGAAGCCGTACTGGGTCAACTGACTTCTGAACACCTCTGACCACGCATCGATCTTCTCACGGTCCTCTGCTGTCGTGTCACCAGCCGGTAGGCCCGAAAGCTCGGCCTGGTTCTTTTGCCACTTGGTCGCGAGTTGTTTGAACTCCTCTGAACGCCGTGTGAATGACTCGGCCAGTTCGTCGTCCCTCCGGATGGCCATCTCCAGTTGAAATCGTTCCCGGATTGCCGCAACCGACGGCATACGGCCGTCCATCACGAGTGTCTGCCTCAGAGCCCGGATTCGTTCGCGGAGGTCATTCACCTCCGTTCGCCGGGAATCCAGTTGATGCTGTCGTGTTGCGTCGACTCGCTCCGCGTTACCCAGGACGAGCTGAAAGGTTCTCCTCTGATCTTTGAGGAATTCGATGTTCTCCTTCACGGACATGACCGCTTGGTCTTCGGGAAGCGGGACTAGGGTATCCCTAATTGGCTGGTGGCAGACGGGGCAGGCTCCGTCCGCGACTGAGGGAAGGTGTGTCGAACCTAGGGACCGAAGCGTTTCGACGTCTTGGTTCCTCTGCAGGTCTTCCTCAATTGCCGTGATCCGTCGACGCAGTGATTCCAGTTCTGCCTGCTCCATCGCACTGGCCTCAAGCAGTCGGGACAAAAACGCCTCCCGCGTCCTGAGCGTTCGCTCAGCATCTGCAAGCTCTTGTGCGGCCGTCGATGCGATCTCCTGAACCTTGGGGATCTCTTCGGAGACGAGTTGCGTGAGTTTGCCCTGTCGTGCGGCGGTCCTTTCGGTCAGTGGGATCCACTTCTCACCTTCGGAAACCATCAGGCTCGGGGGCACTTCCGGAGGCCAAACCGCGGTGGGCCGGGCGGGTAGGTTTTGAACCTCCGCGGAGTCACGAGACGCAAGTTCCTGGATCTGACGCCGGAGTCCCGCCCATTCCGTTTCGAGGACGGTTCGCTCGTGGAGGAGCTCTTGACGGCGGAGAGCGATCTTCCGTGCATCGAGGCTCAGGATGAACTCGACCGCCCGCTTGCCCGGTTCACGCACCCTTAAATGGGTTGGGACCGGAGGCTGAATCGTGGACCAGCCGCGTGTCTGTTCCACGACGAAGTAAGGGAACAGGTACTGCAGGTAGAGGGGAACTTCGGTCCCGTCATAGTTGGGGACCTGCGGCAGTTCCCAGCCGAGGAAGCCCGCCAAGAAGTGGTGAAAGCCACGCTCTCGAGACGCCCCACCGGGACGGTTCACGAAGTAATCCGTTGCCGGGTACGTCCCGGTCGGGGAGGTGAGAGCGGGTCCGGAATGGACGGTGACGAGGTGGTTGTCCCGAGAGCCCTTCAGAGTTCGCTGGACTACGATCCGCTCGCTTTTCCCGTTCTCGATCTCGAGGTAGACTTCCGACTCCGTCACCGCGACCTCTCGATCGCCATCTCCTTGGAGCCGTGTCAGAACCGCAGGGGTGAGTGGGAGCTCGGACTGGTTGGTGGTCAGCATCGCCTCCAGGCCGAGGGCGACGAGGATGGACTTCACACAGGTCGATTTCCCCATCGAGTTGTCGGCCCAGACAACGACGAGTCCGTCGGGGAAATCGATCGCCGCCCCGTAGGGACCGTCCGCGGTCTGGAGGCGGAGTTTGATCTGTCGAAATCGCATCGCCGCACCTCATCCGAAGAAGCCATCGACGAGCGTTTCCGTTACCCGCTTCTTAATGCGACCCATCAAGTCACGCTCGGGGCGGTAAAGGTTGGAATCCTTCTCGATGGCTTCTGCGAGTTCGTGTCCCTTCTTCGTAAGTTCGATCTGGTCACCCGTGTTCCGCTGGAGCAACCCTTCACCTAGGGCGAGATCAACCGCTCGATTCAGTGACGGCTCGATGCGGACGAGGACGGTATCGAGGGGCACCTGCCCGTTCACTGCCTCCTCCAAGGCTTTGCGGTTGTCCGGGTTCCTTACCCCCCAGTTCAGGACGTGGAGTTGTCGGAACCGAGCCTTGCTCTGGCGACAGCAGGTTTTCAACAACAGCACGATGAGTCCGATCCGCCATAAAGGCCGAAGGTCGCCGGGGAGGTCGATCGGACGCTGCTGGAAGATGAAGGGAGCGGTGAGTTCCGGGATCTCGAAGGTGTCGCTGATCGTTACCAGGCTGTCCATCACCGGTCACCTCGGGAAATCCAGGGGGCATCGGAGGAGCCAATCGCTCACCGCCTCGCGGGTGAGTGACTCGGCTGATGCCGCCGAGAGCTCTTTCGCCGTTGAACGGAGGTCGTCCTTCAGTTCCCGGAGGGTACAGTTCAGAAGCTCAGCTGCCGTTCCCTCGTGCGTCAGGGAGGCCACCGTGAGTCCCTTTTCCCGATGGGCCTTCGCCGCGATGACCTTCTCGTAGGTTTGTGGGTAAGAGCGGAGGGAAGCGAGAAGTTCCTGCCCCTCCAGATACCAACCGAGAATTTTCTCTCGGAAAACACTCCGGGTGTCGGGCGTTTTGAGTGTATTCAGTCGCCGGAGCTTGTCATCCAGTTTACGAACCAGTTCGTCGTTACCGTCCGACCATTCCTGAATCTGGGTCGGGGTGGCGTCGGTGCAGCTCAACTTGAGGGATTCGTCTCGGGCGTTGAGCAGGAAGTCCCTTTCGGCCCGGAACTGATCTTCGTCGCAGATGACGACCTGGAACCCTTGCTCGACATAGGCGAGATTTGCCGCGATCACGTCGGGCGTTTTCTTCGCAGCGTGGGAGACTAGATCCTTGCTGTCGAAGAAAGGGACGAAGAGAACCCAGCGGGTGATTTTAACCGTGCCGAAGATGGGCTTCAGTTTGTCCTTGTTCTTGATGAACTTGCCGATGTCTTCGGTCAGCTTGTCCCTCTGGGCCTCGTAGCGGTCCTTCGACGAGATGGGCTCCTGACAGCCATAGCACTGGTAAGTGTGGCCGCACCGGCTGAACCCCTCAATCCCCGCATCACCTTTCTGATTATCCGGGACTTTCTGGTATTCGGTAGGTCCGTAGCGACGCGTGAGGAGGTGGGTCGCCCACTCCTGCCACTCATCACCAGAAAGCCGTGTGACCTGCACCGCCATGGGCCGTAACCCGCTCGGACGCCAGTTGTACCGATTTGCCTCGGCAAGAATAGCCTAACAGACGGTCTTTCGACCAGCCGAAGTTGTGATTCGGTCTTGCCTGACATCCAGATCAGGGACGACACACTACCTCCTTGCAGTGTCGGCACGGCTCGCGAGAAACTTGAGCCCCGTTTCGTATTTTTTGCTGACCGGCGGGCTGAGTGCTCGGAAGTTTGGCCAGGTTTGATCCGGGCCCCCATCAGAGTTCGCTACGGAACGCCCGGTCGAGAATCGCCGGGAGCATGGCCTCACGACCTGCGATGGTTTCATTCTGAAGCTGCCTGATCGCTTCGACCTTATCGTACAGTTGGCCGAACCAAAGGTGGCGTTCGTAGCTTGGGAGCGGCATCTGAATCCCTTCGAGAGCCTGCGCACTGGTTGTCCTGTTCCTATCTGCACTGCCCGGTGAAGCCTCCCCGACGTGATGGAGGCCTTCGGGGGTGAGCAGATAAAAGCAGACCCAGCGTGCAGTCGCCAGCCCGTCGATCGGTGTGTACGTCAGGTATCGGTGCGAGCCGTACCGACCGTCATCCTCAGGCTTCGCCACCGCAATGGCTCCTTCCCATGCCTTGATGTTGCTGATGAGAATGTCGCCGGCCCAGAGAGGTGTGGTTTCTCCCAGGTTATCTCACTGCCTGGTTGTGGTGGGTTATGGAATGTGCCTCGGCCAAACGATCGGACCGATACCCCGGGATAGGATTTCATGAAGTCAATAGCAGACGGCCGGCGTGTGAAGTGGATTTGCTCGGAGTAGAAGTGCGGACCACCATCCTCCCAGCCCGCGGTTTCGATTTTGGGGCGAACGAGCTTTCGGCAGGTGTCAGCTTCGTTCATGGGCGGTGACCGCACGCGGGGGGTCGGAAGGGTTGACGCCGACCTACCCGAACAGGGAGGCTTTATCGCCGTGTCAGCCGAGCATCAGTCTTTCATCACTCGAATTAGCTTACCGACCTTGCGGACAATGCGAAAGGAGCGTTGAAAGTCTTTGTTGAGTGAGCCGCAAGCGGTTAAGGGATTACGGCTTACCTCATCTCGATCGTTGAAGGGGCGTTCCGGCATCGGTGCTGTTAAAGTCCGCGACTCCGATCCCTGCTGCCCTCGTAGTGCCCAGTTCTCGGCCGCGAGCGCAGTTTCACCCTGCCGGGCCGGACTTTTCACCCTGGTCGCGAAGCAGCGAGGCTGACTGCGGGGTCGGTGGTGAGACCGAGAGCCTTCGCTGTCAGACGGCTTAAGATCCGTCGTTGAGTGTGGAAGGTGAACATGTTCTTCGGCGGGGTCATAGTCCCCCGTGGGACAGTGACCCCACGGGGACCGGTTCGGGATGAGGGTCACACCAGTTCGAGGTCGAATGCGGACGGTCCGGTCAGGTTGAATGTGACACCGAACTTCACGAGAGAACCGGTCATGAGCTTAGCCCAGACTGCCGGGGGAACGGTGTCCCTCCGCCCGTAAATCCAGGCCCCGTCACCCTCACGCTCGATGTAATAGTTGTGCGTGTCGAGTTGAGCAATGCGCCCCTTGTACTGCCCAGGCAGTGGGTATTTGTTCTGGAACTTAGTCGGCAGCGGCACCCGAAGTTGCTTGAGTTGCCTAATTCTACTGTGTCCCGTCTTGATTCGCTGTAAGCGGTTTTGGTCTAATCCCTTCTGGCTCGAACGCCACACTGGGGGAATCCGTCATGGAACGACGATACGAGACGCGGTTGAAGGAGA
>Ga0105047_10004420_pt1 | contig 24439 bp, 15 predicted proteins | sample MAT04_FD_78384 | JGI IMG/M metagenome (GOLD analysis project Ga0105047, IMG submission 78384) | Freshwater microbial communities from Lake Fryxell liftoff mats and glacier meltwater in Antarctica - MAT-04 (megahit assembly) | ecosystem: Environmental > Aquatic > Freshwater > Ice > Liftoff...
CAAACTGAGCATTCAGCGCGGCGGTGAGCAGTTGGCGGGGCGCGAGCGTGGTGAACGCGCCGCTGCCCGCCGGTGAGCGGGTTTCGATCTGCAGGAAGAGGTCCTTGTTGTCAACGACGCCAACGCCGAAGTCAAGGCTGACGGTGAAGAGGCCCTTGCTCACAGGTACGGCATTCCGCGCGATCGTGCTGCCGAGCTGCCCTGTAGGCGTCGTGCTAGCCGCTGAGCCCCAAAGCGAGAATCGGAAGTCAGCACTGCCGTCGACGGCCGCGCTATTGCTCTCGAGCTTTCCTTGATAGATAAACGCGGAAGACTGGGCCACCGCCGCGGGTGGGGGTGGGAAGAACGAGATCGACCATCCGCCAGCGATCGAGCCGAAGTCGCTAGGCACGAAGTCCTGCACGTAGAGCGACCAAGTACCGTTGGCGTTGGTTCCAGTAAAGGTGCTCAGCGCGCTGGTGGTGGGTGTGGCGGGCGCGGGCGCACTTAATGTTGTCGGGATCGCATTGTTGGTGGTCGGGGCGTATTCGCCTGTCACGATGGCGGCGCCGAACGCGGACAGGGCGAACGTTGGAAACAAGGTGAGCAATCGCATGGACAGTTCCATTGAAGGAACAGGAGTCAGGCTCGGGATCCGAATCGGAGGGCGGCCATGCCGAAAGGTTGGGTTTGATTATCGGTTCTTGTGCAACTGCATCAACGCGGCCTCAATCGTCGCGAGCCGGCTCTTGAGTTCATCGAGCTCGCGCTGCTCGATGCTCGACTCAGCCTTCAACATCTCGATCTGCCGATCCTTCTGGCCCGCAAGTCACGGGGAACCTCGACCATGAGCGTTGTGGTGGCCCGCTCGGTGACGATGAGCTTGCCGTCGGCGCTGTACCCACCGAGTCGGGCAAGCTGAGCGCGATCGCCGCGGCTCGACTTAAGGAACGTATTTCGACTCCAGTTTGGGATTTCGAACCCTGAAAATGTACCTCATTCTGGGCCTAATGCCACCGCCCGGCTCAGTTATCGGCACACAAAGCGCCCCCTCCGCGGTCGCCTGTCGGCGTCACCGGGCCGCCCGGTGGCCGGCGCCTGGCGCGGTGGTCGTCAGGAAGATCTGCGTGCGGCCGCTGGAAGACTCGGTGCGCATCCGCACCAGCGTAACGGGTTCGGCGGCGATCGGGCCGTGAGGGTTGCGTCTGCGACGTAGCCACGACCATCCCAGGATTCAGTCGCCGGGCGTCTTTCATCCTCGGCGTGGGGAAGGGCGGACTTGCGATCAGTGCATCAGGCTCGCTGTCGGGCTCAGGTGCTCGACGTATTTCAGATGGACAGCTAGATAGTGCTTCTTGTAGATCGCGTCGATCTGGTCGGCCGTCGGGAACTTCTTACAGAAGCCGGGCGCGACCGGTTCCAGGGCCAGTTCCGAGGCCTTGATGAGGTGGGCGATCAGTGTGCGTGGGTCTTCGATGCCGATGGCCACGCGGACGGTCGTCGGCTCGATGCCGGCCGCCCGCAGGGCCTCGTCGCTCATCTCGCTGTGGCTGGTGATGGCCGGGCAAAGGACCACCGTACACGTCTGGCCCAGCGAGACCTGGTGGCCGAAGACCGGGTCGAGGCAGTCGAAGAACCGCTTGAAGATCTCGCGGGAGAACGGGGCCTTGCCGGTGCCCTTCTTGCCCTCGAAGTCGATGGTGAACAGCGGCGCCGGCAGCCCCAGGTGCAGGCACTTCTCGCGGAGCTCGCCGTTGGGGTTGCCCTGCACGGCATTGCAGTTGACGTTCATATCGGGGTGCTGGCTCAGCGCCTCGGCCATCGTCAGCGTGCTCGCCGCCTTCTGGAGCATCCGCAGCTCCAGCGTGTGCATCCCGTTGATCACCTCGTACGCCTTGTCGGCGTCGAGGAACGCGCCCTTGATGTAATAGACGTTCCAGAACATCGTCTCGTGCCCGTGCCACGTGCGCGGCTTGCCGTCGACGTCCTGGCCTGCCACCGAGTCGTGCTTGCCCATGAACATCCGCTCGTTCCGCCCGATCACGCAGCCGGCGGTCGTCCCGCCCATGCCCGAGAGGTCCTTGGTGTAGCTGTGGATCACAAAGTCGGGCCGCTCCAGCGGGTCCTTGCGCTGCAGCGGCCTGTGCAGGAACGGCGTGCCCACCGTCGAGTCACAGATGACCGTGATGCCCATCGAGTGCGCCACGCGGCAGATCGCGGGGACATCGAGCACGTAGCCGTGCGGGTTGCAGGGGGACTCGATGTAGACGTAGATGTGCCGCCCGTCCTTGATGCGGTCGGCGCACTTGATCTTGACGGCCTCCAGCGCCTTGCGGAACTCGGCCTCGCCATAGCCGTCGAAGAACTCGACGTGGACGTCCAGGTTGGAGGGCTTGGCGAACCAGTCGTGCATGAGCTGGTACGTCCCGCCGTAGACATTCCGCGAGGCGAGGATGATGTCGCGATAGCCAACCAAATGGCTCAGCGTTGCGTCGACTGCGGCCATGCCGGAGTTGAAGTTCCAGGCGAAATAGTGGTGGGCCTCGGGCCCCGCCTCGATGTCGACGATGTGGTTGGCCAGCGAGACGTTGGTGGGGTTGAGCAGGCGTGAGTAGACCTCGAGCATCAGCTCTTTGCCTTGGAAGGCGTCGTCAACCCACTCGCTGCACGCGTAGACATAGGTTGCGGTGCGGGTGATGACGGGCTTGGCGGAGAAGAGAGCCGTGAGGTTGTCGAAGATCGGATATGGCCCGCGCGCCAGCCGTTGCGGCTGCGAATCGACGATCGACTGGTATGTCCGCCGGAACGGGTGCATCAGCGTGTCGAGCACCTTGGCCAGCTGGAAGCAGATGAACTTCTGTGCGGCGAACCGGGCCGCCCGGTCCTTGCGATCCAGCGATGCGAGCTCTCCCACCAGCGTGTGCCAAAGGTGGTCGGTATTGATCTGCGCCGTGTATGCCGACTGCGCCACCATCGCCAGGTGCTGGGCGAACTCGGTCTTGGGGTCGAGCCCGAAGTGCAGGAGCTGCTCGTTGACGAGCCCCGCGATATCGTGCGCGCCCGAAGTCTTGCGCCGCGGCGAGATGTGCTTGGCCAACGCGAAGTCGGCCGCCACCGAGGCGACGCCGTTGGCAGTGGGGGTGGCGGGGGTTGGGTGGGTTGCGGGGGCGGCGGGCTTGGAAGGCGTGGGGGCGGGGGTCGACATGAAGAGCTCCAGAGAGCGGACAAGAAAGCGGCGGAGGCAGCATCGTACGGCGCGCAGACCACGGCCCCTCGGCGCGGCGGCAATCGCCTGTAGAACGTTTGTATCGGACGGTTCTGAGCCCAACCCCGAGGCGGAGACCCCCGCGGCTTTCAATTCCGCCCCGTTGGTCTAAGCCTTGGCTCTCCACACTCCGCGTGGAGTTTGCGATTTCTTGCTCACGCGTAGGCTTCAAGCCAAATCCGTCTCACACCCCCAGCTCATCCGCGACCGCCTCCAGCGTCTCGCCGCTCCCTTGCCCATCGGCACGCGGAGCATCCGGCAGCGGCTTGCCCTTGGCGTCGGTGAGCGCTGTGCCGTCGAGCAGGCGGATGATCGGGATCGGGTGGTCGGCCACCCACGCGGCCAGTTGCGTGCCCAGCGCCTTCGTCTCCGGCTCGCTCAAGCCCTTGTAGTTCCCGCGCCCGCGGCACTTGGGGAACTTGCTGCATCCCAGCCACGGGCCGAACTTGCCCGGACGCAGGTTCATCGGCGCCTCGCACTTGGGGCACGGGAGCGCCGTCACCAGCGGGGGCATGCTCGGGGCCACGGCCTTGCCGAGCTTGTCGAGATTGAGGATCCCGTCGCACGGGTTTTGCTTGTCGCCGTAACGCGTGCAGCCTAGGAACGCGCCGAAGCGGCCCGTCCGTTTGCTCATCGGGCTCTTGCACTTGGGGCAGGCGACGTTCGTCGCCTCGATCGGCTGCGGCTTCCCGTTGCGGTCGCACGGGCACGCATAGTCGCACTCGGGATACGTCGCGCAACTCAGGAACCGCCCCGACTTGCCCAGCCGATAGACCATCCCCGCCGGTGCCAGCTTCTGCTCGGCCCGCCGCGCGGCACACTTGGGGCAGGTGTATTCCTTCGGCGCGGGCTTCACCTCGGCCTTGGCATGCTCCAGGTTCTCGCCCGCGTGCGCCAAGAGCTCGCTGAAAGGCTTGTAGAACTTGTGCAGCATCTTCACCCAGTCGAGGTGATCGTCCTCGACCTTGTCCAGCTCCCCTTCCAGCTCACGCGTGTAGCCAACGTCCATGATCTGCGGGAAGGCCTTCATGAGCATGTCGGTCACGACCTCGCCCAGGTCGGTCGCATAGAACCGCCGTTCGAGAAGCTCGACGTACTTGCGGTCCTGGATGACGCCGATGATCGCCGCGTATGTCGACGGTCGGCCGATGCCCTCGGCCTCCAGCGTCTTGATGAGCCCGGCCTCGCTGAAGCGCGCCGGCGGGGCCGTGAACTTCTGCTTGGGCTCGATCGAGAACGGGGCCAGCGGCTGCTGCTCCTTGAGCGGCGGCAGCGTCTGCTCGTCAACGCTCGCGGGAACACCAGCGACCTTCAAGAAGCCATCGAACACCAGCACGCGGCCCGTGGCGCGGAACGACACGGGCAGCTTCGCGTCGGTCCCGCCGCTGATCGTCACGGCCGTCGCATCCCACTGCGCCGGCGTCATCTGGCACGCCACAAAGCGGTCCCAGATAATCTGGTAGAGCCGGAACTGGTCGGGCTTGAGGGCCGATCGCACCTTCGACGGCGGATACGCCAGGCTGGTGGGCCGGATCGCCTCGTGGGCTTCTTGTGCGTCCTTGTTGGACGACGTGAAGAAGTTGGGCTTCTCGGGGAGGTACTTGTCGCCGAAGGTCTTGCCGACGTACTCGCGCACCATCGAGAGGGCCTCGCCAGAGATGTGCGTCGAGTCGGTACGCATGTACGTGATGAGGCCGACGGGCCCTTCGCCGGGGATGTCGACGCCTTCGTAGAGGCCCTGGGCCGTCTGCATGGTGCGCCGCGCGTTGAAGCCCAGCCGCGACGAACCGGCCTGTTGCAGAGTGCTGGTGATGAACGGCGGCGGCGGTCGGCTGCTCGTCTGTTTGGTCTCGATCCCCGTCACGCGATACGGCGTCGCAGGGTCGACGGTGCCCCCGAGCGTGCGCACCCAGCGGGCCGGGCCCTTGCCCTCGGCGTCCTCGCGCATGCCTAGCTTGAGGTCCTTCAAGCCCGCGGCCGCCGCGATCTTCTCGGCGCGGGCCGCCAGCGCCGCACCCGGGTCGGCGCGGTCCACGTTGGCGCCGTTGAGCAGCAGCTCGAACTTCTCACCGCCCACTTCGACCAGTTCGGCACGGATGCCGCCGGCGGAGTTGAGCCACGCGGCCAGATCCTTCTGCGTCGGCTCCTTCCCCTTCTCGTCGCGCTTGCCCAGTTGCTCCTGCCACGAACGCACGAAGCCGGCGGCCTTGGCCAGTTCGGCCGTGAAACTGGCGCTGATCTCCCAGTATTCATCGGGTATGAACGCCCGGATCTCGCGCTCCCGCTCCACGATGATCCGCACGGCCACGCTCTGCACGCGCCCGGCGCTCAGACCGCGAGCGACCTTCTTCCACAGCAAGGGCGAAACTTGATAGCCCACGATGCGGTCGAGGATCCGCCGCGCCTGCTGCGCGTTGACGCGGTCCATGTTGATCGGGTGCGGGTTCCCGAAGGCCCGCTGGATCTCGGTCTTGGTGATGGCCGAGAACATCACCCGCTTGGCCGACTCGGGCTTGACGCCCAGTTCCTCGGCCAGGTGCCACGCGATCGCCTCGCCCTCGCGATCGGGATCGGTCGCGAACCAGATCTCGCGGGCCGTCCGCGCCGAGCGCTTCAGATCGCTGATCACCTTGCCCTTCTTGTCGAGGATCTCATAGCTGGGTGCGAAGTCGTGCTCGAGGTCGACGCCCGGGACGGGGGCCTTGACGCCCTTGGGGTTTTTGCTGGGCAGATCGCGGATGTGGCCCACCGACGCCATGACGGTGTAATCGCTGCCCAGGTACTTATTGATGGTCTTGGCCTTGGCGGGCGATTCGACGATGACCAGCTGCTTCCCCGACCCACGCCCAACGGGCGCACCGCCCTCGGCGTCGCCGTCGTCGGCCTTGACGGGCTTGCGGGCCGGAGCCTTCGCCGGCTTCCCCGCCGCAAACGGCGCATCGGCTACCCGACTCTTGGGCGCGGCGGAACGGACTCGGGCGGATTTAGCCATAGGTCTCCAAACCGTCGGTTATCGGCGGGGCCTCAATGAGCCCCTTCGCATCAAGAGAAGGAGGGGTTCGGGGCGGATGTCAAGCCGTTAGGACAATGATAGTGTGTTGGGACCAAAGCTCAGATGTCCTGCGATCGACGACCGGTACACCGTGTTTGGGTTGCACGCGAAACTCGCTTCAAGCTCAAACCAGCCCGATTGCCGGCCCGAGTTCGGCGACCAAGGCCTCGACCGACCGATCGCCTGGAGTGACCACCACCGCCCCATCCGTTGTGCCCAATCTTCTCAACCACGTCCGCTGGCTCTTGGCCAGGTGCCGCGTGTCGATCTTGATCCGTTCCACGCATTCCTCCAGCGTGCAAGCCCCCGGGTTGGCGAAGTGTGCCACGAGCTGCTTGTAGCCCAAAGCCTCGACGGCCTGAAGCCCCAGCCGGCCCGCCGCGTGCAAACCGCGCACCTCATCGAGTAGCCCCGCGTCCATCATCCCCTTCACCCGCGCGTTGATCCGACGATTGATGGCATCGGCAGGCCAGTCGAGGATCACCAGCCGCGCGTCCGGGCGGCCGCCGCCTGCGGGTTGCCATTGGCTTTGCAGAACGCTGATGGGCGCCCCGGTCTGGCGGAAGATCTCCAGCGCCCGGACCGTTCGGCGCTCGTCATTAAAGTGGATGCGCAGCGCCGCCGCGGGGTCGACACGCTCCAGCTCCGCGCGCCGCGCGTGCGGGTCCATCGCCGTCAGCTCCGCCCGCAGCCTCGCATCTGGCGGCGGGCCCTCAAAGAGCCCTTCGAGCAGCGCCTTGACGTACAAGTGCGTCCCCCCGACGACAATCGGCAGCACGCCCCGGCCGCGCAGGTCGGCGATCAGCCCTTCCGCCCGCTCCAGCCACTGGTTCACGCTGAACCGCTCCGTCGGCTCCACCACATCCATCAGGTGGTGCGGCACGCCCTGCCGCTCGGCAACCGTCGGTTTGGCGGTTCCGATATCCATTCCCCGATAAATCTGGAACGCGTCGGCCGTCACGATCTCCGCGTACTGGCCCCGCGCTCGCAGCGACTGTGCCAGCGCCACGGCCAGCGCCGACTTTCCACCCGCCGTTGGTCCGCACAAGATCGGGAAACGCCGCATGGCAGAGCGTATTCAGCCTCACCACCCACTCCGCGATTGGCTCCCGCAGCCCGCTCGGGCTACCACGGCAACCGAGCAACGGCGCCCTCGAGCGGTCGACAAAAAACGGTCAACACGACCAAGTGGATGTTGCACAAACCAAGCGACTTGCCGCATTCTGCTTACCTAAACAAGACTCTCTAAAGACGAGCCAAGGGACCTCCGATTCAGCCGAGCATACAGCCGCCATGTGAGGTGGATCTCGTGCCGGTCGAAATTTCAGAAAGGCCTCTATGCGAAGTCCCTTGAGCTGTGCGTTGGTCCTGTGTGCATCGTGGTTGGCCGGATCCACCCTCGCCAACACGCGCCTCGACGCCCCTCCACCAGCCGCTCACGCAACCGACGCAGCCGAACCGAAGTCGCGCGGCTCCACGACTGAATCGGTCGGCGGCGCGAATGAAAGTGCTTCCTTCGTCGCCCCGGAACTCAACCAGCCCACGCGGGCGGCGTTCGGACCCGGCTCGGTGCCCGCCGAAGACCCAAGCACGATCGAAGCTTACCCCGAACGCAGCGAAACCTACGCCCTCGTCTTCCTTGGTGCCTCCGTGCTGGCCCTCTTGATCACGGTTGGAGCCATGTACCGCCTCTCCCGCGTGACCGAAAGCGATGGCCGTCAGGCCCGGGTCATGACGATTGGCACCAAGCTCGCCGGCGGCTTCGGGGGAATGGTCGTGATCACCTCTATCCTGGCCATGTTCTCAAGCCACTACGGCGTGAGCGTGGCCCAAGACACCGTCAAAGCGGGACACTTCGGGAGTCAGTACGGCCTCGTCTCGAGGATGGAGGCCGACTTGCTCTCGACGAGGCTGGGGGTAAAAGCCTTCTTGCTCGACAACACCGACCAGGATCTGGTCGCGTATTCCAAGGCGTCTTCATCGTTCATGCAGAAATACGCCGTCACTCAGGAAACGATCAAGCGTCCCGACCGCGTGAAGATGGTGCAGAAGCTTGAATCCAGCATCAAGGACTTCACGGCCAGGTTCGAGCAGGCCGTCAAGTCCATCGACGAGCGCAACGCGGTGATCGACCACCAGATGGGCCCCGCCGCCGCCTTCGCCACCGATCAGCTCGATCGCCTCGCCGCCGCCGCGCACGCCGAGGGCGACGATGCGGTCGGCTTCAAGGCCGCGGACACCAGCGCCAAACTGCAATCGGCGCGGGTGGCATTCTTCAGATTCCTGCGGACCGGCGACAGCAAGATCGCCGCCCAATCGTTGTCCTATGCCAAGGCGACGCGTGAAGACCTCCAGGCCCTTCGCACCGAGGTCAAGAGCGCCGCGCGGAAGCAGCGTCTGAAAGCCGCCGAGGATGCTGTGACGTTCTACGTCGGGCGGATGGAGCACGCCGAGAAGCTTCAGATACAGCGGAACCAACTGGTCAAGAACGGCTTGGACGTGATCGGCCCGCGGATCGCGGCGGACACGGCGGAACTGCGCAGCTCGCTTGATGAATCACGGCGCGAGTCTCTCGCCACCGCCGATGCCGCCAGCCGGTTCGCCGAAACCAAAGTCGCCGCCTTGGCGGGCGTCGTCGCCTTGATCGGGATCTCCATCGGAATCATCGTGACCCGAGGGATCACGCGGCCTCTGGGCCGGGTCGTCGACTCGCTCAAGTCCATCGCCAGCGGCGACCTCACCGCACCGCCGGTGAACCTGCGCACTCGCGACGAGCTGGGGATCCTCGCCAAGGCCGCCGACGAGATGGCCGGCTCCCTCAAGAAGATGGTCTATGACATCAAGGGCACCAGCACCCAGGTCGCCGCCGCCGCCACCCAGGTCGCGGCCTCCTCCGAGCAACTCGCCTCGACCGTCCGCACGCAAGAGCAATCCGCGACGCAGGTCGCCTCCGCCGTCGCCGAGCTGTCGGCCAGCATCACCGAGGTCGCCGGCAAGAGCTCCGACTCGGCCCGCAGCGCCCAGGAATCCATGAAGCAGGCCGCTACAGGCGGCGAAATGGTCCAGCAAACCGTGGCCCAGCTCACCCAGATCAACGAGCGCTTCGGCGAGGTGGCGCAGGTGGTCAGCACGCTGGAGCAGCAGGGCGAAGAGGTGGGCCGCGTCGTCCAGGTCATCCAGGACATCGCCGATCAAACTAACCTGTTGGCCCTCAACGCCGCCATCGAAGCGGCCCGCGCCGGGGAGCACGGCCGCGGCTTCGCCGTCGTCGCCGACGAGGTCCGCAAGCTCGCCGAACGCACCACCCAAGCGACCGGCGAGGTGGCCAAGACCATCGGGCGCATGCAGCAGGGTACCTTGCAAGCAGCCGAGGCCATGAAGGTCGGCCGCCAGACCGTCGAGAGCGGCGCCAAGATGGGCGGCCAGGCCGGCGACGCCGTGGGCGTCATCGTGAACTCCCAACGCGCCGCCGAACAGGTCGCCGCGTCGATCGCGGCGGCCACGCAGCAGCAGGCCTCCGCCACCGAAGAGATCTCGCGCACCATCGAGCAGATGACCGCGGCCAACACCGAATCCGCCGGGGCCGCGTCCCAGGCCGCCCAGGCCGCGACCAGCCTCTCGGAACAGGCCGAAATCCTCAACCGCTTCATGGAGCGGTACAAGGTCTGATCCGCTCAACCATCGCGCCACATGAGAGCCAAGCCCCGGTCCAGCGACCGGGGTTTTTTCATGGCTGCGGCGCGACGTCTTTCAAACTCCCCCCGCGAGCCGCTCGATCCCCGCGCCCTGCACGCGATAGATCGTCCACTCGTTCATGGGCTTGGCCCCCAGCGCCTTGTAGAACTCGATCGCCGGCGCGTTCCAATCGAGCACGGCCCAATCCAGCCGCGGACAGCCCCGCGCCTGCGCGACCGCCGCGACCGCCGACAAGAGCGCCTTGCCCAGCCCCGCGCCGCGCGAGTCGGGGCTCACATACAAATCCTCGAGGTACACGCCGGGTCGGCCCTTCCACGTCGAGAAGTTGTGGAAGAAGACCGCCAAGCCCTGCGGAGTGCCGTTGATCTCTCCGATCAGACACTCGGCCGTCGGCCCCGCCGGCCGCGCGGGCGCCAGGCCGCTGCCGAACAAGTGCTGCCAAAGCAGCTCCTCGGTGGCCACCACGGCCTGCGGCTCGCGCTCATACTCGGCCAGCTCGCGGATGAACCGCAGGATCACCGGCACATCGGCGGGAGTGGCCGGGCGGACGCGGACGGACGGCGGCGTTGAAGACTCGTGCATGCCGATCATAAAGCCGCTCGGGCCGCTTGTCGGCGCGCCAACCTACGCTCGATCATGCCCTCCGCCCGACTCGGATTCGTGCAGTATCTCAACACGCTCCCGCTCGTCGAAGGGCTGGGCACATGGCGCGAGGTCGAACTCGTCCCCGCCGTCCCCGCCAAGCTCTCGGGCCTGCTCCGCGCCGGGTCGATCGACGTCGGCCTGTGCTCGCTCGTCGACGCCGCCGCCACCGATCCGGCCGCCGAGCCGCTCACGCTCGTCCCCGCCGGCATGATCGGCTGCGACGGCCCCACGCTCACCGTCCGCCTCTTTTCCGCCGTCCCGCTGGAGCGCGTGACCGTGCTGCACGCCGACACCGAGAGCCACACTTCCGTCGTACTCGCCCAGATCCTGCTCCGCCAGCGCTTCGGCGCCCGGCCCACCGTCCGCGACTTTGACGCCACCGCCCACACCGCTCACACAGCCCCCGGCACCCCCGCCACGCCCCACTGGCCCGAGACCCTGCTCATCATCGGCGACAAGGTCGTCACCGATCCGCCGCCGGCCGATCGCTACCCCCACCAGCTCGATCTGGGCGAGGCGTGGCACGCGTGGACGGGCCTGCCGTTCGTCTATGGCATGTGGATGTGCCGCAGCGCCGACGCCGCCTCCACGCGCGTGGCTGTGATCGCCGAAATGCTCGAGCGCCAACGGCTCCGCAACACCCTGCGCCTCGACTGGCTCGTCGACCGCTACGCCAGCACCCGCGGCTGGCCCGCCGACCTCGCACGGCGCTATGTGGGCGAGTACCTCCGCTACGCCGTGGGCCCGCGCGAGCGCGCCGCCGTGACCCGCTTCTTCGCGGAGGCCGCGTCGCTGGGGACGCTCCCGGCCACCCAACCCCGCTGGCTCAACTGACCAACCGGAGGCCCCGTGCCCGCGCTACCACGGATCAGCTCGGTCGTGCTCGCGGACCTGGCCAACCAGCTGCGCTTCGCCTCCCCCGAGGCCGCCCGCCGCCACGTCGAGCACGCCGAGGCCCTCGCCACCATCATCGACCTCGACCAGCCCTATCCCGAGGACTGGCTCGTCGCCGTCATCACCGGTTACCGCCCCGACCTGGCCCAACCGGCGCTCGTCGGCGGGGCCGCGCTCTTGCAAGACCTGGGCCCTCTGGTCGAGCGCCTGAGCGTCGCCGCCCGATTCACCGACACCGACGTCGCCGGCTGGCCCGGCGTGCCCGAGCTGATAGCCCGCTGGCGCGTCTCGCGGCGCACGCTCGAACGCTACCGCCGCCTCGGGCTCATGGCCCGCGTAGTCCGCGTCAAAGCCCAATCCCCACGCCCCACCCGTGGCGGCCACACGCGCCTGGCCTTCGCCCCCGCGGGCGTCGCATGGTTCGAATCCCGCTACCACGCGCTGCTGGCCGCCGCAGGCGCGTTCAAACGCGTCGACCCCGCCCGCCGCGCGACCGTGCTCAACCGCGCCCGTCAATACCGCGCCGCGCTCGGCTGGTCCCGCGCCGCCGCCGCACGCCGACTCGCCCACACCCTCGGCGGCTCCGCGGCCGCCATCGAACGCCTCCTCTTCCGCCACGACGCCCGCGCCGCCAGCCCGATCTTCCCGCGCCGCACGCCGCTGCCCGGGGTCCAGGCCCGCGCCGTCGAACGCTGGCTGCGCCGCGGCGCGTCGGTCAGTGCCGTCGCCCGCCGTGTGGGTCGCACCCCGGCCAGCGTCCGCCGCCTCGCCCTCGACCAGCGCCTTTCCGCCCTCGCCGAGCTGGGTCTCCCGATCGAAGAGACAGCCCCCGCAATCGATCTCTCCCGCCCGACTTCGGCCTTGACACTGGGCCTGGGCCGCCCGCCCGCCGCCACGCTCGCCGAGCTGCTGTCGCAGACCGAAGCCCAGGGCTGGCCCGACGCTGGCGCTGAGCGCGACCGTGCCCTGGCCTTCCGCGCCCTCCGCGGCCGCGCCGCCTCCGCCATCGCCGCCCTCATCGGTCCCGGCGACACCCATCCGCCGCCGCCGTCGGCCTCCGCCATCGACGCGATCTTCACCGACCTCCGTTGGGCCGCCCGCCTCAAAGTCGAACTCGTCCGTTCGCAGCAGCGCCTCCTGCTCGCCACGCTCGAAGGCCGCCTCGGTCGCGCCATCGTCCACGTCCCCGGCGGGATCGCCGCCTCAGCCCTCGACGCCGGCTTCGCCGCCCTCCTCGAAGCCGTCGAACGCTTCGACCCGAGCAAGGGCGGCCGCCTCGCCGGGCCCGCCAACGTGATGCTCGCGCGAGCCCTCGCCCGCTGGTCGGCCGGACCCGGTGCCGGTTGGGCCGTGCTCAGCCCCGCAGGTGCGCCCCAGCGCGCGTCGCTCGTCACCGACCCCGGCGCGGCCGCCTTGGCCGACTGGACCACGCACGCCGCCGCGTGGCAGAGCCTCGTCGAACCCGACCCGCGCGTCCGCGCCGGCCTCGACGACCTCGACGACTTCGAGCGCCGCGTGCTCATGCTCCGCTTCGGCTGGCTGGTGGCCCAACCGCTCACCCGCTCCGACCTCGCCGCCGAACTCGGCATCACGCCCCTTCGCGCCGCCCGCGCCGAGCGCCGCGCCATCGCCCGGGCCCTACGCCCCACCGCCAAGCCGCTGCCCAAGGGCCGCCGGTGAAGCTCCCCGCCCGCACGCTCGTGCTGCACGCCGGGGCCCTGGGCGACTCCGTACTCGTCTGGCCCTTGCTCCGCGCGCTGGCCCGCGGCGGCTGCACCGTCACCTTCGCCGCCGCGCCGGAGAAGGCCCAGCTCGCCGCCGATCACCTCCCCCTGACTCCCCGATCGCTCGACGCCGACCTGTTCACCCGGCTCTGGCGCGGGCCGTCGGCCATCACCTCCGCCGACGTGGATCCAACCCTCGAATGCGTCATCTCGTTCCTCACCGATGACCACGCCGACTGGCTGGCCGCTGCCCGCCGCGCTTGGCCCGCCGCCGAACTCATCGCCGTCGGCCCACCCGGCGCCGTCTCGCGCCGCGAGATCTGGCAACGCTTCGATGTCACCAACCTCGGCTCCGTCGCACCCCGCGCCGCTGCCGTTGGCCCCATCGTCGCCCACCTCGGCGCCGGCTCAAGCACCAAGCGCTGGCCCATCGACCGCTGGTCCGCCCTCATCCAACACCTCCGCGCGGCCGGACACCAAGTCGACGTCATCCTCGGCGAAGTCGAGGCCGAGCGCTTCACGCCCGCCGAGCGCGCCGCCGCCGCGAGCCTCGCTGCCCGCCCGCTGACCAACCTGGCCAACCTCGCGCGCGTCCTGCTCACCGCCCGTGCCTTCATCGCCGCCGACACCGGCCCCGCGCATCTCGCCGCCCAACTTGCAACACCCACGCTCGCCCTCTTCGGCCCCACCGACCCGCTCCTCTGGCGACCCCTCGGCCCCAGCGTCCACCTCCTCGCGCCGCCCGCGCCGATGTCCATGGACTGGCTCACCGTCGCCGCCGTGCGGTCAGCAGTCGGGGAGCTGCTCGATCCTCCGCCAGCCCCTTCGCCACCCCCGCGCGGCCCCTAGCCGCCCCGCCGCGGGAATATGCTCGGGCTATGGCGGAGATCACTTCGGTCAAGCTCATGGTCGGGCTCGAGATCCATATCGAGCTCTCCACGCGCACAAAGATGTTCTCCCGCGCCCCCAGCCCCGCCTGGAGCGGCCCCCCCGGCCCCACCGGCCAACCCGATCACGACGAACCCGAGCCCAACACCTGCATCGATCCGCTCGTCCTGGGCCTCCCCGGCTCTCTCCCCGTCCTCAACCGAGAAGCCGTCGAACGTTGCATCCGCGTGGGCCTCGCCCTCGGCTGCCAGATCAGCAAGCACACAGGCTGGGACCGCAAAAGCTACTTCTATCCCGACATGCCCAAGAACTACCAGATCAGCCAGTACGATCTGCCGCTCTGCTTCGACGGCGTGCTCGAACTCCCCCTTCCCGCCGAGGCCCAGCCGCAGCCGGGCGGGCCCATCGCCGTCGACTGGGACGGCGGCACCAAACGCATCGGCATCATCCGCGCCCACCTCGAAGAAGACGCCGGCAAGCTCCTCCACGAAGCCCCCGGCGGCGCCGCCATCGTCGGCTCCATCGTCGATCTCAACCGCGCCGGCACCCCGCTCCTCGAAATCGTCACCCAGCCCGACTTTGAAACCGCCGACGAGGTCGTCCTCTTCTGCCAGACGCTCCGCAACCTCTGCCGCTTCCTGGGCGTCACACAGGGCGTGCTGCAAAAAGGCCACATCCGCTTCGAGCCCAACATCAACACCATCATCACCTTCGACGACGGTCGAGTCGTGCGCACGCCCGTCGTCGAAGTGAAGAATCTCAACTCCTACAAAGCCGTCCGCGGCGCCATCGAGTTCGAACGCTACGAGCAACCCGCCCGCTGGAAGCAAGACGGCCGCGAGATGGGCCCCGGCACCAAAGCCACCCGCGGCTGGGACGACCAGCTCCAACGCACCTTCGTCCAACGCGAAAAAGAAGACGCCCACGATTACCGCTATTTCCCCGATCCCGACCTGCTCCCCTTGACCATCGACGCGGCCTGGGTCGCCAAGGTTCAGGCCGACCTTCCCGAGTTGCCGCTGGCCCGCATGCGTCGAGCCATGAACGACTTCGGCCTCGCCCCCAAGGAGGCCGCCGTGCTGGTCGAGGAGCGTCCGCTAAGCGAGCTGTTCGACGCGGCGACCAACTCTGCGTGGGCCCAAGGTGTTCAATCCACCCGCGCAGGTCGCCAAGTGGCCAACCTCTTGCTACAAGCCGGCCTCAAGCGCGCCAACGAGCGCGGCGTCGCGCTCCACGAACTGGGCCTCGGCGCCGCCGCCCTCGCCGCCGTCGCCGTGCTCCGCGAAGCCGGCTCGATCAGCGCCGCCTCCGCCGATGAACTCGTCGGCTGGCTCGCCGAACCCGCGCAGTCCGCGGCCACCGCCGCCGCCGTCAACGCGCACGCCGCCGCCACCGGCATGATCCTCGTCCGCGACGACGCCGCCCTTGACGGCTGGGTCGACGCCGCCATCGCCGAGCAGGCCAAAGCCGCCCAGGACGTCCGCGCCGGCAAAGACGCCGCCGTGGGCCGCATCGTCGGGGCCGCCATGAAGCTCGCTGGCGGCCGCGGCGACGCCAAAACCCTCCGCGAACGCATCCTCGCCCGACTCGGGCAAGCGTAACCCCATTCAAATCACGTCTTCGGGTGGCTCGGCACCCAATCCACCTCGCCGCCCGGGCTCGGCCAATCCGCGCTAACCGCTGGCCCCGCCCCCGCTCGTCCATCGAGCGACCGCCCCGCCGTCCATCTCCATGCTTTCCCCGTGGGCCCAACCGCCACCCGCTCCGTCGGCCGCGGTATCCTCACGCATGATCTCCTTCAATCGCGCCGCCGTTGTCCTCGTCTGCGCCGCCATGACCAACCCATTGCTCGCCGCGACCGCTGCCCCGACGCCCCCCGCGCCGGAAAAAATCGCTCACACCCGCGCGATCCACGGCTACACGCTCAGCGACCCCTACTTCTGGCTCCGCGAACGCGACAACTCCAAGGTCATGGAGCACCTCAAGGCCGAGAACGCCTACACCGACGCCGTAATGGCCCACACCAAGGACCTCCAGGCCAAGCTCTACGACGAGATGCTCGCCCGCATCAAGCAAACCGACGAGTCCGTCCCCTACCCGCGCAAGGGATACTGGTACTCCACCAAAACCCAAGAGGGCAAGCCCTACCCGATCTTCACGCGCCGCAAGGCCACGATCGACGGCCCCGAGCAGGTCATGCTCGACGTCAACGAAACAGTCAAAGACCTCCCCAACGGCTCCGCCGGCCCCGTCGGCATCAGCCCCGACTCACGCATCATGGCCTTCGCCGTCGACCCCACCGGCGGCCGCGTCAGCACCATCCGCTTCAAAGTCATCGACACCGGCGAGCTCCTCCCCGACATCATCGAGGGTGCCTCCGGCAACATGGTCTTCGCCAACGACAACAAAACCATCTTCTTCACCAGCCTCGACCCCGCCGTCCGCCCCGACAAGGCCTGGCGGCTCGTGCTCGGCTCCGGGGCCAAGCCCACGCTCGTCTACCACGAGACCGACGAGCGCTTCTTCGTCGGCGTCGACAAGCCCCTCAGCGAGAAGTTCATCTTCCTCTCGATGAGCAGCCAGAAGACCAGCGAGGTCCGCTACCTCGACGCCGACGCTCCCGCAGGCGAGTTCAAGCCCATCGAGCCGCGCAAGCAGGGCGTCGAGTACAGCGTCGACCACCACGGCGACCAGTTCTTCATCACCCATAACGAAGACGCCATCAACTTCACCCTCGTCTCTGCCCCCATCGACAAGCCCGGCAAGGCCAACTGGAAAACCGTCATCCCCCACCGCGCCGACGTCCTCATCCAGGGCACCACCAGCTTCAAAGATCACATGATCGTCACCGCCCGCGAGAAGGGCCTCCCCGTCCTCCGCGTCCGCTCCTTCGCCGGCAGCGAATACGTCATCGACACGCCGGAAGTGTCGTACACGCTCGGCGGCTCCACCAACGCCGATTTTGACACCACCAAGTTCCGCTTTGCGTACTCATCGCCGCTCACCCCGTCGTCGATCTTCGAGGTCGATGTCAAGAGCAAGGAACGCAAGCTTCTCAAAGAGCAGCCCGTCCTGGGCGGCTACGACCGCACCAAGTACCAGGTCGAACGCGTCAACGCCAGGGCCAAAGACGGCACCGACGTCCCCGTCACCATCGTCCACCGCAAAGGTCTCGCCCGCGACGGCACCGCACCCGCCCTCCTCGAGGGTTACGGCTCCTACGGCTTCTCCAACGATGCGGGATTCTCCTCCGCCGAGATCTCCCTCCTCGACCGCGGCTTCGTCCTCGCCACCGCCCACATCCGCGGCGGCAGCGAAAAAGGCCGCCTGTGGTACGAGCAGGGACGCCTCAACAACAAGAAGAACACCTTCAGCGACTTCGTCGCCGCCGCCGACTTCCTCGTGAGCGAGAAGTACACCTCCACCCCACACCTGGCCATCCGCGGGGGCTCCGCCGGCGGCCTGCTCATGGGCGCCGTCGTCAACCTCCGCCCCGAACTCTTCAAGGCCGTCATCGCCGACGTCCCCTTCGTCGACGTCATCAACACCATGCTCGACCCCGACCTCCCGCTCACGGTCATCGAGTACGAACAGTGGGGTAACCCCAACGAAAAAGCCCCCTTCGACTACATCATGAGCTACTCACCCTACGACAACGTCAAGCCCGCCGCCTACCCCGACATCCTCACCATGGTCGGCTTCCACGACTCCAACGTCCCTTACTGGGAAGGCGCCAAGTGGGCCGCCAAGATCAGAGACGCCAAGACCAACGACGCCACCGTCCTCGTCCGCTGCAACCTCGAAGCAGGCCACGGCGGGGCCAGCGACCGCTACAAACGCCTCCGCGAAGAAGCCTTCCGCTACGCCTTCCTCCTCGACCGCCTGGGCGTCAAGTAACCGCCAAGCCACGCACGCCGCGCTCCCCAATCCACTCCCCCACGCGTACGCTCGTGCATGCGTCACCGACCCCTCAGCGCTCGTTGCCCAGACATCCTCATCTCCGAAATCGGCTTCGGCTGCTGGACCATGGGCGGGCCCAACTGGTCCACCGGCAGCGGCGCGCCCATCGGCTGGGGTGAGATCAACGAAGACGAGATCCGCGCCGGAATCAAGGTCGGCCTCGACGCCGGTGTCAACCACTGGGACAACGCCGATATCTACGGCAACGGACGCGCCGAACGCCGCCTGGCCCAGGCTTTCCTCAAGCTCGGCGCCAACCGCCAAAGCCAGATCATCGCCACCAAGGTCGGGCACTTCACAGGCACCGCGCCCCACGCCTTCGACCCGCGACACATCCGCAACCAGTGCGAGCAATCACTCCGCAACCTCAACACCGACTTCATCGACATCTACTACTTCCACCACGGCACCTACGTCGCCCCCGGCTACGACGGCCAGCCCCACGATTACCTCCACGAAGCCGCCGACACCATGCACGCCCTGGTCAGAGAAGGAAAAGTCCGGGCCGTGGGTCAGTCTGCCTACAGCGAGGATGACTTCGAACGCGCCGTCCCAGTGCTCAAGCCCGACGTCCTTCAGAACAAGGCCAACCTCCGCTACGACCCCTTCATCGCCCCCGCCAGCCGCACGCAAAAGCTCATGGCCCAGCACGGCTGCACCTTCGTCGCCTTCGGCCCGCTCGATCAGGGCATCCTGCTCGACAAGTTCGACCCCAGGAATCCGCCCAAGTTCGCCGAGGGCGACTACCGCCACAACCGCACCGACTTCAACACCCCGACGCTCGAAGGCATCCGCGTCAAGCTCGCCTCGGCCAAGTCGCGCTTCGGGATCAAAGGGACCGACGACGAGATCGTCGCGCAGCTTTCGTCGATGGCCTCGCGCTGGGTCCTCGCCCACGAGCGCGTCTGCTCCGCCATCCCCGGCTTCCGCAACGCCAAGCAAGCCCAGGCCAACATCCGCGCCGCTAGCGACGCCCCTATGAACGACGCCGACGTAACGTGGCTCCGCGAACTCTTCGCCGGCGAGCCTCAGCCCAAGTGGACCTGAGCCCCGTTCGAACGGCCCCAAAGCTCCTCCACAAACGCCGCCTCCGGCACCATCAGCAACCCGCGCTCCACCGCGAACCGCGCTAGATCCACCACCGTGTGCCGCCCAAGCTTGCGGCCGATCGAGGTCCGGTGCCATTCCACCGTTTTGGTGGACCGGCCCAACCGCTTGCCGATCTGCTCCTGCGTCATCCCGAGCGCCAATAAACGCAGCACCAGAAGCTCTCGGTTGGTCAGCCCCGCCATCTCACCGGGGTCGTCGTGCTGCGCCATCCGGGCCGTCGGCTCGCCTTGGGCCTTCTCGATCACCGGCCTCGGACATCCCAACTTCGTGCTCGCCAAAACCGTCCAGTCACCTGCCCCCGCCATACGCCGAAACGCCGTCTTGGCGTAATACCCGCGCAATCGCTCGATGATCGCCGCCGCCTTCCCCGTCCGGCCAACGTGCTTGATGATCCCCAGCCGCTCCTCGGCCGCCGGCGCCTCCATCAACTCCGCCAGAGGCCGCCCCAGCAGCTCGTCGCCACCACGCCCATGCAACCGCGCCGCCGCGTCGCTGCACAGCAACACCCGACCCTCCAAGCTATACACCACCACCGGCTCACTCACCGCAGCCAAAATCGCACCGAGCATCAGCCCAGCTTCGTACCCCGCGCCAATCGCTACCGGCTCCATGCCATACTCCCGTGTGTTTAGGGCTCATGACCACCCAACAAGGCGGTACCCCTGGCCGATACTATCCCCGGTTTTGGTCAATCAATAAAAATGTTATCAAATTAGCGGGTAGCAACACACCCATTAGAGGCGCATCCGACCTCAAAACGTCCGCATCTCAACCTCACAAGGTCGCTGGCGACGAGCCCGAGCGTTCACACGACCCGCCAACTCAGCGGCGTTGGCGGCGTTGGCCCGGCCGGCCGGCCCCGGAACGCGATGCCTTCTTGGGACGGGCGGCCGCATCCGATGCCCGTTTGTCCGAAGGACGCTTCTTCGACGCCGCACCCGGCTTGACCGGTCGGCTTCGGCTCGCCGGCCCCGTACGCGGCCCCGTACGCGGACCAGTACGCGGACCTTTACTGGGACCTTTACTCGGACCAGTGCCCGCCCCCGTACGCGGACCAGTGCCCGCCCTCGTACGCGGACCAGTACGCGGACCAGTGCGCGGACCAGTGCGCGGGCCCGTTGATCGCGGCCCGCTCCGTGCTCCAGCAGGTGACCGAGACGCACGCGCCGGCGGTGCCGACGCTGGCGGTGCGGCACGCCGCGCCCGCACGGGGGCCTTCTTCTTCCTTGGACGCGGTGCGTCCGATTCCGCCAATCGGGCCGGAGCATCGGGCATCGGCTGCGCCGGCGGCTCATCAAAGAACGAACCCGGATCGGCCAGCGCTTCCTGCGAATAGTCGGCGTCGGCCGATTCCATCGCCGCCTTCAAGATCTCGCCCGCGTCCTCGCGCTCCTCGGCCACCCGAGCGATCGAGCCGTCCTCCTGCTCGATCACATCGTCACGCTTCCGCGCACGAATGATCAGCTTGATGGGCACCTCGCTGAACGGCAACTCCTCGCGAAAGCGGTTCATCAAAAACCGCTGATAGTTCGGCGTAAACAGCTCCGGCTTGTTCACCACGCACACGATCGTCGGCGGGCTCGTGCGGATCTGAGCCGTATACAGGATCTTCGCGAACGAACCGATCTTGCTCGTCGGGCCCTGCCGCCGGATGATCTCGCGCAGCATCCGATTCAGCTTCCCGGTGTTCACCCGCGACCGTGCCTGGTCGAGCATCTCGAACGCCACGTGGATCGTCTCGCGGATGTTCTTGCTAGCCTTCGCGCTGATAAACGCGATGGGCGCGAAGTCCAGCCCCTTCAACTCCGAACGGATGTATTCCTCATAATCCCCCGTCGTCACCGGCCGGATCTTCTTGGGGTCGCTCCCCGCGATCGGACGGCCCTCGGCCAAGTCCCACTTGTTCACCACGATCACCACCGGCTTGTAAGACGCCGCCAGCATGTGCCCGAGCTGCTGATCGATCTGCGAGATCGGCACCGTCGCGTCCACCAGCAACAACGCCACGTCGGCACGGTTGATCGCCTGCTTGCACCGATCCAACGCCCACCACTCGATGCGGTCCTGGAACGACTTCTTCTTCCGCAAGCCCGCCGTGTCGATCGCCACGAACCGCTTGCCATCCAGCTCGAACTTCACGTCCACGGCGTCCCGCGTCGTCCCCGCGATCTCACTCACGATCACCCGGTCCTCGCCCGCCAGCGTGTTCACCAGCGTGCTCTTCCCCGCGTTCCGCTTGCCCACGATCGCCAGCATCATGTCGGGGTGGTCGACCTCGTCCCCCAGCCGACGCCGCGTCCCGATCGCCTTCACTTCCTTGTGCAGCCGATCGATCAGCTCCCGCCGCCGATAGTTGTTCCGCGCGCTCACCATCATCGGCTCGCCAAACCCGAACGCCGACGCCTCCGCGGCGTCCGCCTCCCAACGCGGCCCGTCGCACTTGTTGGCGATCATCAATACATTGGCCGCACCCGAACCAGCCTTCTGTTCCCCCGACCGCGACTTCCGCTGCGGCCCCAGCCCGCCCTCCCGCAGCAACCGCGCCACCTCGCGGTCCTGAGCCGTCAGCCCCGCCTGGGCGTCGATCACAAACAAGATCAAGTCCGCCTCGCGCACACCCTTGGCGATCTGCTGCTCGATGTCGTCGGTCAGCGCGGCCAGATCCTTCCCAGCATCATCAATCCGCCGCCCCTCCACCGTATATACCCCGAAACCGCCGGTGTCCGTCAGCTCCGCGTGCACGGGCTCGCCCTCGTTGTTCTCCGGTTCCAGCGTCACCACCGTGGTCACGCGGTCGCGCGTAGTGCCCGGCGTGTCATCCACAATGGAGACCCGCCGATGGGCGATCATGTTCAGGAGCGACGATTTGCCGACGTTGGGTCGGCCGACGATGGCTAGGCGGGGGAGCGGCATGAGAACAGAGCGTAGGAGCCACCCACCCGCCGCATGCCTGCGCTTCGCAGGCACGGGCTTGCCCTTCTTCCGTGCCAGCCCGCCCCAAGGTTGACGCCGTTGCGACCCACAAGCACGCCGCGGCCCGCGTTATCACGGATTCCCATCGGTCCCCGCGCTCTCGGACGAGCCGCAGCTCCCGAGAGCCGAGTTAACCGCGAAGCTCACCAGGAGCACCAAGAAGATCCGAGCGGCGGCGGGACAACCGTGGTTCCTTCGCGCCCCCGTCTTTCCGCGTTTCTTCGTTCCCTTCGCGTTCTTCGCCGTTGGCGAAGCCACCTCCTTCTCCGCACGGTTCTCAATGAGAATGCGGATAACATCCCCCATGAACGAGCCGTACTCCGGCGATCTCGTTGAACTGGCCTCCTACGACACCGAGTTCGAAGCCGAGACCGTCGTGCAGGCACTCCGCGCCCAGGGCCTCGCCGCCGTCAGCGGCGGCGGAACGCTCGCCGGCCAATGGGTCGCCGTCGGCAAGGTCTATGTCCAGGTCATGGTCCGCAGAGCCGACCTCGAACGCGCCCGCCTCGCCCTCCGCGCCGTGCGAGCCGAATCGGTGGACCTCGATTGGCAGGATGTCGACGTCGGCGACCCCACACCCCTCAGCGACCGCGAACGCACCGGCCAACGCGAACGCCCAGCACCAAGCCGCTCCACCCTCTTCCGCTTCGCCATCTTCTTCTTCGGCCTATGGGTCGGGCTCGAACTGGCCCTCTGGCTCGCCGTCCACGTCGTCGGCCTCGGCGCCGCGACCGCCAACACACGCACCATCCTGTTCATCGCCGCCTTCGTCTTCGCCGCGGCCCTCGCGCTCAAAACCGGGACCGCCAGCAAACGCCCCCCGTTCTTAGATGAACGCTGACGCTCCAACGATCAAACAAACTCATAAGCGTGTCCGCTGTTCCCCACGCCTCGGCCTCCGCCTTGGGTACCCCCTCTCTCCGAGAGAGTTTCGTTTTCTACTATATTCTACGGTCGATCGCCCGAGTACCAGTGAGAATCTATATAATACGCAAACCCGTATCAGATCGCGCGTTGGCCCGCGCATTGGATTCACTCGACCCCGGGCCCCCGCCCGGTGCTCTCAAGTGCCCCGAGCCCCCGGCTCCCTATCCGCTCGCGTTGCCCTGCGCATCTCCACCCGCGGCGCAGAGCTTCCCCCCCTCGCTCAACTCGCCAAACTCAAAGAGAATCCATACAAAACTTCCCCGCAAACTCGTCGGCCACCCTCACCCGCCCCCCTTCCGCCCCGGCTTCTGCCCACCCTTCGTTTGCACAGGCTTCGCCGATTCCTCACCCCCTGCCTCGACCTTCATCACCGCCGCAAACTTCCCCGGGCTAGACGGCTCGTCATGATGCCGATCATGCGGCACAAACCGACCCCCGATCGACTCCCGCTCCACAGACCCGCCGCTCGTCATCGGCGCCTCTTCCACCAACCCCGCCTTCGGCAACGATTGCCCCAGCTTCCCCCAGTGAACCACCTGCATCGGCTCCCCACTCGCCGCCAACAGCAACACATAGTCACCCGCGTTGGCCAAACTCGTCCGTGACGAACTCGCCTTCATCGAAAACACCCACGCGCCATGGAAGTTGTCGTTCCGCGCCCGCGGCCCCCGCGTCGAGTCACCCACCGGCCCCCCGATGTTAGATTCCAGCCCGTTGAACACCACCACCACCTCGCCCGGCCCCAGCCTCATCTCCGGGAACACAATCAACAACTGCCCCGGCTTGGTCCCAGCGTTGTCCGCCAGCTTGTACCCGCCGATGTTGATCGCCCGCTGATGCGGGTTCACCAGCTCGATGAACTCATCCCCGGTCGCGTGCCGCGTCCCATCCGCATTCGCGTCGCCCACATCCCCGCCCGGCACCGCATACAAAATCTCCGTGATCAACAGCGACGGATACGCCACCGGCGACCGCTCCGGCTTCACCACCCCCACCACCGGCTTCTTCACCACCGCCTTCACCCCCGGCTCCTCCGCCTCCGGCACCATCGGCTCAACCTCCGGCCACGGCGCCACAGGCTCACCCGTCGGCCCCGGCGGCAACGGCCACATGCACATCCCAACCAACAGCAAACACACCATCCCGCCAGCCTACCGCGAGTCCACGCCAACGCCAACCACAACTCCCACCCCAGAAACAATCAACAACTACCCCCCCCCACCCTCACCCACCATCAACCGTCCCCACCCCCGCGCCCTCCTTCACAATCATCCTGCCCGTCCACTCTCTCCCCAATCCCCTCCCCGATCCGCGCCATCCGTGTCA
>Ga0105047_10004421_pt1 | contig 24438 bp, 24 predicted proteins | sample MAT04_FD_78384 | JGI IMG/M metagenome (GOLD analysis project Ga0105047, IMG submission 78384) | Freshwater microbial communities from Lake Fryxell liftoff mats and glacier meltwater in Antarctica - MAT-04 (megahit assembly) | ecosystem: Environmental > Aquatic > Freshwater > Ice > Liftoff...
AACGCGCAGGTCAACATCGCCGACATGGACGTGGGCCGGGCATCCGCCCCGGGCACCGCCGTGATGCTCATCGCCCCCACGGCCGAGGTGCCCGACGAGGTCATCGCCAGCCTGCGCACCGCCCCCGGCATCATCTCCGTCGACCAACTCCGCGGCTGACGGCCAGCCCACTTTGGGCGCTACCGCGGCGCATGGGCGCGTAGGGCGTTGTGGGTGCGTTCGGCTTCGGCGTGCGCGGCGTCGGCGAAGTCGGGGCCGTTACTCGCATAGAGGATGGCTCGCGACGAGTTGACCACCATGCCGAAGCCGTCTGCGGTTGCGCCGGCTTCGACGGTGGCTTCGATGTCGCCGCCCTGGGCGCCGATGCCGGGGACCAGTAGCGGCAGGTCGCCGACGATGGCGCGCACCTGGCGCAGCTCGTCGGGGTAGGTGGCGCCGACCACCAACCCGCAGTCGCCGATCTCGTTCCATTCGGTGGCCACACGACGGGCCACGTGGAGGTACAGCGGCTCGCCGTCGATCAGCAGGTTCTGGAAGTCGCCGCTGCCCGGGTTGCTGGTGCGGCACAGCACGAACACGCCACCGTCGGGGTGGCGCAGGTACGGCTCGACCGTGTCGGTGCCCATGTACGGGTTCACCGTCACCACCTGCGCGCCGTATCGGTCGAACGCTTCCTTCGCGTACTGCTCGGCGGTACTGCCGATGTCGCCGCGCTTGGCGTCGAGGATCAGCAGCACGTCGGGGTGTTCGCTGCGGATGTAGGCGCACAGTCGCTCGAGTGCGGGTTCGGCCCCGATCGCGGAGAAGTAGGCGATCTGCGGCTTGAACGCGCACACCAGGTCGGCGGTGGCGTCGACGATGGTCCGACAGAAGTCGAACACCGAGCCGTGCACCACTTCTGGGAATCGTGCCGGGTCGGGGTCGAGGCCCACGCACAGCATCGAGTTCGAGCGGGTCCAAGCGGCGCGGAGCGGTTGATGGAGGGCCACGGCGTGGAGCCTACGCTGGGCCGATGAGCACAGGGGCGACGTTCGATCTGGTGGTGCGCGGCGCGCAGGTGGCCGATGGGCTGGGCGGGCCGCTGCGCCTCGCCGACGTGGCGGTGCGCGGCGACCGCGTCGTGGCAGTGGGCGACGTCGAGGGCCGTGGAGGCGTGGAGCTCGATGGGGCCGGCAAGGTGCTGACGCCGGGGTTCGTCGACGTGCACACGCACGACGACTGGGCGGTGCTCGCCTCGCCCGACCACGCCTGCAAGGTGCTGCAGGGGTGCACCTCCATCGTGGTCGGCAACTGCGGCACCAGCATCGCTCCTGGCGGCGACGAGATGATCGGCCGCGGCGCCGGGTACGCCACCATCGGCCAGTACCTCGCCGCGCTCGATGCCGAGCCGGCGTCGGTGAACACCGCGGCGCTCGTCGGCCATGGCTCGGTACGGACCGCGGTCATCGGGCTGCGCGACGCCCGGCCCGCCACCGACGCCGAACTGGCGGCGATGCGAGGGCACGTGGAGCAGGCGATGGCCGACGGTGCGGTGGGGCTGTCGAGCGGCCTCATCTACGAGCCCGGCAAGTATGCGCCGGAGGGCGAACTGGTGCAGTTGGCCGCTATAGCCGCGGCCGCGGGCGCGCTGTACACCACACACATGCGCAACGAGGGTGTCGGTCTGCTCGACAGCATCGCCGAGACAGTGCGGCTCGCCGAGCAGACGGGTGTGCGGGTGCAGATCTCGCACCACAAGGCTTCGGGTCGCGGTGCGTGGGGCCTGGTCGCCCAGTCGCTGGCGCTCATCGACGCGGCCCGCGCCGCCGGCCTCGACGTGATGGCCGACCAGTACCCGTACACCCGCGGCAGCACGTTGCTGGAGCAGATCGTGCGCGCCGGCGAGCTGCACGGGTTCGGTCCCGAGGGCGACCTGACGCCCGCACAGGTGCTCATCGGCGCCGCGCCGCACCACCCCGAGTGGGAGGGCTGCACGCTGATGGAGCTGGCCGACGAGTGGGGTTGCGAGGGTCGTGAGGCGGCCGACCGAGTGGTGGCGGCCGAGGGCCGCGGTTGCATCGTGGTGCTCGACACGATGACCGAGGCCGACGTCGAAGCGGTGATGGCGCACCCCAGCACGCTGATCGGCAGCGACGGCATTCCGCTGGGAGGCAAGCCGCACCCGCGTCTGCATCACACGTTCCCGCGGGTGCTCGGGCACTATGCCCGCGACCGCGGGGTGCTGTCGCTGGAGACCGCCATCGCTCGCATGACCGGCCTGTCGGCGCGGCGCTTCGGGCTGGCAGACCGCGGTGAGGTGCGAGTGGGTGCGTTCGCCGACCTGGTGCTGCTCGATCCATCCACTGTCGCCGACACGGGCACCTTCACCGACCCCACGTCGGTGCCCGCAGGCATCGAGCGGGTGTGGGTGAACGGTGTGTGCGTGGCCGCTGATGGGCGGCACACGGGTTCCCGCCCGGGCAGGGCGCTGCGGTTCAGCCGCTGAAGTCCGACCGCCGAAAGTTCAGTCGCTGCCGGTCAGTCGCTGACGGTCAGCCGCTGACGGTGATGGCGGAAAGTCAGTCGCTGACGGTGATGGCGGCGGTGGGGCACATGTCGGCCGCCATGCGTACCTTGTCGGCGAGTTCGTCGCCGGGCTCCTCCTGTAGCACGTACAGGTAGCCGTCCTTGCGGACCTCGAACACTTCTGGGCACAGCTGCATGCAGGCGCCGGTGCTGGCGCACATGTCGTAGTCGACCGAAACTTTCATGGAGGCACTTCCTTGTTGCTCAGGCCTTCGCGCGACGGTAGCCGTCGTCGGCAGCATCTTCCGCAGTGGCGTAGCAGCGCTCGGGCACGGTGCGTGCGTAGAAGCGGCCGCCGGGCACGTGGAAGATGCGCGAGTTGTCGTTGGCCTTCACCGGGTAGCCGTCGGGGCATGCCCCATCGACCGGCGCAACCCACGTGGCCGACGGTGCGTCGTCGGTGGACTCCGTTTCGCCCGGCGCGTTGGCGACGGACCCGGAGGCTTCGGGTTCGGCGGCAGGATCGGGCTTGGGTGCCGGGGTGGTGGCGACGAACGGCCGCGGAGCGGTTGCCGGCGCGGCATTCGGCTGCAGTGGCGGCCAGGCAGGCCCGGCGGCTGGCGCGTTCACCGGCGAGGCGGCCGAGAGTGCCCGACGTCGCTGCCACATTGCGGCACCGGCGCCCAGCAACAGCAGGAGCAGGGCCAACCGGGGAGCCTTACGCAAGCCGAACATGTCCGCAGCGTAGCCGCGCCTGCCCTCCAGCTTCCACCAAGGGTTTCTGGGTCCGAATCGTCCCATTTGGCCATTTGGGTCCGTTGCGTCTCGGAAACCGGGACGATTCGGACACAGAACCTGGGGTCGGAGCCGACAGCTGGGTCCAGATCGTCTCGCACTCCGGGACGATTCCTGTCCAGAAGCCGGAATGGGATGATTCCGGTCCAGATGCCTCCGCAGGGGCGGCAGGGCTATTGCTGGTGGCGTTCGTGGGCGTGCAGCACGGCGCGCAGCGCGGCGGTGATGGTGCTCGGGTCGGTGCCCACGCCCCACAGCACGTTGCCGTTGCCGGTCTTGGTCTCGATGTAGGCCACCGCGGTCGAGTCGCTGCCCTGGCCGAGCGCGTGCTCGGCGAAATCGACCACATCGAGCGTGGCGCCGACACCGTCGCGCAGCGCCTTCACGAATGCGTCGATGGGGCCGTTGCCCTCACCGGTGACGGTGATCGGAGCGTCGTCGATCACCAACTGCGCGGTGATGGTGGTGGTGCCGGTGGCGCTGTCGCTGCGCATCTCGTGGCTGTTCAGCCGCATGCGTGGCGCTTCGGGGAGATACGACGAACGGAACGCGTCCCACATGACCACCGGGCTGATCTCGGTGCCGGTGTCCTCGGTGATGTGCTGGATGGTCTTGGAGAACTCGATCTGCAGGCGGCGGGGCAGGTCGAAGCCGTGCTCCGTCTTCATCACGTAGGCCACGCCGCCCTTGCCGCTCTGGCTGTTGACACGGATGACGGCCTCGTAGCTGCGGCCCAGGTGCTTCGGGTCGAGCGGCAGGTAGGGCACGCCCCACACCGGGTACTCGCCACCGTTCGCGGCGGCCTTGGCGTCGAGCGCATCGAAGCCCTTCTTGATGGCGTCCTGGTGGCTGCCGCTGAACGCGGTGTACACCAGGTCGCCGACCCACGGGTGACGCGGGCTGACGGGCAGCCGGTTGCAGTACTCGGCCACGCGGCGCAGTGCGTCGATGTCGCTGAGGTCGAGCTGCGGGTCGACGCCGTTGACCATCAGGTTGATGGCCAGGTTCACCACGTCGACGTTGCCGGTGCGCTCGCCATTGCCGAACAGCGTGCCCTCCACGCGATCGGCGCCGGCCAGCATCGCCAGCTCGGCAGCGGCCGTTGCGGTGCCGCGATCGTTGTGCGGATGCAGGCTGATGACCACGCTGTCGCGGCTGCGGATGTGGCGGCCGAACCATTCGATGACGTCGGCGTACACGTTGGGCGTGTAGCACTCGACGGTGGCCGGCAGGTTGAGGATCAGCGGATGCTCGGGCGTCGGCTCGATGACGTCCATCACCGCGTGGCACACCTCGATGGCGTACTCGGGCTCGGTGAGCGTGAAGCTCTCCGGCGAATACTCGTAGCGCACGCTGGTCTCGGGCACGTTCTGCTCGAGCTTGCGGCACAGCTTGGCGCCGTTCACCGCGATGTCGATGATGCCGGCCTTGTCGAGCCCGAACACCACTTCCCGCTGCAGCGGGTTGGTGGAGTTGTAGAAGTGCACGATCGCCTGCTTGGCGCCGGCGATGGCTTCGTAGGTGCGCTCGATCAGCTCGGGGCGGCACTGGGTGAGCACCTGGATGGTGACGTCGTCGGGGATCAGGTCGTCGTCGATCAGTTGGCGGCAGAAGTCGAAGTCGGGCTGGCTGGCGGAGGGGAAGCCGATCTCGATCTCCTTGAAACCCATCTTCACCAGCGTGTCGAACATCCGCCGCTTGCGTTGCGGGTCCATCGGGTCGATGAGCGCCTGGTTACCGTCACGCAGGTCGACGCTGCACCACAGCGGTGCGACCTCGTGCACCTTGTTTGGCCACGTGCGGTCGTGGAGCACCACGGGTACGGAGCGCTCGTACTTGTGGAAGGGCATCTGTTTGGCGGTGATCGGTTGGGGTGACATGTGGGGTCCTTGAGCGAGAAGAGAGGGGAGTGCGGGCGGCGAAAAAGCAAGAAGCCCCGGCCGGTGAGGCTGGGGCGTGCGGGCAAGCGCGAAGTATGTGGCGCTTGCCCTACATAAGCAGAAGGAGGCCACGGGTGCGAGTCACGGGCCACAGTCTGCCGGTGCATCGTTGCGTTTGTCAACGTCAGACCCGTCACACGCGCCCGCCGCGTCACCTCACCCTCCGAGGCTTTCCTGCAACCCGAGGCTTTCGTCCACGGTTTCCACGCGGAAACCCTCGGTACGAATTGGGCGTCGCTCGTCAGACGACGGTCGCGCGGCCCAAGCCCTGGGCAAGCATGTTGAGGTCGCCGACTTTCATGTGCCGCCATGCGGGTGTGCCGCTGAAGGCAGGCTCGGCACATGGTGCATGGAAGTACTCGCCGGCTAACAGCGCCGCATCGTCGGCCGGGCGGATGGCACAACCGCAGAGTCGACAGGTGGGGCTACTGGCAGTTGCGTCCGTCATCGTTCGCTCCTGTTGTTGCGCACGGTGCTCAGCGGCCCAGTGTGCCACGTCGCCGTTGCCGGCTCTGCGTAGCCCTCAGTCGTGGCGCATCGCGCGCTCGAAGGTGAGGATCTCGGCGGCCCAGTTGCCCACCTTCTCGCCGGCGATCTTGCGGCGGGCGGGCCAAGGTTGCGTGAGGTCCACCGGCTCGCCCCGGCTGATCACAGCGTGCAGGTTGCTGCGTTCCTGCAGCAGCGTGACATCGTCCGCCGGGCTGCCGTTGACCACCAGTAGGTCGGCACGGTAGCCCTGCGCCACCACACCGAGCTCACCCTGCATGCGCATTGCGATGGCGTTGTTCTTGGTGGCGCACATGATGGCCTCCAGCGGGGTGAGGCTCAGTTGCTCGACGAACACCTCCATCTCGCGTGCGTGCCAGTGGCCGTAGGGCGTGAGGGCGAACCCGCTCTCCGACCCCGACAGGATGGGCACGCCGGCGTCGAACGCCTTGCGCATCATTGTGGCGGTGGCCTTGATCTCGCCACGGAAGATGTCGGTCATGCCGGCGCCGGCGCCCACCTTGTCGCCGTAGTCGGCCAGGTTGGCGAGGAACGTGAAGGTCGGGCAGATCGCAGCACCGCGGTCGATGATCGCCTGCAGCCCGTCGTCGTCGATGTACGACGCATGCAGGATGAGGTCGACGCCCGCCAACGCAGCGTCGAGCGTGGACGATGCGTTGCGACAGTGAGCGGTCACCGGCACGCCCAGCGCATGAGCGGTGTCGCACACCGCCTTCATCTCATCGAGCGTCCACACCTGCAGCTCGCCCTGGTGGGTGGGGATGGACCCGGTGGCATGGATCTTGATCCAGTCGGCGCCGCGCTTGATCTGCCGACGGGTCTCGATGACCATCTCCTCGCGAGTGTTCACCACCGCCGCGTAGCCCACCTGGCCACTGTCGGGTATCAGCCGGCCAGCGGTTCCGCCCACCGAAGTGAGCAGCGCCTGTACCCCGGTCTTGATACGTGGCCCAGGAAACGCGCCGGCGTTGACCACGTCACGAATCTCGGGCCCAATGCCCATCACCGTGTCGGGGTCGAAGAACGAAGTGACGCCCGCCATCAGCAGCTTGGGCAGGTTGAAGAGAGTGAGCATCGCCGCGGTGGTGGCGGGCCGATGGAAGAACAATTCGTCGTTGGACTGCACGTCGTCGAAGGTGATGTGGCAGTGCGAGTCGATGAGCCCCGGCATCACTGTGCGGTTGGTGGCGTCGATCACGGTGGCACCTGCGGGCACACGATCGTCGAGAGTGCCGGTGGGGCCGACGGCGATGATGGCGTCGCCGTCGGTGACCACGTCGATGCCGGGCACCGCTGGTGCGCCGGTGCCGTCGACGAGGGTGCCGTTGCGGATGTGCAGCGCTACGACCATCTGAATCGACCTCCTGAGACATGCGTGCGGCCAACGCCCGCCCCGTCGTCAGAAGCCTAGCGACGGATCAGCAAGCGACTTCCAGCATCGTGCCATAGTGAGGAGATGAAGCGTGCACTGGTCACCGGGGGCGCGTCGGGCATCGGCGCTGCGTGTATCGACGTGTTGCGTCGCGAAGGCTGGGATGCCATCGCCGCCGATCTGCAAGCCGGCCCCGGGGTCGAACGTCTCGACGTCACCAACGAAGCCGAGTGGGACACGCTGATGGCCGCCCTCGGCCCGCTCGATGGGCTGGTCACCTGCGCCGGCATTCGCACCCGCAGCATGATCGTCGACACCTCTCTGGAGGAGTGGGAGCGCCACCTGCGCGTCAACCTCACCGGCACCTGGCTGGCGATCCGCTCGTTCCTGCGGGCACTACCGCCAACCTCGCCCGACGAGCCAACTCGGGGCATCGTCACCATTGCCTCCGTCAACGCCACCATCGCGGTGCCCGGCCAGGCGCACTACGTCGCCTCCAAGGGGGCAATCGCTTCGCTCACCCGCGCGGCAGCGTTGGAAGGCGCACCCATGGGGGTGCGGGTGAACTCGATTGCCCCCGGCCCGATCGACACCCCGATGGCCGGCGAGCGGCTGGCCGACCCCGAACAGGTGCGCTGGCTCACCGGGCGAGTACCGCTGGGCCGCGTGGGTAAGCCATCGGAGATCGGTGAACTGGCCGAGTTCCTGCTGTCTGCGCGCGCGTCCTACATCTCCGGCGAGGTCATCTACGCCGACGGCGGATGGGCAGCCAACGCAGTCTGACCCGACTCACTCATCCAGGTGTGGCCCCGGCAATTCCGTCGGCCGCGGGATCAGCGTCATCAGCACTTCGGTGAGCGGCTCCTGTGACAACAGCGATGGGCACTACCATCCACCTCTCGTGGGATACGACGTGATTTTGGACAGTGACGTGTGCGTCAGCGCCGGCCGGTGCGTCGCAATGGCGCCCGGGTACTTCGTGTTCGACGACGACGAGATCAGCACGGTGAACGCCGCCGGCCCGCGGCCCGACGAAGAGTCGCTGCTGCGCATCGCCCGGTCGTGCCCGAGCGGCGCGATTCGCCTGCTGCTCGACGGTGTCGCCGTCGACATCTGACGCGCCGGCCTCATTGGGTCAGCCGCAGCAGGCGGCGCGCATTGAGGTCGTACTCGTCGATGAACGGGATCTGACTGCGCTCGGTCGGCGCGTCCCAGCCGGCCAGGTTGGTGCCCACCACCAGCCGGTCAGCACCCACCTTGCGGGTGAGCAGGGCCAGCGAGTCGTCGTCGTGCACGTGGTTGTCGAACCACAACCGGCCCAGCCCCTCAGCGAAGTTCACCGGGTTCTGGCGGGCCCACGGGCGGGTGCGGCCCTGATGCTCCAGCCTGCCGAGCATGAAGGCCGCGGCGCCGCCACCGTGCGACACACAGATGTCGAGTGCAGGGTGGCGGTGCAGCACCCCGCCGTAGACCAAGCAGGCGACGGCCAACGTCTCCTCGAACAGGAAGCCCAGCGACAGGTCGAGGTCGTACTTTCGAATGCGTGCGTCGCGCAGCGGGCCGTCGACGCCCCAGGGAGCAGGGTGGATGAAGACCGGAACGTCGAGCTCCACCGCGGCCGCCCACAGCGGGTCGAGCCGCTCGTCGTCGAAGTCGGTACCGAAGTCGGTACCGATGTACGCGCCCAGCAACCCGAGGTCGCTCACCGCCCGCCGCAGCTCGGTGGTGGTGGCGGCGATGTCCTGCATCGGCAGCTGCGCGAACCCACGGAGGCGATCCGGGTGAGCCGCGACCAATGCTGCGAGCTCGTTGTTGTGCCACCGACAGAACTCGGCGGCGATGTCGGCTTCGATGTGGTGGAAGTACGTGATCGGGTTCGGTGAGAGCACCTGCAGTTCGATGCCGAGGTGGTCGTTCATCCGCAGTCGCGCGGCGACGTCCATGAACGGTGTGCCTCGATAGTCGACGCCATCGAGCACGTACTCGCCCACTCGAAAGCGGGGCCGGCCCTCGGGGCCGACGCTGAGCTCGGGGCCGTAGTGGCCGGCGCAACCCATGACGCCCGGCAGCACGATGTGGGCATGTACGTCGATCATCGTTCCGCTTCCTCGCTGCCATCTACCGTGAGCATGTGACAGCACCCTTGATACTGGCAGCCGGGTCCATGCTCGACGTCGATGCGTTCGCACTGGTCGACGCGGCGGCCGATGCCGGCTTCGACGGTGTCGGCTTGCGACTGTCGGGCCCCCACGGCGTCGCGGACCGTGGGGCGCTTCGCCGGCACGCAGCGGAGCGCGGCATCAGCATCGCCGATGTGGAAGTCCACCGAATATCTGCCGGTACGAACCTCGACGATGCCGCGGCGCTCATCGACGGCGCAGCCGAGCTCGACGCGACCGGGGTGCTGGTCGTGTCCGACCTTGCGGACGACGCGGCCACCGGTGCGCAGCTTGCGGCACTGGGGGATCGCTGCCGAGCACACGGGCTGCGGCTGGGGTTGGAGTACATGGCCTGGACGAACCCGTGCGAACCAAGCGCTGCAGTGCAGATGGCGTTGAGTACTGGTTGCGAGCTGGTGGTCGACCTGTTGCATCACGTGCGAGTCGGTGCCGGCATCGACGAGTTGGAGGCAATCGTGGCGGCCGGTGTGCTGGGGTGGGTGCAGGTGTGCGATGCCGCAGCGGCCTCCGGGCTCATGGACCACGCGGCGCTGTTGCATGAAGCTCGCCACGCTCGGCTGCTGCCGGGCGAAGGCTCGTTGCCGCTGCGCGACCTGCTGCAACACGTACCCGCCGACACCGTCATCAGCGTCGAGGTGCAGAGCGACCTGCTGCTGAGAACACCACCTCGCGCTCGCGCTCAGTTGCTGCATGATTCCGCCCGTCGTCTACTGGTCGGCTGAGTCAGCCGAGCAGCACCGGATAGCGGCCGAAATACGGGCGGGTGGTGGACTCGTCCATCACCGGCGGGTCGTCGGGGTCGGGGCGGGCGCCGGCGTCGAACAGCGCCTGCACCGCTTCGGGCACCAACCCGAACAGGTGGGTGTCGATGTCGCCACTGCCGTCGAACTGCAGCCCGGCCGCGAGGTCCTGGCCGATGCACGCATGCATGCCGGACCCGAACGACAGGCCATACGCGGGCACCCCTTCGGGTGTCTCGCGATGAGGGTTGAAATCGTCGGCGTCGTCGCCGAACACGCTGGCGTCGCGGTTCACCGCCAGCAGATCGATGACGACCTTGCCACCCTTGGGAATGTGTGTTCCCGTCTTCAGTGTGATGTCCTCGAGGGCCCACCGCATGGCCACCGGTGACGACGGCTGCAGCCGCACGGTCTCGTGGGTGCAGCGCTGGATGAACAGACGATTGGTGTGCACCAGCTCCGCGTCCTGCGGATGCTGCTCGAGCCACTTGAAGATGTTGTGGCTGACACGCGTGAACGCCGTGGCCGACGTGTGTGCGCCGGCGAGCAGGTAGAACGCGACCTCGCGAACGATCACCTCGTGGGGAAGGTGGAGCGCGTCGTCGTTGGCCACCAGGGTGGAGAGCACGTCCTTGGGCAGCGCTTCACCGGCCGCCAGCAGGGCCCGTCGCCGCTCGATCGACGGGGTCACGAACTCTTCGTCGAACTTGTGCAGCTCGGCGGCGATCTGCGCTTGCTTGGCGTCGCGGTCGCCCTTGTAGTGCGCGAGCGTTGCGCCCTCGATGAACAGCATGAGGTAGGCGTACAGGTGGCGGGTCTCGTCGGCGGTGCCCAGCGGGCGGTCCACCCCGGCGGTTGTTGCCGCCAGGTTCATCAGCATCCGGTGCGCCAAGTCGACCAGCTCGCCGTGCCCCGTTGCCACGTCGGCGGCCAACGTGTCGTGCAGGATCGGCGGGAACAGTTCGCGCTCGTAGGTCTCCAGCGTCTCGCGGCGGAACAGCCGGTTCTCCAGCCGCCGCCGGTCGCGGTGCTCGGCACCGTGCAGGTTCACCAGCACGTCGGCCATGATCACCTCGCCCGCGTCGTAGAGCGCCTGGCGAAGCTCCTTTTGGCGGTAGGCCTCCTTGGCCTCCTCATAGGTGCTGATGGTGACCACGGTCGGTTCGCTACTCATGTCGTTCCCCCAAAGATGTCATGCATTCGTGACTCCGAGCCCCAGCCCACCGTCGACGGTGAGCACGTTGCCGGTGACCCATTCGGCGCGTGCCAGGTACTCGATGGCCTCGGCGACTTCCTCGGTGGTGCCGAGGCGACCGAGTGCGTGCGCAGGCGCCAGCCCCTCCAGCCGCGCCAACGCGGTGGCGTCGTCGAACAGCCCGGCGCGCTGGTTGATCTCGGTGAAGACACCGCCTGGGCGCACGCACGAGACACGCACGCTCTGCGGGCCCAGCTCGGCGGCGAGCACTCCGGTGAGGGTCTCGAGCGCTCCCTTGGTAGCCGCGTATGGCGAGGCGCCCGGAAAGGCCCGCTGCGAATGCGTCGAGCCGATGAACACGACAGCGCCGCGGGCGGTCACCAGGTGCGGAAGTGCCGCCTGCGTGAGCATCATGGCTGCCACCACGTTGGAATGGAACAGGTCGAGAATCGACTGCTCGTCGAGTTCCGCGAGCGGACCGCGGTACATGTTGCCGGCGTTGTTGACGAGGACGTCCAGCGTGCCGCCGCCGTGCTCGACGGCAGCGGCGACCATGGCCGCGCGATCGTCGGCGACGGTGACATCGCCCACCACGAAGCGACACGACTCGCCGATCGAAGCGGCGACGGCCTCGACCCGATCGACCCTGCGCCCGGAGATGGTGACTCGCGCCCCAGCGGCGCAGAAGTGCCGAGCGACACCCTCGCCGATGCCCGAACCCCCGCCGGTGACCAGCACCGACATGCCTGCGATGGGCCGCATCATGACGTCGCCACCACCCAGGTGATGGCTTGAGCCAGCAGCTGTGCATGATGCGGTTGGGTGAGCGAGCCGACGTCGTGGCCGAACCCGTCGAACACGACTCGGCCGTTGCCGTACGAGTGCGTCCAGACCACGGGCTGCTCGGCGTCGTCATCGTGGCGCTTGGCGACGGCCAGCACCTGCACCCCGTCGCGTACGGCCATGTCGCCGTACACCTCGTCGAGCAGCGTCAGCTGCGGGGGCAACCCCTCCACCACGGGGTGGATGCCAACGATGTGCGCGGTGACCTGCCCGACGGGTGGGTGGGAGGACACGCCCCACTGCCATGCGCCGCCGACGACGTCGCCCCACTCGGGCCAGTCGTCGAAGCAGATCGGGGTGGTGTGCACGGCCAGCATGCCGCCGCCGTCGGCAACGAACGTAGAGAGAGCGTCGCGGGTGGCTGTGCTCGGCGAGTACCCGAACTCCGCGCGCCACTGGTCGTAGCTGTCACCCGACATGCGCCACCACAGGCCGTCGACCACGAGCGCGTCGAACGCGTCGTCGCCATCCGCTCCCAGCAATGCGGCGGCTTCGTCTGGGTTGTCCACCACCCGCACCTCGTGCTGCAGTTCGGCAGCGATGCTGGCGAGTGCAGCCCCACAGGCGGCGAAGTCGTGTGCGTGCGGAGAACCGCCGGCAAGCACCAGCACCCGGCTCACGTATCGTGTCCGACGGAGTCGACAGATGCCGGCCTGGGCAGGTGGGCGATGACGGAGCCGGTGACGCCACCGTCCACCACGATGTTCTGCCCGTGGATGTACGCGGCCTGATCGGAGCTGAGGAACAGGACGGTGTTGGCGATGTCGGCGGCGGTTCCGAGCCGACCCAACGGCACCTTCGACTCGCGTGCATGGCGTGTGCTGGGATCGGCGTAGATGGGCTCCGACATGCCGGCGTCGATGAGGCCGGGCGCAACCGCGTTGACGCGAATGCCGTGCGGCCCCCACTCGATGGCCATCTGGGAAGTGAGCAGCGCAATGGCTGCCTTCGTGGAGCCATACGCGCCGGCGTTGGGGCCTGCCGCGATGCCGTTCATCGAGGTGACATTGATGACGACACCGGGGCGACCCTGCGCCATCAGGCGCCGCGCGACAGCCCGGGCGACGACGAACGTGCCCACGAGGTTCACGTCGACCACGGCACGGAACTCGTCGAGGGAGTGTTCGGCGAGTGGCCCGAACCGGACGATGCCGGCGTTGTTCACCACCACGTCGGGCGTGCCGAACTCGTCGAGCACACGCTCGATCCCGGCTTCGTCGGAGACGGAGGTGACGAACGATTGGATCGCCGCCGAGCCGTTGGACGCAGCGCCGTTGGTGTTGCCGTTCAGTGAGCCGTCGGCGACCACGTCGACGACGCCAACTCGATAGCCGGCGGCGGCCGCTGCGTGGGCGATTGCGGCACCGAGGCCACGCGCTCCACCGGTGACCAGCATGGAGTTTCCAGTCGGTGGATTCGTTCCCATCAAGGGATTACCATACCCCGAGGAGGGCTAGTCGTGATACAGCTAACGACGTATGCGGATGCTCGTGAGGCATTTCGCTCGCGCGACCTGCGTCAGGCGCTCTACGACGAGGGTGAACACCTGATGAGCGGGGTGATCGTCAACCTCCACGGTGACGAGCACCTGGCCCGCCGGCGGCTCGAGAACCGGCTCTTCCGGCGCGACACCTTTGCCTGGTACGAGCGCGATCGCATTCCCCGCATCGTGGCCGAGGTGTTGCGCCCCGCACTCGCCGCTGGGCACGGCGAGCTGCTCGCCCTGGCCCGCCGCACGATGATGACGCTCTCTGTGGAGGTCGCCGGTGTCGACCTGCCGGCCGACGCCGACCATGCGCAATTCGCCGAGCTGATGCACCTGCTCGCGCGGGCCTCCACCGTTGCGCACGCGACAGGCGACAAGGCTGGCATCGTGCAGCGCGGCGACGACGCACTGGCCACGTTCCAACGCGAGTACTTCGACCCCTCACTCGCTCGCCGCATCGACCTCATCGAGCGCGCCCGACGCGGCGAGATCTCCGACGACGAGTTGCCTCGCGACGTGCTCACCACGCTGCTGCGCAATCAGGACCGCCTCGATCTGCCGATGGCCACCGTGCTGCGCGAGACGGCCTACTTCCCCTGGGTCGGGTCGCATTCCACGTCGGCCCAGCTCGTGCACGCGATGCACCACATCTTCGACTGGCTCCAGCAGCACCCTGCAGACCGCGCGGTGCTGGAAACCGACCAGCAGTTGCGCCAACGCTTCGTTCACGAGTCAATGCGGCTGCACCCGGCCAGCCCCATCGCGCTGCGTATCGCTACCTGCACCACGGCGCTGCGGTCGGGGCGCACACTGCCCGAAGGCGAGACGGTGGTGCTCGACGTGGAGCAGGCGAACCGCGACCCCGAGTGGTTCGGTGCCGACGCTGACGCCTTCAACCCGCACCGCACGCTTGCCGATGGCGTCGCGCCGTGGGGGCTGAGCTTCGGCCATGGCGTCCATGCATGCCTCGGCCAGGAGCTCGCCGCCGGGGTGGAACCCAGTGGCGCCCCTACGGGTGCCGACGAGCAGCACCTGGTCGGCTCGGTGGTGCTGATGGCCGGAGCGATGCTGCGCGCCGGGGCGAAGCCCGACCCTGGCGACCCTGCGCGGCTGGACGCGACGACCACTCGCGTCATGTGGGGTCACTACCCCGTTGTCTTCGGGCCTGTGGCGTTCGACCGGTAGCGATGAGACCCGCCGAAACTTCCGCTACGGTCAGCGACGTGTCCACCGACCAGGCGCTCGAACTGCTCAAAGACGCCGGGCTGTCGGGCTACGAGGCGAAGGCCTACGTCGCTCTGCTCGCCGCTGGCGAACCGATGAACGGCTATGAAGTCGCCAAGGCCTCCGGGGTGCCGCGCAGCACCGTCTACGAGACGCTCGCCAAGCTCGTAGCCCGTGGTGCTGCGTTCGAGGTGGCCGCTGATGGCAACACGGTGTCGTACGTGCCGCTGCCGACCGATGCGTTGATCGGCCGTTTGCGCCGGCAGACCCACGACACGATTGCAGGGCTGGAAGCGGTGCTGCCCACCATCAGCCACGCGCTGTCCGCGCGTGTCGTGCAGCACCTCAGCGGTCTCGCCGACATCGTCACCCGCGCGGTCGACGTCATCGAAAGTGCCCAGCGATCGCTGTGGTTGTCGATCTGGCCCAACGAATCGGCACGGTTGGTCGACGCGGTCGACGACGCCATCGGCCGCGGCGTGGCCGTGTTCACCATCGCCTATGGCGACGTGTCGCCGCTGGGGGGCAGGGTTTACACCCACTCGTACAGCTCGCCGGAAGTGGTGCTGGCCCGACTGCGCTGCCGCATCTCCATCGTCGTTGCCGACCACGACCAGGCGCTCATCGCGGCGGTGGCCGACGACGACGTGTGGGGCATGTGGAGCGACGACCGGGCAGTGGCACTGCTGGCTGCCGAGCACGTGCGCCACGACATCGCGCTGCAGCTCACCGCCGCGCGGTTGGAGGCGGCCGGTCTGCATTCCTTCTGGAGCGAGAACCCGGATCTCGAGGCGTTGCGCGACGCATCGGCGGAGGCCGTCATCGCCAGCCGAGTCGAACGCTGACTCATCCAGGTGAGCCCGTTGGTCGCAGCAACCGAGCGTGCAGTACGCACGCTGCTGGCTGCCATCGAATCGCGCGACCTGCGGGCCATTGCCGGTGCACTCGCTGCGGGCTGCACCTGGCAGAACGTGCCGCACCCTCCGGCCATCGGCCGCGACGCCGTGGTCGGGTTGCTGGCGCCGATCGTGTGCTGGTCGGATCGGGTGGAGTGGGAGGTGCTCAGCGAGTCGTTCGGCGAGTCGTTCGGCGAGGGCAGTGCATGGGTGGAGCGGGCCGATCACTTCTGGATCAACGGCGCCGACCACGTCGTGCGGTGCAACGGCGTGATCACGGTCGATGCCGCGACCGGCCTCGTCACGTCGGTGCGCGACTACGTCGACCTAGGGGAGTGGCGGGCGCGCATTCGCCCGGTGCTGGAGGCGATGTCAGCTCGCCCTCCAGCCGACGTGGTCTCGCGGCACCTTCACGCCGTCGGGCGTCGTGACACCGCGGCGATGGCAGCGGACTACGCACTCGATGCCGTGCTGGAACGCGCCGGCGACGTGCACCGCGGGTGGGCCGAGATCGCCGACTACTTCGACACCGTTCCACAGCGACTGGGCGACAGTCGCCTGACGCTGGGCACGCCAGTAGTCGTCGGCGCCGTGGAGGTGACCGTCGGCTGGGTGATCGAACTTCCGGGGGGCTCGTCCGTGAGCGGCAGCGATCACTATGTGGTCGAACTCGGCCGAATCTCGCGCCAGCGCGTCACGCTGCTGGGTGACGACTTCTGATCGCGTCGGCGACAACGCCGCCGCTCACTCGCCGGGGTTGTCGATGGCCCAGCGCACCGAGCGCACGATCATCTCGTAGCCGGTGCAGCGGCACAGGTTGCCTTCCAGACCGGAACGAATTTCGGTGTCGGTGAGCTGCCCATTGCGTTCGGTGATCAGCCCGGTGGCCGCCATCACCATCCCCGGCGTGCAGTAACCGCACTGCAAACCGTGGCACTGGCGGAATCCTTCCTGGACCGCCGAGAAGCCGTTGTATGGTCCCCGCACACCTTCGATCGTGGTGATGGCGCACCCGTCGGCCTGCACCGCTAGAATTGTGCAGCTCTTCACCGACTCTCCGTCGAGCAACACGGTGCACGCACCGCAGTTGGAAGTGTCGCAGCCGACATGGGTGCCGGTGAGCCGTTCCTGCTCGCGGATGTAGTGCACCAGCAACGTCCTGGCGTCGATGGATCGCTTCGATCGGCGACCGTTGACAGTGACTTCGACCTCGACCTGGCGGCTCATGCCGCACCCCCTTGCATCAGTTGCCACACCTTCTCAGGAGTTGCCGGCATGTCGATGTGCTCCACTCCAAACTCGCTGAGCGCATCGACCACAGCGTTGATCACGGCTGCGGGTGCGCCGACTGCGCCCGACTCGCCGATGCCCTTCGCCCCCAACGGGTTGTTGGGGCAGGGTGTCACGACCCGGCCGGACACGTAGTTGGGCAGGTCGGCCGCCGACGGCACCAGATAGTCGAGCAGGTTGGCGGTGATCGGCTGGCCCGTGCTCGGCTCGTAGAGCATCGTCTCGTACAGCGCCTGCGCGATGCCCTGCGCCACGCCGCCGTGCACCTGTCCCTCGGCCAGCAGCGGGTTGATGACGATGCCGCAGTCGTCGATGATGACCATGTCGCGGATCGACACGTCGCCCGTTTCGCGGTCGATCTCGACCACGCACCCGTAGGCGCCGGATGGATACGAGAAGTTGGGCGACTCGTGGAACAAACGCTCCTCCAGTGACCCCGCCTGCAGCTCCGGCGGCAGTGTGAGCGGCTGGAACGACGACCACGCAACACTCGACCAGCTGACGTTCTTGCCCGGGGACCCGCGCACGTTGAACGCGTCGTCGCTGACCTCCAGGTCGTACTCGCTGGCCTCCAGCAGATGGGCGGCAATCTTCTTCGCCTTCGCGAGCACCCGGGCAGAGGCCACCTTGACGGCTGACCCGCTCGTCGGCACACCCCGCGAGCCCATGGTGCCGATGCCCTGCAGCACGGTGGCGGTGTCGCCGGTGCGCACCTCGATGCGGTCGAAGGAGATGCCGAGTTCATCGGCAGCGATCTGCGCGAACGTCGTCTCGTGCCCCTGGCCATGCGGGGAGGAGCCGGCGAAGATGATCACCGAACCGTCGGGCTGGATGCGCACCTGTGCCGACTCCCACGAGGCAAGGTGGCCGAAGCCCTCCAGCGACCCGTTCGGGCCGAACCCGGCAATCTCCAACCAGCACGAGAGGCCGATGCCCAGCAGCGGTTTGGTGGGGTCCTTGTGGCGCTCGGCCTGCTCTGCGCGCAGCGCGTCGTAGTTCATCAATCGTTGGCACTCGGCGAGCGCAGCCGGGAAGTCGGCAGAGTCGTACACGACCGGCTCGTTGTGCGTTTCGTACGGGAAGGCGGAGGGCGGGATGAAGTTCCGACGCCGTACTTCGCCGGGGTCGATGCCGGTGCGTCGCGCCACCAGGTCGACGAGGCGTTCGATGGAGTACGCGGCTTCCGGGCGGCCGGCGCCGCGGTACGCCGCCACCGGGGTGGTGTTGGTGGTGACCGTGCGGAACGACGTCCGCACGTCGGCGATGCGGTAGGCGCCAGCCGCCATCCAGGAGGTGAGCACGGCCAGGCCGAGCCCGGTCGGGTCGGGGTAGGCGCCCAGGTTCTGCGTGATCACGACGCGTAGCGCCTTGATGCGACCGTCGCGGTCGAAGCCGACGTCGAGGTCGTGCTCCTGGTCGCGGCCCGGCGACATCTGCAGCATCGCCTCGGATCGTGTCTGTGCGAACTTCACCGGTCGCCGCAACCACTTGGACATGATCGGCGCCGCGAACAGCTCCGGATACCACGGGATCTTTGCTCCGAAGCCACCACCCACGTCGGGGGCGATGACGCGGCACCGGCTCTGCGGCACATCCAGCCAGGTGGCGAGATAGTTGCGCAGGTGGTGTGGTGCCTGGAACGTTGCCCACAGCGTGAGCCCGCTGGGGGTCCAATCGGCGAGACAGGCGACGGGTTCGATAGGCACCGCCACGCAGCGCTGGTTCACCACGTGCAGGTTGGCGCGCATGTCGCAGCGATCCAGCTCCCGCTCCAGGTCGTCCAGCATCGGCACGATCGTGACCACGTTCGAACCGTGCGACGCGTGCAGTGGCATCGCGTCGTCGGCGGTGGCCTGTGCGATGGTGACCATCGCCGGTAGTGGCTCGTACTCGATGATCACGGCCTGTGCAGCGTCGGCGGCAAGGTAGCGGTCGTCGGCCACCACGACTGCGACGGGCTCACCCACGAATCGGACGATGTTGCGAGCCAGCAACGGCCGCTCGAGGTCCGGCAGGCCACCCGGAAGGTCAGGAAAGTCGGCAAAGTCGGCGGCGGTGTAGACGGCGAGCACACCCTCGATGGCCAGTGCATCGCGTACGTCAATGGCGGTGATGCGCGCGTGCGCCTGCGAGGACATGACGAAGGACGCGAACGTGCAGCCGGCCGGCGACAGGTCGTCAACGAACTGCCCGGTGCCGGTGAGCAGTCGTGGGTCTTCCTTGCGCAGCACCTTGGCTCCGACGAGGCTCATGATTCAGCTCCAGTCACTTGGGTGTTCGTCATTAGGTTTGCCCTTCCATGCGCTGTCGTCACGACGGCTTGATGTGGTGGCCCTCGGCGTCCTCGGGGTCGAACCACCACTCCTTTGCGTTTTGCTTCGATTGGTCGCCCTTTACTCGACCCCACCCGAGGAGCTTGCCGAGGAAGAACTCAGGCCCGCTCTCTTCGCGACGCCACCAGCGACGTTGACCGCCGTACACGCGCTTGCGGAACGATGAGAAGCCGACCGCGACGAGGAGAGCGATGCCGAAGAAGAGCGACTCGATCCAGGTGGTGCCGACACCGGCGAGTTGCAGACCCTTCACACCGGACTGCAACACGAACACGGCGAGCACTGCGCCCCACACGTTGAACCGGTCCTTGAACTGGGTGGCACCGAGGAATGCGGCCGCGAATGCGGGCAGCAAATACGGTGCCCCGGACTGTGCCTGCGTGGAACCGAACTGCGACGCGAGGAGCACGCCTGCGATCGACGCGAACACCGCCGAGGTGACGAGTGACCCCCACACGTACCGGTCCGTTTGTACGCCTGCGAGCCGTGCCGCTTCCCGTGCGCCACCCGTGGCGAACAAGTAGCGCCCCACCGCTGTGTGCTCGAACATGAACCACAGCACGAAGCCCAGCACCAGCGCGTACAGCACGGTCTTGTTGAGACCGAACGCGAACTGCGTGGAGAGCGACTTGAACGCGTCCGGGAAGCCGAGGATGGACCGGTTGTTGGAGCGCCACACCGCGAACGCGGTGAGGATGGAACTGGTCGCGAGCGTGGCGATGAACGAGTCGATGCGAATCTTGACGACGAGAAAGCCGTTGAGGTTGCCCACGACGACCCCCACCACCAGCGACGCGAGGATGGCAACCGGGATCGACCAGCCCTGCTCGACCATGCCCCACGCCGCCATCACTGCGCTGGCCGAAATGGTGCCCGCGATGGAGAGGTCGAACACGCCCGCACTCAAAGGCACGAGCAGCCCGATCGCGACCACCACCAGGATCGCGTTCTGGTTGAGCACAGAACGATGTGTCAACCAGGTCAGCCACGTGTCGGGCACCCACAGCATGAACACGACCCAGATCAGCCCGTAGAGATAGACGACGCCGATGTTGCGCGGGTGGAACGTCTTCCACTTGATCGGAGAGCGCCGCGCATCGAAACGGCTGTCGACCTTCTTCGTGCGTTCGATGCGCTCGTTCACCACGCGGTGGCGGCGCGTGATCTTGTTCTTCTTGAGTGTCGGCCGGTGGGTGACCTCGCCGCTCTTCTCATCGATGCGCACTCGAACTCACTTCCTGATCTTCCAGCGGTCGGTGACGGATCGAACGAGACGGCCGAAGCGTCCGACCGGCTTCGTCTCTTGCTGCTCGACGGGAGCGACATCGACGACTGGTTCGTCGACCTCCGCGGGCAGGTCGGTGTCGTCGCGTATGACCTTCACGTTGATCGGCTCGCGACCCACGCGCATGTTCTTGCGGTGTGACGTCGCGCCCAGCGTCTCCGCGACGAGGCGCTCTTCGGTGAGGGTGTTGCCGCGCAATTCGATCGCGACAGTGCCGGAACGGAACACGAGCACACGATCGCACAGGTGCACGAGTTCCTCAGCGTCGGACGAGGCAACGAGCACGGCCATCCCCTCCGCGGCAGCGTCGCGGATCTGGCGGTAGATCGACGCCTTCGCACCCACGTCGACACCCTGCGTCGGTTCGTCCAACAGGAGCACGCGCGGAGAGGTTCGGAGCCATCTGGCCAGCACCGCCTTCTGCTGGTTGCCGCCGCTGAACTTCTCCATCTTGCGGTCCAGCTTGAGCGGCTGCACGTCCAGGCGTTCGGCCCACTCGGCGGCCTCCCGTCGGGCAGCCCGATGATTGAGCTTGATGCGGCCCCGCAGCGGCCCAAGGCGCGGGAGCAGAATGTGCTCGCGCAGCCGCTCTTGCACATCAAGGCCTTCGGTCTTGCGATCGGCGGGCACGTAGCCGACGCCGGCTCTGATCGAATCGCGTGGCGTGCAGAACACCTTGTGCTTGTCGACCATCACCTTGCCCACGAATCGTGGTGTGGCCCCGAACAGCGAGCCGGCGATCTCCTCGCGGCCCGATCCTACGAGCCCGGCAACACCCAGCACCTCTCGTTCGTGCACCTTGAGCGAGACGCCGCGCAACGAGATGCCGAACAGCATCTCGGCTTCCAGAACGGGCTTGCCGACAACGTGGTCCGTGCCGGGGTACATCTCGGCGACGGACCGACCAACGATCAGTTCGACCAAGCGGCGCTCGTCGAGACCTTGCGCTGCCTCGCCCGCTGCCACCACCTTTCCATCGCGAAGCACAGTGACGCGGTCGGCGAGTTCCAGCACCTCGTCGAGCATGTGGCTGACGAACAACACCGCGGCACCGCGCTCCGCGAGGCGGCGAATCTCGCGGAACAGTGCGTCGACTTCGCCGCGGTTCAATGATGCAGTGGGCTCGTCCAGCACGAGCAGGCCGGGCTGGTCGAAGTCCCAATCCTGCAGGGCACGCACGATGGCGACCGCAGCCCGTTCGGCAGCGGACAACAAGGCCACTGGCCGGCGAACGTCTGGCGCCAAGCCGAACGCGAGCAGCAGAGCCTGCGCGCGGCGAACCTCGGCGCGCCAGCGAATACGGCCGGCGAAGTCGGTGTCGTACCCGCGACCCAGGCCCAGGTTTTCCACCGCGGAGAGCGATGGCACCAGTCCGAGGTCCTGGTGCACGATTCTGATGCGGCGCCGGGCGTTGCGATCCAGCGACCAGAGGTCGACCGGCGTACCGCCGAACGCGACCTTCGCCCCGTGGTCTGCCTTGACGTAGCCGCCGAGCAGCTTGATCAGGGTTGACTTGCCTGAACCATTCTGCCCGACCAAGGCATGCACTTCGCCGGGCAGGAGGCGCAGTGAGGCTTCTGCGAGCGCGACCTGTCCCGGGTATGTCTTCGACAACGAGACGACATCGAGGACCGGAAAGGGGCCCGGATTGCTCCGGGCCCCTTTTCGTTCAACCAACTCGGTCGTCATCGGATTGCTCCGCGTCGACTCGGGACAGTCATGGGGCGATCAGCCCGCCCACAGCGTTGCGAACAGGTCCTGGAACCCAGTCACGCCAGGCCACAGGGTCGTCGGATCGACGATGGAGTCGGCCTCGAGGATCTGCAGTGGCAGACCGCCCGACAAGATGTCGGGGTGGCCGTCGATGACCGCGAGCGGGGGTGTGTCCGCACGCCCCGGACCCTCGCCGGCGAGGATGCGAGCGGCGGCGTCGACTGCACGCCAACCCATCAGCTCGGATGCCAGACCGACTTCCGCGACCTGGTGCTGACCGGCTGCGATGAAGCTGAAGTTCAGTGGGCCACCAGCCTGCGAGATAGCCGTTGCCTGGTCGCCCAGGTCGGCTGCCGCTATGGCCTCGGGAACACCGAACAACATGCCGCCGAAGGCGTACACGATGTGGTCGAGGTCCGGGTTGGCCTGCAGCTTCGACACCACAGTGCCAGGCAGGTTGGTGCCAAGGTCGGTAACGGCCACTTCGGTGACGTCAACCTTGCACTCGGGGCACACGATGGCGATCTCGTCCTCGAAACCCTGTTGCACGGTGGAGAGCACTGGGAACGTGGGCAGGCCAACGAACAGGATGTTCTTGTTGGGCGAGTTCAGCGCCGCGTAGTCGGCCATGAGCACACCGTAGAAGTAGTAGTCGTCTTCCGTCAGCAAGTTCACCGACACGCCGTCGCCCGGCTCGTATGCCTCGGGCATCGACCACGCGACAACGGGGATCTTCTTCTCTTGCAATGCCGCGAGTTGCGACGCGAACCACTCACGCGGGTTGCCGCTGGTGAGCACCACGTCGGCGTCGGCAGCAATGGCTGCATCGAACGCCGATGCCACTGTTTCTGGCGTGTCCTGGTGCGACGTCGTCTCGTACTCCCAGCCGGCAGCTTCGGCGGCTGCTTCGATGCCGACGGCGATCTCCGCGCACACGGGCACGCTGCACTGCACGTAGAACAGCTTCTTGCCGGCCTCCAGCTTCACCGGCGCGCTGAGCGGCAGTGCGGTGGTGGGCTTCAAGAACGCGGCGACGCGCTCGGTGGCGATGTTGTTCCCCGCTGCTGCAGTGGTGTCACTAGCGGCCACCGTGGTCTCGCTGGCTGCTGGTGTGGTGTCGCTGCTCGACCCGTCGTCACCGCAGGCAGCCACGATCATGCTGCACGCTGCCACGGCAAGTACGAGTCGGCGCGTCAGCTGATGCTGTCGTTGTGCCATTTCTTCCCCCTCGTTGTGTGGCCGGGTCCGAGCCCGGCGGCAACAGTGTAGGCACACTTGCCGAAGCGTCGCTAGGTCTCTGACGACGCTTTACGCCTCGGCCGCCCGTGCCGCTAGCTGGGCGTCGCGCTCGCGAGGCGGCGAAGGTACTCCACGCGAGGGATCTCGACGACGCCCAACGAGGCCAGATGGCTGGTACTCCACTGCACATCGAACAGTTCGGCGCCCGCCTCGCGAAGCCACTCGACGGTCGCGACAACCGCGACCTTGGAAGCATCGGTCACCGAGTGGAACATCGATTCACCGGCGAAGAAGCGACCGATCAGCAGACCATAGAGCCCGCCCGCCAGTTCTCCGTCGCGCCACGTCTCGATGCTGTGCGCCCAGCCCATTTCGTGTAGCAGCGTGTAGGCCTCGATGAACTGTTCGTTGATCCAGCCGTGGGGTCGTTGCGGGTCGCCGCATCTCCGCATCACCTCGGTGAACGCGGTGTCGATGCGAACCTCGAAACGCCGGCAGCTGTGGCGCAGCGAGCGTGAGACCACAAGGCCATCGAGCGGCAGCACGCCGCGCGGGTCGGGCGACCACCACCCGATCAACTTCTTACGCATCGGCATCGGGAACAGCCCGCCGGCGTAGGCCGCGAGCAGCGTGCCCGGAGCGAGGTCGGCACCCACGCCCACCAGCCCGTGTGTGTCGGCTTCGGTGGGCGACGGCAGCTGCCATCGTGACGGGGGCGGCTGAATGCGAGGGCGATGCGCGCCGGTCATGCCGTCAGGTTTGCACGCACGCGGGCGCAGGGACGGCAACGGACGCAGCGACTAGCCTGGAACCCGATATGGGTTTGCAGTCGTTCGAGCACAGTTTGGAGCGTATGGTCGAGGGCGTGTTTTCTCGCGGTTCACGTTCCAGCATC
>Ga0105047_10004423_pt1 | contig 24428 bp, 22 predicted proteins | sample MAT04_FD_78384 | JGI IMG/M metagenome (GOLD analysis project Ga0105047, IMG submission 78384) | Freshwater microbial communities from Lake Fryxell liftoff mats and glacier meltwater in Antarctica - MAT-04 (megahit assembly) | ecosystem: Environmental > Aquatic > Freshwater > Ice > Liftoff...
AAGTATTTAATTGGATAAACGCTCTTACTTCCCTTTCGCAGCAATTAATGCCTTCGCATCATTCAGGAATTTAACTTCTTCCTTGCCGCTCTCGGCACCCTGAGGGTAACCTAAAGAACCGATCGCATCGATATTCTTTTTCTTTGTCGCAGGATCATCATTTAGGTAGAAGAACCAAACAGTTGGATATCCCTGTACCTTAAATACTTGTTGTAATTCTCCGTTTTGCTGAGCCAATTCTGGCGATAATTGTATTTTTCTTGGAAAATCAAGTTCGAGCAAAACAACATTTTTCTTCGCCCATTCGATGAAAGCAGGTTTATTCAATACATCTTTCTGTAGTTTATGACACCAGCCACACCAGTCGCTTCCAGTAAAAAATGCGAAAATAGGTTTCTTGGTTGAATTGGAAATTTTCTGAGCCTCGGCAAGACTAGTATACCATGTCAGCGGACTTTTGCCCTGTGGATTGTCATTCTGTGCACAGGAAGGTAAGGTGGCTACAACGAAAAGCAGGACGGTAAGGAAAAAGATTTTTTTCATGATATGTAAATTAAATTAGCCGACAGATATATTTTTTTTCGGGCGTTGACAAAGATATATTGTACCTGTTAAAATAAAAAAGTTAAAATTGTTATTGTTCTGACCGCCACCGCTCCGTAAAAAGTTGGCTTTCATCCTTCAAACAAAGCGTTTCTCCGATCATAGGAGTCAGAATCGAAATTTTGAATGCTGTATTCAATGCTGTGATCTTAATAATCAGGTCGTTCCAGCTATGATTGTCCGGGGAGAATTTTCCCCAATGGACCGGTAATAAACGGTTCGCATAACTACATGACAAGAACTACAAGAATTACAAGAAAAAGATACATAGAAAGAAGCTGTGAGATGGGAGATAGGAGATGTGAGAATGCAATTGAAAATTGAAAATGCAAAATTGAGAATTAAAATTGAGAATTAAAATTGAGAATTGAGAATTGACCATAAAGTAAAAGTCATGAACATATTAGCCCATTCTCGCATTATCACATTGCCTCATTGCCAAATTGTCGAATTGTCAAATTGTCAAATTGTCAAATTCCTATAAATCAAATCGAATCCCTTGTGCCAATGGCAATTTGTCGGTATAATTAATCGTATTCGTTTGTCGGCGCATATACACTTTCCAGGCATCTGAACCACTTTCGCGACCGCCTCCGGTTTCTTTTTCCCCACCGAAGGCACCACCGATTTCTGCGCCACTTGTTCCGATATTCACATTCGCGATTCCACAATCGCTTCCTGCTTGTGACAAAAAACGCTCCGACTCACGCATATTGTTGGTCATGATGGCGCTGCTCAATCCTTGAGGTACATTGTTTTGCATCTCAATCGCCTCGTCCAGTGTTTTATATTTCATGATATACAGAATAGGGGCAAATGTTTCATGCTGCACAATACTCATGTCGTTCCTGGCTTCGATGATGCAAGGTTTTACATAACAACCGCTTTCATAACCTTTACCCTTTAATACGCCGCCTTCTACCAACACTTTTCCTCCTTCGTTCATGGCAGTTTCAATTGAATTCAGGTAAGCCTGAACAGCATCTTTATCGATCAGGGGACCAACATGATATTTCTCATCCAACGGATTCCCTATCTTTAATTGCTGGTAGGCATTCACTAGTTTCTCAGTGAATTTCTTGTATACTTTTTCATGAATGATCAATCGTCGGGTAGTCGTGCATCGTTGTCCGGCAGTTCCTACAGCGCCAAACACACTGCCTATCAGCGACATATCAAGGTCTGCATTCTCTGTAATGATGATTGCATTGTTACCACCTAATTCCAATAAACTTCTTCCAAGACGTTCGCCTACAACCGCACCGATCGCTTTCCCCATTCGGGTGCTGCCTGTTGCTGAAATTAACGGAATGCGTTTGTCGGATGTTAGCATTTCACCAACCGAACGGTCTCCGTTTATAAGACAGCTAACACCTTCGGGTACCTCATTTTTCTTAAAAACTTCTGCAATAATTTGCTGACAAGCCAATGCCGTCAATGGTGCTTTTTCGCTTGGTTTCCAAATACAAACATCACCGCAAACCCAAGCAAGCATTGTATTCCAGCTCCAGACTGCTACCGGAAAGTTGAAGGCCGAGATTATACCAACAATCCCTAACGGATGATATTGTTCGTACATTCTGTGACCGGGACGTTCGCTGTGCATGGTCAATCCATATAACTGGCGACTTAATCCAACGGCAAAGTCGCAAATATCGATCATTTCCTGTACTTCGCCATATCCTTCCTGTAGACTTTTTCCCATTTCATAACTTACCAGTTTTCCTAATGGTTCTTTGTACTTACGAAGTTGTTCTCCGATCTGACGAACCACTTCACCGCGTTTTGGGGCTGTCCACATACGCCATTCTGCAAATGCTTTCTGGGCCTGTTTTACTACTTTTTCGTAATCTGCTTTGGTAGTTGAGTAGACAGTTCCGATCAATTGTCCGTCTACCGGAGAGAAGCTATTCAGCTTTTCACCTTTGCTTTCTATCCATTTTGAGCCGGTTGATGTGCCTGAATTTAATTTGCTTAGTTTAAGTGTTTTGATAGTCTTTTGCATGCTGCTATAAGAATTTTAAAGAAGCGCAAAAGTAATGGAAAGAATGGAATATCAGGTTAGGTTTTCCTGTAAAGATTAGAGACCCTATATTCTATGACCGATGACTAAAACACAGAGATAGCAGAAGCAGGGCCTATGAAGCGAATTGTAGGATGCAATGCAGTTAGTTTATTTCAGCAATAAACAAGAAAAAGAATCCGGAATTTCGGATGTTTTCTTTGATGTGATTTTTGGTAAATCACACTCATAATTTGCAACCTTAATTTTAAGATTAGTAATAGGAGATTTATAAAATTGGGTCATAGTTTTCTTGTCAGAAGCCAATAACTTCAGAATAGTGCCATCTTCGAATTTTATCATCAACTCATTGCCTTTTTCTTCTCTTGTTTCCACTACACCTTGAACTAATACTTGTAATTCTATGTTGAATACGCTTCCTTTCTGATTCAAGGCGACTCTCCAGTTCCCAGATGACGGACCAATCTTGTGAATAACTTTCCTTACAGATTCATTAGTAAATGCATCCGTTCTTTCTCATCAAAGTTGCAATTTTTAAATTTGGATAATATTGATCCGAATAAAGTGATAAAAAGAATTAAATACTTTAGTTTCATAAACTAATTTGTATCAAATAAATTCTTTAAAGCAAATTAAAAAAGGAAATGTTTTTTTATTAATTCTTAATAAAGTCTTTTCGCCGCCATGGTTCGTATCCGCATGAACTAATACATTCAGCCGTTGCTCGTGTTCTGCATGGATCGTGTCTGCACAAATCAGAAGAATTTATCTCATTTTTCTACCAAGCACCCTGTCCGTATGAAACATACCAAAGCATTCATATTTTTCATATTTTTACGGCATGTTTAAAACCTTCTTATTCGTATTTCTGTCATGGTTCTTGTTCACACGAAACATCCGAATTAAACCCATAATATTCGTATGTCTTCTTTCGCCAATCCTTTCATTCTCTCAAACAGTTTCTTCAGCAGTTATCACCGGAGCAGAGCAGATGAAGGACTATCTTCCGCTACTCAAGAATAAAAAAGTATCCTTGATGGTGAATCAGACCTCGATGGTAAAACAGACGCATCTCGTGGATACGCTTTTGTCTGTGGGTTTACAAATCACTGGCATCTTTGCACCTGAGCATGGTTTCAGAGGAACAGGCGATGCCGGCGAAAAGATCCTGAGTGGGGTGGATGCGAAGACAGGTTTGCGGGTGACTTCCATGTATGGTGCAAGTAAGAAGCCCTCAGCAAAAAGTATGGAAGGGATGGATATTGTAGTGTACGATATCCAAGATGTGGGTGTGCGATTTTATACCTATATATCTTCGTTGCAATATATGATGGAGGCCTGTGTGGAAAATAATTTGCCTCTACTAATTCTGGATCGGCCTAATCCAAATGGATTTTATGTGGATGGTCCTGTTCTTGAGTCGGCGTATCAATCCTTTATTGGTATGCAATCCATTCCAATTGTCTATGGTATGACTGTTGGAGAATATGCGCAAATGCTGAATGGCGAGATGTGGTTGTCGGGAAAAAAAAGTTGCCTGTTGACTGTAATATCATGTAAGAATTACGAACATAAAACGTTGTACGAATTACCTGTGGCACCTTCGCCAAATCTGAGAACTGCTGTTTCTATTTTACTATATCCTTCCTTATGTTTATTTGAAGGAACGGATGTCAGTGTCGGTCGCGGTACATCAACACCGTTCGAGGTTTGGGGGCATCCTGCTTTTAAAACTATGTCATATTCCTTTACGCCAGTCAGCACACCCGGAGCAAAAACGCCTCCTCATAAAGATGAAGTCTGTTATGGTGAGAATCTATCTTTGCCTGCGGTATCAATCTGTAAATTAGTAGATGGCAAATTGAATTTATCCTGGATCCAAAAAGCGTATTCATTATCCGAAAATAAAGATTCATTCTTTACTCCTTTCTTTCTGAAACTATCAGGCACTGCATCGTTGAAGAAACAATTACAGGATGGATGGTCTGAGCAGCAAATTCGAAAGAGTTGGCAACCGAGGCTTGAAACATTCAAGCAAATCCGTCGGAAATATCTTTTATATACAGATTTTGAATAAGCATGAACATACATATTGAGCAGAGTTGGAAGGAGGTATTACAGGATGAATTTGAGAAACCGTATTTTTCGGAAATCATGAATTTTCTCAGAAAGGAAAAGCAACATGGCAAGGTGATCTATCCTCAGGAAAAAAATATATTTAATGCATTTGAACAAACTCCGTTCGATAAGCTGCAAGTCTTACTTCTTGGTCAGGATCCTTATCATGGTGTTGGACAGGCTCATGGATTGTGTTTTAGTGTGCAAGATGGGTTTAAACCGCCGCCATCGTTGGTCAATATTTTCAAAGAATTAAAAGATGATGTAGGAAATGAAATTCCTTCAAGTGGTAATCTCATTCACTGGGCCAAACAAGGAGTACTTATGTTGAATGCATCCCTGACGGTCGAAGCCGGAAATCCGATGAGCCATCGCAAAACAGGCTGGGAACACTTCACTGATGCGGTGATCAGGAAAGTCTCTGAGAAGAAGCAAGGTGTTGTGTTTATTCTTTGGGGACGTTTCGCGCAGCAAAAGGAAATGTTGATTGATAAATCAGCACATGTTATTCTGAAAGCGGCTCATCCATCACCATTCTCAGCGTATAACGGCTTCTTTGGTTGCAGGCATTTTTCAACGACAAATATGATATTGAAGGGGCAGGGGAAGATTGAGATTATTTGGTGACGTTGGTGTTTACACTATTACAGATTAATGAAGCTCGACTAGATTTGTAATGGGTAGGATCATTTAAATTATTACGTGGATTGCGGCAACGATAGGAGTGGAAAGCACGCATCCCGATGCCCTGATCGGGAGCGGACTTGGAACGGAAAGCGTGTCTGCCGCCCAAAATATCCTCACTAAAGTCTTAATTTAGCTAATAATAATTACTTTTACGACCTCAATACTTCACATTGGTCAAGGATATCTTAGCTAGAATTTATTTCGTGTATGGCATGTTGCTTTTTGCCATTACCATGTTGCCGGTAGCACTAATCTTTTTTCTTTTCAGAACCTTTGCCTCCGAACGTATTTCATCAATTGTTGTTCAACGTGGTTTCCAAATCTGGATGGGTATTTATATGCCATTGATCTTCTGCCCGGTAACTCATAAAGGAAGAGAGAATTTTAAGAGAGGAAAGAATTATGTGGTGACCATGAATCACAATACACTTGCAGATGTTCCCGTTTCATCACCGGGTATTCCCGGACCTAACCGTACACTGGCAAAAGTGGAGATGGCGAAAATTCCAATATTCGGGTATATCTATCAATCAGGCTCTATTCTTGTCACACGCCAAGATGCCCAAAGTCGAAAGGAAAGTGTTCCTTTAATGGTAGAAGCTCTTGAGAAAGGTCTGCATCTTTGTCTCTTCCCTGAAGGTACACGAAACAAAACCGATCAGCCGCTGGCCCGTTTTTATGATGGCGCGTTTAAAGTAGCCATACAGGCACAGAAACCGATTATCCCAGGCGTGATTTTTGGAACAAAACATATACTCGATCCGGACAAAAAAATCTGGGGATGGCCGCATAAAATTCAACTGCATTTTCTTCCTGAGATAAGTACAGAAGGAATGATAGCTGCTGATACCGAGCGTCTGAAGCAACTTGTTTTCGAAACGATGAAAAAGCATTATGTTAGTCATCCGGAATTGGTGTAAGGGTAAGGGATAAGGAGTAAAGTGTAAGTAGAAGTTGTCAGTGGTCAGTAAGGGATAGGTGTAATGTGTAAGGCGTAAGGGTTGTTAGATGTTCGCTGTCAGGAGTGCAAAGAGAAGTAATGGTTAAGGCGTAAGGAATAAATGGTAAGGGATAAGGCGTAAGTGGTAACGAGTAAGGCAAAAGGTGTAAGTAGTACGGGTAAATTTTTAGGATATTAAAAGTATCTTAGCAACCTAACGAATACAGACTAATAGAGTAGATGGAAATTAAAGAATTGAAACCGCGACAGGCACTCAACAAAGCCTGGTTAAAAGTAAACCTGAACCGAACTGACATGGAAGGTTTAAAACAAATCTCATACAATTACTCGACTTGACAAACGACACCGAACCGGAAGAGTGTCATAAAAACCTTGTCATTGACTTTTTAAAGAAAACCTAATACGATCCTAATCATTTTGTAAATACCAAAGGCCAAAATGATCTTGTTATTCATAACGGAAACCATGCAGGCAGCTCGGTTGGCCTGATCGTCGAAGCGAAAAAGCCGACCAGTAAAACGGAAATGCTAAAATTCTTCGCTATAGGTGATAGTCAGCAGCAATGATTTCGAAACTAAACGTACAAGCATTTCAGGAATTAGTTCTTTACTATTTACGGGAACGCATCACACATAAAAATCTGGAAGTAAAATATCTTATTGCAACCAATATCAATGAATGGTTTATTTTTGATGCAACTCTTTTCGACAGGCTTTTTGCGCAAAGCAAAAACTTAGTAAAAGAATTCAACAACTTTGAAGGCGGACGATTGGCTGATACTAAAACTGATTTTTTCTACAAACAAATTGCAGAACCATTCATTGCCGGCATTCCGAAATCTTTTGCGACGGACATCCAATTTACATACTTCAATTTACAAGATTATCAAGAAACTCTTCGCCATGCCGATAAGGAAGATGATCATAAACTCATTGCCTTTTTCAAACTTCTCTCAGCGGAACATCTTTTAAAACTCACTTTCACCAACGACAGCAACAGACTTCATAAACGATATGCGTTTCTTCATTGCGAGGCCCACGCCTGTGCCGACCTACTCGCTAACGCAATCTTTTTGAACCAGGATTACATTTTAAGTAATCATTTTCTAGTGTTAGTTTGAATTTTACAAGGCACTTTTCCTACCACCATTTATTATCAATAATCACTTACATTTGTAGCCTTAAACTTTTACGTTATGGAATTTCTTTCTCCTTTTCTTATTATCGTTCTGGTTATCGTGGCGATTATTTTTTCAGGGATATTTACAGTACAACAAGGCACTATCGCCGTTGTTACGATGTTTGGTAAATACCGCCGAGTTCACCGTCCAGGATTGAATTTGAAGATCCCATTTTTGGAACGCATTTTTCGCCGTATTTCGATTCAGAATAGGTCAGTAGAATTACAATTCCAGGCCATCACACTCGATCAGGCCAATGTGAATTTTAAGGCGATGCTTTTGTATGCTGTGTTAAATCAGGATGAAGAGTCGATCAAGAATGTGGCCTTTAAATTTGTGGACGATAGAAGTCTGATGCAAGCCTTGATCAGAACCATCGAAGGTTCTATTCGTGCATTCGTGGCCACCAAAAGACAAGCCGAAATCTTAGGCTTACGAGGCGAAATCATTCTTCATGTAAAAGAACAAATTGATGTGCAATTGGAAAGCTGGGGTTATCACCTGATCGATCTTCAGATTAATGATATCTCGTTCGATGAAGAAATTATGAAATCAATGGCTCGTGTAGTGAGTAGTAATAATTTAAAATCGGCTGCCGAGAATGAAGGACAGGCACTATTAATTACCCGCACAAAATCGGCCGAAGCAGAAGGTAACTTTATCAAGATATCTGCCGAAGCAGAAAAACAAGCGGCCCAATTACGAGGTCAGGGTGTGGCTTTGTTCCGGGAGGAAGTAGCCCGTGGTATGGCTTCTGCCGCCAAAGAAATGGAAGATGCGAAACTAGATGCTTCCTTCATTTTATTTTCTATGTGGACAGAGTCGATCAAGCATTTTGCTGAGAATGGCAAAGGAAATACGATTTTCCTTGATGGATCGGTAGATAAAATGCAACGGACTATGCAGGAACTGATGAGTGTCACTGATGCTGGTAAGAAATAAGTAGAGTACTATGCAGTTCAACGATGTAGTCGGTCAGCAGGATCTTAAAGCGAATATAATCTCACTGGTCAGACAGGATCATTTGCCTCATGCCTTGTTATTTGCAGGAAGGGATGGAAGCGGCGGACTTCCCTTGGCCATGGCCACCGCACAGTTTATTATTTGTGAGAATAGACTGGAAACAGATTCTTGCGGTGAATGTGCTGCGTGTACAAAGATGGCAAAGATGCAGCACCCTGATATGCATTTTTCATTTCCTACCTATAAAAAAGATGCGAATAAAATTCCGGTTAGCAACGATTTTATCCGTGATTTCAGGGAGTTTATTCTTGCAAATCCTTACGGAAACGATACAGAATGGCTGAAATTTTTAGACACAGATAAACAGGGAAATATCACCGCACTTGAATGTCGCGAGATTATTCTGAAACTTCAGATGAGAAGTTTTGAGAGTGAATATAAGATCCTGATCATGTGGTATCCCGAATACCTTGAGAAGGAAGGGAATATCTTATTAAAGCTGATCGAGGAGCCAACCGACAAAACATTGATCTTTTTTGTAACATCGAACCCGGACGATATTCTGCCAACTATCCTGTCAAGAACGCAGTTATTCCCGTTAAAGCGATTGACAGATAATGAGATCAGAACGGCCTTAATGCAGAAGGGTGTTCTGGACGAAAATGCGATCAGGTTTTCCCGAATGGCCGAAGGAGATTTTCATAAGGCATTATCATTAATGGCTGATACCAGTAGTGATTTTATTGAGACATTACGAAATTGGCTGAATTGTATCTATGCCAATAAAGGGCTCGAATTGGTCGACTGGATAGGCAAGATGGTTGACAATACGAAAGAACATCAGAAAAAATTTATCGATTATGTCATTCAACTACTTGAACATTTGATTCGGTACCGAACCTTAGGGCCTGCGAATCTGGTGATGACTGGCAGTGAACAAAAAATGATTGAGGTTCTTATCGCCAAGGGAATAAGCGATCATGCCATCATGGAAGTAAATGATTTGTTGAACGAAAGTATCTACCAAATTGAACGAAATGCGAATACTAAAATTCTATTTCATTCATTATCTTTACGAATTCAAAAGATCGTTTTGAGGACGACCGCAATCATGCAGTCTTAATCCCGGAACTTTCTGACGCAGCAGAAACTCTATGAATCTATAGGTCTCTTTGCATTAATTATTAACTCTTTAAATGACAAATATAGAATATGGGATGTGGAAGTTGTGGAACAAAGAACGGAGGCTTGCCTACGGGTTGTAAAGATCATGGATCGTGTAAAAGTGGAGGTTGTAACAGGATGAATGTGCATGATTGGCTAAGTTTGTTGCCAGTCTCAGATTTTTCAAGACCTTACCCATTTATAGAAGTAACCTTCAATCATGGAAGCCGTAAGGAATATTTTAAGTCATCCAACCCTTTGTCGTTTGAGAAAGGGGATTTTATCACGGTTGAGGGAAGTGGCGGTTATGACCTGGGAGTCGTAAGCCTTACCGGAGAACTGGTTAAATTACAGATGAAGAAAAAGGGTGTAAGTGAGAAGAGTGATGAGATCAAAAGAGTATTACATCCAAGTACTGAAGCAGAGATTCTGAAGATGGAACAGGTGAAAAAGAATGAAAAGGAGATGATGATCCATTCGCGGGTAATAGCACGCGATCTGAATCTGGATATGAAAATCGCAGAAGTGGAGATACAGGCCGATGGGAGGAAGGCGACTTTTTTTTACACCGCAGAAGACAGGGTTGATTTCCGTGAAATGATCCGACGTTTTGCCGGAGATTTTAAAGTGAAGATCGAAATGAGACAAATCGGAATCAGGCAGGAAGCGGGCAAGGTTGGTGGGATTGGAAGTTGCGGACGAGAGCTGTGTTGCAGTACATGGTTGAATGATTTTAAATCGGTGAGTACGACAGCCGCTCGTTATCAGAATTTGTCGATCAATCAAACCAAACTTTCAGGCCAATGTGGACGATTGAAATGTTGTCTGAATTATGAACTCGATACCTATATGGATGCATTACGTGTATTTCCTGAAAATGCAGACCGAATCCGGACCAAAGTAGGAACCGCGAACTTACAGAAAAAAGATATTTTCAAAAACCTGATGTGGTATAGTTACGATAAAAGTAATGTATTGTATCCTTTGGCGATCGAGCGTGTGCATGAGATTATTGACCTGAATAAAAAAGGCGTTTTTCCAGACGAGTTGCAACCAGTGGAAGTAATCAAGAAAGCATCGCTTGCAGAGAAGACAGATTTCGTTGATGTGGTTGGTCAATTCAGTTTAAAATCGCTTGATAAAAGCAGTAAGAAGAAAAAGAAAACGGGAGATAAAACAGATCCTCGCGAAGGAAATCGCGAGAGTGTATCAAGTTCGAATGCACCGAAACTACAAGGAAATTTGGCAGGACAACAGAATCAAGGGAATAGACCAGGTAACAGGAAGCCAAATAATCCGAATACAAATCCCAACCAGAATCCGAATCCGAATCCGAATCCGAACCAGAACAGACCCAACAGACCACAGGAAGCAAGGCCGAAACAAGGTGAGCCAAGGAATACGCCAGCCGGAGAAAATAAGAGCGACGCACCGAAACCGGAGAATAGAAACCCAAGAGGGCCGGCACGGAAACCTAATCCGAACCAGCCGAGGAGAGATAATCAACAGAAACCACAAGATCCCAAACCTCAGGAACCAAAGTCACAAATTCCAACGCCTTCGATCCCAAAGCAACAGGATCCAAACACATAGGAGTTATCGGTTTTTTTTCTACGTTTAACGTAATAATCAAGATCCACTATAAGGATGGTGAACAGGATAGCAGTCCAGAGTAGTTGGATGAGAAAGACTGGATTCAGTTTCAGATCATCCTTGGTGACTAAGCTCCATAATGCTACGATCAAGAAGAGCATCTGTAGAAAGACGGAGAGTACTCTGAATTTTCGTTCAGTAATAATATCCTGTGAAAGTCGGATATCAACCCGTAATTGGTTGATATGATAGATACTGATCATGGTAAACAAACTTCCAACCAAACACAGGCCAATCAGATTACCTGTGAATTCAGCAGCATCATCTGAGAAATTGAATTGAAAAAATATATACCTGAGAAGCGCGACGGTTAAAATAAGTATCCATATTAAACGTAAGATACCAATCAAACGATAGGCTTTTGGTATCCGTAGATCCTCAAACTCATCTTCGTCAAAAATTGAATCTTTTAGTATAGGAACGTTATCAGACATATTAGAACTTATACGAATTTCTAACCCGGAACCCTTGAAATATATTTATCCATTTCTTTGATCTGCTCAAGGATTTGTTCATGCTTAGGTTTGCAGGCTTTGGCTTTCTGGTAATAATATTTCATACCTTTAAAATCGCGACGCTCGCCACAAATACTGCATAACTGCAGGTAGGCCGAAGCTTCAGAATCTTTATCAGGTAAACCTATGGAAATCGCTTTTCGCAAATTTTCGTAGGCACTTTTTTTGTCTCCTTTTTTATACGAGATCATACCCAATTGCAAATACGCACCACCTTCTACACCTTTATCGCTAATACCGGCTGCAAGACTTTTACGGATATCTTCTTCAGCAGATTCAAAATTCTCATTCATGGTCGAGAAGTTTGATTTCAACATATAAAAAGCAGAGCGGACTGGTTTATAAAGAAGATGCGGATATTTTACACGGTCGAGCAAACTTTGAGCGCCTTCTACGTCCCCATCTTCGACATGTCGTTGAATTAACGTGATTGGCCCGATCATAAAGTGAGCAGCGACCATTACAATAGCAACGAGGAAGAAGATCCAACTAACATAAATGCCATGTTTTTGCATCGTTATATATACACCTAGAGCTATTAGCGCAACGGCAATATATAAACGGTATAACACAATAAATCTTCTCAGTGCTTGCATGTCTTTAAAATTGAGTGGCGAAACTACGCTCTTTTGAAGGAATTAAAAAGGAGGCATTATCTTATTTTGGAAAAGCTGCCGTCTTTATGAAGTTTTAAAATGGTCGATGGCTGATGTGTAGAAATATCATCCTGTCGCCAGTTTACTACATAATCGACATTCTTTTTAATAGCAGATTGAATGAGCATAAAATGTATGGGACTGGGTTCGCCACTAAGATTGGCAGAGGTAGAAACAATCGGCTTCTTAAAGCGTTTGAGTAAGGAAAAGCAGAACGGGTCTTTCGTGATTCTGATAGCGACACTTCCGTCTTCAGCCAGTACACATTCAGGTAAATTAATGGCCTGTTCATAAATAACAGTGGTCGGTTCCGTGAATTTAGCAAGAATGCTTTCAAGATCCGGAAGTGGATTCGCGATGTACTGACTAAGTTGTTTTACATCACTCATCAGTAATACAAAACTCTTTTTTGAATTGCGGAGTTTGATCTCAAATAATTTTTCAATGGCTTCTTCATTCGTAGCATCACAGCCTATTCCCCAGATCGTATCGGTAGGGTAGAGGATCACACCTCCAAGTTTCAGTACATCATTACATACCTTAATGTCCTGTTCGAATTCGTTTATCATGATGGTGCATTTAGTTCTTTATAAATATTCATTATTTGTTTGCAGGTGTTCTTGTTATTGAACAATTGCGCCCGCTGTATTCCTTTTTGTAGTTGTTCTTTTTTGAATGGTTCATCTTCCAGAAAACGTTTTAATGCCTTGTAGATTTCTACAGAATCATTCGAATTAATGCATAAGGCTGCATCTCCTCCAACTTCCGGCAAACTGGAAATATCCGAAGTTACAACAGGAATACCGGATGCCATAGCTTCCAACACAGGAATGCCAAAACCCTCCATTAGAGAAGGATAGGCAAGTGCCTCAGAGAGCTGATAAATGACAGGAAGATCGTTGTGTATTTCATTTCCATCGTACTTATCTTCAAGAAATTTGCAACGTTCACTAAGATGATGAGATTCAATAAATGCCAACACTTCTTTTTTATAGGCTCCGTTTCCTTTCCCGATGATCACCAAATCCAGATCGGTTTCTTTTTGTAGTAGTTCAAACGCCTGACAAAGACGTAGCAGATTTTTTCGTTCTATAATAGATCCTACAGAAAGAATAAACGGCCTGGTCATCTTGTATTTTTTTCTGATAATCTCTTTGTAATTCTCAGGTGATCGGGTAAAAAAACGTTCGTCGCAGGATTGATAACAAACAGTAATCTTCTCTTCAGGAATCGCATAAAGTTCTACAAGATCATTTTTAGTACTCTCACTGATGGCAATGATCCGGTCGGCATGTTCGCATGCATAGCGGAATTTTTTACTGTAAATGAGCACATCGTTTTTGTTGTACTGTTCAGGGTAATGTTCAAAGATGAGATCGTGTATCGTCACTACTTTTTTTACCTTACTTCGATGAATGCCGAATGGAAGTTCATTGCTCAAACCATGATAGATATCGGTATATCGTTCAATGTCCTTCACCATCCAACGACTTCTCCATACAGAAGGAAATAATGTTGACAAGAAGCCGGAAGGATTTATCTCTTGCATATTTTCCCCGCTGACTGTAAACTCCTTTCCGGGTTTTGGATTAAACAGAACGAACTTTTCATCGGGATAAAACGTAGACAGCGAATGGATGAGTGTACGGCTGTAATTTCCAATTCCAGTGGAATTATGAAAAGCACGTTTCGCATCAAATCCGATATACATAGTGTGGAAAATAAAATGCAATGTACTGCACAGATGTCTATAAAAGCCGCAGTCGAAGGGTCATATTTAATCAAAAGAATTCCTCTAAGTAATGGGAGAGGCTAGGCTGCCACAGACCTGTTTGCCAACAGGCAAGTTGCTCTGTTCTGTTGTTCGCAAATGTTTTTCAGGTAACTGATTTTGAGAACCTGATATTTTTTGCCAAAGACCTGTTTGCCAACAGGCAAGTTTTCGCTGATGTTCGCAGATATTTTTCATGAATCCAATGGCGATGGTTATATTCATCTGTGTAATCTGTTCCTCTGCGGTGAAAAAGTCAGTAGTAACTGATTTAGTGCATAGGTTTTTACCACATATTTTCACTAATTTTCATAGATGTTTGCTGGGTAAATGATATTGGCAATCCCAAGGTTGGTTGCAGTATTCATCTGTGTAATCCGCCTGACTGTCGGGCAGGTCTGTTTCACTTGTCTGTTGACAAACAGGTCTGCGGTGAAAAAGTCAGTAGTAACTGATTTAGCGCATAGGTTTTTGCCACATATTTTCACTAATTTTCATAGAATTTTATTGGGTAAATGATATTGGCAATTCTAAGGTTGGTTGCTGTATTCATCTGTGCAATCTGTTTCATCTGTGGCAAGTTTTATACATTACGTATTTTATCTGAGAGATCTGTGTGTATGTTTGTAAGAAAATATTAGTATGTCATTGAACGAACTCATAAGCGAAGCATGGCTAAACCGCGAATTAATTAAAGAACAAACCTATGTGGACGCGATTAGGAATGTGATCGAAGAGGTAGATAAAGGCCGTTTACGTGTAGCCGAACCAGACGGCGATCAATGGAAAACGAATGAATGGGTGAAACAGGCGATCCTGATGTATTTTGGTATACAGGAAATGAAGACCTATTCGATGCCTCCGTTTGAGTTCTATGATAAGATGTTACTGAAGTCTGATTATGCGTCACAAGGTGTGCGTGCAGTGCCTCATGCCGTCGCTCGGTATGGTGCATTTCTTGGAAGGAATGTCATCCTTATGCCATCGTATGTAAATATCGGAGCGTACGTTGATGAAGGAACAATGGTAGATACGTGGGCTACGGTTGGGAGCTGTGCACAGATCGGGAAGAATGTTCACCTGAGCGGTGGCGTGGGTATTGGTGGTGTTCTTGAACCATTACAGGCGAGTCCGGTGATTATTGAAGATGGATGTTTTATTGGATCCCGATGTATCGTCGTAGAAGGTGTACGAGTAGGTAAAGAAGCTGTACTTGGCGCCAATGTGGTGCTTACGCAAAGTACGAAGATCATTGACGTAAGTGGTGCTGAGCCTGTAGAATATAAAGGCTATGTACCTGAACGGAGTGTAGTGATTCCGGGAAGTTATCCCAAACAATTTCCTGCGGGCGAATACCAGGTGGGTTGTGCGTTGATTATTGGTAAAAGGAAAGCGAGCACAGATCTTAAGACCAGTCTGAATGATGCGTTACGCGATTTTAATATTAGCGGTTAGATTCTTATTCGCCTGAAAAGAATTCTGCAAGGTTCCCAAAATATACTTCATCCCATCCTTCTACAATATCCTCATAGGCTTCGTCAGGAATATTTGTATGCCGAAGTTCAATGGATGTCATTTCGTCTTTTGCATGTAATTTAATAGTAACGATAGAGGCTTCTTCTTGGTCACCAAAATACCATTGCTGCACGATCTTTTTATTCTCTTCAAACTCAAGGTTCATTCCTTCAATCGTTCCATCCATGATAGAAAATTCCGTGTTGGGTTCGGTACTCATGGTAGCCTCTTCGTTGGTCCAAATCTTGATAGACAGCGGGTTGGTCAGTGCATTATAGACTTCTTCAGGACTGGCGTTAAGGATAAAATATTTCTTATAATCTTTCATGATGAGGCTGAATTAAATTTGAAGTGAAAAAATGTCAATATGTGGCGTGCACTGCGACAATCCCGAAGATTCGGGATTGTGGAAAGCTCTCGTCTTGAAGGACGAGACTTTGATCGGGAGCGTTCCGAATTATCGGACTTGGAACGTAAAGCGTGTCTGCCGCCCAACTAATTCTGATTACAAATGTAGTATCCCATAACAATGAAAAAGAGTTTATTCTAAAAAAATATCCCGACTAAAGAGCCGGGATACCTTATAATAATATGGTTGGACACTTCTAAAACCTCTCAGACGAGGCTTGCTAATTTTTCAAAGATTGCGTTTACTATAGTAAATAAAGAATTTGAAAAATTAGCGTAACGAAGTATCAGAGGTTTTACGTTAGATTCTGAAATGAGCAAAGGCTTTGTTTGCCTCAGCCATACGATGTGTATCGTCTTTTTTCTTCACTGCATTACCTTCCCCTTTAGACGCAGCTACTAATTCGTTGGCTAATTTGTCTGCCATGGTACGGCCATTTCGTTCACGGCTAAAACGGATAATCCATTTAATCGTCAACGAAATTTTTCTGTCAGGACGAACTTCAGAAGGAATCTGGAAGGTAGCACCACCAATACGGCGACTTCTTACTTCCACACCCGGAGCTACATTGGCCATGGCACGTTTCCATACATCATAACCAGGTTCGCCAAGATTTTTTTCTACTTTTTCAAGGGCATCATAAAAGATATTCAATGCCGTGTTTTTCTTCCCATCCCACATCATACAATTCACAAAACGTGTTACTAATGTATCACTGAATTTTGGATCGGGTGCTAAAGGAAGCTTTTTTGCTTGCTGTTTTCTCATTGTTTGTAATTTTTAATAAAGAAAGCCTGCCAGTATTTTCAAGTATTACCACTTTACTCTGACAGGTTTCCGCTATTTATGTAGATTATGCTTTTTTTGCTTTTTCGCGCTTAGTTCCGTATTTACTACGACTTTGCTTACGGTCTTTCACACCGGCAGTATCCAAACTACCACGAACGATATGATAACGCACACCCGGAAGATCCTTCACACGACCACCTCTGATCAACACGATCGAGTGTTCTTGTAGATTATGACCTTCACCCGGAATATAGGCAATGACCTCAATTTTGTTCGTTAAACGAACTTTTGCTACTTTACGTAACGCTGAGTTTGGCTTCTTAGGCGTGGTTGTGTACACACGGGTACAAACTCCACGACGTTGAGGACAAGCGTCAAGGGCACGAGATTTAGATTTAGCACGGATGATTGTTCTTCCTTTTCTTACGAGTTGTTGTATAGTAGGCATTCTTACCTTTTAATTTTAGGACCGCAAAAGTAGGGTTATATTTTTTTAATTCCAATTTTTTGGAAGAAAAATCTGAATGAATAAATTTCAATACCGGTAATATCCTCCAAATCCAATGCTATCAAGGTTTTGACCACTTCCTATCAATCCTGTAAGCGTCCTCCAATAATGCGATAACCATCTCCTGATCAATCTCCTCAACCGTTTTGAAGATTTTATAAAAGATCTGTTTGTTACTCCCATGATCTAGATAATTGCCGGGATCCTTCATCCTGTTGCCATACCAGAATCCCAGCAACACGCCTTGTTGTATGCCTCCCCTCGGAATGCTTGCCCGTCAGATGATACAAATTCCTTTACAGCCATAAAAGAAAGGAACATTATACGAGATCTTTTCTTTACAGTCGGGAAGGGTGACCAATACGATTTGTCGCAATACATCCGTGATGATCCGCTCATGAACCGGAATCTGTTCATACAATTCCAATAAGGATCTAATTTTAATACGTTCCTGTTTCATAACTAATAATAGAGGAGAGGTTATACCAATACCATTTGCGCAGGTGCTTCGGGATAATGTATCATGCGTCCAAGATAACTACTCTAATGACAAGAAAGAGTTCCCTACTTAGCTTTTTTTGAGAAGGGATTAATCACTACAAGATTTCCATCAGTCACTTACCAATTATCTTCAGATTGATTGATTCGTCAATAGATCACCTATTCCTGACAATAACAATTTCAACAAAAAGTAAACATTCCTTTTACGAAAAGCTTCTTTATTTTTACAGGATCAACATGAGTAAAGACTTTTTTCTTAACCTTTAAATACTACATAATATGTCCATCCGATTAGGCGATATCGCGCCAAACTTTACCGCAGAAACAACCCAAGGAACCATCAATTTCTACGAATGGCTTGGAGATAGTTGGGGAATTCTTTTTTCGCATCCTGCCGACTTTACACCTGTTTGTACCACAGAACTTGGTGCAGTTGCTAAGTTAAAATCAACATTCGATGCAAGGAATGTGAAGGTGATTGCATTAAGTGCCGATGAACTAAACTCGCATCATGAATGGATCAAAGACATCAACGAGACGCAACAAACAAACGTAAATTTTCCTATCATCGCCGATCCTGAATTTGCCGTTTCTAATTTGTATGATTTTGTTCATCCCAATGCCTCAGATCGTTTTACTGTCCGCTCGGTAGTGATCATTTCTCCAGATAGAAAAGTGAAATTGCTCATCACATATCCGGCTTCTACTGGACGAAATTTCGAAGAAATTTTACGGGTAGTAGACTCTCTTCAACTTACAGCAAATTATAGTGTGGCTACGCCGGCCGATTGGAAACACGGTGACGATGTAGTGGTCGTCAATTCAATTAAAACAGAGGATATTCCGTCGAAATTTCCAAAAGGATTTACTGAAGTTAAACCGTATTTACGTATGACTCCGCAACCAGATTTAGATTAGAACGGTTTAGAACTAACAGTATAGTCGCCAAAGTTTTCAATCCGACCACACCCCCGGCTCCTCTCCTTGAAAAGAGGGGAGCCTAAACGCTTACTGGCACTGACTTTCAAGAAGGTCTTGTATTTTGCCTCATGATTAAAAAATGTATTATATACTATTGCGGATAGTCATTAATCAAAGACAGCAACGAGTTACAGTTAACAAAAAATAAAAAAAGAGGGTACCCATTTTGGATAACCTCTTTTTTGTGAATATAAATAAGTGACCTTACGGGAAAATTGAAAAGATAAATGAGGTCACATTGTTTTCAAGTGTAGGTATATCCAAAAGATCCACATTGCCATCTCCGTTAACATCGGTGGCAACGTATCCGGACTGGAAATTAGTGATATCATTTTGAACATAAAGAAGATCCACAAGATCAAGATTGTCGTCCTGTAGAATCTCGCCAGAATACATAGCCCATACACCTGGATCAACTTGCTTCTGATTATCGCCGTAGGCTTTTGAGACTGTATTGCTAAAATCATATGTTGCAGGACTAGCGCCAATCGCAACCGGACTTGCACTCCATGTCTGGATCGTATTCCTGTGTTTCACCACAACATAATAATTTCCCGAAAGTGGAGGGAAGGAGCAGGTTGCATTGCCGTTTGTTTTTAATCTTGTGGTTGTGCTGGCTATAACAGTGGCGGGTATAGAAACACTGTGTAATTCAACTGTGATATCATCCACATCGTTGGAGGCGGGAGCGGGTGTTCCGGAAAAACCTTCATTCAGCATGACAGGTGTCATCAAACCAGCACCTGTATAATAACCTTCTAAGAATAACGTCAGATTTAAAAATGAGTTGCAAGGACTGACAGTTACCGTGGCAGGCGAAGAGATAGCAGAACAACCATTCCCATTTGTATACGTATAGGAGTATGTAATGGAAGGCCCACTATATGGATTTGCGATACTGAAACTTCCACCAGCCGGTGAACCAATTAGTATAATTGGAGTGCCGTCGCAACCACTGACATTCGTGGCGGTAACAACCGGTAATGGAATTGCCACCACCGAAGCAGTAGATGAGGTAGCAGAACAACCATTTCCATTTGTATACGTATAGGAGTAAGTAGTGGAAGGCCCAATGTATGGATTTGCGATACTGAAACTTCCACCCGCTGGTGAACCACTTAGCGAGATTGCACTTCCGTTACAACCACTGACATTCGAAGCAATAACAACCGGTAATGGATTGACAACAACGGCAATAGTATTCGAGGTCGACGTACAACCTGCAGGGCCAGGAATCGTTGCGAAGTAATTACCAGAAGTATTAACCATAATGCTTGGTGTAGTTGCGCTCGTGTTCCAAACAATACCTGAAGAAGGCGAGACTGTTAGTGTTACACTATTTCCTTCGCAGAAGGTGGTTGGTCCGCTCGCCGTGACAGTCAGTGTTGGCAAAGCTAGCGAGATCTGTTCAATATTTACGGAGATAGTTCCGGTGTTGGTAGAGTATCCCTCGAACACCGCATAATACGTGGTGTTTGGTGCAACATCCGCTTTTAAAGAACCGGCAGTGCTTGAGGGGCAATAAGGACCATAATCATCATTAGATACAATGTTTGTGCCTGTTGCATTTAATAAATGAATATAAGAATCAAAGTTAGATCCGCAGGAACTGATCTTGATCGAATCGGCACATGGGCCGGTTGTAAATCGGAAGAAAATATCTGGAGATGCCTGTTGATTTGCACCGGTATAATCGCTGTAATAACCTGAACCCGCTGTACTCGAATAAGATCCTGTAAATGGCATGTTAGCAATAATTGGATTACTGAAGAGATCACCAATAATGGCGCTTACAGTAACTGTGAGCACATTGGAATAGACATCAGGACAGGCCGTTGCAGGAGCACTTGAACGTGCGCGAAGCATAACTGTTCCCGGAGGAAAAGTCAGGTTCACACTAGCAGTAGTCGCGCCGGCTATACTTGTCCAGGAAGAACCTCCATTGATCGATTGTTCCCATTGGATATTCGTTCCGGTATTTCCAGTAATAGAATAAGGTGAAGAAGAACCGGTAGCAATTGATGTTGGTCCTGTGATGGTTCCTCCAAGAAGTGGTGTTGAACAAACCCCCGAAACTACTTCAATAGTAATATCATCAATCGTAAGATTGTATTTGTCTGCATCACTAAACGCTCTGAAACCTACATAATAAGTTCCTGAACTTGTTGGAGATATCAATGAGGAAACACCTTCTGTGAATGTAGTATTGGCAATAGAACTATTTGAAAAAACAGCGGTGGAGGTCATTCCTGCAGCCGTTGCAGCAGATCCCCATTTGATCTCCATTTTTTCAGCATAGCTGGCCGACTCTGCACGATACCATACACGAACACGGTAGTTAACGCCGGCTGTCATGGAAAGTGGTGCGGTAAATAACCAGTCATTGGCGGCGGTCGTGGCATTAGTATTCCAATAGTAAGTTACCGAATTAGGCGCAGAACGTGGGGTGTTGCTTCCCTGCAACCACTTAAATCCATCAGCATTCACATCAACTGTGCTCCATCCGCATGGGAGAGAAGAAGAACCATCAAAATTTTGTGTGTAAGGAAAAGAAGATATAGTTGGGCTATTATAAATAACCTGAACAGGAGTGGAATTGGTAGAAGAGCCACAGGTCACAATAGCTCTGAACCATGTAGAGGCAGATACGGATGCGGAATAACCCGTTGAGGTCGCACCTGCAATATTCGTATAGGTAATATTATCTGAAGAAGATTGCCATTGATACGTTTGTCCTGTTCCAAACAAAATTCCTGAAAGAGAAAAAGAAATAGTTGTTGGCGAACAGATTGATCCTGGAGAAGCGTTTGTGATTGCTACAACCGGAGGGTTTACACAAGGTTGCGGATTGGCTAATTGCAAGGCTGTGAATGCATTCACTCGGCCATAACCTAAATCGTTGCTCCAGGTTCCATTGGGTTGATTTGCTACGCCGGCAGTATATGTATAGCCACCTACTTTATCACAACTTGATTCTAATATCTGTCTTGCCTGTGTCATGGATAAACCAGGATTCGTTGCTAAGATGAGGGCCATAACCCCGGCTGTATTCGGTGTGGCAGAAGAAGTTCCATTAAAAGTAGCCGTATAATCGCCCGAACTGTATCCGCTTGCCCCGCTGATATCGGTTGTGTAGATTTTAACACCGGGTGCAGAAACATCACCGTTTACGCCATAATTGGATCCCCAAAAAGATTCGCCATCGCATGAGCTAGGGCTTTTACGTTGATTACACATACTCATTGCCGTTACTGAGATCACATTCGATAAGGTGGCCGGATAACTCACTGCGCTATTATTATTTCCTGCTGCAAAAAGAACAGGACTTCCGAGATTTCCTCTTCCCTGTGTAACGGCACGTCCAATAGGATCATTGATCAATGTGGAAGAACTTCCCCCTCCCCAGGAATTACTTAAGACATCCGCGTCTCCTTGGTTCCATGCCCAGTCGATACTTGTGCCGATCCATGCATTACTTGTCACCCAACTGCTTCCTGAACCATACGCAATACGAACCGGAACTATCTTCGCATTATACGCAACGCCTGCCACTCCAATTGAGTTGTTTGCCAGCGCAGCAATGATACCTGCACAAGCTGTTCCATGTGCATCATTGCCCGAAGGAGCACCTCCACTTCCTTGTCCGGTTCCGTCAAATCCTGCTAACATATTACCGATAAGATCAGGGTGCACAAGATCCACACCTTCATCGATGACCGCTATTTTTGTAGAAGAATTTCCTGTGGAAATAGTCCAGGCATTAAAGATTTTCATATCAGCGCCTGATGTGCCGTTATACTGAATCGAAGAGCCAGTATTGTTCAATGACCATTGATAATTAATGAAGGCATCATTAGTTGTCATCTTTTTCAATAACAATAAAAAGTCAGGTTCTGCGCATGAAAAAAGGTTTGTCTCTGCTAATTTATTGGCGATCTCAAGGGCATTGCCATCCGAGTTTTTAGTCACTTCAAGGAAATACATCAGAGGGTCGTATTCATACTGTTTTCCAAGAATGAGTTTATGTTTTTTTGCTTCTTGCTCGAGTTTTTGCAGATCAGAAAGAGATCTCAGTTTTACAAAAAGTTTCTCCTGTATGCCTTGTAAGGTGCCGTCTTTATAGACCAGAAAAGGGTTGGCATATACAACCTGTTCAAGCCTGTTCAGTGCAGCAATAAGTACCTGAACCTTTTCTTCCCCCAGGTTTTCTGTATTCAGTTCCAGCAGGGAGACTTTTGGTGCAGGTAGTAACATGTCACGCTCGAGTTTCATTAATTGCGGAAAGCGATTCACGATTTCTGCCTGTTGAGTAAAGCTGATATCGGGTTTGAACTTTACAAGTATTTTTTTTGTTGAAATGTCATAATAGGTTTTCCCATCGGGCGTGTAGGAATAGACCGTCTTACGGGGATTGCCAGACTTGTTCTGTACAGAATTTGTTTGGGAAAATGTGGTGATTGCAAAGCAAGTTGCACATGCCAGAAGAATAAGTTTTTTCATTTTTGTTACCATAGAATTTGTAATAATTATAAATTTCGGCTGTGAGTTTTATTTCCGAAAAGTGGAGAAGTATTAAATGCGGTATCTTGAAGTGAGTAACGAAAATAATAAAAAGAAGGGAATATTATTTTTTATTTTTCATAATAGCCTATGTAAAAATATACTTAGTCAATTGATTATCAACCAAAAATACTTGTTCATCGGTTTTTTTAATGGATAACCGACGATTTTCGTCGTTTCGCCGCTCCAAAAATAATTGAATTCTTTTTTTTTATGAGAAAGGGTGATTTGGCCTCTTACATGAGTAGATTAGTCTCAATTTCCTAACCTTCAATCGGGAAAGTTATTTCTTTGTGTCAGCATTCAGCAAAGATCTAAGATGCTCTGCTGAATTGACAGAAATGGGTTTTTAGTTTAATTATGTACTGGGTGATTTTAGTTTCATAATTATAAATTGTTTATAGTTTTTTGTTCTTTTATGTGTAAAAAATCGGTTGCTTATCAGGAGCAACCTTTTTTAGTTTTAGGGGTAAGGGATAAGTGATAAGGCGTAAGGGATAAGGCGTGAGGAAGAAAGGGTAAGTGATAAGTTGTAAGTGATAAGTTGTAAGTGGTAAGTGATGAAGTTGTAAGTGATGAAGTTGTAAGGAAGAAAGGCGTAAGTGATAAGTGATGAAGTTGTAAGTTATGAAGTTGTAAGGAAGAAAGGCGTAAGGGATAAGGCGTAAGTGGTAAGTGATGAAGTTGTAAATTATGAAGTTGTAAGGAAGAAAGGCGTAAGGGATAAGGCGTAAGGGATAAGGCGTAAGTGGTAAGTGATGAAGTTGCAAGGAAGTATGGTGTAAGAAGAAAGGCGTAAGGGATAAGTTGTAAGGAAGAAAGTCGGATTGAGGAATTACCTTTGCCAGCCTTACTTAACATGCATGTCAGA